>Ga0066388_100001879_pt1 | contig 12332 bp, 14 predicted proteins | sample PanSoiMetaGPlot6_FD_64539 | JGI IMG/M metagenome (GOLD analysis project Ga0066388, IMG submission 64539) | Tropical forest soil microbial communities from Panama analyzed to predict greenhouse gas emissions - Panama Soil - Plot 6 (Hybrid Assembly) | ecosystem: Environmental > Terrestrial >... | reverse complement strand
GTCGGCAACAACGGCATCTGGGGGCTCGAGAAGCACCCGATGCAGCTCATCTACGGCTACGACGTCGTCGCCGAGCTGCGTCCCGGCACCCGGTACGACGAGGTGATGTCGGCGTTGGGCGGGCACGGCGAGCTCGTATCCCAGCCGGACGAGATCGGCCCCGCCCTCGACCGGGCGTTCGCGACGCCGGGGCCTTCGCTCGTCAACGTCCTCACCGATCCGGCGGACGCCTATCCGCGCTCGAGCAACCTCGCATAGATCTAGATCGCGGACGGTTGCAGGAGCTCGTCCTCGAACCCCAACTGCCCGCCGCAGGGCCGCCAGTCGCCGTCGATCTTCTCGAGGCGGATGCGCACCGTGTTGCCGGCCGTTCCTGTGCTGGTCTTGTTGAGGTCGGCCTTCACGGTCGCCCGACTCCCGTCGATGTGCACGTCGAACGGGCTCACCTCGTAGTCGCTGACACCGAAGATCACGAGCCGGTCGACGGTGTTCCGGAGCGACCGGGGTGATCCGTCGACCCGCTCCTGGGCGCAGAGTTGGGCGAAGGCGGCGCGATAGCTGCCGTGCCGAATGTCGCGCAGGTAGTCGTTCGCCGCGTCGATCGGCGGCTTCACCTTCTGGACCCAGATGGTCCCGCTCGCCACGGCCAGTCCGAGGATGATCACGACGGCTCCGACGAGCAGGTAGATCCATACCCGGCGGCGGCGCGGCTTGGGCGGCCGCGGCACCCACGCCGGGGCCGCGGGCGGCGGCGCGGTCCAGGGCGCCGACGGCGGCGGGGGTTGCCCGGCCACCCGGCGTCAGCCCCCGGCGGCCTTCTCGAGGAAGCGGGCGCGCTCGACGACGACCCGGGTGATCTTGCCTGCCGCCACGAGCCCGCGGGCGTCGGTGACCGAGACCCGGAACGTCAACCGGCGTCCGTGCACGGACTCGAGGATCGCCTCCGCCTTCACGTGGCTGCCGACTGCGGTGGGCGCGAGGTGGTCGAGCTGCACGCGGTAGCCGACGGTCGTGGTGCCGTCCTCGAGGCGCTCGCCGACGGCGAGGACCGTGGCCGACTCGGCCAAGCCGACGACGCGGCCGGTGGCGAGCACCGGCACGCTGCCGCTCTGGAACGCGGGGGCGGTGTCGTCGTCGGTGACGACCATCTCGACGACGCCGACGAGTCCGGGCTCGAGAGGCACCGGCGTAGGGTAGCTGCGAGGACCAACTCGGGCCGGAACAGAGGAGACAGGGGAGGCGGAGTGATCGACGAGTCAGTGCTCGATCGCACGCTGCACGCCGCGTTGCGCGGCGGCGGCGACTTCGCGGAGGTGTTCGCCGAGGATCGGCGCGCGTCGTCGGCGCGCCTCGATGACGGCAAGGTCGAGGAGCTGACGTCGGGTCGGGAGCGGGGCGCCGGCATCCGGGTGGTGCGGGGCGAGACGACCGGCTTCGCGCACACCGCCGACATGTCCGAGTCGGGGCTTCGGGAAGCGGCGGACGCGGCGGCGGCGGCCGCGCGCGGCGGCGAGGGCGCGACCAACGTCGTCGGTCTCGAGCGGCGCGACGTCGCTCCTCCCCACGAGGTGCGGGTACTCCCGGAGTCGGTGGAGAAGGCGCGCAAGGTGCAGGTGCTCGCCCGGGCCGACGACGCCGCCCGCGCCGAGGGCGACGCCATCCGGCAGGCCAGCGTGTCGTACGCGGACTCGCGCCGGCGCATCCTCGTGGCCAACTCGGACGGGCTGCTCGCCGAGGACGACCAGGTCCGGACCCGGTTCTTCGTGCAGACGGTGGCCGTCGCCGACACGGGGATGCAGACGGGCATGGAAGCACCGGGCCTCACCGTCGGGTTCGAGCTGTTCGACGACGTCGATCCGGAGGAGGTGGCGCGCACGTCGGCGCGGCGCGCCCTCACGATGCTGCGCGCGCGCCCCGCGCCGACCGGGAAGCTGCCCGTCGTGCTGAAGAAGGGCGCCGGCGGTGTGCTGTTCCACGAGGCGTGCGGTCACGGCCTCGAAGCCGACCTGGTCGCCAAGGACGCGTCGGTGTTCCGCGGGCGATCGGGCGAGCAGGTCGCGTCGCCGCTCGTCACCCTGGTCGACGACGGGACGCTGACGCGCGAGTGGGGCGCGTACGCGATCGACGACGAGGGCGCGCCGGCCCGCAACAACGTCCTCATCCAGGACGGCGTGCTCACCGACTACATGTGGGACCTCATCCGCGCCCGGAAGGAGGGTAGGCAGCAGAGCGGGAACGGCCGCCGCGAGACGTACCAGCACCTCCCCATGGTGCGTATGACCAACACGTACCTCCTCTCCGGCACGGACGAGCCCGACGAGATCGTGCGCCAGACGCCGTACGGCATCTACTGCGCGCAGCTCGGGGGCGGTCAGGTCAACACGGCGACGGGCGACTTCGTCTTCGGGATGACGGAGGCGTACCTCATCGAGAACGGCGAGATCACCGAGCCCGTGCGCGCCGCCAACCTCATCGGCAACGGCCCCGAGACTCTGCGCCGCGTCGACGCGGTCGGCAACGACTTCGGGACCTGGCCCGGAACGTGCGGCAAGTTCGGACAAGGAGTGCCCGTCTCCGCCGGGCAGCCGACGCTGCGCGTGTCCGAGCTGACGATCGGCGGGACCGCCGGTGAGTGACGCGCCCGACCTCTCGGAGCTCGCGCGACGGGTCGCGGGCGCGGCGCGGTCCGGCGAGGAGGTCGAGGCGTACGTCGTCCGGTCCCGGGAGACGGAGGTGCGCGTCTTCGACGGTGAGGTCGAGTCGCTGTCGATGGCCGGCGTCGAGGGCGTCGGCGTGCGCGTGATCAGCGACCACCGCCAGGGCTTCGCCTGGGCCGGCTCCCTGGAACCGACCGTGGTCGACGAGACGCTCGACGAAGCCCGTGACAACGCCGCGTTCGGCGAGCCCGACGAGTGGTACGGCCTGCCGGCCCCGGCCGACTTCGACACGGTCATCCCCGCGCCGCTCGACGTGTGGCGCGAGTCGCTGCTCGCCGTGCCACCGGACGACAAGGTGGACATTGCGCTCGAGGTCGAGCGCGCTACGCGTGGGGCCGACGCCCGGGTGCGCGGCGTCGAGAGCGCGGGCTACGGCGACACCGCGGTCGAGGCGGCGGTCGCGAGCTCGCTCGGCGTGACGTCGACGAGCCGGCGCACGATGTGCTCGTGCTCGTCGTTCGCGATGGCCGGCGACGGCGACGAGACGCAGACCGGTTACGGGTTCTCCGCCGGCCGCGCGTTCAACGACCTCGACGCCGCCGACGCCGCGAGCACCGCGGCCGAGCGCGCCGTGCGGCTGCTCGGTGCGACGAAGCCCCGGACGCAACGGCTGCCCGTGATCCTCGACCCGCTCGTGACGCGCTCGCTGCTGGCGATCCTCGGGTCGGCGCTGGGCGGTGAGGCGGTCCTGAAGAGCCGGTCGATGTTCGTCGGGCGCGAGGGCGAGCAGGTCGCCGCACCCGGTGTCACCCTGCGCGACGACCCGACGCGCCCCGACGCGCTCGGAGCCGCGAGCCACGACTCCGAGGGCGTGCCGACCCGGCCCGTCGACCTGATCGCGGGCGGGGTGCTGCGCGGCTACCTGCACAACACGTACACCGGCCGCCGGTCGGGCTCGGCGACGACCGGCTCCGCCGTGCGCGGCGGGTACAAGTCGACCCCCGGCGTAGGCGCCCGCGCCCTGTTCCTGGAGCCGGGGTCGCTCGGACCGGACGAGATCTACGCGTCGGTGCCGAGCGCGCTGTACGTGCAGTCGGTCAGCGGGTTGCACTCCGGCACCAACCCCGTCAGCGGGGACTTCTCGGTCGGCGCCGAGGGCCTCATGGTGCGCGACGGGTTCTTCGCCGAGCCGGTGCGCGAGGTGACGATCGCCTCGACCCTGCAGCGCATCCTGCTCGACGTGGGCGAGATCGGCGCCGACCTCACCTGGCTCCCGGGCGGCGGCGCCGGCATGACCCTGCTCGTGACCCAGATGACGATGAGCGGCGCGTAGTCGACGGAGCTACGCGGCGGTCGTCCCGCGGCGTTCGAGGATGGCGTCCAGCTCGCTGAGCGGCCCGAGCGGCTCGTCGCCGAAATGGACCGCCTCGATCCCGACAGCCCGTGCCGCCTCGACGTTGTCGCGGTTGTCGTCGACGAACACGCTTGCCGCGGGCGCCACGCCGAGGCGCTCGCACGTGAGGCGGTAGATGCGGGGGTCGGGCTTGCGCATCCCGACCTGGCTCGAGTCGACCACGACCTCGAACAGCTCGTCGACCGGGAACGTCGACCGCCACGCCGAACCGAACTCCTTCACGTTGTTCGTGAGCAGGGCGACCTTCAGGCCGTCGCCGCGCAGCCGCCGGATCCGGTGGACGACCGGCCAGTGGATGCCGAGGGGCATGTCGCGGGTGAACTGCTGGTAGGCGTCGAGGTCGATCGGCCGCCCCAGCACCTGCGGCGCCCGTTCCATGACGCCGGTCATGTACTCCTCGAAGCCGATCTCACCGGTCTCGAGCCGGTGCCAGTCGTGCGTCACGGCCGAAGCGCTCTCCGGGACGGCGCCGTCGATCGGGTCGCCGCCGCGCGGGTTGCCCTCGGCGCCGATGTACGCCGTCTCGCCGAAGATGAGTTCCAGAATCGAGCCGGGCGGGTAGCCCATGTCGGCTTCGAACCGGCCGATGCCGCGGAACAGCGGGCTCGAGATCACGCCCCCGTAGTCCCAGATCACCGCTTCGACCGGCGTGTCCACGGGCGAAGGTTACCGACGACCTACCGCAGGCCGGTGGCGAACACCACGATGATCGCGGCGCCGGCGGCGATCCGGTAGATGACGAACGGCGTGAAGGAGTGCCGCTGCAGGAATCTGAGCAGCAACGCGATCACGATGAACGCGCTGACGGCGGCGGTCGCCATGCCCCAGAGGAAGGGCGCCAGATAGCTGTGCGGAATGTTGCCGTCGCGCACGACCTCGGCGCCCTTGAACAGCCCGGCGCCGGCGATGATCGGGAGGCTCATCAGGAACGAGAGTCGGGTCGCCGCCGTCCGATCGAACCGCAACCACCGGCCCATCGAGATCGTGACGCCCGAACGCGACACCCCCGGCTGCAGCGCGACCGCCTGCGCGGTGCCCATCAACAACGCGTCGCGGAGCTGGAACTCGTCCTGGTGCCGGCGCTGGGGCAGGCGGTCGGCCAGGTACAGCAGGACGGCGAACACGATGAACATCACGCCGATGAGCACGGGCTGGCCCAGGTGGTCCTCGATGAAGCCCTCCAACGCGGCGCCGACGATCGCGCCCGGGATCGCCGAGATCAGCAGCAGCCAGGCCATGCGCTCGTCGACCGAGCGGATCGAGCGCCGCCACAGCGACCGCCAGCCGGCCGAGATGTAGCGCGCGAGGTCGTGCCGGAAGTACCACGCTGCCCCGATGAACGTGCCGACGTGCAACGCGACGTCGAACGTCTTGTTGAGGCTCGGGTGGTCCGTCAGTTCCGTCCACCGGAACAGCTCGGGGACGAGGATGAGGTGGCCGCTCGACGAGATCGGCAGGAACTCCGAGAGGCCCTGCACGAGCCCCAACACGATCGCGTGGAGGATCGGCACGGGCGGCGAGCCTAGGTGTCGCCGGCTACCGACCGGCCATCGGCCCCGCGTCCTCGGGAGGCACGAGCGCCAGCGTCACGACGCCGGCCGCCGCCGCGAACGCGAGGCGGGGTGCGTCGTCCTCGGTGACGAGCAGCGTGACGCCGAGGGCGCCTTCCCTGCCGCCGGTGTCGCCGCCCCCGGTCGGGTGCTCGACGGCGGCCGGCTCGTCGTCGGTGCCGAGCACGAGGACCCCGCGCGCCGCGACCACGGTCGGCGCACCCCCGGCGGCGGCGCCGTCATTCGACTCGAACGTCACGAGCACGTCCACCGAGGTGCCCACCGGCGGGTGCAACGCATCGCGTGCGACGACGCGGACGGCGCGCATGCCGGGCGGGATCGCGCCGTCGAGGCCGGTCCGGCGGCGCGGTGCGACGTTGCCCTCGACCACGAACGCGCCGCGCACCACGGGCACGGCAACCACGCGCCGTTCGGCCGCGTCCGGCGACAGCACCCCGCGCGGCAGCTGCGACCGGTGCACGGAACGGATCGTGATGTCGCCGCGCCTGATCGACGATCCGAGCGGCAGATCACGGGCGGCGACGGCAACGGCCTGCGGCGAGCCGAGCGAGTGCGCGCGCCGGTGGAGCGCGGCGAGGTCGGTGGCAACGAGCGCCGCGGTCGTGATCGCGACCACGACGGCGCCGAGCCACAGGACCACCGCGCGCGGTGAACGACGAGACATGGCGAGCCCCTTCTCGAGCGACGGCGCGCCGGCGCGCGCCACGGAAGGGGGAGATGCCTGGGGAGGGGTGTCGGGGAGGTCGCGGGGCGGCGAGCTAGCCGGAGGACGTCCCGCTCTTCGAACCGCCGCCGGTGCCCGGCTTGGCGCCCTTCCCGCCCGTGTCTTTCGAGCCCGTGGACTCCTTCGCCTTCTTGCTCGACGAGTCCTTCGACTTCGCCTCGGAGCCCGAGCCGTTGCCGCCGGCGCCGTCCTTGGCCGGCTCCTTCTCGCGGGAGCCGCTCTTCCGGCCGGCGGCGCGGCTGTCGGTCCGGTAGAAACCCGAGCCCTTGAGGACGATCCCGGCCGGGGCCATCACCTTGGTCACCGCCCCACCACAGCCGGGGTGCTGCTGCAGGGCGTCGTCGTGGATGGACTGCCAGAGCTCGAACTGCTCACCGCACTTCGCGCACCGGTACTGGTACGTCGGCATCGCCGGGTCCTCGTCTCCGTGCCCCGGCGAGATGCCGTTGGCACTCTCGGTATTCGACTGCTAATCCTACCGGAGTGCCGGGTGTGCTGCTCCTCCTCCCGCTGGCCTACCTGCTCGGCTCCTTCCCGACCGCGGCGCTGGTCGCCCGGGCGACCGGCCACGACGTCCTCGCCGAGGGGTCCCGGAACCCGGGCGCGTCGAACGTCTACCGGCTGGCGGGCTGGAAGGCGGGCCTCATCGTGTTCGTCGCCGACTTCGCCAAGGGCGCCATCCCCTCGGCGGTCGGGCTCGTGCTCGACGGCCATCGCGGCGCCTACCTGCTCGGCGCCGCCGCCGTCATCGGCCACGTATTGCCGATCACGAACCGGTTCCGCGGCGGGCGCGGCGTGGCGACGGCGGGCGGCGTGCTCGTCGTCATCTTCCCGTGGATCGCGCTCGGCCTCGCGCTCGTGTGGTTCGTGATCGCACGCGGCTTCGGGAAGGCGTCGGTCGCGTCGATCGTCATCACGGTCGCATTCCCCGTGCTGGTCGCGGTAACCGGCAACTCGTGGGCCGACATCCTGATCACGTCCGGTCTCGCGCTCGTGATCCTCGCCCGCCACCTGCCGAACCTGCGCCGGCTCGTGCGCGGCGAGGAGCACGGGCTCGGCCGCGAGCCGCCGGACGGTAGCGTCTCCGAGTGATGAGCACGGTGCGCAAGGCCGTGATCCCCGCCGCCGGCTTGGGCACGCGCTTCCTCCCGGCGAGCAAGAGCATCCCCAAGGAGATGCTCCCGATCGTCGACCGCCCGACGATCGAGTACGTGGTCGAAGAGGCCGCCCGCGCCGGCATCCGCGACATCCTCGTGGTCAACGGGCGGGGGAAGGCGTCCATCGAGGACCACTTCGATCGCGAGCCGGAGCTGGAAGCGGTCCTGGAGGAGAAGGGCAAGCACGACCTGCTGAAGCAGGTGCAGGCACTGGCCGATCTCGCCGACATCCACTTCGTCCGCCAGCACGAGCCGCTCGGTCTCGGGCACGCGGTGGCGACCGCGCGCCCGCACGTCGGGAACGAGTCCTTCGCGGTGTTGCTCGGCGACGACGTCATGGTCGACGACGCCGCCCTGCTCCGCAGCATGATCGAGATCCACGACCGCGAGCAGGCGTCGGTGATCGCGCTGCTCGAAGTGGCACCCGACGAGATCAGCGCGTACGGCTCCGCGGAGGTCGATCCCGTCGACGACGACGTGTTCCGGCTGCGATCGGTGGTGGAGAAGCCGAAGCCGGAGGACGCGCCGTCCAACCTGGCCGTCATCGGGCGCTACGTGCTCCGCCCGAGCATCTTCGAGGCCCTCGACCGCATCGAGCCGGGCGCCGGGGGCGAGCTCCAGCTCACCGACGCGATCGGGGTGCTGCTCCGGGAGGAGACCGTGCTGGGACGGCGCTTCGTGCACGGCCGGTACGACGCGGGCATGAAAGTCGACTTCCTGCGCGCGAACCTCGAGCTCGCGCTCGATCGCCCCGACCTGGGGCCGGACGTCGAGGCGATGCTCCTCGAGATCGTTCGCAAGCGGGGCCTGGGCTGACGGTGGCGTGATCCCGCTCGCCGACGTCCAGAGCGAGATCCTCGGCGCGGTCGCGCCGCTCGCGCGGTCGACGCTGCCACTGGGCGACGCGGTCGGTCTCGTCACTGCCGACGATGTCATCGCGCGCGAGGCGGTTCCGCCGTTCGCCAACAGCGCGATGGACGGCTACGCGGTGCGTGCCGCCGACACCGCCGGCGCCGGGCCCGAGGCGCCGGTGCACCTGGTGGTCGCGGGGGAGCTCCCGGCGGGCCACGCGCCGACGCAGTCCGTCGAGGACAGCGAGGCGATCCGGATCATGACCGGCGCCCCCGTGCCGGGCGGCGCCGACGCGATCGTGATGGTCGAGTACACCGAACGCGACGGCGACGCGGTGCGCGTCATGCACGCGGCGCGGCCCGGCGATCACGTGCGCGCCGCCGGGGGCGATCTCGCGCCCGGTGATCCCGTCTTTCCCGCCGGCACCGTGCTCGGCCCCGCGCACGTCGGCGTCCTCGCCAGCCTCGGCTTCCACGAGGTCGAGGTGGTGTCGCGGCCTCGCGTCGGCGTCCTCTCCACCGGCGACGAGCTCGTCGAGCGGGGACCGCTGCACCCGGGCCAGATCCGCGACTCGAACCGGCCGATGCTCCTCGCGCTGGTCGCCGCCGCCGGCGCCGAGGCCGCCAACCTCGGCCTAGCGCGCGACGACGAGACGATCATCACGCGCACGCTCGAGGACGCGCTCGCCGGCTGCGACGCGGTGATCACGAGCGGCGGCGTGTCGGTCGGGGACTTCGACTACGTGAAGGCGGCGCTCGACCGGCTGGGCGGCCTGCAGTCGCGGCAGGTCGCGATCAAGCCGGCGAAGCCGCTCGCGTTCGGCGTCATCGACGGGACGCCGGTGTTCGGCCTCCCGGGCAACCCGGTGTCGTCGCTCGTGAGCTTCGAGCTGTTCGCGAGGCCTGCGCTCCTCACGATGATGGGTCACACGGCCCGCTTCCGGCCCGAGGTCGACGCTACGGCCGAGCAGGCCATGCCCCGCAAGCCGGACGGCAAGCTGCACCTCGACCGGGTGCGGGTCCGGGTCGAGGGTGACGCCTACGTCGCCGCCCGGACCGGCGACCAGGCCAGCAACGTCCTGTCGGCGACCGCCCTCGCCAACGGGCTCGCCCTCCTCCCCGACGGCGACGGCGTCCCGGAGGGCGGCGACGTCCGGGTCATGCGCCTCGACTGGCCCGCCGACCACTGATGCGTGTGGGGAGCCCGCTGGGCGGGCTCCGTGGACGCGCCACCGTTCCGGCGCCGTAGCCTGGCGGTATGGCAGTTGCGCCGGTGCCGCTCGTCGACCCGTTCGACCGGCGGGTCAAGGACCTGCGCATCTCGATCACGGACCGCTGCAACTTCCGTTGCACCTACTGCATGCCGGCCGAAGGCATGGAGTGGCTCCCGCGCGACGAGCTCCTCACCTACGAGGAGCAGGCACGGATCGCACGCGTGTGCGTCGAGCGGTTCGGCTTCGAGGCGATCCGCATCACGGGCGGCGAGCCGACGCTGCGCGCCCACCTCCCTCGCCTGATCGAGATGCTCGCGCCGCTCGAGGTCGATGTCGCGCTCACGAGCAACGGCGTGAAGCTCCCCGAGATGGCCCACGACCTCGCCGCCGCCGGGCTCCGCCGCATCAACGTCTCGCTCGACTCCCTGCACCCAAAGACGTTCAACGCGATCACCCGCCGCGACGACCTCGACCGCGTCCTCGCCGGCGTCGACGCCGCCCTCGACGCCGGGCTCGACCCGGTGAAGATCAACTGCGTCGTGATCCGGGGCGTGAACGACGACGAGATCGTCGACCTCGCTGCCTACGGGCGCTCGAAGGGCGTCGGGTTGCGGTTCATCGAGTTCATGCCTCTCGACGCCGAGGGCTCGTGGTCGATGGACCAGGTCGTCCCGGCGCAGGAGATCCTCGATCGGGTCAACGCCGCGTTCCCACTCGCGGCCGAGACGGCGCCGGGCGACACCGAGCCCGCGACGCGGCACCGGTACCGGGACGGCGCCGGAGACGTCGGCGTCATCCCGAGCGTGACCGAGCCGTTCTGCGAGCACTGCGACCGCGTGCGCGTGACCGCGGAGGGCAAGTTCCGCACGTGCTTGTTCGCGTTGGACGAGTTCGACCTCCGCGCGATCCTCCGCGGGGCCGGCGGTCCCGGGGACGACGTTCAGATCGACGACAGACTGGCGGGCGAGATCGAGCGGGCGGTGGGGACGAAATGGGCCGGGCACCGCATCGGGCAGGTCAACTTCGTGCGCCCGGGCCGCTCCATGAGCCAGATCGGCGGGTAGCCCTTACACTCACCGGCGTGTCCGCATCGGAGTTCACCCACCTGGACCCGCTCGGCCGGGCCCGCATGGTCGACGTCACCTCGAAGGAGGCCACGCACCGGCGGGCTGTCGCGCGCTGCCGGGTGTACATGGAGGCGGACACGACCACGAAGATCGCCTCCGGCGCCATCACGAAGGGCGACGTGTTCGCCGTCGCCCGCGTCGCCGGCATCCAGGCGGCCAAGCAGACCCCCAACCTCCTGCCGCTGTGCCATCCGCTCCTCGTCGGATCCGTCTTCGTGAACTTCCGGATCGAGGACCGCCACGTGGAGATCGAGGCCCAGGTCGACACCGTCGATCGCACCGGCGTCGAGATGGAGGCCATGACCGCGTGCGCCGTCGCCGCCCTCACGATCTACGACATGTGCAAGTCGATCGACCGCAGCATGACGATCGGCGACCTCCAGTTGTGGGAGAAGACCGGTGGCCGCTCGGGGACCTTCCGCCGCGCTCCCTCCTTCGAGGACGACGAGCTGGGCCTGTGATGGGGTTTGCCCAGGTGGCGGGGGTTCCCTATGGTTCTCCTGCGGCAGGCGGCTGATTCGGGTGCCGATCCACCCTTTGCGCAACATGGGTTGTTAGCGTCGATGACACGCGAACGTTGGCGGAGAGCCTGTGGCCATCCCGGTCCTGTTGATCCTCGCCGTGCTCTGGGCGGCAGTTCTCGTCCCGCCCGTGCTGCGTTCCCGGTCGGAGCATCGGCGAGGCGGCGTCGGTGACTACACGTCTCGCCTGGGTGCGCTGATGGAGCGCCGTTCCTCGCCGCGGTCCGTCAGCCCTCGCGGCGTCAGCCGTCCGCTCCGTGCGATCCGGGCGCCGTCGCGCTCTTCGGGTGCCCAGCCCGCGACACGATCCCGACGCGCAACGACCCTGGCCCGGAAGCGGCGGCGCAACGTGCTGGCCGTCCTCATCGGCTGCGCCGCGGTGACCTTCGGGCTCGCGCTCCTGATGAGCCCGCTGTTCTGGATCCCGCAGATCGCCGCCGACGTGCTCCTGGCCGTCTATCTCTACCTTCTCTTCCTCGTGAAGCGGCACGGGCCGCTGGTCGGCGGCGACGAGGACTTCTGGTCCTCGAGGCCGGACAACCGGGCGGTGGCCGTGGAACACCCTCGCGTCCCACCGCGTCCCGAGTTGGCGCCGATGCACCGGGCTTCGAGACCGCGCCGGTCCGCCGCAGGCTGACGGCCCCAGCGGCGCACGTGTGACGATCGACCGCTCGGGCGAGCTCGCCGCGGCCGGTGAGGAAGCCCGCGGGATCCTCGACGAGAAGCACCGCGCCCGCGAGATCACCTACAACGCGTCCCGGCGGGCCATCCGCGCCTGCGCGTCGGCGATCCGTGCCGTCCACCGGCGCGAGTTCCTCACGGCGCGCGAGCTGATCGCGGAGGCGGCCGCGTTCCTCGCCGAAGCAGACGCCGCCATCGACGGCCACGACGACGTCCGCTATGGCGGCAGCCTCCACGACGCCAAGAAGGAGTTCGCCGAGGCGAACCTCACCCTGGCGTTCGTCTCCGGTCAACCGATCCCGGGCGCCGACGAGCTGCGCGTCGAGACGCCGGCCTACCTGAACGGCATGGCCGAGGCCGCCAGCGAGCTGCGCCGTCAGGTGCTCGACTGCCTGCGCCGGGGTGAGCTCGTGGA
>Ga0066388_100001878_pt1 | contig 12332 bp, 12 predicted proteins | sample PanSoiMetaGPlot6_FD_64539 | JGI IMG/M metagenome (GOLD analysis project Ga0066388, IMG submission 64539) | Tropical forest soil microbial communities from Panama analyzed to predict greenhouse gas emissions - Panama Soil - Plot 6 (Hybrid Assembly) | ecosystem: Environmental > Terrestrial >... | reverse complement strand
AATTTATTCGGATACTCGACGAGTACGTAGAATCGCATTACGCCGCGAAAGAATTGGTAAAAGTCTAAAAGCTTAACCTCAAAGTTGATCCTTCCGGCACAATCCTAAGGCATCGAGAGCGCAGAGACGCTCTGTTTCAGTTCACCGTCAACGTGATCTCTTGCGATCTTGCTGCACCTGAGGTGGCCGTGACTGTGATGCTATAGGTTCCGGCCGGAGTTCCGGTGGTAGTGCTTGTGCTTGAACTCGAGCCGCAAGCGGCCTGGAAGATCAGCAGTGAAAACAATGCAGCTACGAATAGGCCTGCGACCATCTGCCGGTGCTTTCTGCGCCTGACACCAGCGCCGATCATTGCTAGCCCCGAAAGCGGAAACCATGCAGCGTAAACCGGACTTCCGGGGCGGAATAGGCTCGCTGGAGTAGTAACGCGAGCCGTCGTGTTGATGACCAACTGGCGGCTTTGGGCTCCGCTGCTCAGGTTAGTCAAAGATGAACCTTGCGGGAACGTTGCAGTGGCGCCTGTAGGTAGACCCGAGCTAGCAGAGAGTGAAACTGAATTGGAGAATCCGGATCCGGTTGGAGTCACCGTGACGGTGTAAGTAGCGGGCTGGCCTGCGGTAACGGTCGCAGTGGGAGGATCAACTTTAATGTTGAAGTCGTTCACTGTCACATTTGCGCTCGCCGAACTCGTGAAGTTCGAGCCGGTGACCGAGACAGTACCGCTGTTGGTCAAGGTCATAGATGCGGGATTCGGAGTTGTCGGCGCGGTCGGCGTCAGTGGGACGGTCACTTTGGCCGTTGCTCCTGGCGCAAGAATTCCCAAATTGCATTGCGCGCTGCCATTTACAGCTTCGCTGCAACTTCCTGGACTGGCCGTCAAGGTTCCCGCCGTGACCGGAATGCTCGAGCCAGCTATGTTATCGGTGAAAATAACGCCACCGGTCAGTTCGCCGTTGTTGGTGATGGTGTAGGTGTAGGTAACCACATTGCCCATGCCTGCCGGATTAGGGGTTGCCGTCGGGGGCGGCAGGGTAAGGTTCACGGTCGGGCCGAAACGGGTAACAAAGGCATCTGTGGCTCCATGAAAGCTTGCTGCTGGAACCGTCGGGAAATTAGGTGAAGCCGTCTCGCCAGCCAAGTAGGTATTCCCCTGAGTGTCGACTTTTACGCTGGTGGCGGCATCATAAACCATCCCGCCCAAATAGGTTCCCTCGTGTCCGACAGCAGTCGGCGACGTTGCAGTTGTATCGATACGGGACATAAATGCATCGGTCACGCCTGCAAAGTCAGTCAGGCTGCCAGGATGTGGGAAATCACTCGACTCTGTAACTCCCGCAATTCTTGCCGCCTGCGTCGATGATTCCGCCACGATTGCAAGTCCTGAATCGTTAGCAGAACCTCCGAGATAGGAGAAATAATTGATGGGATAGGCGGTTTTTCCCGAAGGAATTGAAGCGCCTATTTTGACTACGTAAGCATCGGTAGAGGGGGGCGATATGGTACACGTTGCAGTATTCGTAGGCTCATTCAGACATTTCTGAAAAGGCGTAACACCTGCGGGAATTGCTATGTCAGGGGACGCGGTGGATCCCGTGAGGTATGCCTGACCTGAACTGTCCACCACCACCGCATTTCCGAAATCGTCTTGACTGCCACCAAAGTAGGTCAGATAGATTTCCTGGGCTGATCCCACGTTGGTCGGCGTGAACTTGGCTACCCAGGCGTCTCTCATACCGGCATTCTTGCCTTGAGCCGCGTTCACAACCGGCATGTTGGTCGAGTCAGTGGTTCCCGAGAGGTAAACGCTTGGAGTGGTCGGATTCGTATCCACGGCAATCTGCCCACCCTGAAAGAAATTACCGGTGGTGCCGCTGCCGCCGATGTAGGTGGAATAGACAAGGCTCGAACCGCCGGTAAGAGTCGGATCGATCTTGCTCAGGAAAAATTGGCCGACACCTGTAGCTGCAGGAACGCGCTGAAAAGCTCCGGGCGTGGTCTGGAAGTCGGTTGAAGTAGTAGTCCCGAAAACGTACGCCTTGCCCGGAACGTCAACCGCAACCCCAGAGGCGATGTCGTTCCCACTGCCAGAGAGGTAGGTGGAATATTTAAGGCTATGACCGCTTGAGTCGAGTTCACTGACGAACACATGCTTATTGGTGCTGGTCGGGCCGGACTGGAAGCCGTTCAGCGTAGGGAAATCGGTTGAAGTCGTCGTGCCACCCACCACCACATTCGAACTTGTATCAACAGCCAGCCCGGTCGGGTAATCGATGCCATCGCCCCCGAGAAAAGTGAAAAAAACGGTCCCCCCACTCGAGTCCAGCTTGGTAATGAACACATCCGCTGCGGCGGCGAATGCACGTGGCGACGATGAAGCATCGGGGAAATCACTCGACTCAGTAGATCCTGCAATGTACATGTTTAGCGCTGCGTCCACGACAACGGAAGGGCATCCAGGTATTGACGTTCCGCCTCCGGGAGGGGGAGGGGCGATTACGGAGCAAGCCTCGTCTTTTGTTCCGCCGAGGAAAGTCGAAAACGAGAGGACAGGATCGATCACTAGTTCGCGATTGTGATCGTAAGGCCCGATTTGAAATCCCACTCGGTTGTCCGCGAGCAGAATGTAACGGCTAGTGACGCCCTTTTGATCTTCGCCGTTTCCCTGATAAGCGTGAGGCTCGTGCAGTTTGAACGCGCCACCCGCGGTCTGAATTGTGAGATCTCCAGCTGAGTCAAGCTTAAGATTCTGGGCACCCTCGAAGGTTAAATCGATACGCGAGGGATCAGCGCCGGGCGCAACTTCGAAATCGTATTCGAGCTGTCCCTGCGTGCCGTAGAACGCCAGGTCCACTCCCGGATATATCGCGCTGTAGCGAATGCGACCAAACTGCGAGACATCGGTATGCCACTTCGATGGATCGTTACCCAGAAAATAGCTGCTGTGGCCTTTGAATTGATTGAGAAGAACGGCTTGCGTATCAGATTTCGCCTCGGCGAACCGCATTCGAAACGCGTTTGACCGGTTGGGTGACCAGAAAACCACAGTATCATTCGTAAGGAAAAAGCTGCCGGTCGTCCCGCGGCCGACGAATTTTACTTCAGGCGCACTTTGACCCACGTTGGGCTCGAAGTAGAGCGGCGTTCGCACCACGCGGGCGGAATTCGGCAATTGCTGGCCGACTAAGGCCCCGGTGAAAGCGGCAATTTGCGGAGAGAAGGGTTGGAGATGCCCGCTACTGGTAAAAATCAGCACCGCGAAGCCGAACAGAACAGTCAACGCAACAAGACCGCGGGCACACCCCTTTTGCGCCCGTGCGGCAGGGCTACTCAATCTCACGAGCTCCTCCGATCAATCTGGATCATCAAGCGGGAAGAAAAAAGTAAGCCTGCTGCTCCTCACACTTTACCTTGCGTCGTGAGGGCTGGCGCTTACCTGGATTTTGGCGCGAAAAATAAATAAATACTTAAACATCTGGCGGATACGAGTGTCAAGCAATCGGCTCGCCCGCGAAGCGTACCGGCGCCCGTCTGGATTGGTCTGATGCCACGAACATAGGGCGGAGATGCCGGAGACGACGGCATGCAGACTCAGTTTTCATTTTCACAGGCAAAGATTTGCAATGTCGATGCAGTGATTGCGTTGCATCGACTTGAAAAGCACGCGGGTTCGACCGCGACCTTTGGCACGCATCTTGCTGTTTATGGGTTTTCACCTGCCCGGTCCCCTCCAGGTCAGGCCCCCAAGTCGCATTTACGGAGTGAGTTCCCGATGGGCTTTTTATCTTGCAAACCGCCCTTTTATGAATGACTCTGAACGTCGAGGATGAGCATTTCGGGATAGCAAGTCGGCTTTGAGTCACGCCATGCTAGCGGAGACAGAAAAATCGAGGATGGAACCTGATCAGGAGCGGCGCTTGATGCGCCGATTCGATATGCGCCTGCCAGCATCAATCCGGGTGCGGGAGTTGGGCCCGGAGCCGTTCATGACCGAGACCCAAAACGTCAGCGCGCGGGGCGTTTTCTTCTATCTCGACCGGGCGATCACGGAAGGGAGTCACATTGAAGTTACAATGACATTTCCGCCGCACATAACACTCACCGATCCGGTGCGGGTGCGGTTCATAGCGCGGGTGGTGAGAGTCAATTCCCCGTTGCCGGCCTCACGGGTCGGGATTGCGGCCATCATCGAGGAATACGAATTCCTGCGCACATATTCCGAGTCGAACGAAGTTTCCCACTAATTCTTACCATTCAGATCTTCCAGTTCCTTCAGTTCCTTGCGGAGTCGCTCGTAGCGCATTGCCAGATTTCCCAAATACACAATGAGGATTAGCCAAGCCGCAGCATAGGCAGTGTAAAGGAAGTTCATCGCGTGCCCCGCGCGGCGAGAGATTCCATTGCCTGCGCTTCATCTAACTGCTTCTGAAGAATTTCCAGACGATACCGCGACCAGCACATCAGAGCAGCCAGGCACAGGAAAGCGCACCAGTTAATGAGGAGCGCGTGCAACATGCGAGGATCGATGGAACCGCCACCGCCGATAACCGGTTGCGGATGCTGAGTGCGGAACAGACGTATTGAGAAATAAACCAGCGGCACATCGAGCGCTGCAAAGATTGCGACTGCGGCAGCCAGGACGGGCGTCTGACCCCCAGTCGAGAAGCGCCGCAGCATGAGATACGAAACATACATCAGCCAGAGCACAAGCGTGGAGGTTAGGCGTACGTCCCAAGTCCACCAGATGCCCCACACCGGCCTGGCCCACAGAGGTCCGGTTATGAGAACAATAGTGCAGAACACCACGCCCACTTCGGCAGTAATAACAGCGACTGCATCTGCAATAGGACTCCTGCGGGCCAGATAAACGATTGAAGCGACGAAGTTGATGGTGAAGAGCAGGAACGCTGTCCACGCAGCGGGCACGTGATAGTAGAAAATGCGCTGCACATTGCCCATGGTCTGCTCGGTGGGAGCGACCACTAAGGCCAGATAAAGTGCATAGCTGAGGAAGATGCCGGTGAGAATAGCAAGAATTGGAAATAAACGCTTCATTCGGCGTTAAGAACCGTTTCAAACAAAAGAAAACTCGCGATAGTAAATATTACGTCATAGGTAAGCAACAGAACGATCCAAACACGTGCGCTGTAATCGCCGGTCAAAATAGAACTGGTCGCGTTCACCATCCCCACGATTGCCGGAATAGAAATGGGAAACAGCAGTAGAGGTAGCATGATCTCGCGACTGCGGGTTCGGAGAGAAACTGCGGCAAAAAAGGTCCCGTTTACAACCAAAGCCCATGTGCCCAGCGCGGCAGTTGGAAGCAATTGCCACGCCGGTCCAATCGCGCGCAGTTTGTAGAAGGCGATGAACAGTGGCGTGGTCAGCAGTTCTATAAGCGCCACGAACAGAAAATTGCCGATGGCCTTGGCCAGAAACATCGAATTAGCGGGGGCCGGCGATATGCGGTAGGCATCGAGAACCTGGTTCCGCACTTCGCGTGCCCAAGTTTGGTTGAGCGCGACGATAGCGGAAAACAGGAACGCCACCCATACCAATCCACCGGCGATCTGGCGTGATTCTTCGGCATTGGGATCAAAAGAAAAGCTGAAAATCACGACCACCAGCAACGCGAAGAACAGCATGGAGTTGATGGCGTCTTTCGAGCGCCATTCCAGGCGCAGGTCCTTGGCGAGTGTGACTGCGGTGAGTCGAACAACGCTCATTGCCGTTCCTCACGCGCAACAATCTTTCCGCCTTCCATCCAGATCCGTTGGTCAGCAACTCCTTCCAGCAGGTCCGACTGGTGGGTAACGACAAAAAGGGTCTTACCGGAATCTCTTAATCGACCAAGCAGCGAGGCGATTTCGCGCGCCGAACGAACGTCAACGTTTGAGAACGGCTCATCGAGCAGCAGGATCTTAGGATCGTGAATCAAAGCCCTTGCCAGTGACAAACGCTGGCACATGCCTTGCGAGTATTGACCGATCGGGCGAGACAGGGCCGGGTCAAGACCGACTTCCTGAATCGCGTTAGAGCAACTTTCTGTTTTCGAAATCCCGTATAACGCGGCGAAGTAGAGAAGATTTTCCATCGCGCTGAGTTCGTCGTACAAGAGCGAGGGATGCGCCATGTAGCCGATTTCACGCGATGCTGATTTCAGATCGCTGGTTCCAAGAACTGAAATCACGCCGCGTGTCGGACGAGCCAGGCCGGCCAGCACGCGTAGCAACGTAGTCTTTCCCGCCCCGTTGTCCCCCAGGATTGCGTAAAGCCTTCCGGCGGAGAACTCCGCGCTAACGCCGCGCACAGCGGCGAAATGTCCAAACTGCTTAACCACGTCTTTGAAAATTACGATTGCCGAGTTTGAGCGCGCTGCGCCGGCCACTTGTCAGTTGGAAGGTTGAACCGAACCAGGCTGGATTTGGGTCCTGCTCTTTGCAGGTTCAGCCGAGGGCGAATTCGTGCCCGGTAGCTGAGGCGCGTATTTTGAAGCACATTTCGCCTGCAGCTGCTTGGCATGGAAGACGCCGTCACGCCCGAAGCTGCCATCGGCGAGTGCCTGCGAGCTGTCTTTGAAGGTATCGGGCGGAGCTTCGGTCCCGTTATAAATCACGGGCAAGGTGTGGTTGTTTTCCACCAGCACGAATTCGACGCGAGTTCCGGATCGTCTGATCGAGCCCGGCTGAACATTTCCTGCCACACGCAGATGCTTGCTGTACGCGCCGTCGCCCAATCCGCGCAACTCCTTGATGGTAACGTAATAGCTCTTACTCTCCTGCACGCCGGTGTAGGCTAGGAACGCCAAAGCGATCAGAATTACGCTGATGGCGCTGCCAAACTTGAGATATTTAGCGGACTCGTTCGACATCTATTCGGCGACCTTCTTTTCTTGACTCTATTCCCACCGAAGGTGCAGGTCAAGCGTCTTCAGGTCATGCCAGCTACAATGAAAGTTCACGTTATGCGAGGCACGAAGTGATCCATCCCTGGCACGATGTAACACCCGGGCACAAGCTGCCGGCAGAGTTTCAAGCAGTGATTGAGATTCCGTTTGGCTCCAGCGTCAAATACGAACTGGATAAAGTGAGTGGGTTGATCAAGCTCGATCGCGTGCTGTACTCCGCGGTTTATTATCCTGCGAACTACGGTTTTATTCCGCAAACGTTGGCCGAAGACGACGATCCGCTGGATGTTTTAGTTTTGTGCCAGGAAACAGTCGTTCCGCTCACACTCATCAATTCGCGGGCCATCGGTTTGATGACAATGATCGATTCCGGCAAGAAAGATCACAAAATTATTGCCGTGGCGACGGAAGACCCGGAGTTCAATACCTATCGCGAAGCCACAGAGATGCCGCAGCACCGCATGATCATGCTGCGCCGATTCTTTCAAGACTACAAACAGCTCGAAGGCAAGGCGGTGGAAGTGGACGAAATTCGGCCTGCAGCCGAATCATTTCCCGTCATCGAAGACGCGCTGCACAGGTATAGCGAGCAGCGCCGAAAAGGATTCATGAGGGCGGAACACTGAGTCCTTAATTCGAATCCAAACTCAAAGCCGGACGCGAACGCCCGGCCTCCCATCATGCCACTTTCCATCACCAGACGCGACAGGCGTTCTCGGCGACCATAGGTTGGCCCGCTTTGCAACCCCAGGCTTTGTGGAATTCGGGCATGTTCTGGACTACGCCGTTCACGCGGTATCTGCCCGGCGAGTGAGAGTCGACGCTGACCAGCATGCGTGAAAATTCCGGACGGCGCTTCTCGCACCAGACACGTCCAAAACCGAGGAAGAAACGCTGTTCCGGAGTGTAGCCCTCGATCTTGCCGCCATTTGCCAGCTTTTCTTCTGCCAACATGTTCTGCAGTGCCATTAGGGCAATGCGAGCACCGCCATTGTCGGCAGTGTTTTCGCCGAGAGTGAGTCGGCCATTCAGCTTCAGATCGTCAACCGCGACGAAGTTTCCGTATTCTTTAGCTATGCAGCTGGCACGCTGCTCGAATTCCTTGCCGTCATCGGCGGTCCACCAGTCGCGCAAATTGCCCTGCGGATCGAACTTTCGTCCTTGGTCGTCGAAGCCGTGAGTCAGTTCATGACCAATGACGACGCCGATCCCGCCAAAGTTAACCGAATCGTCCATCTGCTTGTCGAAAAATGGAGGCTGCAGAATTCCTGCAGGGAACACGATTTCGTTGCGCGGCGGACTGTAGTATGCGTTGACCGTGGGCGGAGTCATTCCCCACTCGTTGCGATCCACCGGCTTGCCGATCTTAGTGATCTGTCGGTGGGCTTCGAATTCGTTGCCGCGTAAAAAGTTCCCCAACAAATCTCCGCGGACGATTTTGAGGTTGCTGTAGTCGCGCCACTTGTCTGGATACCCGATCTTGTTGCGGATTGCATCCAGCTTGATCTTGGCCTGCTTTTTGGTCTCTTCGGTCATCCAGGGCAGCGCGTTGATGTCCTGATCAAGCGATTTTTCAAGCGCATCCACCATCTTCAGCATGCGCTGCTTGCCTTCCGCTCCGAAAGTTTTTTCAACGTAGCGCTGGCCAAGAGCTTCGCCCAGTTCGTCGTCTGTGCCGGCTACGCAGCGCTTCCAACGCGGCTTGAGCTCGGCTTGTCCGCTCAGCGTCTTCGTCATCTGAAAGTTTGCGTCCACGAACGGCTGTGAGAGCCAGGGTGCCGCGCTGTCCATCAGATGCCAGCTGAGGTAGGTTTTTAGCGCATCGAGAGACTCTGAGTTGAGCAGCTCGTTCACCTGCTTGAAGAACCCCGGGTTCACGACGTTCAGCTCAGGAAAACTTGGCGAGCCGATGGCGGTGAAGTAACGATCCAGCAGAAAATTGGGGGCCATCGCGACCGCGTCTTGTTTGGACATCTTGTGGTCGCGATTTTTGGGATCGCGCCGCTGGGTGCGATCCATGGAAGCTTTGGCGAGAGCAGTTTCGATACGAAGCACGGTCTGTGCAGCATCAGCTGATTCCGGCGAGTTGTGACCGGCAAGCGTAAATACCTGTGTGACGTACTCCGTCAGGTGCTTGCGCGCATCCGCCATTTTTGGATCGTCTTTCAGATAGTAATCACGGTCAGGCAGCGAAAGGCCGCCCTGATCGATGTTAGCGATCACCATGCCGGCGTTGTGCAGATCAGGTTGGGAGTAGAAGTTGAACAGGGGATTCGGTCCGAGCACGTGAACACGTGCCACCTCGTCTATCAGACCAGCCTTGTCCTTCACCGTTGCGATGCGATCCAGTTCGGGCTTCAGGGGATCAATGCCTTTGGCGTTGACCGTTTTTTCGTCCATGCAGGAGGCATAGTAGTCGCCGATCTTTTGGTCAATGGCGTTGCTGCCAGGATCATCCCTGGAAACTTTTTCTAGGATGTCCCGTAATTCAGCCTGGTTGCGCTCGTGCAGTTCTGTGAACCCGCCCCAGCGCGGCTGGTCGGGCGGAATCTCCGCCGTTTTCAGCCACGCGCCGCACGCATACTGATAAAAATCCGTGCACGGGTCAGCCGACTTGTCGATTGTGTCCAAAGCAGGCGGGGTAGATTGCGCAAGAGAACAGAAAGAAAGCGCCAGAACGAAAACCAAAACAGCTGGGCAGATGCGCATTTTCACCTCATGAATGGAACTGGCGATTTTAGGTCTGACCAGCTTAGACGGGCAAGTTTGCCACAACGTTAGCTGCGGATTCCGCGGCGTATAATCGAACAATACTTATGAATTCCAACGAGGCAAATTCGAACGGCAATGCCGGGGTTCCGAAACCGCGCGCGGAGTGGATTGCAAAACGCAAATCTGAAAATCGCGATCACAATTTCTCGCAAATGCACTACGCGCGGCAGGGCGTAATTACCGAAGAAATGCAGTATGTGGCGCAGTGGGAAAAGCTACAACCCGAACTGTTGCGCGACGAAGTCGCCCGCGGGCGCATGATCATTCCGGCGAATATTAATCATCCGGAGCTTGAGCCGATGTGCATTGGCGTGGCGTCGCTCTGCAAGATCAATGCAAATATCGGCAACTCTGCAGTGACCTCAAACATTGAAGAAGAACTGAAAAAGCTGCACACGTCCGTGCATTACGGCGCCGACACCGTAATGGATCTTTCGACCGGCGGCGATATTCATGAGATTCGCGAGGCAATTCTTCGGCATTCCCCGGTACCTATTGGAACGGTACCGATCTACGAAGCGATCTCGCGCGTGAAGCGGATTGAAGACCTTACTCCTGGAATCATGCTGGAGGTCATCGAAGAGCAGGCCGAGCAGGGCGTGGACTACATGACGGTTCACGCTGGCGTGCTGATTCAGTATCTGCCCACAGTCTCCAATCGCATCACGGGCATTGTTAGTCGCGGCGGCGCCATTCTGGCGCAGTGGATGGCACACCATCACAAGCAGAATTTCCTCTACGAATGTTTCGATGAAATCTGCAAAATTTTCGTGAAGCACGACGTCAGCTTCTCGCTGGGCGACGGGCTGCGCCCTGGTTGCATCGCTGACGCCAGCGATCGGGCGCAGTTTGCCGAACTGGAAACTTTAGGTGAGCTCACCAAGAAAGCCTGGAAACACGACCTCCAGGTGATGATTGAAGGTCCCGGGCACGTTCCCATGGACAAGATCAAAGAGCAGGTGGACAAAGAAAAAGAGCTCTGCTATGAAGCGCCGTTCTACACTCTGGGTCCACTCGTGACCGACATTGCGCCCGGTTACGATCACATCACCTCAGCGATTGGCGCAGCCATGATCGGCTGGCATGGCGCCGCCATGCTCTGCTACGTGACGCCTAAAGAGCACCTCGGGCTTCCGAATGAGAAAGACGTGAAGGACGGCATTATTGCCTATAAGATCGCCGCGCACGCGGCCGACATTGCGCGACGCCGTCCCGGAGCGCAGGATCGCGACGACGCACTCAGTTATGCGCGCTACAAGTTCGATTGGAACAAGCAGTTTGCGCTTTCGCTGGACCCTGAAACTGCCCGCGCGATGCACGATGAAACCTTGCCTGACGATTACTACAAAGAAGCTGCTTTTTGTTCTATGTGCGGACCGAAGTTCTGCTCCATGAACTACTCGTCAAAGGTGGACGAATACAACAAGGAAGTTCACGGGCTTTACAAGAAGGATTATTCGGAGCTGGTCGAGAAGCTGGTTACGATTAAGTAAAGCGCAATATCTGCTACGCGGGAATGTGCATCTTCCACAAGAAATAACTCAGGGCTTCGCGCAGCACTGCCAGCAGACGCTGCCATTTTGACCGAGGCCGGGAATCCGGGCGAGGCGCAACGAAAACCTGTATCCCTTCGCTTCCCAGCATGCGTCGGATGCGGAAGACGTGGTATTCATCGCTCACAGCAAGGCAGGTCCGCATGTGATTGGCGCGCATAATGGCCGCCACCCGCGCTGACGACTCGGCTGTATCGGATCCTCTGGTTTCCGCAATCAGCGCAGATTCTGGCAGCCCTCGGTGCATGAGGTAATCATGGCCGACCCCTCCCTCACTAAATTTCGGGTCGGCTCCTGCGCCGCCAGTAGTAATCACAACCGGCGCAAGTCCTCGCAGAAATAATTCGTACCCGTGGTCCAGACGGGCGCGATAAACCGGAGAGGGGCGACCGGCGTACTCCGCCGCTCCAAAAACCACGATGGCATCGGCGTGCCGCAAATCCTGGCGGTCGGCCTCGCGAACGATTTTGATCGAGGTGGAAATCAAGAATCCGGCCAGGGCGGCCGTCGCGAGAATCACAAACCACAGCGCCCAAAAGCCAGGTGGTCGCCGGGCAGATGGCTTTGCTGTCATCCCCGGGCAAAGAACTCGGAAATTTCCTGCGCTGGAATCGCGCCTTCGCGGATGACGCGCCAGCGCGCATCCTCATCGGTAAGGTCCACGATTGTCGACGCAACACTGCGAGGAGAGGCCCCACCGTCAACAATTATCGCAATGCGATCTTCCAATTGATCGCGCACCGCCAGCGCAGTGGTGCACTCGCTCTCACCGCTGAGGTTTGCCGAAGTTGCAGTGATGGGGATGTGTGCCGCCTGAACTACCGCTAATGGAATGGGAGCATTGGGAACTCTAAGCGCCACGTTCCCTGTGTTTGCCGTCACTTTGAGCGGCAGCCTCGAGGAGGCTTTACAAATAATGGTCAGCGGACCGGGCCAGAAACGGCGCGCAAGGGCGTGAAATTCTTCGGGAAGCGGCTGTGTGAGCTCTTCTGCCTGGTCAACGCTTTCTATGAGCAACGACAGCGGCTTGTGGCGGGAACGGGATTTTATTTCGTACACACGATCGACGGCACGCAGATTGAACGGATCGGCGGCAAGGCCGT
>Ga0066388_100001877_pt1 | contig 12332 bp, 10 predicted proteins | sample PanSoiMetaGPlot6_FD_64539 | JGI IMG/M metagenome (GOLD analysis project Ga0066388, IMG submission 64539) | Tropical forest soil microbial communities from Panama analyzed to predict greenhouse gas emissions - Panama Soil - Plot 6 (Hybrid Assembly) | ecosystem: Environmental > Terrestrial >... | reverse complement strand
CGGGGTCAGCCCAGGCCGATACCCTTGAATGCCTTGCTAATCCAGGATCCCTGGTTTTCTTTCGGCTCGACGCCGCCGTTTTTCACTAGCGTGTAGGCGTGCTTGTACCAGCTGCTGTCGGGGAAATTGTGCCCAAGCACGGCTGCCGCCGTCTGCGCCTCGTCAACGATGCCGAGCGCCATGTAAGACTCGGTCAGCCGCATCAATGCTTCTTCGACGTGCCGAGTTGTCTGGTATTTCGTGACGACGACTTTGAAGCGATTGATTGCACCAGTGTAATCCTTCTTCTTAAGATAGTAGCGCCCAATCTCCATTTCCTTGCCTGCGAGTTGATCGCGCGCGACTTCAATCTTCTGCTTGGCGCTGTTAGCGTATTCGCTGCCCGGATATTTGCGTATGACTTCGTCAAGTGCGGCAAGCGCCTTTTCAGTGCGCGCCTGGTCCCGGGTGATGTCGGGAATTTCGTCGAAGTAAGAAGAGCCGATCAGGAACTGCGCATAGGCAGCATCCGCACCGCCCGGATGCAGCGTGATGTAACGCTTAGCTGAGTTGACGCAGTCATCGTATTCGCCGGCCTGGTAATAGGCATACGATGACATGATAAGGGACTTACGCGCCCACTCCGAATAGGGATGTTGGCGATCAACTTCCTCGAATTTCTTGACCGCCTCCTTGGGATCCTTCTTCTGGTTCAGAAGATAGAGTCCCTCGTTGTAAAGCTTGTCGGCGGGCGCGTCCGGGGGAGTGTCATCCTTCTTGGAGAAGAAATCGAAACTGCTGCAGGCGCCGAGACTGCCGACCAGGAGCGCTATGGTCAAAGCACGCGCGAGGCGCACCCAGGGTCCCGGTAGGGACGGCACAGCCATGTCTCTGAACATATACACGCGAAGTTGTTTCCCCGAAGGCGGCTTCGCAAAGCCCGCTGCACTGCCATCAGCGCCGGTTTATCGGAAAATTGCCAATTTCGCTATGCGACTAAGCCGACATTCGGCCCGGATTAAGGCGAAGGCTAAGGCAAAATCACCTGGTTTTCAGGATACTTCCGGTCCATAGGCCGGCGCCACCAGGCCGCTGAGGACGTCGGCATAACCGCGTGGGCGGCGTGCCGGCTCCGTCGCTTCGACGACCCGCCAAGCCTTCCGATCGGCCATCAGTGCGGACAGAACGGCGTGATTGAGTTTGTGGCCACCGCGAACGGTTTTGTAGGCGGCGAGCAGCGGTTGGCCTGCGAGCGCGAGATCCCCAATGGCATCCAGCACTTTGTGTCGGACAAACTCGTCCCCGAAGCGAAGGCCTTCCGGATTGAGTATGCGGTCTTCGCTTACAACAAGCGTGTTTTCGAATGATGCGCCCAGCGCATAGCCGGCGCTCCACAACTTCGCGACGTCGCGCATGAACCCGAACGTGCGAGCCCGCGCAATTTCGCGGCGGAAGCTGTCAGGCTCAATGTCGAGTGACAGTCCCTGTCGTCCGATTAGCGGATGGTCGAAGTCGATCTCAGCCTCAACGCGGAACCCGTGCTGGTATGGCCGCAGTTCGCCATAGGCGCCGTCCTTGGTCACCGAAATTGGCTTGATCACCTCGATGTAGCGGCGGGGCAAAGCGCGCGCCGTGAGGCCGGCCTGGTCGATCGCATCAACAAATGCGGCGGCGCTTCCGTCCATGATTGGAACTTCAGGACCATCCACTTCGACAACGACGTTGTCGACGTAGAGGCCACGAAGGGCAGCAAGCAGGTGTTCGGCGGTCGAGCAGAGCGGACCTTTTGCATCGCCGAGCACGGTGGCAAATTCAGTTGCGGTAACCGCGCGCACGTCTGCAAGGATCTCCCGCTCAATGGAGCCATCTTTTGCGATGCGCTGAAAAACGATGCCGCTGTCATCATCCGCCGGATGCAGCGTAAGCGTAGCCGGCAGCCCGGAATGCACGCCGATGCCGGAAACGGCAACCTGGTGGCGTAGCGTTGTCTGCTTAGCGCCTTTCATCGACCCCAACTTCCGCTGGCCCGTGTAAAAGCCCGCGGCCCCGTCCCCGGCCCAACGTGGGCCATATTTCCGCCTTCACTCATCACCGCCCTGCAGCCGGGGCGGTTATCCCCTGGGACTCGAAAAGTCCCTTTCGCCGCTGAAACTTAGGCCATTAACCATGCGGTCTCCAACTCACGCTTTCTTACCGACTGTTACTCTTTTTCGCCGTAATTCCGACCGCAGCACGGCTTCCGGCTCAAAATTCCGCCGACCACAACAGCGCTACGATTCGCGGACTTAGAGCTCTCGCATTCTGTAACCAGGCGAAAGCCGAACAAAAAACAAAAGTTTTTCAACTACTTATAAAGTACAGGACCTAGCATCAGGCGGCCCCGCCCCTTACTGGGATGCGGGGTCCGTTTGCTTTGCGTCGGCTATCAGTTCGCTTGACGGCGGAGGAAAGCGGGAATGTCGAGTTGGTCGTCCTCGGCCGAATTATTCACAGGCGCTGAACGACCATGCGGGTCAAGACCCTGCGGGGACGCCCGGCGCGCATACTCCGATACCGGTTCAGCTGGCCGTCCTTCGGGGTGTCGAGCCGTTGGGCGTTGCGCCGTGCGCTCGAATTGCTGCGCGGGTGCAACCCGTGCCGGACGCGGGATGGGAGCCGGCGTGGAAGCTTCGCCTTCCGTTCGCCGGCCAAGGCCAACCGAAGCTAGCCTTTGCATCAGCGTCATGCGGCGTTTCTCGGGATGATCACCGTCGTCGATCTCGCCACGTTGAGCCCGAATTTCGTTTTGCGCCGGGATCGGCAGTTCGTCGATTCGGGGCATGCGAGGCGTCCGTGCGTAGCGTTCGGGCGCCGGCGGAATAAATGCTGACGGCATATGCGGTTCCGCCGCCGGCGCTTCGGCCTGAGTAGGCTCGAAGAGTGATGGTTTGATCGGCATTGGTCGAATCGATACGTCCTCGATCGAGGTCGATGGCGACGCGGGCGTCGGCAGAATGGCCGCGGCAACCGCTGCATGAGCAGCTGATTCAAGCGAAGGCGCCGCATAAGCTGTCGTCGGCGTGGTTCGCTCGATCCGGTCGGCGATCCGGCGACTGTCGCTGCGGATTTTGCCGGCGAGCTCCCTGAGCGCGCTTTCCGCCGGCGCCGCCTGGCGGACCATGCCAATATTGTCGATGCCGGTCGCCACTACCGAAACGCGGATAATGCCCTCAAGGCTTTCATCGAACGTAGCGCCGACAATGATATTGGCGTCTTGATCGACCTCCTCGCGGATACGGGTCGCCGCCTCATCGACCTCATAAAGGGTGAGGTCCTTGCCGCCGGTGATCGAGATAAGAAGACCCTTGGCGCCCTTCATCGACGCATCGTCGATGAGCGGGTTGGAGATCGCAGCTTCGGCGGCGGTAAGAGCCCGCTTTTCTCCCGAGGCTTCGCCTGTACCCATCATGGCCTTGCCCATCTCGCGCATAACCGCGCGGACGTCGGCGAAGTCAAGATTGATGAGGCCTTCCTTGACCATCAGGTCGGTGATGCACGCAACACCCGAGTAGAGCACCTGGTCAGCCATCGCGAATGCATCAGCGAAAGTGGTTTTCTCATTGGCCACGCGGAACAGGTTTTGATTCGGGATGATCAGCAGAGTGTCGACAACCTTTTGCAGCTCAACGATGCCAGCTTCGGCAAAGCGCATGCGACGCTGACCTTCGAAATGAAACGGCTTGGTGATCACGCCGACCGTCAGTATGCCAAGCTCCCGCGCGGTCTTTGCGATGATTGGGGCTGCACCTGTCCCGGTGCCGCCGCCCATGCCGGCGGTGACAAATACCATGTGTGCGCCGGTCAAATGGTCGCGGATTTCATCGATCACTTCTTCTGCCGCCGCGCGACCCACCTCGGGCTGCGAGCCGGCGCCAAGACCCTCAGTCACCTGAGTGCCCATCTGAATGATGCGCTCGGCCTTGGACAACGTGAGCGCCTGTGCGTCGGTATTGGCAACGACGAAGTCGACGCCCTGCAAGCCGGCCGCGATCATGTTGTTCACGGCATTGCCGCCGGCGCCGCCGACGCCGAATACAGTGATGCGTGGTTTCATTTCCCGGATGTCGGGGATTGTCAGGTTGATGGTCATGTTTGCCTCATGATTGCACGGGCAGTGGGCTGCGTCGCGCCGAAGGCGTCGACGCAATTTTCACGCCGCCGAACTGGGCCGGGCCGCCACCGGCCGATCCGTGGTTTCGTTGATGAAGGGTCAGAAACTTTCGCGCAGCCATCGTCCGACCCGTGTCATGTAACCGCCGGTCCCTGTCATCAGCTGCCGCGTTCGCCGCGGTTCGAAGTGTTCAAGATGGGCCGCCTGTGGATAAACCAGCAGGCCCGCCGCCACGGCAAAGGCCGGTCCTTTCGCCGCCTCCGGCAAACCAGCAAAGCCAAGGGGGCGCCCAATTCGTACGGGGCGCCGCAAGATGCGGGCGGCGAGGTCGACAAGCCCGGTCAGTTGGCACGCGCCGCCGGTCAACACCACGCGGCCGCGCGGCTCCGCCGAAAACGGCGAAGCAGCGAGTCGATCACGCACCATTTCTAGGATCTCTTCGACGCGCGGCTTGATGATTCGCACAAGCGAAGCGCGCGAGACGAATTGCGGCGGCTCTCGCTCGTCATTATCAACCGGCGGTACCGTGATCATGTCGCGTTCATCCGATCCCCCAGCCAAAACACTGCCATAAATCGCTTTGATTCGCTCTGCGTCGGCGACTCGGGTGTTGAGACCGCGGGCCAAATCCATGGTCACGTGGTTACCGCCGAGCGCAAAGCCGTCGGCGTGGATGAACTTGCCACCGGCAAAAACGGCCAAGGATGTGGTTCCGGCGCCCATATCAACGGTCGCCGCTCCCAAGTCTGCCTCATCATCGGCGAGGGCCGCGAGCCCCGCCACATAGGGGGAAGACACCATTGCTTCCACCGATAAATGGCAGCGCTCGACGGTCAGCATCAGGTTCCGCACCGTCGCCACATCAGAGGTCACCATGTGCATATCCACACCGAGGCGGTGACCGAGCATGCCGCGCGGTTCACGGATACCCGTTGCCGCATCGACGGCGTAGCCGATCGGAATGGAATGCAGGACGGCGCGACCATCGCGCACGGAGTGCTTGCTCGCCGCTGCAAGCACGCGGCCGATGTCGGCCTCGGTCACTGCTCGGCCGGCGAGATCGATGTTCGCGACGAAACGTTCGCTGCCGAGGCGGCCACCTGACATCGACACGACAACGGATTCGAGTTGCACAGCGGCCATGCTTTCGGCAATGTCGATCGCCTGTCGGACCATCTCCTCCGCTTCCACCAGATCGACAACGGATCCGGCCTTCATTCCGCTTGCCGCAGTGTGAGCAAAGGCCAGGAGCCGCACGCCATGGCTGCGCCGGCGAAGAACGTCTTGCGGCGCCTGCGGCTCCAGTCGCGCGATCAAGCAAACGACTTTGCTGGTGCCAATGTCGAGGCCGGCGACGATAGCGGCGCGCTTCGGTGAAACCGGTTTCATCTTCGGAGTAAGACCGAAGCGCAGCACGGTCATGCTTCGCCTCCCTTACCCGCCTTGCCCTTCTTCGCTTTCTCGGCGTCTTTGAGAGCCTGCTCACGCACCGCGGCGGCGGCATCGGATTGGCGTACGGTGACGCGGCCGGGTAGCCGAAGATCGATCTTGACGACGTCTCGCGACAAGAGCCTGTCAGTTTGCTCGAGATCAATTAACGTGCGCAGCGCCCGCTCGGGTTCGCTTTCCGGCAGAAGAATTTCGACCCCGCCTTTCAGATGCAGATTCCAGCGCCGCTCGGCTACCAAGACCGAAGCATCGGTGGCACGGGCTATTGCCGGAAAGCGCGCAATGAGAGCGAGGAAATTCTGCGCACTTTGTTCAGCACCTTTACCAACGACAAGCGGCAGATCGTTGAAGCGGGTCGGCGCAGCGGCCTCAAGTACAATGCCATCGGCTGCGATCAGCGCGACATGACCATCCTTTTGCCAAAGCGCAAACGGCAGGCGCTCCCTAATCTCGATGCGCAAACGATCGGGATACAATTTAAGGATGGTCGCTTCCGCGATCCACGGATTGGTCAAAAGACGCGCACGCGCGCGTGCGGCATCAAGAAAAAGCAGCGATGATCGATCAGTGACACCGACAAGTGCGAGGATTTCGCCGCGATCGACCTCGTGCTCGCCTGCGAGAGCAACTTCGGAAATTTGGAAACCAAGTCCGTTAGCCGCCGCGTCGCAGAAATCCTGAACATTCGCGACAATCTGCGGGACGTGCTCTCCTCTGACCGCGCCGTAACTGGTGCTGGCGAGAAGCAAAACAGCGGCAGCCGAAGATCCAGCGCCGCGCGGCACTTTCAAATTGACGAGCCATCCGCCCCAGCGGCGTAAAGGTTTCATCCATCGCCATTCGTATGACTGCGGCCATGAAGCAAACGATAGACGTCGTTTGGTCTTCAGCGAATGCGCAAGGCGGCCTCGACCTTCCATCACGTCTACTTGCCCGTTCTGCCCCACATGGGCCGCAAACCCTGCCGCGCGCGCGACATCGCGGCAGCCAGGCGCCTGGCGCGCCGCCCACACCTAGTCTTCAGGCTTATTGGTAAATGATTAGTAAAATTTGAATGATTTCAGCATTTGTCGAAGTTTCACCGGAACTTTAGCGGTCCAGCGAAGCATCCTCGACCATCCAGCGGACCAATTCTTCGAATTTGATGCCGGCGTGTTGCGCCATTTCCGGCACCAGCGAGGTTTCGGTCATGCCCGGCTGGGTGTTCACCTCCAAGCAGACGAGGCCTTCGATCCCGGATTGGGTATCGTCGTAGCGAAAATCTGAGCGAGTCACCCCACGGCAGCCAAGTGCACGATGCGCCGCCAGCGCCAGTCGTTGCACTTCACTGTAGACGGCAGAGGGAATCGGCGCCGGCAACAGATGCTTGGACCCGCCCGGCGCGTACTTGGCTTCGTAATCGTAGAATCTCACGGCAGGGACGATTTCAATCACCCCGAACGCTTTCTCTCCCATCACTGCGCAGGTGAGCTCCTTACCCGGAATATAAGGCTCAACGAGCACGTGATCGCCGAATGCCCAGTCGGGACGGGTTAACTCCTGGGGCGGATGCTTGTGGTCCTCCCGCACGATGAAGACGCCGACGCTCGAACCCTCGGCAATAGGCTTGAGGACGTAAGGCGGTGGAAGCGGATGACGTTTTGCAGCTTCAGCCCGGGTAACGGTCATACCTCCAGGCACGGGCACCTGCGCCGCCTTCAGCACGGTCTTGGCTATGTCCTTCTGCATGGCCAGAGCCGAGGCGAGCACGCCCGAGTGGCTGTAAGGAATGCCGAGAACCTCTAGCACACCTTGCAAGGTGCCATCCTCACCTGGCCGCCCGTGCAGCACATTGAGTGCGACCTCGGGCTTGAGGGCCTGCAGTTTAGTGGAAATCTCGCGGTTGACGTCGATGAGGCTGACGCGGAAGCCGATCCGCTCAAGTGCGTCGGCGCAGGCCTTGCCCGAGCGCAATGACACTTCGCGTTCGGCCGACCATCCACCCATGAGAACCGCCACGTGCTTCATTTTGTCAGCGTTCCAAACCGACTCTTTTGATCTCCCATTCCAGATCGACGCCGGAATGCGACTTCACCCGTTGCCGCACGGTTTCGCCCAACGTTTCGATGTCGGCCGCGCTGGCGCCGCCAAGATTTATGAGAAAGTTGCTGTGGAGCTCGGAAACCTGCGCCCCACCGATGGTGAGTCCGCGGCAGCCGGCTTCGTCCACCAGCTTCCAGGCACTGTGTCCCGGCGGATTTTTGAAGGTAGAGCCGCCAGTTCGATTACGCGGCTGACTCGCTTCGCGCTTTTTCTTGATCTGCGCCATTTCGGCGGCAATTTTGTCGGCCTCGCCGGGCCGCCCTTGCAACGTCGCGCTCGTGAAAACCACATCATCGGGCACACTGCAATGACGGTATGAAAATCCCATCTCGCCGTTGCCGAAGCTGCGAATATTCCCTAGGCGGTCAATGCCACGCGCCTCGATGAGAATATCTTTGGTTTCGCCGCCATACGCGCCCCCATTCATGCGCAAGGCGCCGCCGATGGTGCCCGGAATACCGCTCAGAAATGCCAGCCCCGCTACGCCGGCAGCCTGTGCCGCGCGTGCCACCATGACATCAAGCATCGCGGTGCCGGCGGTGACCCGGTGATCTTCGATCTTCACATCGTTGAAACCGCGGCCGAGGCGGATCACCAGCCCCGGCACGCCGGCGTCACGCACGATCAGATTTGAGCCGGCACCAATGACAGTAACGGGAATTTGCGACGACAAGTTGCGCAAGAGATATGCAAGGTCATTTTCATCCTCCGGCAGGAAGAAAGCCTGCGCCGGCCCGCCGACTCGAAACCAAGTGAATTCACTCAAAGACTGACCGCCCAGCAGCCGCCCGCGTAATTCGGGCATCTTGGCTTTCAGCTCAGGCACGATATCGGGGAAACTCATAGCGCGTTTAATTCCGCCGGTAGCGCATAGGCCCATTGCGTGATCGATCCGGCGCCGAGGCAGACCACAAAGTCACCTGGCCTGGCCAGGCCTTTAATTAGCGGCGCGAGCTTTTCGGACCGTTCGAGGGGGATCGCCTGCTTGTGGCCATGTGCACGTAGGCCAGTCACCAGCGAATCCCTGTCGGCACCTGGAATTAACTGTTCGCCCGCCGGATACACGGGCGCAACGATGACAGCGTCGGCGTCGTTGAAGCAGGTGCAGAATTGTTCGAACAGGTCGTGTAACCGCGTGTAGCGATGCGGCTGCATCACGGCGATCACCTGGCCCTTTGCGCTCTCGCGCGCCGCACGAAGCACGGCCGCAATCTCGACGGGGTGGTGGGCATAGTCGTCGATGATCAGCGCGCCATTCCACTCGCCGACGCGGGTGAAGCGTCTTTTGACGCCGCGAAAATTAGCCAGTGCATTGCGGACGGCATCGCTGTTGAGTCCAAGAGCGTGCGCGACCGCGACCGCCGCTGTGGCATTTAGTGCGTTATGCCGCCCAGGCATGGGCAAAGCGAGCTTGTCGATCGCATGCGAGGTCTTGCCCTCGCGGTCACGAAACAGGACAGAGAAATGCGACTCACCATTATAGTGATCAAGATCGGCGAGACGGACGTCGGCTTGCGGATTTTCGCCGTAAGTAAGGATGCGCCGGTCCTTTATTTTGCCTACCAGCGCTTGCACAACGGGGTGATCGGTGCACATGACCGCGAAGCCATAAAATGGGACGTTTTCCACAAAGGCACGGAATGCATCCTGCACCGCGTCGAATGTCTGGAAATGATCGAGATGCTCCGGGTCGATGTTCGTTACAATGGCGATGTCGGCCGGTAGCTTAAGGAATGTCCCATCGGATTCATCCGCTTCCACGACCATCCAGTCGCCGGCGCCAAGCCGGGCATTGGTCCCGTAGGCGTTGATGATGCCGCCGTTGATCACGGTGGGATCAAGACCACCGGCATCAAGCAATGATGCGACCAGCGATGTCGTCGTTGTTTTGCCGTGCGTACCAGCAATGGCCACGCAGCTTTTCAGCCGCATTAGTTCGGCCAGCATCTCCGCCCGCCGCACCACCGGCAGGCGCTTGGCGCGCGCCGCAATAAGCTCCGGATTGTCCCTTTTGATCGCAGATGAGACGACCACGACATCGGCGCCGTCAATATTTTGTGCCTTGTGACCAATAGCGACTTTGACCCCCTTGTCACGCAAGCGCTTGACGTTGGCACTGTCAGCAACATCCGAGCCGGTCACACTATAGCCAAGGTTCGCCAGCACTTCGGCGATGCCGCTCATGCCAATCCCGCCGATACCGACGAAATGCACGGGACCAATGTCACGCGGCAGCTTCATGGGTTTGCGCCCCCTTGGCCTCCAAGCCATCATGCCCGGGCCTGTGTCCGCATTCACGCTTTTCGCGACCAATGCAAGGTCGTGAATCGCCGGAAAAGGCCCAGTTATGACGAAGACCTAAATTGCGGCAACTTTAATGACTAAGTCGGCCAGCCGTTCGGCGGCGTCAATAGTCCCCGCGGATTTGGCCGCTTGAGCCATCCCTGCCAGCCGCGCGGGTTCATTCGAAAGCGCGGTGATGTCTGTAGCGAGCCGCCGGGGCGTAAAATCGCGTTGTTCGATGCGAATTGCTCCGCCAGCCGCTTGTAGGACTCCCGCATTCTCAAACTGGTCCTGATCCAGTGCGTGCGGCAAGGGTACCAATATGGCCGGGCGACCGATGGCCGAAAGCTCCGCCACTGTCGAGGCACCGGAGCGGGAGATGATCAGGTGTGCGGCCGCAATTCGCGCCGGCAGGTCGGAAAAGAACGGTGCGATCTCGGCGGAAATCCCAATTTTGGAATAGGCCGCTCGCACGGCATCCAGATCCTCCCCCCGTGCTTGTTGCACCACATTCAAGTGCATGCCGATGCTCGCGTCGAGAAGGCCAATCGCCGAAGGCACGATTTCGGCCATCACGCGCGCGCCCTGACTGCCGCCAAAGACGAGCAGCCGGAATCTCCCGTCAGGCGGGAGGGTATATGGCACGCCGGCGGCCGCGATCACTTGTGGGCGCAACGGATTGCCGGTGAATGTGGTCTTGCCTCGCCAATGCTGATTGACATTCTTGAGCGTATGAAAGCCCGTCGCAATTGCGCTGACACGGGGCGCCAGAAATCTGTTGGCGCGTCCCATCACGCTGTTCTGTTCGTGCAGAACCGTCGGCACCTGCCGCCAGCTTGCCGCCAGAAGCGGCGGCACCGTCGGGTAGCCGCCAAAGCCGACCACCACGTTCGGCCTGGTGCGGCCCAGCAAAGTCCAGGCCTTGGCCACGCCCAAGGTCAGCAACGTTCCTGTGCGCGCCAGCGTTATTGGATTTCGTCCGCGAACAGTGGCGCTGGGTATGAGATGCACGGCGCGCGCCGGAAATTTGAAATGGGCCGCGCGGTGGTCGGTAGCGAGATCGATCGCAACGCCACGCCTCTCAAGCACGGTGGCCAATGCTTCCGCCGGAAACAAATGGCCGCCGGTACCGCCGGCCGCGAGCAGGACCAGCGGCGCACCGCTCGCCGCCATCACGTCGCGCTCCCCGCCACCGCGAGATCGGGCGAAATCATTGCCGCGCGTGGCTGCTCGCGAGTCAATGCGAGCAGCATACCCATTGCATAAGCAACTGAGATCATCGACGAGCCGCCATAGGAAATGAACGGCAGTGTCATGCCCTTGGCTGGAATAAGATGCAAGTTTACCGCCATATTGATCGCCGATTGGGTGGCAAAGAGAATGGTAAGCCCGGCTGCACCGAAGCGCATGAAAGAATCATCGTTGCGCATCGCGCGGATCAGCATGCGGATGACAATGAAAGCGCATAAAGCGACCAGGGCCACGCAGAGCGCAACTCCAAATTCCTCGGCCGCGACGGCAAACACGAAGTCGGTGTGGCTTTCCGGGAGAAGGCGCTTGACGGTACCCTCGCCAGGTCCTCTGCCGAACCAACCGCCACGCATGAAGCTTTCGGTTGCAATATCGATATTGAAAGTATCGCCCGAACCGGGATCAAGGAAGCGCTGAATGCGCCGCGCGACGTGCGGAACGGTGTAGTAGGCACTCAAGAGACCGACCCCGGCGAGGCCGGCGATTCCAGCAACCCAGACCACGCGCATGCCGGCCATGAAAAACAGCGCGCTCCACACCAACGCGATCAGCATGGTCTGGCCGAAGTCGGGCTGAACTACCAGAAATGCGATCACCGTTAGCAACAACGTCAACGACAATGTGTTCGCCGGCATGTCAGGACGTTTCGCTGACTCGGCAAAGAGCCATGCGACGATGATGACGAACGCTGGCTTCAGGAATTCTGACGGCTGGATATTTACGCCGAGCAGCACAAGCCAGCGGCGTGCGCCTTTGATCTCGGGACCGAAATAAGGCGTCGCGGCCACCATGATCAGACTCACGATGAAGACGATCAGCGAGAGGCGTCGAATTTGGCGGGGATTGAGGAACGAAATGGCCAACATCACTGCGATTGCCGGCAAAAGGTAAAGAATATGGCGGTTGACGAAAAAGAACGGCTCAAGGCCTAGTCTGGCGGCAACCGGCGGACTGGCGGCTAGCGAAAGGACGACGCCTGCAAGCATCAGCGCGCCTATGGCAGCGAGCGCAAGCCGATCGACCGTCCACCACCACTCACCAATAGGCGTACGTTGTGCGCGCGAGAGCATCCCGAGTCCCCGTGGGACGCAAGCTGACGCCTCACGGTTTAGGAAGCATTAACGCTCATCATCGGCCC
>Ga0066388_100001876_pt1 | contig 12334 bp, 13 predicted proteins | sample PanSoiMetaGPlot6_FD_64539 | JGI IMG/M metagenome (GOLD analysis project Ga0066388, IMG submission 64539) | Tropical forest soil microbial communities from Panama analyzed to predict greenhouse gas emissions - Panama Soil - Plot 6 (Hybrid Assembly) | ecosystem: Environmental > Terrestrial >... | reverse complement strand
ACGTCCGGCTTTGGCCTGTTCCAAAGCCTTCTGCATCAAGGCCGATGTAATGCCGCCGATCTTGATATCCATCTGCAAGGCCGTCACGCCCTGGTTGGTGCCGCAGACCTTGAAGTCCATGTCGCCCAAGTGATCCTCGAGCCCGAGAATATCGGAAAGGATCATAACTCGATCCCCTTCTTTAATTAATCCCATCGCAATCCCGGCAACGGCTTCTCTAATCGGCACACCAGCATCCATCATGGCAAGGCTCCCGCCACAGACGGTCGCCATTGAAGAGGATCCGTTAGACTCCAGGATATCGGACACAATCCGAAGCGTATAGGGAAAAGCTTCCTTACTGGGAACCACTGGAGCCAACGCCCGTTCCGCCAATGCGCCATGGCCGACTTCCCTACGCCCCGGTGAACGAAGCGGCCGCGCCTCGCCGACGCTGAACGGCGGGAAATTGTAATGGAGCATGAATGTCCTCATGTACTCGCCTTCCAATGCGTCGATTCGCTGTTCGTCGTCCGTGGTCCCCAACGTGACCACAGCCAAACTTTGAGTTTCCCCCCTGGTAAAGATCGCGGAACCATGTGTCCGTGGTAACGCGCCGACTTCACAGGTGATCGGCCGAATATCAGTAGGACCACGTCCATCTGCCCGAGACCCGTTCTCCAGGATCATGTTCCGAACTTCCGTATATTCCAGCTCATGAAACACCAACTTGACATGCCGTTCGCGATTTGGATCGTCTGCGCTCTTGAGTGTTTGGACAGCGGCGTCCTTGACCTCGTCCAACCGCTCCTGTCTGGCCGCTTTGTTCGGAATCATGATGGCCTCGCGAATCCCTTGGGCTACCAAGGCCTTCACTTGCACGGCAAGCGTGGGATCAATCTGCTCCTTCACCACCTTCCGTTTGGGCTTGCCTGCAACGGCTTGCAGTTCACGAATCTTGGCCACAATCTTCTTGATCTCGGCATGAGCGAGTTCAATTGCCTCGAGCATGACGGCTTCGGACAGTTCGTTCGCGCCTGCTTCAACCATCATGACCGCATCGGCCGTTCCCGCCACGACAAGTTGCAGCTCGCTCTTCGCCACAGTCTCAAGGTCTGGGTTGACGACCAGTTTGCCATTTAGCCGACCGATTCTCACTCCCGCGATGGGATTGTCGAATGGAATGTTCGAGACAGTCAGGGCGGCAGAGGAGGCGATAATGGCAAGTATGTCGGATGAACCAGTCTGATCGGCGGAGAGAACTGAGGCAATGACCTGAGTCTCGAAGTAATACCCCTCGGGAAACAGCGGGCGGAGAGGGCGATCAATCAAACGACTGGTCAGTACAGCTTTTTCCGATGGACGTGCTTCCCGCTTGAAATACCCGCCGGGAATCTTTCCAGCTGCAAAAGATTTTTCCTGATAATCGACCGTGAGGGGAAGAAAATCGATGCCGGGCTTGGCGACCTGTGATGCGACAGCCGTTGCCAGCACCACGGTGTCGCCGTACGAAGCCCAAATCGAGCCGTCTGCTTGTCGTGCCACTCGGCCGGTCTCAAGGCGCAAGATACGCCCGGCAACATCTATTTCAACTGTGTGTACCATCTGGGTCTCCTCTGGTTAGGCCCCACAGATGCCCACAGAGAGAGACTCGAGTACTGTGAGACACTCCAGCCTCCGTCCGTGTTCATCTGTGCGACTGACTACACGCGCTGTTGTGCCCCCTAGCGCAACAGCGTGATGAGATATTACTTTCTGATGCCCAATCGCTCGATCACCGCACGATAGCGTGTGTCGCTAATGCCACGAAGATAGTCGAGCAACCGTCGCCGCCGGCCGACTAATAGAAGCAGGCCACGCCGCGAGTGATGATCTTTCTTGTGGAGCTTGAAATGCTCCGTCAAATACGTGATCCGATTGGTCAACACCGCGACCTGGACCTCCGGCGAACCGGAATCCGTCTCATGCTGCCGGTACTGCTTGATCAACTCGGTCTTTGCTTCTTTGAGTAATGCCATGGGCTCTTTCCTTCCTGTTCCTTTCGTTCATGCGTAACGACGTATCATGCATCCTGATCGATCAGCGCCTTCTCAACCTTGAGTGCGCTACCCGAAGTCTCCGGACACTGCCCGATTGCCACCAGACATCCATCGATATCGTGGATACGGACAGGCCCGCGTGATCCGCGCTCAGCATTGGCCGTCTCCTCCCAACGAAGGACCTTGCCTGCAGGCACGGGACACCCGTGCCGCACGCGGTCGGCAGTCTGTTTGTCCACCACCGCAATCCTCAGTTGGTCCAACGCACGATCCAACGACAACAGATCCTCTCCTAATCGACCGAGGGCATGGCGGGTGACCACATCATCGACCGTCAATGCGTGGTCGATCGTCAGGGGACCCACCCGCCTTCGCTCCAACGCCAACATGTGGCCTCCGACACCCAACGTTTCTCCGATGTCGGCGCAGAGCGTCCGTACATAGGTCCCTTTTGAACAGACGATACGGAATGTCACATCCCGTCCCTGAATAGTCTCCACCTCAAGGGTATGGATGACAATCGTTCGCGCGTCGCGCATAATCGTTTTTCCCAGCCGAGCGGACTTATACAGAGGAACACCCCCGACTTTTACCGCAGAATACATTGGAGGAACTTGCTCAATTGGCCCGCGAAATCGGCCGGCCACCTCATGAATTGTCTCTGGTGTTACCCGATCTGTTGCCTGCCTCACCAGCACCGTTCCCGTCGCATCCTGGGTATCGGTGGTTTCACCGAGGCGAAGCACAGCACGATATTCCTTGTCCCACTCAACCAGATATTCACCTATGCGGGTTCCTCGCCCGATCAACACAGGCAAGACTCCCGTTGCAGCAGGATCGAGGGTGCCGGCATGACCGACCTTGGTTCCACCAAGAAGATGCCGCACCTTCGCCACGACATCGTGGGAGGTCCAGCCTGCTTCCTTCTTGATTGTCAGCACGCCGTCAACCACCGCACAGCTCTGTGTGAGATCCATCATCCCATCCCCGACGCTACGTACTCGCCTTCTCCTCAGAAGGGCCGTTCTCGGCCTCAGGACTGACGTGGAGTTCATCCAACAACTTCAACACCCGATCGCCCCTTGGCCCACTGACATCCTTAGCAAAAACGATCTCCGGAAGATATCGGAGCGAGAGCCGACGGCCCAATTCACCGCGCACGAACCCGTTGGCTTGAGCCAATCCGGCGAAGACATTCCGCTCTTCTTCGTCCGTGCCCATGGTCGTCACAAACACCCGCGCCATCCGCAGATCGCTGGTCAATTTCACATCGGTCACGGTTACGGACTGCACGCGCGGGTCTTTGATCTTCCGCATGAGGATATCCGCCACTTCCATGCGGATTTGATCGGCCACTCGATCGGCCCGATGATAGCCTGTCTTGGCCACCGCACACTCCACCTAGCAGGATGCTGAAAAAGTCGTCTCTCTCACCCGCCCGACCCTGGCGACTATTTCACCCGCCCACCCTGACTCTGCCAAGAGAGCCTCTTCGCCCAGGACGCGCCTCTTCCCAAGCTTCGTTCTCAAGCACGGTGAAAGGTAAGACATGAAAGGTGAAACGTAGGAATGCCGAATGCTCTTGCTCCGAAACCCTCTCACGTTTGACGATTCACGTTTCACGGATCGTTGGACTGCGATTTTGAGCACCCTGCCGAGCATATCGCCGTCACATCGCCGTCACAACAATTCCACCCGCGATTGGACGATTTCCACCGCCGGGACGTTCCGAATCAGGTTCAGCGCCCGGTCACACACATGATTAACGTATCGCCCTTCGTTGGCCACGCAGGCGATTCCCAATACGGCCTTCTGCCACAAGTCCTCTCCATCGACTTCCGCCACGGAAAGATTGAACTGCTCTCGCAATCGATCTTTAAGACTCAACAGTACCTGCCGCTTATCCTTTAACGACTGACTCTCTGGAATGAACAGCTCGACCGTACAGAGTCCGACGATGATACCCACAGGGCAGACTCACGCCTCAGAGCTTTGCGGCAATCTTGTCGACCGCATAGGCTTCGATGATGTCCCCGACTTTGATGTCGTTGAAATTCTCTACACTGATTCCACACTCATAACCCTGCTGCACTTCACGGACATCGTCCTTGAATCGACGCAATGATCCGAGCTTCCCTTCATAGACCACAACGTTGTCGCGAAGCACTCGAATGCCGACCGCCGCACGGGTGATCGTACCGTCCACTACATAAGACCCCGCAATGATACCGGCCTTGGATACCGTAAAGACCTGTCGCACTTCGGCCCGTCCCAACGTCCGTTCCTTGAGCGTCGGTTCGAGTAACCCTTCCATCGCCGCCTTAATCTCGGCCAACGCATCGTAAATAATGGTGTACAGGCGGATGTCTACGCCTTGCTGTTCCGCCAGCGTGGCAGCCTTCGGCTCCGGCCTGACATTGAACCCGACAACAATGGCGTTCGACGCGGCAGCCAGCAACACGTCGGATTCCGTGATCCCACCAACGCCACTGTGGATGACGCGCAGCTTGACGGCGTCGGTGGCAAGTTTTTCGACCCCGGCCGTCAGTGCTTCAGCCGACCCCTGAACGTCAGACTTGATCACCAGTGTCAGCTCCTTGACCGACCCTTCACTAATCTTGGCAAAGAGATCGTCGAGCGTGACCTTCGCCGACCCGGACAAATCAGCCGTTCGCTGCTTACGGGCTCGATCCTCCGCAATCTCGCGCGCGACCCGCTCATCGTTGACGACCTGAAATACGTCACCGGCAGAAGGTACCCCTGGGAGCCCTGCCACTTCTACTGGAATAGAGGGACCGGCCTCATGCACCTTTGCGCCCGTATGAGTAATCAGCGCGCGAACTTTCCCGCTAAATATTCCCACGACGAATACGTCGCCGACTCGAAGCGTCCCGCTCTGAACCAGCACCGTCGCCACCGGACCACGCCCTCGCTCTAGCTTGGCTTCCACCACAACGCCTTTCGCCAACCGATGCGGGTCGGCCTTAAGCTCCAGCATTTCGGATTGCAGAAGAATCATTTCGAGCAAGGCGTCCAGGCCGATCCTCTCTTTGGCCGAGACCTCCACCATAATAGTGTCGCCGCCCCAGGACTCGGATATGAGCCCATGTTCGGACAAGGCGTTCTTTACGCGATCGGGATTGGCGCCGGGCTTGTCGATCTTGTTGATGGCCACAATAATTGGAACGGACGCGGCTTTGGCGTGATGAATCGCTTCGATCGTTTGGGGCATGACTCCATCGTCTGCTGCAACGACCAGGATGACAATATCAGTGATCTTGGCCCCGCGACCTCGCATGGCAGTGAAGGCTTCGTGGCCCGGCGTGTCCAGGAACGTCACCTGTTTCCCGCGCACCGCTACCGTGTACGCCCCGATATGTTGAGTAATCCCACCAGCCTCACCTTCCGCCACCTTCGTTTGCCTGATGGCATCGAGCAGCGAGGTCTTGCCATGATCGACATGGCCCATGATCGTCACGACCGCTGGCCGCGGTTCAAGCTGGAGATCCTCCTCCTTCTGCACAACCGAATCCAGCAACTCTTCTCCGGCCTTCTCCATCGCCACATCGATTTTGATCCCGCTTTCCTCCGCAATAATCACGGCTGCATCAACGTTCATCGTCTGATTGAACGTCAGCATCTGGCCCATATCCATCAACTTCCGCATGATGTCGGCCGGGCGCTGCCCAATCAGCTCGGCAAACTCCTTCACGGTCATGCCAGGCGTAAGTTTGAAGCTCTTCCTCCGTGGCTTGGTTACTTCCCCCGGCGTGCTGTGATGCACGTGCTTGCTGCGGTCGTCTCGGCGCTGCTGCACCGGAATGGCACGAAGATCCTGCCAGCGAGCCGCATCTTCACGAAGGCGAAGCTCTTCCTCTTCCCGCGTACGGCCTGGCTTACGAAGTTTCTTCCCCTTCTCTTTCAGACCCTCGGCTTGCATCTCTTCAAGGGAGAGAACCTTCTTTTTTCCTGCGAGAACCTCTATGTTCGGCACGACAGGGAGCTTGACGGCAGCCGTGGGAGTCGGAGCAGCCATGGTCCCTATAGCATGTGGTTGGTCTGGCGTCGCAGACATGTCAACATGCGCAACGGCTGGTGTTTCAGCATGCGGGTGCGGCGCTGCAGGCTGGCTTATCACGAGGGTATCGATGAGGGCTCCACTTATGCCTGCTGATTCAACTGTGGGTAGGGACGCGGCCTCTTCCGTTGGAATGTCATCGACTTTCTTGCGCTTGATCAGAATGCGGCGTTTGTCTGACTTCGAAGGCTCCTCCGCCACCGGAACTGCCTGGGCCGATCCGACCTTCGCTCCCGCCGCATGATCGGACACCATGCCGACCCTACTCCGCTCACCCCGACCAGCATCGGTCTCCACCTCCCTAGCCGTCGATTTCCCGTGAGTCTTGAGTTTCGGGCCGAGCTTCTCCAAGACTTTCTGCACCGCATCGTCATCCAACACGCTACTGTGCGATGCGACGGTGATCCCCATCCGCTTCAATTCCGGGATGAGATCACGGTTTTCCATCCCGAGTTGCTTAGCCAATGCATACACACGCATGAGAAATTAACACCTACTCCCCTGTCTCCGATTTATCCGCCATCCGACTCAGCTCGGGCTTTTAATTCCTGCTCTCGGGCTTCTTCTTGCTGATGCAGCGCTTCGGTTTCCTCCGCCAACGCCGCCTTGATCTCTTGATCTCGTTCGGCCTTTTCTTTTTCGTATTCCGTCGCACTGATGATATCGATCTTCCAGCCGGTCAGTCTAGCCGCCAACCGGACATTCTGGCCATTCTTTCCGATTGCGAGCGACAGCTGGGAATCTGCCACAACGACCAACGCCGACTTCTTTTCCTCGTCGACGCCGACCTTCTCGATGCTCGCAGGGTTCAACGCTTCGGCAATGAAGACTCGCGGGTCCGAGGTCCAGGTAATGATGTCTATTTTCTCTCCGCGCAGTTCGCGGACCACCGCTTGAACCCGCGACCCTTTGATTCCCACACAGGCCCCGACCGGGTCGACCGCCTTCTCGCGAGACGTCACAGCGATCTTGGTCCGATCACCAGGCTCCCTTACGATGGACTTGATCTCGACGATTTTTTCGAGCACCTCAGGCACTTCCAGTTCGAAGAGTTTCGACACAAACTGCGGATGGCTTCGCGTTAAAATGACCTGGACGTCTTTCGGAGTCCGGCGCACTTCCAGGAGCATGGCCTTTACCCGATCTCCGCATCGATAGGTTTCCCGCGGAATCTGCTCCTGAATCGGCAATACTGCCTCCGTCTTGCCCAGATCCACTAGATAGTTCCGGCGCTCCACCCCGAGAATGATGCCGTTGACCAGATCTCCTTGCCGAGTGGAGTATTCTTTTTGAACCGCCTCCCATTCGGCCTCCCGAACCTTCTGGAAGATGACTTGCTTGGCGGTTTGCGCGGCAATCCGACCCAAATCGCTCATCTCGATGAGCGAGCCAATTTCGTCCCCTACCTCTGCTTCGCTATCGAACTGGCGAGCCTCCTGAAGAGAGACTTCGGTCTTCGGGTTGGCAACCGCATCGACGATGGTCTTCTTTGACACAACGGAGATCTCACCAGTCTTGGAGTCGATCTCGACTTGAATGTTTTCGGCCTGCCCGAAACGTTTCTTGGCAGCCATTTGAAGAGCGGCTTCGATCGCCCCGATCACCCGGCTCTTGTCGATGCCCTTTTGCCGGCCAAGTTCATCGATAACTGAAATCAATTCTCGATTCATAGCTCACTCTCCATCGACTACCTCTGCAACCACACTCCAATACATCGGTGTGCGCAAAACCGCGGTGATCGACTCCGGTACGGCCTAAAACGTGACGACGAGCCGTGCTTCAGCGATTGAATCAAATTCAAGGATGAGCGCCCGCTCAGCACGCGGATCGTTCACCACAATTGTGACTCCCTGTTCATTCACTTCCGTCAGCACTCCAGCCACACGCCACTGGCCGTCGATCGGCTGCCTGAGCTTCACGCTCACCTGCTTCCCCAATGCCCGGCGATAATCCTGAATCCGCTTGAATGCCCGATCCAGACCCGGAGAGGAGACTTCCAGCGTATAGGCATGAGGGAACGGATCAGCCACATCCAAGGCCGGGCCGATCGCGAGGTGTGCACGCCCGCAATCTTCTACCGTGACGCCGCCTGGCTTATCGATATACACACGAACGACCGACCGCGCACCTTGCCCCACACAAACGACTTCGACTAATTCTAATCCCAATGCCCAGAGGATGGGTGATACCACCTCACTGATGCGATCGACGACAGGTCGGGACTCCTTCACCGACGCTCCCAGCCCCGTATCTTTGGATGGCCCATTTCAAGTGATCAAACAAAAAAGTGGGCCTGGGCCCACTTCCAGTCGGGGACCATAGCATGCCACCTATGCCAAAGCAAGGGGGCTAGCCGACCCGACTTGTAAAGCTCGTGGCGAGTCGTCGGGTGATCGGGCCAGGCCTTCCGTCTCCAATGACTTTTCCATCTATACGGACGACGGCCAAGACTTCGACTGTCGTCCCTGTGAGAAACACTTCGTCAGCCTTATACAGGTCTGCCTGGGAGACAAAGCGTTCCTGAATCGACAGGCCCTCGCTCAGAGCCAGATCCAACACGACAGCCCTCGTGACCCCGGACAAAATGCGGGACCCTTCGGGGGCCGTCACAACCGCTCCCCCCTGGACCACCATCACGTTGCTGATGGCCCCTTCAGTGACCAGCCCGGCATTGATTAAAATGGCTTCGAAGACTCGGGCCTGCTTGACTTGTTGTCGTGCCAGAACGTTCGCCAAAAGATTCACGCTCTTGATGTCACAGCGCCCCCATCGAATATCCTCGATCGTCATCGCGTCCACACCGGTTGCTTGTATCGACCTGTCAATCGGGTGAAACTCACGAACCGTCATGACGACCGTGGGCGTCGCGTCATCGGAGTAGGCGTGATCACGGGGAGCAACACCCCTAGTAAGCTGAATGTAGATTTTAGCTTCAGGGTAGTCGGCGCGCTTAATCCCTTCCAGAACATGATGAGCCCACTCGGCGCGAGAATAAGGCTGCGTCAGGTCTAGGGCCGCGGCACTACGATCCAGTCGAGCCAAATGGGCATCGAGTGAGAATGGACGCCCATGGTATGTGCGGATGACTTCGTAGATACCGTCTCCAAACTGAAAGCCTCGATCTTCGACTGAGACTTTCGCCTCGGCCAGCGGCACGAACGCTCCATTGATGAAGGCCACATTCGGCACGATTACCCACTCCTCCGAGACGAGGGATCAGAGGCCGTCACATCAAAGACACGACGATCTTCGGCGGTGAATTTCCACCCCATGCGCTTTTCAAACAGTATCCGGTGCGTTCCCGGCTTGACCGCTTTAAACTCGAACGTCCGCTGCCCATTATCGACCGCATTATTCCCGGCAATGCGAAGATAGTCATCGGCCAGCAGCTCGAGACCCGTAGGATCATAGGTCGGAACCCAGAGCTCTCCTCTTGTCCGATCTTCCCAGAGATGAATCTGGATGGGATGCTCAAGGGTCGTCTCAATCACCTTGACTCCATCCGAGTGTGCGGCGCCACCATGGCCGTGCCCAGCTGTCGTATGCATCGTCATTGAGGCAACAACCCGCGCGTTATGTTTTGCCTGATCGTGCTAAGGTTTTCGCCGAGGCCCAACAAATATCTCCGCTCCTTCCACCTGCACATCATAACTCCCCACACAATATCCACCGCCGTCGGTCCCCCGCCCGTTTCGAACATCGAATGCCAAATCGTGCCATGGACAGGACACGACAAACCCCTTCATACGCCCCTCACACAAAGGACCGCCTTCATGCGGACAAATATTATGAATCGCAAAATACGCCCCATCAATGTTGAAGAGCGCAATCTCCCGATTGTTCACCATGACGGCTTTTGATGTCCCAGGCGGCAGTTCTGCGACCAGACCAACGGATTGAAACCCCTCTAGCATGCTGCACCGACTCCTCTCTTCATGCGTTCGAGGCTGATCTCCCGCACGCATTACATCCGAAGCGTATATTTCAACTCCAGCCCGATCGTGATCCCTTCCCGCTGAATGAAACCCGCTTCTGTTTGAATCGCATAGCGGACCGCTTCAGGAGAGGAACTATACTTCGGACAGTCATCTTCCTGGCAGGGAGCAACGTTTTCCTTCAACCCCACAATATGATGGCTCTCATCAACCCACATCACGTCTACCGGGAATCGATATCCCTTGGTCCAGAAGTGATTGTGGCCGGTCGATTCGAAGATATACAGTAATCCACCATTCGCCGGCAACGCCTCTCGGAAGGCAAGACCGACGAACAGTTTTTCCGGCGTATCCGCCACTTCCGCCTCTAGCTCACGACCGTTCGGAAAGGAGACAACAATAATAGTCTCTTCTTTTCGATCGATCAGAAAGAACGACGCGCTCATCAAGAAGAGCGCCATGAGAACGAGCGTGACGATGCGCTTCTTTTTCTGCCCCCGATCACTTCCCGGCAAGGTAGCCACAGACGTTCTCCGCCACAACTCGGCACAAACCCCTGGGCCCAAAGGCCCATCAATACAGGGAATCTGGGCCTTCTTAGCAAGTGGCCCTCTGTTGACTTAGAAAAGAGCGACAGACTAGAATGGCGGCCACGTCACGGCACTTATCATGGTCGTGGCCGTGCAGAATTGTCAACCGTGCTGTCTCTATCGTAGTGAGAAGGAGGCGAGGGTCATGGCGTTGCTGATTACCGATGAATGTATCTCCTGTGGAGCCTGCTTGCCCGAATGTCCGAACGAGGCGATTTTTGAAACTCGCAGCGATGCGGAGGCGAAGGGCAACCATGTGGGCGATGGCCAGGGAGTCGGCGATAGTATTTATGTAATTACACACGACCGCTGCACTGAGTGCGTTGGACACTTCGACGAACCGCAGTGCGCCGCCGTCTGCCCAGTCGATAATTGCTGCATTTCTGATCCGGCGTACCCAGAAACGACGGATGTGCTGCTCGAGAAAGCAAGGACGCTTAATCCGGATAAGGCGATCGATGCAGCAAAGGTCTGGAGCGGCGTGCGCAATTAATCATCGCTCTTCGTTCATTCAAGGAGGCCCGGCTTCTCACATGAGAAGCCGGGCCTCCTGTTTCTCGCAGGATGCTGAAAAACCATTGCCCGCTCCGCGATCTCGCAGAGAGGGCAATGGGTACTTACATCTGTCACGAACCATTACTTGAGCATAAGAACTTTGCCGCCGACATGGCCCGGGTGTAGATGACAGCGATAGGTGAGCGTATTTCCCTGTGTGGCGTAGAACATATCACTCGTTGGAATACCGATATATTTTGTTTCTCCCGGCTTCAACACAACTTGGGCCTTCATGACGGTCGGAGCCCCGGCATTCGTCGCGTCAGTCATCTCAAATCCATGCTCGGCAGTGGCTTTGTTCGTTACCTTGAGCAGGACGGGACGTCCAGGTCGAACTTTGAAATCGATGATCGTGACAGGCGGATACCACGTCTTTGTTTCCCCAATCTCAAGCGCAACTAGGGAAGCGTCGACATCCAACTCCTTGAACGACTGACCCACAACGGAACCAGTTTCCAAATCTCCAATTTCAACTCCGCCTGCCTGGAGCGCATAGGATGCAGATGCTCCAGCTATGACCATCATCAGGCCGAAGAAGATCCCTAACATCGTCTTGCCCATGACCTACCTCCATAAAATAAGAAAAGATGTGATTAGGTTGGTGAATACCTCCACCCAGCCCTGACCTTGCCGAGCACTGCTTCCCTACGTCTGCGCGTCATGCCCTAACAGTATGTATGCACTTTGAAAGTACCCTTATAGATAGCACCGAGATGAAATCGGAAGCAAGAACGTTATTTTCTACGTCTATTCCGGACCTACCTTCAATACAAGATGGTCACATCAAAATCCAGTCACAATTATCTCAGTGACTTATCCGCCTCAGGCTGTCCCTCTTGAATCGTAGACCCTATCAAGAGGTCGTACGGCGCATAGTTGTCAGTTAACACGACCCCCGTCTCCCATGGTTGTGTACGATGGGTAGCCAGCAACGCAATGGCCTCGGGTGGTAGGCGCTGTTGCTCGACTAATCTGCTCACATCGGCCGCAACGGTAGAGGCCGTTTGCCCTTTGAGCGGTGTACCGGCAAAAAAAATCAAATTTTCCGATCGCGTCTGAGGAAAATTCCAAGGCCCCTTGACGGCAAAGGACTCGACATCGGGAAATGATCGTCTCATCGTCTGTACGACCGCATTGGCCCGCAATAGGTCTCCACCC
>Ga0066388_100001875_pt1 | contig 12339 bp, 10 predicted proteins | sample PanSoiMetaGPlot6_FD_64539 | JGI IMG/M metagenome (GOLD analysis project Ga0066388, IMG submission 64539) | Tropical forest soil microbial communities from Panama analyzed to predict greenhouse gas emissions - Panama Soil - Plot 6 (Hybrid Assembly) | ecosystem: Environmental > Terrestrial >... | reverse complement strand
AAGCTGCGGCCTTTGACCCAGGTCAGCCGCGCGCCCATCAATGCGATCAACGCATAGCTCGCGATTTCGATCCAGTCCGTGGTCTTGCACATCGTCGCGCGGGTCGCGTTGAGCAGCGCCGCGGCGATGCCGACGATCAATACGGCGACCAGCGCCTGCAGCAGCGCCGAGGCGAACGAAAGGACGACGCCGCGCTTCCACGTCTCTTCATTGGCGACCAGGTAGGACGAGATGACCGCCTTGCCGTGTCCGGGGCCCGCCGCGTGAAAGATCCCGTAGGCGAACGACAGGCCGAACAGGCCCCACACTGCGCTGCCGTCAGTCTTGGCGGCGCGGATCATGCCGGAGAGGCCGCGATAGAACTCGGCCTGCTTGGCGAGCAGCCAAGCGACCACGCCGTCGGCGCCGGGCGGCGGCGTGCCGCCGGCGGGCGGGCGCTGCGCACCGAACGGCGAGCCCTGGGCCAGTGCGGCATCGATCGTGCCGGCCGCGGCAATGAGTGTGACGACGATCGCAGCACCGGCTGCGGCCCAGATTATCCTTCGCCCCCCGACAAAGGATGTCATGTGCAGTTTCCTTCAGATGGTCCCGGCGGACGCCGGACCGTTATGGGCACTTCACCAGGATCTTGTTGGCGAACTGCGAGCCATAGTTGTTGGCGAGGTTCTCGCCGGGCGGTGGCAGCGTGCTGGCATCGGCCGGCTTTGCGATCGCGAGCTTGCAGGCATCCGGCGCCGACACGAGCTTGACGGGGTCTTTCTCGGCAAAGCTGAAATCGACGAAATACGACGGGTCGAACATCTCGACGTCGAGGTTCTGCGTCTTCACCGGCGTCTTGAACGGCAGGGTAAAGTGCAGCGTCAGCAGGTTGTCCTTGTATTCGAGGAAATAGTCGACCGGCGGGCCGAACGGCGTCTTCTTGCCGTTCGCCTTGGCATAGGTGAAGTAGTCGAACTCCTTGAGCGAGGTGACGTTGACCTCGGCGAGCGGCGCCAGCTCCTGGCGCGTGAACTCGCCCTTCTTCTTCGCCTCGATGCCCTGCGTCGCGAAGGTCGAGAACATGTCGTCGAACTGCCAGGCATGGCGGACGCCGGTCACCGAGCCATCCGGCGCGTAGACCACCTCGCTGGTCATCGTCACCCAGACATGCGGATGAGCGTCGGCGACGTCGGTCAGCCCGAAACCGGACAGTGCGAGAAAAGCGAGACGAAGAAGTGACTTGACGGTCATGGCCGCTCCGGGCGGGGATGCGCCTCAGGTTCGCGGGGACCATATCATGGAGTGGGGCGGAAAGGAGGCGTGGCTAGATTAACTTCTGCGAGAGCTGCATTTGTCCTAAACGCGTAACCAATTTGGGGGATCAGGCCGTTCATATCCCGGCCGCGCCGCCATCGGCGCGCGGGTCGTGCGCGCCTTCGAGCGTTCCATCGGGATGCAGCACCACCGCACCGGCATGGCCCATCGTGTCGGAATAAGGTTCCGTTAGCACGTCGACGTCGTGGCCGGCCGACAGCATGCGGTCGATCAGGTTGCCGTCGAATCGGCTTTCCAGCCGCAGATTTGTCACCGTCGATCCCCAGGTGCGGCCGAGCAGCCAGCGCGGCGCGTCGATCGCCTGATCGAGCGGGCGGCGGTAGAGCACGTGGCGGGTAAACAATGCCGCTTGCGATTGTGGCTGTCCGTCGCCGCCCATGGCGCCGTAGGCCATGAAGCGGCCATCGCTGAGCTCGGCGAGCGCCGGGTTGAGCGTGTGGAACGGCAACCGTCCCGGCGCCAGCGCGTTGAGCGCGCCGCGCTCGAGCGAGAAGCTGGCGCCGCGGTTCTGCATCAGCACGCCGGTGCGCGGCAGCACGCAGGCGGAGCCGAACTCCCAGTAGAGCGATTGGATGTAGGACACGACGAGCCCCGACGCGTCGGCCGCGCCCATCCAGATCGTGTCGCCTTCGCCGAACGGTGCAGGCCATTTCGCCGCTCTCTTGCGATCGATCTTCTCGACTTCGGCATCGAGAAATTTCGGATCGAAGAAAGGCCGCAGCGGCTGCGTCACGCGCGCGGGGTCGGTCACGACGCGGTCGCGCACGCGGAAGGCGCGCTTGGTCGCCTCGACGAGGCCGTGCACGTGATCGAAGCTTTCGCCATCGGCCACGCGCAGCCGCTCGAACAGCGCGAGGATGATCAGCGAGGCGAGTCCCTGCGTCGGCGGCGGCGCGTTGTAGAGCGTGCCGGCGGCGATCTTCACGCTGAGCGGCTCGGCGACGTAGGCGCGGTAGCGTTCGAGATCGGCGCGCGTCACCGGGCTGCCGATGCGCGCGAGATCGGCGGCGACCTCGCGCCCGACGTCGCCGCGGTAGAAATCGTCGAGGCCGGCGTGCGCGAGGTGATCGAGCGTCTGCGCCAGCGCCGTCTGCTTGAGCGTCGCGCCGGCGTCCGGCGGCTTGCCGTCCGGCAGGAACGTCGCGGCGAAGCCGGGCGCGTCCTTCAGCTCAGTGAGCTTCTCGGCCGACAGCCGCGCCTGGCTGTTCGCGACGACGTAGCCGTCGCGCGCGTGGCGGATGGCGGCGCCGAGCAGCACGTCGAGCGGCAGCTTGCCGCCGTTCGCCTTGGCTGCGTCGAGCGCCAGCATCCAGCCGCCGACCGCACCCGGTACGGTGAGCGCGGCGAGCGGACCGCGCGCGGGAATGCTGTCGTGGCCGTGCTCGCGATAAAGCTCGCCCGTCGCGCCGGCGCCGGCCGGACCGGCCGCCATCAGCGCGCGCATGCGGCCGGAGCGCTCGCGGATCAGCCAGAACCCGTCGCCGCCGACATGGTTCATGTGCGGGTAGACGGCGGCGATCGTGGCCGCCATCGCTATCATAGCCTCGATCGCATTGCCGCCTTCGGCGAACACCGCGCGGCCGGCCTCGGCGGCCGCGTGATGGGGTGCCGCGGCGACGCCGCGGCGATGTCCGGCGCTGTGGAGATCCATGCAGGTCAGTGCTGATCGCGGTCAGGCCGGAGCCGCGGCATCGAGAAATCCCCATTTCTTCAGCAGGGCATCGACCGTCGGCAGCTTGCCGCGGAACGCCTTGTAGGCCTCGTCCGGCGCGCGCGAGCCGCCGGCTGCATAGATGTCGTCGCGCAGACGTTTTGCGATCGCCGGATCGAACACGTTGCCGGTCTCCTCGAACGCGTTGAACGCGTCGGCGTCGAGCACCTCCGACCACGTGTAGCTGTAGTAGCCGGCGGCGTAGTGGTCGCTGGCGAAGACGTGGCCGAAATGCGGCGGGCGGTGACGCATCGCGATCTCGTCCGGCATGCCGATGCGCGCGAGCGTCGTCGCTTCGAACGCGGCGGGGTCGAGATCGCCCACGTCGGCCTGCGAGTGGAAGTCGAGATCGACCAGCGATGAGGCGGTGATCTCGACCGCTCTGAAGGCCTGCCCGAACGTGCGTGCGGCCTTCATCTTCGCGATCAGCGCCTCCGGCATCGGCTCGCCGGTCGCATGATGGCGCGCGAACTTGCGGAGCACCTCCGGCGTCTCCAGCCAGTGCTCGTAGAGCTGCGAGGGCAGCTCGACGAAATCGGTCGCGACGTTGGTGCCGGCGATCATCGGGTAGGTCACGTCGGAGAGAAGTCCGTGCAGCGCGTGGCCGAACTCGTGGAACAGCGTGCGCGCATCCTCGAGCGAGATCAGCGCCGGCTCGCCGGCGCGCGGCTTCGCGCAGTTCATCACGTTGAACACCAGCGGGCGGACGTCGCCCGTGAGCTTCTCCTGGTCGCGCAAGGTCGACATCCAGGCGCCGCTGCGCTTCGAGGGGCGGGCGAAATAGTCGCCGATGAACACCCCGACGTGGCGGCCGTCGGCGCCGCGCACGTCCCACGCCCGCACGTCCGGGTGCCAGACCGGGGCGCCGTCGAGCGGCACGAAGGAGAGGCCGAACAGCCGATGCGCCGTGTCGAACGCCGCTGCGATCATGTTGTCGAGCTCGAGATACGGCTCGATCTCGGCGTCGTCGAGGTCGCATTGCTGCTTGCGCAGCTTCTCGGCGTAGTAGCGCCAGTCCCACGCCGCGAGCTTGAAGTTTCCGCCTTCGACGCGGATCAGCTCCTGCATGGCGTCGCGGTCGGCGAGCGCGCGCTTGCGCGCCGGCGCCCACACCTTTCCGAGGAGGTCGCGCACCGCCTGCGGCGTCTTCGCCATGGCGTCGTCCAGCCGGAAATGGGCGAAGGTCTCGTAGCCGAGCAGCTTCGCGCGTTCGGCGCGCAGCTTCACCATCTCGGCGATGATGGCCTTGTTGTCGGTCGGCCCGCCATTGTCGCCGCGCGCCACGAACGCCCGGAACACCTTTTCACGCAGGTCGCGTCGGCGCGACATCTGCAGGAACGGCTCGACCATCGAGCGCGACAGGGTGATGGCGTGCTTGCCCGCGTGGCCGCGCTCGTTGGCGGCTTCCGCCGCCGACGCCCGCACGTGATCGGGCAGACCGGCGAGATCGTCGTCGCGCTCGAGCATCAGCGTCCAGGTCTGCTCGTCGGCGAGCACGTTCTGGCTGAACTGCGTGCCGAGCGTGGCGAGCCGCTCGCCGATCTCGGCAAGCCGCTCGCGCCCCTTGGCGTCGGCGCCGGCGCCCGCGCGCTGGAAGGTGGTGCGATAGCGATCCAGCACGCGCGCCTGCTCGGGGGTGAGCCCAAGCGTTGCCTGCCGCTCGCAGAGCGACTTGATGCGCGCGTAGAGCGCGCCGTCCATGTTGATGTGGTTCCAGTGCGCGGCGAGGCGGGGCGACATGTCGCGCTCGATCTCGAGCAGCGCGTCGTTGGTGTGGGCGCCGGTGAGCGCGTAGAACACCGAGCAGACCCGCGACAGCGGCTTGCCACTGCGTTCCAGCGCGGCGACAGTGTTGTCGAAGCTCGGTTCAGCCTTGTCGGCCGCGATGGCGTCGATCTCGCGCAGGTGATCGGCGAATGCCTGGTCGAAGGCGGGGCCGAAGTGCTCCGGCTTGATGGCGGCGAAGGGCGGCACCTCGAACGGCGCGGCCCAGTCGGCAAGCAGGGGATTTGGGTGGCTCATCGCCCCAATATGTCGCCCGCGGCGCGGATTGCAACAACAGTCAAGACTCGGTCATTCCGGGGCGCCCGCGAAGCGGGCGAGCCCGGAATCCAGAGGCGATGCAAACCATGTGGGTGGATTCCGGGTTCGCGCCTTTCGGAGCGCCCCGGAATGACGAACCGACAAGCCCCCAGCGATCGCCTATCGCATCGTCGCCGGCAGCCACAGCGCGATCTGCGGGAACAGCATCAGCAGCACGGTGGTGACGACGATCGACATCATGAGGATGCTGGTGCCCTTGTAGACCTTCATCAGATCGACGCCGGCGGTTGCGCTGACCACGAAGGCGATCAGCCCGACCGGCGGGAATACGAGGCCCATCGACACCATCATCATCGACAGCACGCCGAACCAGATCGGGTCGAAGCCGAGCGAGGTGATCAGCGGGAATGTGAGCTGCAGGGTCAGGAGGAGGAGCGGGATTTCGTCCATGAACATGCTGATGACGAAATAGGCGACGACGATGCCGACGATCACCACCCAGCGGTTCAGGTTCATGGCGGTGACCATCGTCACCACCTCCTGCGGGATGCGGCTCAGCGTCATGTAATAGCCGAACACGGTCGCGCCGATCAGGATCAGAAAGATCATCGACGAGGTGCGGATGGTCGACTTGATCGCCTCGATCGCCTCGGCGGTGGTCAGCCGCCCGAACGCCGCGCCGATCACCGCGGCGAGGAACGCGCCGACGGCGCCGACCTCGGTCGGTGTCGCGACGCCGGTGTAGAGGAGGATGATCACGATCGCGATCAGAAGGAGGCTCGGCCACACGCGGACAAGACTCGTCCAGCGCTCGTGCGACGGCACGCGGTAGCGGTCAGGCGCGTGCTTAGGGCTGACCAGCACCCAGAGATAGATCATCGCCGCGAGCAGGATGCCGACGACGATGCCCGGGACCACGCCGGCGATGAGGAGCTTGCCGATCGAGGTCTGCGTGGCAATGCCGTAGATCACCATGGCGATGCTGGGCGGGATCAGGATGTCCAGCGTGGCGCCGATGCCGATCGCGCCGGCGGCGAGCTCCTCCGAATAGCCGTGCCGGCGCATCTCCGGCATCGCGATCTTGGACATCACCGAGGCGGCGGCGACGCTCGCACCGGACATGGCGCCGAAGATGCCGCAGGCGAACACGGTGGCGATGGCGAGGCCGCCGCGGATGTGCGAGAGCCAGTTGGCCGCCGCGGTGTAGAGGTCGCGCGCCAGCCCGCTCGACGCGGACAGATACGCCATCAGGATGAACATCGGGATGGTGGTGAGCGCGTAGTCGGCGACCGTGCCGAACGGCGCGATGCCGACGATGCCGAGCACCTTGGAGAGGTCGCCGGTGACCAGATAGATGCCGAGCATGCCGGAGCCGGCGAGCGCGACCGCGATCGGCACGCCGACCAGCAGCATCAGCACCATCACGATGAGCGGAAGGGCGGCGACCATCTGACGTTCTTTCGACTTTTGAGCCGATCTAGCTCGTGGGAGCGTCCTGCTGGAACAGCATCGCGCGTCCCTCGCGCACGCGCGGCAGGTCGATCAGCATCAGTATGGTCATGGCGAGGAAGCCAAGCGGGATCAGCCAGTAGGCGGGGCCGACCAGGATCGGCAGCGTGGTCAACGTGGTGTCGTCGTTGACCGCGATCAGCGCCTGCTGCCCGGTCGCGAGCACGAACACGATGCAATAGATCAGCGAGACGAGATGCGCGAAGTGGTCGGCGGCGAGCTTCAAGGCGGGCGAGAGCCGGTCGACCAGGAACGTCACGCGGATGAAGGCGCCGCCGCGGTAGGCGTAAGAGAGGCCGAGGAAGATCGCCGCCACCATCAGGTATTTTTCGGTGATCTCGTAGGCGCCGAGGATCGGGCGGTTGAGGAAATAGCGCGACGCGGTGTCGGCGGTGGTCAGCACCATCATCGCGCCGGTGGCGAAGATCGCGAGGTAGAGGAGGGCGAGCTCGCAGCGCGCGAGCCACTTGGCGAGCGATTGTGCGGGGGTCATGTGTGCGTCGTCGGCCGGGCCGCTCCGGCGGCGCAGGCGCGCGGCCGGAGCGAAGGTTGTTCCTTGCGCATGTCCTGTTCGGAAAACCGGTTCCCACTTTTCCGGGACATGCGTTACTTCTTCAGCATGTCGAGCGTGGTGTTGAGGATCTCGCGGGCCTCCTTGTGGCCCTTGCCCTCCATCTTCTTTACCCACTCCTCCCAAAGCGGCTCGCCGGCGACCTTCTGCCACTTGGCGAGCTCATCGGGCGGCAATGCGTAACTGACCAGCTCATAGTTGCCGGCCTTCATCTTGTCGCGCGCGCCCTGCTCGGCGATGTCGAAGAAGTTCTTGCCCCAGAACTTCGCGCCGGTGAGGCCGCTGACGCTCATGATGGCGTCCTTGACGTCCTTCGGCAGGCTCGCCCACTTCTGCTTGTTGGCGCAGAGCGAGAAGTAGACGACGTTGAGCGGCGCCATGGTCGTGTACTTCGACACCTCGTAGAGGCGGAAGCCTTCGATCGCCTCCCACGGCACGCCCATGCCGTCGACCACGCCCTTGTCGAGCGCCTGGTACATGTCGGGCATCGGAATCGGCGTCGGCACCGCGCCGAGCGCCTTGACCATCTCGGTCGGCGGTCCGCCGGGAATGCGGATCTTCATGCCCTTGATGTCGTCGAGCGTCTTCACCTGCTTCTTGGTGGTGAGCAGGAAGTAGGGCGAGGTCGTGTAGAGGAGGAGCGGCTGGACCTCTGAGAATTCCTTCTGGATCGCCGGGTACTTCTCGTAGAGCTTCCAGAGCACTTCGCTCGCCTGCTCCGACGACTTCACCGGCAGGAACGGCAGCGCGATGACGTCGGCGAGCGGCGTCATGTCGGCCCAGTAGCCATGGAAGCACCAGCCGATGTCGACGACGCCGCTGCGCACGGCCTTCCACATGTCCGGTCCCTTGACCAGCGTCTGCGCCGGATAGACCTCGACCTTCACCTTGCCCTTGGTGGCGTCTTCGATCTGCTTCACCCAGGGCTGCAGCGCATGGACCGGCCCCCAGGCGGTCGCGGAATTCTGGTCCGCGAGCGTCAGCTTGATCTCCTGCGCCGGCGCCGGCGCCGACAGGCCGATCAACGCAGCGAACAGGCCGACCGCCGGCAATACATTGCGACGAGTGATGAAACGATGCATGGGCGATCCGCCTCCCGTGAACGCGCCTCGTATGTCGAGGTCATCTGGATCCATAGTGCTGCCCAACTCGCCGCCGAACAAGGGGTTGGGCCGTGGTATTATTGCGGGTGACGTGACGCGACGTGACGGGAGGCGGGGAAAAGCGGGCCGGCGAGGAGGACAAGAGCTGTCGCGGCGATCGCTCAGGGCTCACTGCGCGGTGACGCCGAGGTCCTTGATGATCTTGCCCCACTTGTCGGCGTCGTTGCGCGTCATGGCGCCGAGCTCGTCCGGCGTCGATTTGGCGACCTCGACGGCGATCTCCTCCATCCGCTTCTTCACTTCGGGAAGGAACAGGATGCGGCCCATTTCGGCGTTGAGCCTCGTCACGATGGCGGCGGGCATCCCAGGCGGGCCGTAGGCGGCGTACCACACCGCCATCTCGAAGCCGGGGATGGTCTCGGCGACGGCCGGCACGTCGGGAAGGAGCGCCGAGCGCTTGCCTTCGGTCACCGCGAGGAGCCGCAGCTTGCCGGCGCGCACGTGCTCGAGGCTTTGTGTGCCGGCGGTGAAGAACAGCTGCGTCTGGCCGCCGACAGTGTCGGCGACCGCCGGCGCGCCGCCGCGATAGGGCACGTGCACCATCTGGATGCCGGCCATCTTCTCGAACAGCGCCGCGCACAGGTGGTTGGTCGAGCCGGGCCCGGCCGAGGCGTAGGCGATCTTGCCCGGATTGGCCTTGGCGTAGTCGATGAACTCCTTGACCGTCGTCGCCGGCACCGACGGATGGATGACCATGGTGTTGGTGACGTAGGCGAGCAGCGAGATCGGCGAGAAGTCCTTGACCCCGTCGAACGGCATCGACGCGAACAGCGCGTGGTTCATCGTGTGCACGCTCATGGTGTTGAACAGGAGCGTGTAGCCGTCGGGCGCGGCGCGGGCGACGGTCGCGGTGCCGATATTGCCAGAGGCGCCGGTGCGGTTCTCGATGATGACCGGCTGGCCGAGCGCCTGCCGCAGATGCTCCGCCACCATGCGGGCGAGGATGTCGGTCGAGCCTCCCGGCGCGAACGGCACGACGAGGGTGATATTGCGCTCCGGCCAGGCTTGCGCGCCGGCCGGCCGCCACGGCATGGCGAGGGCGCCGGCGGTGCCGGCCAGCATGGTTCTGCGGGTGATGTCGCGCATCGTCTGCTCCCCTCAGCCGAAAAATGCTCTAAACCTCTGGGCCGCGCAATCAGGAGGGGGGATGCAGGTCGATTTCACCACGCGGCCGGAGATCCGCGGCACCTTCGGGGCCGTCGCCACCACGCACTGGATCGCCAGCGCGGTGGCGATGTCGGTCATGGAGCGCGGCGGTAATGCCTTCGACGCGGCGGCCGCCGCCGGCTTCGTGCTCCAGGTGGTCGAGCCGCACCTGGTCGGGCCGGGCGGCGAGGTACCGATCATCCTCAAGCCGCACGATGCGCCCGCGCCGGTGGTGATCTCCGGGCAGGGGCCGTACCCGGCGGCGGCGACGCTCGAGCGCTTCGCGGCGCTGGGCTTGAAGCAGGTGCCGGGCACGGGCCTTCTGCCGAGCGTGGTGCCCGGCGCGTTCGACGCCTGGATGCTGCTGCTGCGCGACTATGGCACTTGGCGGGTCGCCGATGTGCTCGCGCCGGCGATTGGCTATGCCGAGCACGGCTTCCCGGTGCTGCCGCGGGTCGCGTCCTCCATCCTGGCCGCGAAAGAATTCTTCACCGCCGAATGGCCGACATCGGCGGAAATCTGGCTGCCGGGCGGCGAGGTGCCGCGCCCGCGCTCGGTGATGCGTACGCCGAAGGCGGCTGCCACCTATCGCCGGATCGTCGCCGAGGCCGAGGCGGCCGGCGCCGACCGCGTGCGGCAGATCGAGCGGGCGCGCGATACGTTCTACCGCGGCTTCGTCGCCGAGGCGGTCGACCGCTTCTACCGGTCGGCCGAGCTGATGGACTCGACCGGCCGCCGCCACCGCGGCCTCCTCACCGCCGACGACCTCGCCCGTTACCGCGCCACGGTCGAGCCGACCGTGTCACGGCCCTATAACGGCGTGGTCGTGCACAAGGCCGGTCCGTGGAGCCAGGGCCCGGCGATGCTGGAGACCCTTGCCCTGCTCGAGGGCTTCGACCTCGACGGCTTCGACCCGGCCGGCGAAAGGTTCGTGCACACCCTGGTCGAGTGCATGAAGCTCGCCTACGCCGACCGCGAGGTGTTCTACGGCGATCCGGACGTGGTCGAGGTGCCGCTCGCGACGCTCCTCTCGGATGACTACGCGTGGGCGCGTCGCAAGCTGGTCGGCGAAAAGGCGTCGCCGCTGATGCGGCCGGGAGACCTGCCGGGCGCCGCCGAGCGCATGGCGCGGGTGATGGCGATGGCCGGGGCGGAGGCGCCGGTCGGCATCGGCTATGGCGAGCCTACCTTCGCGCCGCTACCGGTCGAATGGGGGGACACCGTCCACATCGACGTGGTCGACCGCCACGGCAACATGCTGGCGGCGACGCCGTCGGGCGGCTGGCTGCAGAGTTCACCGGCGATCCCCGAGCTTGGCTTCCCGATCTCGACGCGCGGCCAGATCGGCTGGCTCGAGCCCGGCCATCCGTCGACCGTGCGTGCCGGCCACCGTCCGCGCACGACGCTGACCCCGACCCTGGTCACCCGCGGCGGCGAGGGCTACCTCGCCATGGGCACACCCGGCGGCGACCAGCAGGACCAGTGGACGCTCGCGGTGCTGCTTCGCTATCTGCACCACACCGGCGACCTGCAGGCGGCGATCGACCTGCCGCTGTTCACCAGCCGCCATTTCCCGCAGTCGTTCTATCCGCGCACCGCCGAGCCAAACCGGCTTCTCGTCGAGGAGCGGTTCGGCGCTGCCACTATCGCCGCGCTCCGTGAGCGGGGCCATGACGTCAAGGTGGAGGGTGCCTGGTCGCTCGGCCGGGTCTGCGCCGCCGGCCGGGCCGACGGCATGGTGATCGCCGCGGCGACGCCGCGGTTGATGCAGGCCTATGCGGTCGGGCGCTAGGGATTGCGCAGCAACGGCGCGACCAGGAAAGCCGCCAGGAGCCGGCCTGTCTGCTCGTCGTCGGCGGTATACCAGCCGGCCCGGTGGCAGAGGTTCATGGTGCCGATGCAGCGCCCATCGAACACGACCGGGACGTTGAGGATCGAGCCGAGCCCCAGGCCCAGGATCGTGGCGTGGTCGTCGAAGGCGGCGCGGATCTGGTCCGGGTCGGTCGCGAGGAAAACCTTGCGGTCGCGCAGCAGCTGGTTGCTCCAGGCGCTCTCCGGCTTCGCCTTGCGCCCGCCGACCGGGTAGGCGGAGGGCAGGCTCGTGTGCACCCGCTCGACCTCGGAGCGGGCGGCGTCGAAGCGCATGATCGTGAACAGGCGGTGACCGATCGTCGCGGCGCTGAGCGCCTCGACCGCGCCGAACACGGCGGCGGGCTGGTCGGCCGCCTCGCTCGCCGCCGCCAGCGCTGCGAGGTCGGCGGGCGTGAGTGCTCGGCGCGGCGCGGTGGGCTCGTCGGCTCCGCTGGTCATGGCGACAACTCTCCTTGCCGGCGTTTGGTTTCCGTTGGTGCCCGATTTTCGCCGCAAGCGCGACCGTCGTCGCGGCGTCTCGCCGCCCCAGTGCGGTGGTTCTGGCGTTCCGATCAGTCTGGCGGCAAGGTCTTGAGCGTCGGAAGCGGGACACTAGGTTACTCTTGATCCGGCGCGCCGTTTCGTGGAAATTGCCGCGCCAACACAAGGGATTTGCAGGATTTGGACGCCATGACCACCACGCCGCAGCCGCGCGCCGGTCGCCGCATCAAGTGGCAGAACGTGTCGACCGTGCTGTCGGCCGCGATCCTGATCGGCGCCGAGGTGTTCGGCGCCGCGTTCGCTGGAGGCTGGGCGATCGCCAACCTGTTTCAGCTCGGCGACTACGGTGTCTACGCGTCGCAGATCGTGCTGTTCCTCATCGGCGTCGTCATCATGATCAACTTCGTGCGCGCCGGCATGAAGGTCGAGCCGTTCACGACGCGCGAGTGAGCGCGCGCGCAGCTCGTCACGCCCGAGCTCTTCACGGTTCGATCACCACTTTCCGTCTTTCGATCACCAATTCGCGTGCC
>Ga0066388_100001874_pt1 | contig 12340 bp, 9 predicted proteins | sample PanSoiMetaGPlot6_FD_64539 | JGI IMG/M metagenome (GOLD analysis project Ga0066388, IMG submission 64539) | Tropical forest soil microbial communities from Panama analyzed to predict greenhouse gas emissions - Panama Soil - Plot 6 (Hybrid Assembly) | ecosystem: Environmental > Terrestrial > Soil... | reverse complement strand
TTTGCCCACCCTACAAAACGACAAGGGCATCAATCCAGCGGCCGATAAGGCTCGGCCGGCAGGTTGGACGATGAAAGCATGTAGTCCGCGAGCTCGCGCCGCGTGGGAATCCAGACCTCGTCCTGATATTGCTTCACGTAACGGATCATCTGCTCGAACGCGGCCGCGATGTTCGGCCGTCCGCCGAGCTCGGCATGCACGATCACGTCCATGGCGCCGGCGCGGCCGCGCAGGGCTTCCTGGAAAATGAAATCGAACGAGGTCTTGAAGCCCTCGAAATAAGTGGTTGCATTGCCGAGCCCACCCGACCAGGCGCGCCAGTCGTTGGCGTAGTTGAGCTTGGGGATGACCACGATGCGCTTGCCATTTGCCTCCGCCACATAGGGCACGTCATCGTCGAAGGCATCGCCGAACCAGCGATAGCCTTCGTCCGCAAGGATCCCGAGCGTCTCCGCGGTGTGCAGGTTGCCCTGGCCGGCCCAGCCGACCGGCCGCGTGCCGACGCAGGCCTCAATCACGCGCGTGCAGCCGCACACTTCCTCGCGCTGCTGTTCGGGGGTGAGATCGGTCATGTGATGGTCGTTGGTCATGCCATGGCTCGCGATCTCATGGCCGGCCTGATGCAGCGCCTTGATCGTATCGGGCCATTTCTCGACCGCGAGCCCATTCGCCCCGATCGTGGCCTTGATCGCGTTGCGCTCGAAGATGTCCATCAGCCGCCAGATGCCGACCGCGCCGCCATAGTTGGCGTGCGAGAGCGAGGCGACATTGATCGGGATCTTGGAATCCTTCTTGAAACGTCCGCTCTTGCGGAACGCCTCATAGGCTATTCGGAAGGTGCAGCAGACGCGCCGGGCATCCGGCCACTGCAGCGTCGGTTGTGGCCATTGGACACCCCGGTGCATGGCTTGCTCCTTATCCGCTCACGCCGGCAAGGTCAGCCGCTTGCGGCCGTAGAGATCCTGCCACGCCGCGATGTCCTCCGAGAGCACGCGGGCGGTTTCGATCAAGAGGTCGGCGGTGTCGTCGAGGTCGGCATTGTCCTTCGCCGCGCTTGCATAGTCGTCGCTCAGCTCGGCAAGCTGATCGAGTGTGCGCGCCGAGCGCTTTACCGACGCTTCGAAATCGCTGTGCACGCGGATGCCCGCAACCGCGGCGCCGAGCGCCGGCAGCCCGGCGCTCAGGAAAGTCACCAACGGCTTAGCCACGAGCAGCAGCGCTTCGATGGATGCGCTCGCAATCAGACGATCAAGTCCGAACAGCGCCAGGAACAGAGCCAGGATCAGGGCGGTGAGCACGAAACAGCCCATGCCGAGTCGGTGCAAGAAGCGATCGATCTCGCGAGCGACCTTGATGTTGTGCAGGTTGTACTCGAGCTGCCCTTGCGGGCCGGCTATCTCCTCCTTGTAGGTTGCATCGAGCAGCGCCTGCCGGTAGGCACGGCCGAGGGTCGCGCCGGGCAGGCCGATCTCGCGCATTGTCGCCCGCACATACCAGAGCATCCACGGTGCATCGCGCGCTCCGACGCGGCCCGCCGGCAAGCGGCCGAACTCGCTGACGAAGGCGAGGAAGCGGCCGTGCCGCAGCATTTCAGCAAGCGCACGATAATTGAGCCAGCGCTCGTGCCAGTGCCGACGAAGCCCGAGCCAGATGATCAGGATGATAGCACCGATGACAATCAGCTCGCAGCCGACGAACACCGCCTTGGCGCCGAGCACGTCGCGCGCGGGCGTCTGTGGATCGTCGTGGAGGAATACTGTGCCGAGCGCGATGAATACCGCGACCGCGGACAGGAAGTAGCAAAGCACATAGGCGCTGCGATAGAAATGCGAGTAATGGACCGCGAGCGTATCCGCCCAGGCGTGGCGCGGCGCCAGCACATGGCCGATGCGCTCACGCAGGTCGGCAGCCGCGGGCGCCGTCGCCAGAAATGAATCCCAGTCATGGCAGTGCTGCTCGAACGACGGCAGCGACAGGACCGGGCGGGGCAGCCGCCCGCGCGCGACACGCCGAAGCGCATCGTAGGCGGTGAACCAGGCACGCCGCTTCCAGCGTTCGCCGAAATAGCGCGCCAGACCGGTGCGAGCGGCGCTGGGTGCCGTGAAGGCAGGAGCAAGCGCGGTCAGCAATGCCGCGTCGGTGCACTCGGAGGCGACCGCCTTGGGCTCGCTGCCAGTGGCCAGCTGCATGATCAGACGGGCTGGCCCCTCGTCCGCGGTCGAGAGCCAGATCACCGGAATGCCGGCCGCGACCGCGCCGGCCGCGATCGAGCCGGTACCGGCCGGCTTTGGCGGCTTTCCATCCCAGACTGCGACGAGGACATCGATCTGCCGCAGCATGAAGGCACCAGCCCTGGCATAACCCTTGGTACGATTATCGGATGGTGCATCATCGATCTCGGTGACGACTGAAGCCTTTGCCAGGCTCTTGAGGAACTCATCGCGAACATCGCGACCGTCGCCGGCGGCCGAGCTCGCGAAGTCCTTCAGATATTCCTCGCGTGGGAACGGAAGGACTGCCTCGATCCGCCAGCCTGTGGGAGCGGCGGCGACCGCGATCTGGTCGACGCCCTCGGCGAAGCCGCTGATGATGCGGAAGAGGGCAGGATCGTCCGCATAGATCGATGCGCTCTGTGCCCGGATGCTCGCGGCGGTGCGCTCGATTGCGGCAAAAATGTCGGGCAATTGCTTCTGGACGCGCGCAATCAGGGCGTTGGTGAGCTTGTTGGGACGATGCCCGGTAATCCCAACGCGCATCGTCAGGCGCGGTCTTGGAGGATGTCGAGTTGGCGATGCAGAGGAGTCCGATGACATTGTCCCACCGCAGCAGCAAGCGTGGCGCTTGAGATTGCGCCCTCTCCCCTTGCGGGAGAGGGCAGCGCTGGAGGTTCAACAAGTGAGGTGGGGTGAGGGGGATAGTCGCCCCCTCACCCAATCCGTTGTGTTGAACCACCGAGTGGCCCTCTCCCGCAAGGGGAGAGGGCGCATTAACGAGCGTCGCACCGTTGCGCCGCACCTCGGTCTAGCGTTTTGGGCCGGCCGGTGCGGGCGATCGCCTCCGACTTGAGCAGCTCCCAGATGCGGTCGGTGCCATGGCCGGGCCGGTGCCTGGTTTGTGACGATTCCATGATCGCCGCCTCTTCCGGTGCCAGATAGTTGATCGGCCCACCCAGCATCCTGGCTTGCAGCAGGAGCTTCGCGTTCGCCTCGGTATAGACCGCGCGATAAACGGCGAGGCGCACAGTCGGGCCGACCACCGCATTGCCATGGCCGCGCAACAGCACCACGGAGTTCTTGCCGAGCTTTTCGGCCAGCGCCCTGCCCAGCTCGCGGTTGGAAATCAAAAGATTGGTCCAGCCGGCGACATCACGGGTGTCGAACAACGGCACCTCGGGATAGAAGAAGGATGCGCGGATCGGCTTGAGCGGCACATTGGTGACCGTGAATGGCACCACGGTGGGCGAATGGCTGTGCACCACCCCGTTCACGTCCGGCCGCGCGAGATAGATCTCCGAATGAATGAAGCGCTCGGAATAGACCGGCCGGCCGTCGTCGCGGATCGGCTCGCCGTCCATTCCGAACTCGATGATGTCGGAGGGCTGAACGAGACCGGGGGCACGCGCCCGCGACAGCAGGAAGCGCTCGGGATTGCGCGGATCGCGCGCGCTCACATGGCCATAGCCGTCGACCACGCCCTGGTCGTAGAGAATGCGGTTGCCTATCACGAGATCGTCGATCACCGCTTTGTATTCGGCGCTCGATCCGTTCTTGCGGCTCGCGCCGGCGGCGCGTTTGGTTTTCTTGGCCATGACGTTTGGTCTCTCACTTTTTCGTCTTTCACTTGGCAGACAACAGATCGGCGCCTGCAAAGGCGTTCCACATCGCGTCCGCGAGCGCCCTGCACGAATGGTGATCTTGCAGCCCGGCAAGCCCGAGCTCGATCAGGCTCGAGCCCGCCCGCGTGGCGCCGGCTTGCTCGAACACCTGGTCGGCCTTGTTCTTGAGCTGCATGTCATCGAGCGGGCGCGACGGATCGCCGAGCGCGGCCGTCACGCGCCTGCGGTAGAGCGTGCCGCCCGCGCTGACCTCGATCTCGGCCGGAAAGCTCGCCGGAAAATCCGGAAGCAGGCCCTCGTCCGGCACGACTGTGACCTTGCTGGCAAAGGCGAGCACGTCCTCAATCGTGCTCGCGCGCTCGATGTCGCAGAGGCGCTCGCGCCTGAGGGCGGCGAGCCCGAGCTGATAGGCGGCGCTGACGATGGTGGAGGAGCGCGATCCCGCTTCCGGCTTGGTCGAGATCATGCGCGTATAGGGCGGCGGCACCCGAACCGTCACCTTGTCGATGCTCGCGGGCGCGAGCCCCTCGTCGATGAGCGTCATGAGCGCCTCGGTGGCAGCAAGTGCCTGCTTCGCCGAGCAGAACGGCTTGAGACTCAATTGCGCGTAGACGCTGCTGCGGCCGAGGTTCGACGTGAGCGCAGCGAGATCAGCCTCGAGTCCGTGCGCGTCGCGCAGCCACGGCCCGTCGAGCAGATCAGGATCCCCGCCGACGCCCTGGCGCGCCGCCTGGGCGGCGCGGACGCCGGCGCCGACCGCCATGCCGAGAATGACGGAGCGTCCGGGCAGGCGTCCCTGGAAGCGTCCGGACCGGCCAGCGGTGAGCATCAAAGCGAGCGAGAGCGCATGTGCGGTCTCATCCTCGCTCAGCACGGTCAGGCGAGCCGCGACCGCGGCCGCGGCGAGCGGCGCGGCGAAATACGTGGGCCAGATGCCGCGATAAAGAACGCGCGCCCCGTCGATCGCTACGCCGAGACGCACCAGCAGCTCGGTGCCGACCCAGATCGCATTGGCGACGCGCTCCGGGTCGCTGATCCCGCCGACACGCGCGAACGCAAGTGCGGTTGGCACCGTGACCGAGCTTGGCGTCGTGCAGGAGGGCGTGTGGATGTCGTCGATCTCGGTATGCCGAACCACGGCCGCGTGCATGCCAGCCAGATCGGCGATCGAGTCCCTCGGCAGCAGGTAGCGCAGCTGGCGGCCTTCCTCCGTCCAGGCGCCGACCGCGGCGGCGACGAGCGTATCGGCGACGTGCCGGCGTTGAAGCGCACGCTCCGCTTCAGGCAGCGCCTGGACGGATGTGCCGCACACGAAGGCGGCAAGATCACGCAGCACGCTCATTGCAGTTTCGATGCCGGTGAGAGGTGGAGAAGCTCCGAACCAGTCGTCGTGATCGCCACCATGGCCGAGGTCAGCGCGCCACCGCTCTGCGGGTCGCAGCCGCCGACGGCGAGCGAATAGACCTCGCCGGGCTTGAGCGTATGGCGGCTGTCGCTCCTGATCTCGCCGCCTTCGTTGAGCGAGAGCCCGATGCGGCGCCCCACGCTGGCGCTCAACACTGGATGGAGCGCGTAGGGCGCAAGCGCGCCGATCGCCTTGGCGTAGAGCTCGGCCGCGGCGGCACCCGGCCTGGCAAGCTCCAGCAGTGTCCGCAAGCTCCTCTGCGCGTGCCGCTCGACCTCACTCGCGCGCCGCGTGCCGGTCACGAACAGGTCGGCCCAGTAGCCCATGTGCTTGACCGCGATGTAGCCAGCCATGCCGGTCTGCCGATCCGTCTGCGGCTCGAACGCGCCGCGGAACGGCGCGAGCGTGCGGCCGCCGTCGAAGCTCACCAGCGTGCGGACGTCCTGCGCCGCCATCATACGGGCGGTGCGCTCGGCGGCGAGTGCCGCCGTCTCGATGTCCTTGCCGAGCCGCCAGGACTCGACGAAGGCAGCGCCCGCTGTCTGCACCAGACGCGATGCGGCGCGGATCTGCGAAAGCTCCCGTGGCCGCAATGTACGCGCCGTTGCTACCGCATCGTCGGCCGCCTGCAGGCTGAAGCGATTGCCAAGGCTCTTCTGCAGCGAAGCGAAGAGCGGCGATCGCATCAGCTCAAAGCCGACGCTGCCGATGGCGCCATCGCCGTTGAGCTTGGCAAGCCAGGGATCGAATGCACTTACCCAGTTCCAGCCGGAGTGGACGTCCGGGATCCACGTCATCAGCTTCATCGCCGGCACATCGCGCGAGCTCATCGAAATGAGCAGCCGCGGCTCGCCCTCGCGCGGAATGAGCGCCATGCCCCAGCGCAGCCGGGTTGTAAAGCCCGAGAACCAGGCGAGTGCGGAATGCTCGGCAGCATCGCCATACACCAGCACGGCCTTCCAGCCATTGGCATCCATGAGTTTGTTGAGCGCGCCGATGCGGATCTGGAACTCATCGCGCGGCACGCGGTCCTGGTCCCACACATAGGACCCGATGATGATGCAAGGCTGAACGGTGCGCATCGCTTACGCCACGCTGTCGAGCTCGGCCACGCGCGCCGACAAGGCCCTGGCGCCGGCAGGCGTGATGACCACCGGCTCGCCGCACATGAGATAGCCGGTCTCCGGGATGTACTGGTTCGGATGCATCACGAACACCATGCCGGCTTCGAGTCGCGTATCGCTCTCGGCGGTGAGGTCGCCCGGCAGGTCCGACGTGATACCGAGGCCGTGTCCGCGCACGCGCATATAGGGTGGGCGGCAATAGTCGCCGTAGCCTGCGGCGCGGAAGCAATCGTCCATCGCGGCCGTGACGTCGCGCACGCTGACGCCCGGCACGGCGGCTTTCTGGCCGGCGCGCATCGCGGTCTGCAGGATCGCGTATTTCTCCTGCATGAGGGATGTAGGCTTGCCAATCACGGTGGTGCGGCAGATCTGCGCGAACTGGCCCTGATAGCAGGGTGTGATCTCCGAGAGAATGATGTCGCCGATGTCGAGCACGCGGCCGCCGGCGGCGCGGACTGCGAGATTGTGCTGCGAGGCGCTCAAAAGCAGGAAATTGTCCTCGGCGCCGAGCCGTTTCATTTCGCAGTAGAGCTCGGCCGCAAGCTCATATTCGTGCATGCCGGGCCGCACAGTGTTGAGCATGTGCGCGTAGCCCTGCTCGGCAATCGCGGTCGCCTTCTCGGAGGCGGCAAGCTCCTCCGGGCTGCGGATGCGAGCGAGCTGGCGGATGATCAGCTCGTTGGCGCGGCTGTTGCCGCCGAGCACGGCCTCGATGTGCTTGGCGAGCCCCTGCGCCACGGTCGGGAGCCCGACGCTGACGATCGCGCGGCCATCGAGGCGGTGCTCCTTGAGCACGGCCGGAAGCGTTCCGGCGAGGTCGTCGCCGCCGACGGTCTCGCTGGTCTGCGAGAGCGTAGCGGCGCGCTCGGCATCCCAGGCTGGCGTCACGATCAGCGTCGAAGCGCCGGAGCGGTCGACCACGACCGCGCTTTCGCCGATCGGCCGCACGCCCGAGAGCACGAATACCGCGTGCGATTCCAGGAACGAATTGTGCCCGTAGTTCACGGCGACAAGGGCGTCGAGTCCCTCGGACTCGAGGTAGCGAACCGTCTCAGAAAGCCTTGATGCCTGCACGCCCATCGCGGCAGGATTTGTACAGGGCTCGGGAGAAATGGCAATGGCAGGGCGACGCAAGAGCCTTGAAAGTATGTCAGACATTGTGTATATTTATGTCAGACATATCTGGAGTCTCAAAAATGGCGTCGGCGAGGACGAAACAGGCACCGAAGAAAGCGAGCCGTCCAAGGAGGCTGGGAAGAAAGCCTCTGACGCTTGGGAAAGTGCTGGCGGACCCAATTGTGTCGGCTCGGCTTGCCTTTGCACTCAAGACCTTGCGGGAGAGCGGACGGCTGGCTGGCGTGCGCACAAAGCGTTTGAGCGCCCGTGTCGATCCCGGCTTGGTCAAGGCGGCACGAGCGAAGACCGGATTGGAAAATGACTCTGACCTAATCAACGCGGCTCTTGCGGTGATTGCTGTACCAGACGATTTCGGGCCCTGGTTCGCGGCTCAGGCAGGACGGCTACCGAAGGACTTCGAGCTTGAGCTCTGACGTCAAGTCAATCATTGAGCGTCATGACCCCGCCCGTTGGAAACGGACCCCGAGCTATCGGCCGAAGGCAGAGCTCCCTTACGACCCGTTGCGACTTCCTTCGGATATCCCGCTGCTGTTTGATGCAACAGTTTATATCGATCAGCTCAAGGGTGACCTTCCGGCGTCAATCGTCACTCTCGTCGCTTCAAGGGTGATCCTTCATGGTGCACCTGCCTTGGCGGAGCTCTTAGTCACGGTGGGCGTTCTCGATCCTCTGGATGCGCGTACAGGCGCTACGCTCAAGCCGATCGTGGAGACACTTGAGAGGATCAATCCCGCGAGGATTATCGTACCAAATCATGATGTTTGGCTGGAAGCATCATTGCTGGCTGGAATCCTGGCGCGGACGCAGGGCATTCCAAAGACAGATCGCCGCAAATTTCTGGGTGATGTGCTCTTGTTTCTCATGGCTGCCGAGAACGGGGCCATCCTGATCAGCAGAAATTCGCGTGATATCGACCTGCTCCTGCAGATGAAACCGAGCGTCATGGCTCTGTTGTACGAGCAGGCTTGAGGAAGTTGCAAGCGTGCGCTTGACAGCCCGCATCTGCCCGGCCGACGATCGCGGCGCGTAAGGGGTAAAGTATGCAGATCGGCATTTTCTCCAACGGCAACCGCAACAACAAGGTCGCCAAGCTCAGCTACGACGAGGACCTCAAGGAGATCATCGTGGCCGACCGGCTCGGCATGACGGAGGCCTGGATCAGCGAGCATGGCACGTTCTTGGCTTGGCAGGCGCCCGATCAGCTGCCTTGCGCCGACCTCATGATCTGCAAGGCGGCGCCGCTCACCAAGCAGATCCGGATGGGCCCTGGCATCCGGCCGGTACCGTTCTTCCACCCGCTGCAGCTCGCGACCGATGCGGCGGTCTGCGCCCACCTGACCGATGGCCGCTACATGGCGGGCTTTGGCGTCGGCATCAATGTCGCCAACAACAAGCAGCGCGGGCCGCTGCCAGCCGATCCGCGCCTGATGATGCGTGAGGCGATGGACCTGATCCTGAAGGCCTGGTCGGCACCCGAGCCGTTCGACTGGCACGGCAAGGTTTGGCAGGGCGAGAAGTGGCACATCATCCCCAAGCCGCTCACCGACATCGAGGTCGGGATCGCCTGCAGCCGCACCGACTCGACCATCGAGCTCACCGCCGAGAAGGGCTTCCTGCCGCTGATGAGCTGGACGCCCACCATAGAGCAGGTGCGCGGCATGATCGACACCTATATGCACTCGCCGCATCAGCGCGGGCCGAAGCCCGCGCGCAGCCGGGTGCGGGTGGCGCGCGTGGTCTATGTCGCGGATTCGGTCGCGCAGGCGAAACGCGAGCTGCGCGATGCCGATCTGAGGCATGCCTATGGCCGCATGCAGCATCTCGTTCCGCCTGGCGGCAGCAATGCCGACCTGACGTTCGAGCGCTTCATCGACAACGGCTTCTTCATTTGCGGCGATCCGGACACGGTCTATGAAGGTATCAAGCGCTTCTATGACGACGTCGGCGGCTTCGGCACGCTGCTTCTGATCGTCGGCAAGGACTGGGCGACGCTCGAGCAGCGCACCCGCTCGATGGAGCGGTTCATGGCGGAGGTCGCACCGAGGCTAGCGGCGCTCAATCCGGACAAGGCCCCGGTCGCGGCCGCGTTAGCCTGAGCCAGCATGCAAGAGAAATCCGGAATGCGAAAGTCAAAGGACAAGACCAGCGAAAAGCGGACGGCCGATCCGGTCGTGACCGAGATCGTGCGCAATGGCGTCATCGCGGTGACCGAGGAAATGAAAACGAACCTCATGCGCACCGCCTACAACATCATCATCTACGAGGCGCTCGATTTCACCACTGGCCTATTCACGCCGGAGGGCGAGACGATCTCGATCGGCATCGGCCTGCCGATGTTCATCCGCGGCATGTCCGAAACCGTGAAGGCCAAGATCATGCATTTCGGCCGCGACAACATCAAACCGGGCGACATCTACGTCACCAACGACTCCTACCTCACCGGTAGCCATCTCAATCACGTCACGCTCACGCTGCCGATCTTCCACCAGGGCACGCTTGTCGGCTTCTCCTGTTGCATGGCGCACTGGCTCGATATCGGCGGCATGCTCGGCGGCATGAGCACCGATATCTTCGCCGAAGGGCTGCAGATCCCGATCATGAAGCTGCACGATCGCGGTGCGGTGAACGAGACGCTCGTCGACATAATCCGCCAGAACGTGCGATTGCCGAGCCGTGCGATGGGCGACCTGCGCGCGCAGGTGACCGCCGTGAAGACCGGTGAGCGGCGCTTCCTGCAGCTGATCGAGCGCTATGGGCGCGATGCCGTTCTCGGTGCCATCGCCGCCATCATGGATCATGCCGAAGCGATGGCGCGTGCCCGCACGCGCACAATCCCGGACGGTGTCTACGAGGCCGAGTCGCATATGGACGACGATGGCATTGAGGTCGGCAAGCCAGTGCCGATCCGTGTGCGCGTGGTGGTGAAGGGCGACGAGATGACCGTCGACCTCTCCAATGTGTCGAAGCAGGTGCGCGGCTTCTACAATTCCGGCATCACCACCGGCTATGCCTGCGCGCAGGTCGCCTACAAGTGCCTGACCTCGCCCACCGACTATCCGATCAACGACGGCTCGTTCCGCAGCCTCAAGGTGATTGTGCCGCCTGGCCGTATCGTCAGTGCCACCAGGCCGGCCCCGATGCGCTGGTGGATGACCTACCCGATGACGATCGTCGACACGCTGTTCAAGGCGCTCGCGCCGGTGATCCCCGATCGCGTTATCGCCGGCCATCACGCCGACCTGCTGGTCGCGTCGCTGCATGGCATCAATCCGAAAACCGCGGAGTTCTTCATCGCCAATTTCGGTCCGCTCGGCGGCGGCTGGGGCGCCAAGCGCAGCGAGGATGGCATCAGCGCCACGGTGTGCATCAACGACGGCGATACCCACAACTCGCCGAACGAGCAGGCCGAGGCGAAGTTTCCCCTGGTGGTGGAGCGCTACGCGCTCGTGCCCGACTCCGGTGGTGCCGGTCGCCGTCGCGGCGGGCTTGGCGTCGAGCGGGTGGTGCGCGCGCGCATTCCAATGACCATGAACACCCAGGTCGAGCGCGCCCATTGCCGGCCCTGGGGGCTCGACGGTGGCCTCGCAGGCACCGGCAACCAAGTCGCGTTGCGCCAGAGTGGCCAATGGAAGACGGATTTCCCCAACGCCAAGGTGCTGGTTGCGACACTCAAGACCGACGATGCCTTTCTCATTCGCGGCGGTGGGGGCGGGGGCTATGGCGATCCGCTCCAGCGCGCCATCGAGGAGGTGGAGGACGACGTGCGGCAGGGCTACGTCTCGATCAAAGCGGCGGCGGAGCTCTATGGCGTCGTCGTTGATCCACACACGCTGGTTGCCGATCGTGCTGCGACCGAGCGGCTGCGCGGGACGTGCGTTCCATCCGCAATTGCCGCGGTGCAGCATAGCTGAATCGTGGCCTGAAACGCTGTCTGGCGCGGCTCGAATGGCGGAACGCGGCGCTGCTCTCAATTGTTGAATTGTTGGTTCGAGCGCCGGGTGCTCCGCGCCTGCGGTTCGCCGAGCCTATCCGTGCAGGAAACGAACGAAACCGTGGGGGGCGGGCCATCTCAGGAGAGCAGCCATGGCAACGATGGAATGGACGGGCAGCCTCTCTGCCGAGGAGCATCAGATCCAGCTGCGCCGCGCAGTGATTGCCAGCACGGTCGGCACTGCCATCGAATGGTACGACTTCTTTCTCTACAGCGTCGTCACCGGCCTCGTCTTTGCCAAGCTGTTCTTCCCGAACTCAGACCCCCTGACGGGAACGCTCGAGGCCTTCGCTGTGTATGCCGTCGGTTTCGTGGCTCGCCCGATAGGGGCGGCGATCTTCGGCCATTACGGCGATCGCATCGGCCGCAAGGCGACGCTGATCGCGACCCTTATGCTCATGGGCATCGCCACCTTCCTGGTCGCACTAGTGCCGACCTATGAGCAAATCGGCATCTGGGGCGCGGTGATCCTGACCGTCCTGCGCTTCATCCAGGGCATCGGCGTCGGCGGCGAGTGGGGCGGCTCGGTGCTGCTGGCGATGGAATGGGCGCGCACCAACCATTCGCGCGGCTTCATCGCATCCTGGCCGCAGTTCGGCGTGCCGTGCGGACTGTTCCTCGCCAACCTGGCAGTGCTTGCATTGAGCCAGATGTCGGGCGAGCAGTTCCTGAGCTGGGGCTGGCGCGTACCGTTCTTCCTCAGCCTGATCCTGGTGGCGATCGGACTGTGGATCCGGCTCGGCATCATGGAAACGCCGGTGTTCACCAAGCTTGTCGTCGAGCGCAAGATCGAGCGTGCGCCGATGCTGGAAGTGATCAAGCGCCAGCCGGGCGACATCATCCTGAGC
>Ga0066388_100001873_pt1 | contig 12340 bp, 3 predicted proteins | sample PanSoiMetaGPlot6_FD_64539 | JGI IMG/M metagenome (GOLD analysis project Ga0066388, IMG submission 64539) | Tropical forest soil microbial communities from Panama analyzed to predict greenhouse gas emissions - Panama Soil - Plot 6 (Hybrid Assembly) | ecosystem: Environmental > Terrestrial > Soil... | reverse complement strand
AACCTGCCACGAGAATATGAGGGACTCTTGTCGGCACCAGAACAGGCAGCGTTGCTCAAGCGCCTTTCACATGATCCTCTGTTCAAGGCAGAGAACGTTGGCTCTTTCGCCGACAGGGCAACCAAGATTTTGGCGGAAGAAGGGCTAAGTGCTACACAGCGGGGAGCGAAACTCCAGCAGTTGTTAAACGAGATGGCTGATAAGAACGGATTGCCCAGAATCGAGATCGAAGTCGTCGACAAGAGCAAACTTGGATTCGGCGCCGCAGATTACAAAGACGGCAAGATTAGAATAAGCGATGCGGACTTGTCGGGCACCCTGAGCAAGGAAGGAAGGGCTCAGCTGCTCGAGCGCGTATACCACGAATTTACTCACAATCGGCAGGACGGTCTGGTAATTCGATCACTGGCAGACGAAATCAAGATCGGAAAGTCTGCGACGCCGGACGAGATTGCAAAGCTGAAAGATCTTTATCGGGAACGCACTCGTGGCGAGCTGTCAGATGATCATCTTCAGAAGGTACTACGCTCGCGTGACGGCAAGCAGCTTGGTGCGGACGAAAAGACGCTGGCCGATCAGTATGCAAAGGCCTTCCACGATCTCCCTCAGAGAAGTCCCGAGCTAAATCAACTAGAAGATCGCTACTTCGCGGTGAAAGCTGAAAGAGAAAAGCTGTCCAGTGCGGACAATCATGCAGCGGCCAACGATCTTACAAAGAGGCTCGCCGAAGACAACGGCACGCTTGCAAAAGCGCTCTTTGGCTCGGACACACTTCCGCCACCGGTACGCGCGCTCGTCGACGCCTATAAGGCGACGGGCACACTGCAGGCTGAACAGGCAAAAGCACTGACGGATGCCATCAATGGCACACTCAATGAGCTCGGAAGGGCTCGCTATACGGCAATTGCTGAAGCAACAAAAGGGTACTACCGCAATCCAACGGAGCAGGATGCTCATGCAGTCGGCGTCAAAGCGCGGCTCGAAGCTTCGAAGGGACCAGCGCCGGAAGCCACCGCTCCTGGTACCACCGCGCATCGTCCGGCCGAATCCGAAGCTACAACTGGCCGTCGCCCGGCTGAATCCGAAGCCACAACCGCCCGTCGCTCGGCTGAGGGAGAAGGCTCAGCCAAGCCTGAGGTGCCGCGCGGCTTCAACCCGGAAGATGTTCGCGCTTATGCTCGTGAGAAACAGGGACTTCGGGAGTCTTCGCCGGTAAGCAAGCACGTCGACGGTACTACTGCTCCGACTCGCGTATTGACTGTCGACGGGCATCCGGTTGAGGTCAACAAAAAAATGCTGATCGGGCGCGAAGCCGGGGCTGACGTTCAGCTGCAGGATGCGGGCATAAGCAGGAAGCACGCCACGATTCGCGTAGACGAGAACGGTAACACATTTGTCAAGGATTTGGGTTCCGGCAACGGAACTTACATCAACGGTGAGAAGCTCCCACCTTTTGCGGAACGGAAGTTGGGTCCAGACGACAAGTTATTCGTCGGCGATGGAAGAGGCTTGCGCGAGATCAAATTAGGTACCGAGTACCAATCTACATACAGAGCGAGCGTAGGCTCATCCGAGCTGAATTTGAAGGTGGGCGAAGAGGTCGCCATAGGCCGTGGCAAATTTGGTATCACTGGACCTGGCGTGAGCCGGGAACATGCAAGAATCGGGATGGATAGCAAGGGGCTGTACATCGTAGAGGACGCTGCCAAGCCCTCTCTTCGCGGCTCGTACGTAAATGGCGAGCGCATCAAGCCCGGTGAGAAGGTTTATCTCAAGCCGACCGATGAGGTAAAGTTAGGAAATCCGCTCAACGTCAAAAATGGCATACCGGAAGGTGAATACCTGCACATAATGCCTGCTGACCTCGCAGCCATTGCACCAAAGCCGATACCAGAGCACACTGTGCTTTTCAATAAGGCTGTCGGACAATCGAATGAGTTCGGTAAGAATCACCAGGTCTCAGGGAAACTCGAAGACGGTTTTCAGGCTCACTACTACAGCAGGAATCAAGAAGCAAACGCCTTGGCGGCCTTCGAGCATAAGATCGGCGGCAATGCCATTGTGATAGATCGCGCAAACGATCCCGTCTTGCGCGGGGTGATCCAGGAAGCCAAAGAAAGGTTTGGACACTTGCCGCCGAAAGAGCGTGCCGAGGCACTTAACAAGTACGTTAACGACCTGATGATGCCCAAAGGTATGAGCGAAAATGCGCTCGATGCATTCTACGATCGATTTGCCAAGGAACATCGCGGCAAAGCTGTTCTTCTCGGCGACTACATTAAAGCTGGCCGCGGTGTGTGCCTGGAACAAGCCATGCTTCTAAAGGTCTTGGGCGATGAGATGGGACTCAGCGTTACCTTGATCAAGGGTGCAGGTTCAGCTGGGAAAGACAGGATCAACCATGCATGGGTCGAGATCAAATTCCCTGGTGAAAAAGAGCCGCTGATATACGACCCACGCTGGAAGGTCTCAGGCGCTAAGCAAGGCGAGATTGCAGCCCATGAGCGCGGTTATAGCATCGATCAGAGGCTGGGCAGGCTGAACGACGAAACTATTGTAAACCGACCGGTAGACCTGCCCAGACCGCCCGCAGATGTCTCCATTGCCGGTGGCAAGAATTTGGAAATAACGGAAAAGCCACTGGCTCTAGGAAGAGCCGACTTCCCCAACGTGGAGGCTTTCTCGACAGCATACCAGAACGTCTCACCGCACCATGTAGAGCTGCGCCGAGGTTCAGGCGGTATGCTTTATCTAAAAGACACGTCAAGCCATGGCACCTGGGTAAACGGCCGACGCATGAAACCTGGAGACGAATGGCCGATTGGACCCAACGACCGAATCAACCTTGGAGCAGCCAACGGTCCCAGGCTCTATCTCTCGGAAGCGAAGCCTCCGGCAGACGTTTACGTCGGTGGCAAGAGACTGGACTTCTCACCCGGTGAGCAGATCTCTGTCGGCCGTTCCGATGTAGGCAATAGCAATTTGCAGGTGTCCAGAGATCATGCATGGTTGAGGAGAGGTGAAGACGGGAAGGTTTACATCACCGACATCTCAGCCAACGGCATTTGGATTAACGGTAAGAAAATGGCCAAGGCAGACGAAGTCCCGATCGGACCCAATGACAAAGTTAGATTGGGTGGGCCGAACGGTCCCGAGCTGAGTCTGAGCGAATACAAGCCCCCCGTTGGTCCTGAGCGAACACTGGTGGATATAAAGCCACCGATTCACCGGGCGTCGTTCGAGGGCAAAGAATATCCGGTCGCCGGTATCGATCGCCACTCAGGCGATGTGATTTTGAAAAATGAACAGGCAAAGCATTTTGCCATGCGTTCCCATCCGGTTACAGCGGACGAGCTCGCCGGCAAATACCGTGCAATCGAAATCGAGGGACGGACCTATTACCGCGACAAAAACGACAACGTGCTTGAACTGCTTGAATTCAACGGGAAGAAACAGCTAGTTGATCGTCACCAATTCATAGTCGTTCCCCGGGAAAAGATTACGGCATCATAAGAGGTGAGCGCTCAGACTTCCCGCGCGCAAGACCGCGCAGTCAATTTCCCGCAAGAGGTTAACAAGTGCAGACAGAGCAAATTAACTGGACCGGACAGGCGATCGGCAATTTTGTCATCGATGAGATGATCTGCGATGGACCTTTTTCATGGATCTACAAGGCCAGCCATAGGTCGAGAAAAGACGAGCATTTGGCTCTTAAGATTTCGAAACCGGATGATGCTCTGGAAGGGTGGGTCGCAGAAACCATATTTCCAACACAGGCTCTGGCTGCCAGAATTGGTGGCGTCTCTCGGATACGCCCGGATGCTGCGCAACTGCTGCTTTTTCAATCGGAGAAGCTCAAGACACCTTCCGATAAGCTGGTGGAGGTCAAGGATGTAATTTGCGAAGAGGACCGCTGCATTGTCCAGATGGAATGGCTGGAAGGATCCACGCTTCGCAAGGTGATGAATGCGAGGTCGCTGTCTGTATCGCTAGTCCTCGAGCTAGTGCAGTCCCTGGACTCTTTGAACTCTGCTGATCACTCTTTCCACCATGGTGGTATAAAGCCCGATAACATCATGGTGACGGACGGTGGTATCAAGTTGTTAGATCCTGGACACTTCGGTCCGCTTGACACACAGGAGGGTGTTATCGACAATTGCATGGTCACCACGCCTTCTTACTATCCGCTCCTGATGCCGGATGATCTTTATGCAGTCGGAATCATTTGCTGGGAAGCAGCCTGTCAGGCGCATCCGATGGATGGACTGATCAACTCGCAATTGATGGATCTGAGCAAGACAGGCGAAGAGTTATGTGCTTTCGTACGATCTCGAGAACTCGCGGGCGAATACTTCTTTACTCCCATCCTGCAGGCTGTAAGGCCATCGGTCGTCCGACCCGGCATGCCGGCCGAATTGGAAGAGTTTCTGCTTGCGGCTTTGCGCCTGAAGGTATCTGGCAGGACGATAGATCTTGCGCCGGGATTTGCAAGTTTCACGGAGATGATTGCAGCGCTTCACGCTCTGCAAGAAGCCGGCATCCATGAGTTTTAGCACTTGCAAGTGGTCGATCCTCCGTGGGTAGGCGGGTGACGGACGCCAGCGGTGTATCGAATCTGCCGCCGGGATGACGGCGCCGACCTCTACGGCACCAAAAGCTGGTGATTTTCTCTACGTAAGTCTACTAATGCTACTTGCCTAGACTCGCGCCCCTCCTGAGTAGACGGACTACGGACGCCAGCGGTGCATCGGAACTTGCCCTGGGATAACGGACCAGTCCTCCAGCACCTCGCCATATTCCGATTCCTAGTGGGTGCTGAAGATACCTCAGACATGCGAGAACGAATGACATCATGAGCGAAAAGAAGGCATCTCAAGCCACGGACGGGAGCGAGGGAGGGGCAATCAGGTCATCTGACACAAAGCTGTCCAATATGCAGACTTTCGAAGACGCAGCCAGGATGGCGAGGGCAACGAGGAAATGGGAGCTAGCGAAGTCGACCGGGGCGCAGCCAAGCAAAACCGTTGATTCGTTACCCAAGATGCGATTCACCACGGGGGAAATCGCCACAAGCCATGTCTGGCCAGCGCGGATGTCACCGAGAGGTGGGGGAGACAGGTCTCCAGCAGGACAAGAAAGCGTCGCTGCCAACAAAGAATATACCGGCGAAGCAATCTACAAAGAAGTTCAGCCAGCCACCCATCTTGTGCAAAGAGGCGACACCCTTGCCAATATCGGCAGGCACCATCTCGGTCCCATAGCCAGCGAACAGGAGGTGCAAAAGCACGTCAAGGAGATCGCCAAGATCAACGGCATCAAGAATCCCGATTTGATTAGCAGCGGCCGCCAGCTGCAATTGCCAGGCCACACCAGTGAGGGTGGCTTCATCATCACGGATGATGAAGGCAACCAAGAAACCACGTTTAGAGACGGCAGCGTGCTGGTCAACATGACCGATGGCACCGGTTACAGCGGGATGCCCGGCGGCACGGAAAATCATTTTGGCCCCAACCCCGAGGACAATTACCAAATAACCAGCGACGGTGGCATTGTTCGCACTTATCCAGGAGACGACAAACGTACGACATGGGACAACGGCGTGGTCAAGACCGAATATCCCGACGGCTCCGGCAAGATTCGCACGTCTCAGGAAGGCGGCACCTACAGCGAACATCACTGGGGTCCCAGGGCCGAGCAGAACTACGACCTCATCAAGACCGCCGCCGGAGGGTGGATGGTCATCGAGCAGCCGGGCGATGCGCAAATCGATGAGACGGGTGCCAAAGACCCGAGAGTGGACTCCGCCAAGCTTGACGAACTGGCTGAAAACAAGATCACCGATCCTGAAAGGCGCGCCAACTTCCAGGCGGACATGCACAAATTTGGGGAGCGTGCCGCCAGGCAGGGTTTGAGCCAGGAACAAATTGCCGAAACATACGAGCAAATCAGCCGCCTGTTGGACACCCCCGGCGAGCAGCCGGTTACCCAGACAGACCGCATCAAGCTCGCGCAAGAAGTTATGCACGCGGCTGCGCATCCCACGGAATGCGACCAGGGATACCACCACACCTGCTCCGTCGCCAGCCTTGAAGTGCGCACCTACGCTAGAGATCCCGCCGCTGCTGCCAGGCTGGTAGCCGACGTGGCCACCACCGGTGAATTCAAGACGGCCGACGGCAGCATGATCAAGATCGATTCCAACAGCCTCCAGAGAGACTTCGAAGCCGGAAAATCCGACCACACAACAGGTGACCGCAACTATGCCAGCCAGATCTTCCAGGTGACAGCTGCCAACATCTACTGGCAGCGTCAGGACAAGCGCCCCTATGATCAGATCGGTCTGTTGGAAGGCATTGGCATGATATTCGGACTTACCGACGGCAATAAGATCGACAAAGGATCGATCCACTACGAGCAATGTGCACCGGTTCCGGGTATGCACCCGCCCGGTACCGGAGAGCGCCTGGTGGACTACTCGAGAAATCCGCCGCAATTGGTGGTAGATAGCAATGGCGATCCTGTTGATTTTCCGGATTTGACCAGCGACGATATCACCGACGTCTCCAACCAGATTACAGGCAAGAAGGAAAGAGACATTACCATCAGGAACAAAGAGCGGATCGGCGGCGACTCAAGCATTAGAGTCGGCTCGGTGCAAGACCTGGAGGATGCCCTCGCCAGCGCCAAAGACAAAAGACGCCTGCCAATTATCATCTCGGTTCACACCGGCAACCAACCCTTCTTCAGTGACTCGGGCGCTGACGCCGCCGGCGGCTCAGGAGATTGGCACGCGGTTAACATTACTGACTACGACGCAGCCAGCGGACTGGTCTCCGTGGACAACCAGTGGGGCACAAACAACGATAGATTGACAGGCGACCGCCGAATCAGCAGCGCCGACCTCTATAAAGCCACATCGAGTCCGAAAAACTGAATGATAGCGCTGCCCCATGCTTTTGGGCTCTAGATTCTTACAACGGCGGGGTGTCAGTGGCAGAGGAGATCTTAGATTCGGCTGCTCTGTCAAAGAAACGCGAATCTTCAGGGCGCGATTTCACCTCTTGGACTTTATCAATGTGTTCCAGAATGCCACCTTTTTTGTGTCGCCGGCATTTTCCAGCGCCTGCCGCAAATGACGGAAATAGGCGAGCGCCTTGTGATCTTCTTGGGATAGATTAAGCTCACTGGCACCAGGCACGAAGTCCCCGGTCCCCTGCATTCGCCTTTTATAGATCGCATGTGATTGCTCCTCGCCGAAACGCTCGGCGAGTTCCCGGCCGCGCAAATACAGTCGCTTGTCCTCCTCGCTCATGTCGCTCAGGGCGTTTTCCACCGCTCTGTCATTGGTTAAAGGTCCAGGCTCCAAACCATAGAGTCGGGGACCGGTCGCAGCGCGGATCCGCGCTGCTGTTTCGTCGCCGGCATTTTTCAGCAATGCTTCCGACACATCGAAAAGCGACTGCTGATCGATAACTCGATACATCTTTGCCACCGTGACAGGATCAAGACCCTCCCTGGCGGCCAGCTCCTCAAATTTTTGCATGTTCTTTCGGAAGTCGTTGTACTGCTCAGCCGTTATCGCACCGCGAAGCATCATGCCTTGAGCCTTATCGTCAACTCTTGCACGCTCGGCCCTGACATCCGGTGGATCGGCATCGGTTTTGTCAACGGATCGATCGCTAGTTGCATCTTTGACCAGATATCTACGGTCACCTGTCTTGATCAGTTCGTAGTTGTCGCTGGCATTGGGCCCCCAGCGATGTTCGGTATATCCACCGGATTTTTCGTCCGGCTTCCTGACATAGCCGGCTTTGCCGTCCTTGCTTTCCCCTCGCTCGATGCCATCTTGCCAGCGCGTGACTTTGCTACCGTCCGACTCTTCCAACACGAAGCCACCATTCTTAGTGTGCCCTGGAAGCTTCAGAACTTGTCCTTGCTTGAGCGGATCTGTGACCTTATTCACCACTTCAACTTCTTTCTTATATTTTTGAATGTCCTCCGGCTTGGCATCAGGACCCAAATGCTTCTTGGCTATGGACTCTATATCCTTGTCCTCTTGGGAAACCTTATGGTTTCCCGAAGGCACATCTCGCTTAATGTCTTCGCCTTTATATACTTCGTACTTCTCGAAACGCTTCAGCTCTGCTTCAGTGCGAATTCTACGATCTTCCAATTCGTATCTGACGGTACCTTCTGAATCTATGCCGATGGTGCCTCTCTCGGTTGAGATCAACTTCCCGCTGTTATCGTATACCTGCCACGTTCTGTTCCAACCTGCTGATCCTCCCGTGGTGGCCGGAGTTGTGGCCACGTAGGTGTGGCCATTGGGAAGATCCTTAACCGTCATAGTACCGTCTGCACGCGTCTCGACCCGAGTCACACCACCGTGTTCCCCTTTCGCCTCGAATACACTGGTGCCATCTTTGGAACTGGTACTGTAACTAATGGAGCCGTCTTTATATGGAATGATGTTTCCATCAAATGTCTGCCCAGTCGGTCTGCCGTCTATACCCTTTTCGACCCAATGGTTTCCCTGCCGTCGTTCGAGATATGTCCCATCGCTTTTGTCGACGCGAATTAAATTGCCGTTGTCGTCGTAGTCGAAAGCACGGCTCGTTCCGTCTTTGTAATTGATTGAGTTCACCTTACCTTCTCGGTCGACCTTGACGGAGGCGTCAACAGGCGCATGATAATTGCTTTGCCTGGTGTCAGCGTATGAGTACAAGACGCTGTCACCAGATGAGTTCTCTATGGCATCGAGATTGAGGTTCGGTTGTTGCCCGCCTTTCCAATCATTGGGAAGCTGGACAGGGAGCTCATTTAACCAGACACTGTCCTTTGCAGGTGTGTCAGCCTTGGGCTCGTCCGTGCGCTTGTGAGCATCTGCTGGCACGTCTGGCTGGTCAGCTTTGTCTTCTTGCTGAACAGCCGCATCGGTGGGAACCATAGCTTTTACCAGAGTGGTCCCATCATCCCCAGTTATCTCGGGCCTGCCAAATTTGAGCGACGTAAACTTCGGAGCTCGATCCGGGTCCTTTTGTTCGCTAGTTTCACGCTTGATGCGATTTACTAACTCTCCGGCGAAACTGAGAGCATCCTTTCTAACTTGCTCAGATTCCTTCTCTGGAGATTTGACTTTCTCCGAGGCCTGATCTGACTGTTTCGCTGTCTCATCATCTGCCATGGTGTCTCCATTACTCTTTCTTCGGCTCTGATTTGCGCAGAATCACAGTGGGCTCCAGCTTTTTAAGTACCTGCTCGATCGGCTGCAGTTCTTCCTGTCCTCGGGGCTTGGTAGGATCGTGAAGTCTGACAAACCCGGCTGGCTCTGGCGGAGGTGTTACTCCTGTGACGAGAACAGTGTGTTCGCGATTTATTAGTAGCTGAATAGGATATCCACGCCCGGGCTTTCCGTCTTTTCCTTCAGCAAGGGCTTTGAGCTGTTGAGCTACCTCATCGGGACTCGCCGGAACTTGGATTTGTCCGAGTTCAAATTTTTCCGGCTGCTTTTTGTCAGCTGTAAGGTCATTCTTGAGCTTCAGCATTTCCTCCACGCGGAGCTCGTTTCCTCTGAAGGGTTCCCATTTGCCGTTTACATTGATCCACTCTCCAGTGGGACTTGCTGTAATTGGCTTGCCTACATCATCTGCTTTAATGAGACCCGCGTCCACATCTGCCCTTGTTCCGAGGCGAGCTTCACCTGGAGGCGACTGTCCCCATTTTAAATTCGCATATGCGGCCGGAGGAGTCCGATCCGCTAATGCGAGTGAAAGCACTCCAGTTTGGTAAATCCTACTTGTAAGACTCCGATTGGGCTCACCATCTTCGCCTTTTGCTTGATCGGGCTTCAGCACTTCCTTCCCCAGCAGCCTACCCTCGGTGACCAAACTGGCCACATGTCCCGCATATTTGTCCGGATGAGTTCTAATCAATTCTGACTCGTTCACTGCGGCAGAACACGTATCCTTTATTCCTTGCCGTATTTTGTCCGGATCTCCGATCTGGTTTATCAATTCGCTGGCAATCTGCTTACGCTCAGCCTCCGTCCACCTGTCAGATTTGTCGTTGAGAATCCTGTCTATACTCTCGTAAACCTTGTTCCTCTGAGCATCAGGAAGACTGTCGATCTTTTTCAAGCCCTGTTCAAAGGCGAAATTGCCTTCCATTTCTTTCAATTTTGAAGGTATACCCTCTAATTCCTTGATTTCCTTGTCGCCCTCTTTCAACTTTTCAAGACGTTCTCGGAACTTCTGCCGGGCGGCTTCGGGCAGCGTGGCAATGGTTTTCTCAAGATACTTGAGATCGATAATGGCGCCACTGCCGCCAGCCTTGCGCACGTCTGCTTTCAATTCGTTGAAATCCTGGTTATAGAATCCCTTTTTTTCAGAGAGAAGCGGGCCTTCCTTTTGAAGCCTTTCTTGAAGTCGCCTATATTCTTCTTGCTTCTCCGGAGCCGGGCTTAGATCACTATGTTTTTTCAAGAACTCTTCGCGATTGGGAGGCTTGGGCAACCTTTCGCTAGCCTCATCAGCACTAAGCTTTGCCAGGTCACCCTCGCCACTGTACTGCACAAACTCCGAGGACCTGCCGCCGCTCGCTGTACGCGACAGATCCGTCGGTTGGTTTGCCGGTTGCTGTTCTCGTGGCAGGCCGCCTGGTTGCGGCGAGTTCGGACCGGCAGTCAGCGATGAAGCTGGAGCGCTGCCAGACTTGGGAATCCCCAATTGCTGATAGGTGTCAGGTTCCGGGATGCCTCTGTCCTTGCGTGCCTTGGTGAGTACATCGTTGAGGGCGTCCATCCTCATCAAATCGAGGTCGGTAGCAGATCCGCGGGCAATGAACTGTTGCGAGAGCTCGTTGCGAGCCTGCTCAATTTTCGCAGGGTCGTCATGTCTGGTGAACCCGCTGCGAAGTCTGTCCTCTACGTCTTCACGGCTGTCAGCCTTTCCAGGTCGCGGCTTCTCTGGTTGCGATTCCACTGCGTTTCCCTTCGATGCCCCTGACGACTGGTCTGCGGTGCGCCCTTCCAGTGGTGTTCTGATCACATTTCCTTTTTTATCTACCTTTACGTCCTTGTACGCCTTGCCGGTATCGTCCCCGCCCTCCGTAAATTCGCGCCAGACGCCGTCATCGCCCTTCACTAGCCTGGTGCCGTCAGACAGGTTATTTACCTGAGTCAATCCATCGCGCCCGTACTCGAAAGAGCGAAGCGTATCATTCGGGTATTTCGCCAGAGTAGCTCGATCTTTTGCGTCGCGATCTACAGTCCGGCCATCGGGATATTCGGTGACGCTTGTGCCGTCCTTCCGAATCGTCGTGAACGCACCATTTGGATGCTCTATTTCGGTCGGCATCCCTTCACTCTCCGACTTGATGGTGCCATCAAGGGAGGTCGTGCGTTTCAACCCGTCTTTCTCCGTGACTAAGTTTCCGTTGTCGTCAGAATACACTTTGTCGTAAGTCTGATCAGTCGGCTTACCGTCTTTGCCATATTCTTGCCAGACAGGTGGCTCTCCTTCCTTGCGAATGCTGCTGCCGTCCGAGTTCTCTACCTTGTTGGGTTGCCCCGTCTGTTCGTCGTAAGAATATCGCCGCCCGGTTGGCGGCTCTTCGTTATGGTCCACCACCTCTGTTACTCGACCTTGCCTATCTTTGTAGACAGTGGAATCGTTGGTCTCTATCTCCTGAGTGCCGTCAGGATTCTTGTATGTAACCTTCCCGTCTTTTTCGGTACCAAGACTGCCATTTTCATAGACGACGACGTCGTCATAGGTTTTGCGTGTCGCCTTCCCGTCTTTGTCAAATTCACGCCAAACTGGCGGATCCCCAACTTTTCGGATGCTGCTGCCGTCGGAATTCTCCACCGTGTGCAGAGAGGGCGGCGTCCCTTCGTACTTATATGAGCGTCCTGTGGGTGGATTTTCGCTTGTGTCCAACGTTTGCGTGACGTCGCCATTGCGATCCTTGTACACAACAGACTTATCGGTGTAGACATCCGTGGTGCCGTCTGGACCGTGGATCGTAGTCGTCCCGTCTTTCTCGAGGCGCAGGCGGCCGTCGTCATGCACATCGACGTCGTCATAGGTATCGCGCGTCGCCTTTCCATTTTCATCGTAGACACGCCAGGCCGGCGGATCCCCCTCTTTCCGAACACTGCTGCCATCTAAGCTCTCGACCTCATTCAGGTTTCCTTGCTCGTCGTAGGAATAGCGTTGTCCCCTCGGCGGGTCTGCCTTTTTTTCAAGCGTTTGCGTTACTTGGCCATCCCGATTCTTGTAGACAACGGAATCATCTGTGTGCACCTCTTCGGCGCCATCAGGATGCTTGAACGTCGATTCTC
>Ga0066388_100001872_pt1 | contig 12341 bp, 11 predicted proteins | sample PanSoiMetaGPlot6_FD_64539 | JGI IMG/M metagenome (GOLD analysis project Ga0066388, IMG submission 64539) | Tropical forest soil microbial communities from Panama analyzed to predict greenhouse gas emissions - Panama Soil - Plot 6 (Hybrid Assembly) | ecosystem: Environmental > Terrestrial >... | reverse complement strand
GAGCGCGCCGTCGACGATGCGCACGGCGATGTCGCCGGGCATGACGCGTACGGCGCCGGCGAGCGACATGGCTCCCGGCGCGGCGGCGAGCGTCAGGTCCACGCCCTCCAGATGCTGCTGCGCGCGACGGCCGCCGCCGGCCGCGCGTGACTCGTACGTGACGACGCCCTTGTCGACGACGATCTTCGAGACGAGCGTGCTCGGCGCGGCGGCGGCGCCCCCACCACCCCGTGACGACGGCCGCGACGCCACCACGGGCTCGCGCGCGCCGCCGAGACTCGCGAAGTTCCAGCGTCCATCCGCGCCCTGGATCAGCGCGATGCGCGGCTCCTTGAGCACGAGCGTGGCGAACTCCACGCGGCCGCGAAGCAGCGGCGCGAGCTTGAACCGGAAGTCGGCGGCGTCGAGCGTGAGGAACGGGCCGCCGCCGAACGACGGATCGTCGGCGATCTCGAGGCCGTGCAGGCGGGCGGCGGGGTATGGCAGCACGGCGACGGACAGCGACTGGAACTTGACCGGACGTCCCAGCGCCTGCGCGGCGCCGGACGCGATCAGCGACTGGACGCGGGCGGTTTCAACGAGCCGCGGCAGGGCGAGGATCGCGGCGGCCGCCAGGACGACGACCGCCGCGAAGCCGACTAGCACCCACGTGAGGACGCGCCTCACCGGGAGGAATCACGCGAGCGCTATGCGGTCTGGATCGCCGACAGCTTCCAGCGGTTCGGTCCCACCGGCCGCGCGAACGTCCAGTACTCGTCGACGGCCGCGGGCTCGGTGGACGAGCCCTCAACCACGCTGCCGGTGGCGTCGTCGACGGTGTAGTCGAGCATCGAGCCGACCAGCCGCACGGTGACGTAGTCCTGGCCGTTCTCCTGCCAGGCTTCGGTCACGTCCGCGTCGGTGAGCACGATCTTCTCCAGACGGTTCGTGCGCCGATCGGCGTGGAGCCTCTCGCACTGCGCCTGGAGCACCTCGTAGATCTCGGGGCCGAGATGATCGCGGATCCACGCGACGTCGCGCATCCCCACCGCCTGCTGCACGCCCTGGAACATCCGACGCGCGGTGTCGGTGACGGCCGCGGGATCGAAGCTCGGGTCCATCGACCGGATGTGGCCGAGGCCGCGCGCGAGGTCGGTGTCCGCGGCCGGCATCTCCGGCGCGATCGTCGTCGTTCCCCCGCTCGCGGGCTCGGTCGCGCCGTACGCGCTGGTCGGCCCGCCCATCCCGGCGTAGGCCGGCGCCGCCGTCGACTCCCGACGTCGCCGCAGGAACATCATCAGCAGCACGATGCCGCCGCCGATGAGCAGAAGATCCATGAGGCCGAGGCCGCCGAACCCGCGACCGAGGCCGCCGAACAGCAGGCTGCCGAGCAGGCCGCCCAGCGCGAACCCCGCAATGCCGCCCATCAGGCCACCGAAGAAGCTCGGCCGCTGAGGCGCCATCGGGCTCGGCGCGGGCGCCGGCTGGGTCATCGAGCGCGACGGGCTCGACGGCGTCGTCGGCGTGGCCGGCGACGGCCGGGCCGGCGACGAGAACGAGCGTGAGCCACGGCTGCCGCCGCCGGAGGCGCGCGCCCAGGCGTCGGCCGTGGTGAGTGCGAATCCGAGCAACGCGAACACACTGGTCAGGGCCAGGAATTTACGGGTCGTCATGAGGCACCTCCCCCCCAATGGGACACCTCGATTCTATCCTTAGTTTTCAACGGCGCCGAAGCTCCTTCTCGCGGGTCGTGCCGCCAACGTTCACGGGATGAGCAACACCTTGCCGGTCGTCTTGCGCCCCTCGAGCGCGCGGTGCGCCTCGCCGGCATCCTTCAGCGGGAACTCGAGCTCGGTGCGAAGCTTGAGCTTGCCGTCGCGGATCCAACCCAGCACCTCGCTCGCGCGCTGGACCAGCTCCTCGCGGGTCGCCACGTGGTGATTGAGGCTCGGGCGCGTGACGAAGAGCGAGCCCTTGGCGTTCAGCGTCTGCAGGTCGAAGGGGCCGACGGGGCCGCTCGACTGCCCGTAGAGCGCCATCACCCCGCGCGGCTTGAGACAGTTGAAGCCCTTGTCGAACGTCGTCTTGCCGACGGAGTCGTAGACGACGTTCACGCCCTTGCCATCGGTGAGCCGCTTGACCTCGGCCTCGAAGTCCTGCCGCGTGTAGAGGATGACGTCGCTGGCCCCCGCCTCGCGCGCGAGCTTGGCCTTGTCGTCGGTGGAGACGGTACCGATCACCCGCGCGCCGCGCATCTTCGCCATCTGACACAGGAGCAGCCCGACGCCGCCGGCCGCCGCGTGCACGAGGCAGCTGTCGCCCGGCTTGAGCGGATAGGTCGACGTGACGAGGTAGTGCGCGGTCATGCCCTGCAGCATGGCGGCCGCGCCCTGCTTGGTGCTGATGCCGGCGGGCAGCGTGACGAGGCGTGCGGCCGGCACGGCGGCGAGCTCCGCGTACGCCCCGGCGATGCCCGTGTAGGCGACCTTGTCTCCGACCTTCACGTCGGTCACGCCCGATCCGACGGCCTTCACCGTCCCGCCGGCCTCCATGCCGATCGTCAGCGGCAGCTCGGCCTTGTACTGTCCGGAGCGGAAGTAGACGTCGATGTAGTTGATGCCGGCGGCGTCGACCTTGACCACGGCCTCTCCCGCCTTGGGTGTCGGCTCCGGGACGTCCTCGTACCGCATGACCTCGGGACCACCGGGCGTGTGGATGCGAACGGCCTTCATGGGGCGACCTCCTCGGGAATGTTCGTACGTCCTGCGGCTCGCGATGCCACGGGAATCATAGCATCCGGTCCGGATCCCGAAACGGCCGGACGGCGGCGCGCGCGGCCGGCCAGTGACGGAGCGTGGACGGCAAAATCGGCAGCATGCGTCGAATGACGGCGGTGGTCGCGTCGAGCGCGGCGGCACGACGCGCACCCCACGCGAACCCGTACTGCGTCCGCAGGACAAGTGGCAGGCGGCCGACCGTGGCCAGCCGCATGGCGCCGAGCGCGGGCCACGCAAATGCCGAGCGCGGCGGCCACAGCACGGCGCGCGCGAGCTCACGCGCGGTGTCGGTCACGAGGATCTCTCCGCTCGCGAGCATGGTCTCGACGTAACGTCCGAGCGCGGCCTCGCTACGCGGCAGCCAGCCTTGGGGCATGCCGAGCAGTGTTTCGATGCCCGCGCTCTCCGCGCAGTAGGCATCGCGCTCTGCCGGCGACAGCGGCCGGACGTACGTCGCGTGGGTGAGCAGGAACGAGTCGACGAGCGTGGCGTGCACCCATCGCAGGAGCGCGGGATCGTGCGCCGAGTAGCGTGTCCCCGCCGGGAAGACGCCCTCGGGGCGGGACAGCGTGCCGTTGATGCGATCGTGGATCGCGCCGATGCGGCCGGCCGCATCGCGGACGGCGGCCGGACCGCCGAAGGTCAGCGCGAGCATGGCGCCCAGCGTGCGGTGCAGGCGGCGCCAGCCGCCGAACGCGTCGACGCGAAAGGCGCTGTGCTCGGCGACGCCACGCGCGACGAGGGGATGCGCGAACTGCATGAGGATCGCGCGCCCCCAGCCCAGGAGCAGCGTCACCTCGCGGTGAATCGTCCAGGAGATCGGGAGATCGCGGCTCAGCGCATCTTCGCGAGATCGACGGGGAAGCGGGACACGACCTGTCCCTGGGGATCGCGGATCACCAGGACGACCTTCGATGTCCCGGTCACCTCCCGCGTCGGGAAAGCGTAGACGGAGCGGGCGAGGAACGAGCCGTTACCCTGGCGGAGCCCCGTGCGCTCGTTCTGCACGAACACCGGCTCCACCTCGACGTCGCCCACCAGCAGGCGCGGTGCGTAGTAGCGCGCGAAGTCCTCGCGGCCCCCGTGGAGGCTCACCCAGAACGTCAGACGGTCACGCAGGGTCTGGAGCATCTTCGACTGATCCTCCGCCTTGACCGTCTCGTTCTTGAAGGCCGCGTTGCGCGCGGCGAGGGCGAGCCGATAGAAGGGCGTCATGACAGTCACGCTCTCGCCACCGGGCGCGTCCACGCGCCACTCCGTGTCGAAGCCGCTCTCCGTCGTCACGCTGCGCTGGCCCACGCGCAGCGCCTCAGCCTGCTGGGCATCGGTCAGCGTCAGCAGCGCGGCGTTCGCCGGCGAGATCGTGAGGAGCCAGCCCAGGACGACGGCCGGCACGACGCGCGTCAAGGCGTCTGGCCCACCACCACGCGGTCGAACATCGGCGGATCGAAGTACTTCGCGGCGACGCGCTGGACGTCGGCCGCGGTGACGCGGCCGATCAGCGTGCGATAGCGGTCGGCGTAGTCGAGGCCGAGACCCATCGCCTCCACGCCGACGAGGAAGTCCGCCACTTTCCCGGACGTGTCCAGCCGCAGCGGAAAGCTGCCGATCAGGTAGTCCTTGGCCAGCGCGAGCTCACGGTCGGAGACCGCTTCGCGCCGCATGCGTCCGAGCTCGGCATCGATGAGCTCCGTGACCTTCTTCGTCTCCGCCGTGCGGGTCTGCGCACTCACCGCGAAGAGCGCGCCGTACTTGCCAGGCGCGACGTAGCTGTACACAGCGTAGGCGAGCCCGCCCTCGTCGCGCACGCGGGCATAGAGTCGCGAGGCCGAGCCGCCGCCCAGGATGTAGCCGGCGACGCTCAGCGGGTAGTAGTCGGGGTCCATCTGGTTCACGACCTGACGGCCGAACATGATCGTCGATTGCGTGAGATCGCGCTTGATGCTCTCCGCGCGCGGCGAGCCGGCGCCGCGGGCCATCGGCACGTCCGTGGGCGGTGAGGCCGGCCGCGCCCAGCCGCCGAACCGCGCCGTGATCTCGCGCCTGGCCTGCTCGATCGTCACCGCGCCGACCACGGCGATGATCGTGGTGTCGGGGCGTACGCGCGCGCCGTAGAAGCGGACGACGTCGTCACGCGTCAAGCGGGCGACCGACTCGCGCGTGCCTTCCACCGGGTTCGCGTAGGGGTGACCGGCGAACACGAGCTTCGAGAGCGCGCGGGAGGCCACCGTGCCCGGCTCCTCCTCGGAGCGCTCGATGGCGGCCTGGATCTGCGCCGCCTTCCGCTTCAGCTCCGCCTCGGGGAACGTCGGCGACAGCACGACGTCCGTCAGGAGATCGAGGCCCAGGGGCAGATCGCGAGTGAGCACGCTGAGCGACGCGGTCAGCCCGTCACGTCCGGCGCCCGCCTCGAGACGGCCGCCGACGAACTCGATCGCGCTGTCGATCTGCGGGCCCGTGCGCTTCGTCGTACCGCGAGTCAGGAGTGCGCCCGTCAGGTTCGCCAGCCCCGCGCGATCCGGCGGATCGAACGCCGCGCCGGCGCGCGTGAAGACCCTGACGGCGACGATGGGCACGGCCGGCCGCTCGGCGACCAGCAGCACGATGCCATTCGGCAGCACCTCGCGGTGGGCGATCGCTGCCGGACGCGCCGGGGCCGCCGCGAGCAGCAGGGCGAGGACCAGGCAACCCGCGATCGCCGCATGTCGGCGTCGCGGAACGCGCATGGGGAGTGGGCTCGAGACCACGGACGTCATGACGGCTGCTTGGGCAAGAGGATCCCGACGTTCCTGCGGTCGGGCGGGAACCAACTGCGGGCGACCCGCTGGATGTCGGCGGCGGTCACGGCGCGGATCGACTTGAGAAAGTCGTCCTTCTTGGCGTAGCCGCCCAGCATCTCGAACCGGGCGAGCAGCGAGGCGCGACGGTAGATCGAGTCGTCCTGGAAGACGAAGGCCGCTTCCATCTGGTTCTTGGCCCGCGTGAGCTCCTCGTCGGTGACGGGCTCGTTCTTGAACCGCTCCATCTCGGCGAGCAGCTCCTTCTCGAGCGCCTCCGGCGTCTGCCCCGGCATCGGCGTCGCCCAGAACCAGAACAGGTTCGGGTCGACGGAGAAGTAGGAGTAGTCGCCGCCCGCCTCCAGCGCGAGCTGCCGCTCCTCGACGAGATGGCGGTACAGGCGCGAGGCGCGGCCGCCGCTCAGCACCGCCGAGAGCACCTCCAGTGCGGGCGCGTCGGCCGAGGTGTAGTTCGGCACGTGCCAGGCCAGGTAGACGATGGGCAGCCGCGCCTGCTTCTGGACCACGACGCGGCGCTCGCCCTCCTGCGCGGGCTCGACGGCCAGCACAGGCGGGGGAGCCGGCGCGCGTGGGATCGGGCCGAACTTGCGCTTGATCTTCTCGAGCAGCTCCGGGGCCTTGAAGTCGCCCACCGCCACCACGATGGCGTTGCCGGGCACGTAGTAGGCGTTGTAGAAGGCGCGGATCTCCGCCGGCGTCACCCGCGTGATGTCCTCCATCCAGCCCACGGTGGGCTGCCCGTACGGGTGCGCCTTGAAGGAGATCGCATTGACCGCCTCGCTCAGGAAACCCTCGGGATCGTCCTCCGTGCGCGTGCGTCGCTCCTCGATCACGACCTGTCGCTCGGAGTCGATCTCCTTGGGGTCGAGCAAAAGATTGCGCATCCGGTCGGCCTCGAGGTCGACGACGAGGTCCACCTTGTCGGCCGCGATGTTCACGAAGTACGAGGTCACGTCCTGCATGGTGAAGGCGTTGTCCTGACCGCCGTTGCGCTCCACCAGCTGGGCGAACTGGCCGCGACCATGGGTCGGCGTCCCCTTGAACATGAGGTGCTCGAGAAAGTGTGCGATGCCCGTCGCGCCGCGGTGCTCGTTGCGCGAGCCGACCCGGTACCAGACCTGGAACGACACGAGGGGGCTCCGGTGGTCCTCGAGGAGCAGGACACGCAAACCGTTGTCGAGCGTCGTCGCCTGCACGTCGGGCTCCGCCGCGTGACCGCCCGCGATGGGCAGCACGGCGACGGCCAGGACGAGCGCGAGGACGATCCGCATCGATCGATTATAGCCACGCGCGGTGTAGCATCGCGCGAGGAGGACAGCCATGCTGGGAGACGTCGTCGAGCTGTCGGTCGTGGTCAGGGATCTGGACGAGGCGATCACGCGGTTCACCACCCTGTTCGGTCTGACGGTACACAAGCGCGGAGAGTCGAAGGAGTTCGGCTTCAAGAACGCGATCCTGCCCACGGGTATCGGTCATATCGAGCTCCTGCAGCCGACCGACCCGCACAAGGCCGTGGGCCGCTTCCTCGAGAAGCATGGCGAGGGCGTCTACCTCGTGGGCTTCGAGTGCCGCGACATCCCGGACGCGGTCACGAGGCTCCGCGCAGCCGGCGCGCGCGTGGACAACCCGAAGCCCGACCTCGCCTGGGTCCACCCCCGAGAGACCCACGGTCTCTTCGTGGAGCTCCGCCACCGCGAAACGTACGACTGATCACCGTTCGCGTTCACCCCACCTCGGCGCGGAGCTTGGTGTGGAGGTTGGCAAGGACGTCGAGCATCGCGTCGACGGAGCGGGCGCCGGCCTGAAAGATGGCGGTGGCGTTGAGCGTCGCCCAGCCGAAACCCATCTTCTGAAGTGCGGCCACGCGAGCGACCACGCGATCGTGCTCGGCATAGAAGCGCTTGCCCTCCGCATCGCGCGGCGGCGGCGCCACCATGCTCTGAAGCCCGATGGCGGCGGGATTGCGCCCGGCCTCGACCGCGTGGCGGTGGATGCTCTCGATCACGCGACGCGCCTCGCCCTCGTCACCCACGCGACTGCCGAGCCATCCGTCGCCGAGTCGGCCGACCCGCCGGTATGCGGCTTCAGAGTTGCCGCCGACCCAGATCGGTAGCGCCCGGCCCTGCGGAGGCTTGGGCTCCATGGCCATCGCCGTCACACGATAGTGGGTGCCCGCGAAGTCGACCCGCGCGGCGGCCCACGAAGCGCGCAGCAACGCGATCGCCTCGTCCATCCGTGCCCCGCGCGTGTGGAAGTCCTCGCCGAGCGCGTCGTACTCCGACTCCTGCCAGCCCACACCGACGCCGAGCCGCACCCGGCCGCCCGAGAGCGTGTCGAGCGTGCTCACCTGTTTGGCCACGAGCGTCGGCTGACGCTGCGGCAGCACGAGCACCTCCGTGCCGAGGCCGACGCGTGAGGTGACCGCCGCGACGTGCGAGAGCGTCATCAGCGCCTCGAGGATCGGCATCGCCGGGTTGTACGGGCCGGGCGGGCGACCGTCGATGGGGATGCCCATCACGACGTGATCGAACATGTCGATGTGGTCGTAGCCGATCGCTTCGACCGTCCGCGCGAAGCGGCGCACGGCCTCGGCCCCTTCGCGGTACGACACGCTCGGGAACTCGACGGCGAGCTTCACCCGATGCTCACTGGAACGCCGGCATGACGTCGCGGGCGAAGCGGCGCATCGAGGCGAGCACCTTGTCCTGGGGGACGTCGCCGAACGAGAACGCGCAGTTGAAGATGCCGAGCCCCATGATCTCCTGCAGCCGGCGGATCTGGCGAATGCAGGTGTCGGGCGTGCCGATGACGGAGAAGTTGTCGAGGAACTCGTCGGTCGTCGGCTCGCTCTCGAACGGCACGGGAATCGCGCGCCCCTCCTCGATGCGCTCGTAGTTCCGCCGGAGACTCAGGGTCACGCGCATGTTCCACCGCGCCTGCTCCACGACGGCACGCGCCTCGGCGTCGCTCTCCGCCACGTACACCGGGCGCTGAACGGCGACGCGGATGGGCTGTGCCCGCCGGTACTCGACCAGCCGCGCGTCGAGCGTCTTGCGGAACTCGCGCAGGCGCTCGAGCGACACGCCGTAGCCGCCCGTGATCAGGTCGAACCCGCGCCGGACGGTCGCGTCGATCGACTCGGGGCTCTGCGCGGTGACCCAGAAGGGCGGATGCGGCTTCTGCACGGGCTGCGGGAAGATCGACGTCTCCGGGAGCTTGAAGTACGTGCCGTCGTACGAAAACGGCTTGCCGGCCAACGCCAGCAGAATGATGTCGACGGCCTCGTCCCATCGGCCGCGGCTCTCCGCGAGATCGCGACCGAACCGCTCGAACTCGTAGCGCTGGTAACCGCGGCCGAGGCCGATGTCGAGCCGCCCGCCCGTCAGCACGTCCACCGTGGCGATCTCCTCCGCGATGGTGAGCGGATGGTGGAGCGGCACGACGATGACCGCGGTGCCCACACGGATGCGCCTCGTCTTGTTCGCGAGATGCAGCGCGAAGGTGAGCGGCCGGGAGAGCAGGCCGTAGGTGGAGAAGTGATGCTCGGCCAGCCACGTGCTGCGAAAGCCCAGCTCGTCCGCGGCCTGGGCAATCTCCACGCCATGCCGGTACACCACGTCCGACGGTTCGCCCGTCGGCGATTGCAGCAACAGGAACGTTCCGAACTCCACGCGCGCGCTCATGGGCGATCCCTCCGCCCGGCCAATGTCTCACACATCGCGGGCGCCCGTATGATAGAGCGACATGACGATCATGCACATGTCATGAGCCGCGACGTCGGCTCGGACGGCTGGCAACGCAACGTCTGGGCGCTGTCGCTGTCCGTGTTCATCGCCTTCGTCGGCTTTCAGTTCTTCTCGCCCTTTCTGCCCCTCTACGTCCGCGAGCTCGGCGTCACGGATCCGGCCCGGATCGCCCTCTGGTCGGGCCTGATCGCCGCCGTCACCCCCGCCGTCTCGGGCCTGCTCTCGCCGCTCTTCGGCCGCCTGGCCGATCGCTTCGGTCGCAAGATGATGCTGATCCGCTCGCTCGCCGGATTCACCGTGATCATCGCCGCGATGGGGCTCGTGACCTCGGTCCAGCAGCTCTTCCTGGTCCGCTTGATCATGGGACTCTTCGCAGGATTCACGCCGATGGCGATGGCGCTGGCCAGCATCTCGGCTCCCCGCGACCGGGCCTCGACCGCCATCGCGCGGGTGCAGGGCGCCCAGCTCCTGAGCGTGGTCGTTGGCCCCGCGGTGGGCGGCACCGTGGCCTCGCACGTCGGCATCCGCCCGGCCTTCTACGTCACCGCCGCGATGTGTGTCGTGGCGTTGATCGCGCTGATCTTCCTGTTCCGGGAGACGGGAGCGCTCGAGCGCGGCGACCGGCGCACACCGGTGCGCTCCGTACCGCTGACGGAGTTCCTGCGCTATCCGCACTTCATCCCCGTGATGCTGCTCCTGCTGGTCGCGCAGTTCATCGACCGCGCGCTGTCGTTGCTCGTCCCGCTGCACGTGGCCCACATGCCGGGCATCGAGGCCGCCGCGATCTCGGGCCTGATCATCTCGGTGGCGGCGGTCGGCGCCACCGTGTCGGCCAGCGCAGCCGCTCGCCTCTCGCAGATCGTTCCGGTAGGACGGCTGCTGCTCGGCCAGCTTCTCGTGGGCGGCATGTTCTGCGCTCTCATGGCCGTCGCCGAGCGGCCCGGGCCACTGCTCGTGCTGCGCACCGTGGTCGCGCTCTGTCTGGGAGGCGCGCTCACACTCGCCTACACGCTCGGGGGCATGATCGTCCCGGCCGAAACGCGGGGCGCCGCGTTCGGCTGGCTCGCGCTCGGCGTGCAGATCGGGACGGCCGCGAGCCCGTTGCTCAACGGGTGGCTCGCCGGCGCGAGCGTCCCGCGCGCCTACGTGATGAACGGTGTGCTGGCCTGGGTCGCCGCGGCGCTGCTGGCCTTCGGGGCGCGCGGCCTCGTCGACCGCCGGGAGCGCGACGAAGGATGAGATCCGCACGGACGCTGGGCGATCTGGTCGACGCGCTGGCGGCCGCGCAGCCCGAGGTCGACGCCGTCGTGTGTCGCGGCGACCGCGCGAGCTACCGGACGCTCCGCGCGCGCGCCGACGAATTCGCACGCGCCCTGCTCGCGGTCGGCGTCCACAAGGGCGACCGCGTCGCCCTCCTGTTGCCGAATCGCCTGGAATGGATCATCGCCGCGCTCGGCGCCGCCAAGATCGGCGCCATCACAGTCGGCGTCAGCACCTTCTCATCACCCCGCGAGGTCGCGTGGGTCCTCGAGCACTGTCGGCCGACCGCGCTCATCACCCTCGAATCGTTTCGGGGACGGAGCTACCTCGGCCCGCTCTTCGAGCTCTGCCCCGAGCTCGAGCGCGGGGCACCGGGCGAGACGCAGAGCCCGCGGCTGCCCGAGCTGCGCGCGGTGGTGTGTGTCGACGGGCGGCGGCACGACGGGGTCTATTCGTTCGCTGACTTCGTCGCGCGCGCCGCCGAGGTGAGCGAACGGCATCGGGCCACCGCACAGACAGCGGTGACGCCGTCGGATCTCTGCTACATCCTCTACACGTCGGGCTCCACCGCGACGCCCAAAGGCGTCACGCTCGGCCACGGCGGCGTCGTCGACAACGGCTTCAGCATCGGCGAGCGGCAGCGTCTCGGCGCCACGGACCGTCTGTGGCTCGCCGTGCCCCTCTTCTGGTCCTTCGGGTCTGCGAACGCGCTACCCGCGATCCTCACGCACGGCGGGACCATCGTCTTGCAAGAGAGCTTCGAGGCGGGCGAGGCGCTGGCTCTCCTCGACGATGAGCGCTGCACCGTGTACTACGGCATGCCTCACATGGCGCGCGCCATCCTGGAGCATCCCGATCGGCCCCGACGCCGTCTCGCCACGATGCGAACCGGCCTCACCATCGGGCTGCCGGAAGACATTCAGCTGACGATCGACGCGGTCGGGGCGCGCGAGCTGTGCAACGTCTACGGCTCGACCGAGACGTATGGCAACTGCGCGGTGACGGACGCGCGCGACCCGCTCACGGTGCGGCTCGAGACCCAGGGCTTCCCCCTGCCGGGAACGGACATCCGTGTCGTCGATCCCGAGACCGGACGCTCGCTGCCCCGGGGCGAGGTCGGCGAGTTTCGCGTCAAGGGGCACGTCACGCCCGGCTATCACGGGGACCTCGAGCACACGCGCGCCGGGTTCGACCGCGACGGCTACTTCATCACCGGCGATCTGGGCCTCCTCGACGAGGACGGCCGAGTCCGTTTCCGGGGACGGCTCAAGGAGATCATCAAGACTGGCGGCATCAACGTCGCCCCGCTCGAAGTGGAAGCCATCCTGAGCGGCCACGACGCCGTCAGGCAAGCCTACGTGGTGGGGATCCCCGACCGCGACCGGGGCGAGCTGGTGGTCGCCGCCATCGAGTTGCGAGAGGGCGCTGCGGCGACGGCAGAGACGCTCACCACGTTCTGTCGCAACCGTCTGGCGAGCTACAAGATCCCCGTGCGCTTCGTCTTCCGCAAGGCCGAGGAGTTCCCACGGACACCGACGGGCAAGATCCACAAACCGCGTCTGCGGGACGAGCTCATGGCCTGAGCGAATGCACCGGGGAACTCACCGGTAGTTCGGCGGGCGCTTCTCCAGGAACGCGCGCACGCCTTCCTTGAAGTGCTCGCTGCCGCGGACGCGATCGCCGAGCTCCTGCTCGAGCGCTTCGCGCGAGGCCGCGTGCTCGGCAATGGTGGCGCTGATCTGCTGCTTGACCGCCTGCACCGCCGTCGGGCTGTTGGCCGC
>Ga0066388_100001871_pt1 | contig 12341 bp, 14 predicted proteins | sample PanSoiMetaGPlot6_FD_64539 | JGI IMG/M metagenome (GOLD analysis project Ga0066388, IMG submission 64539) | Tropical forest soil microbial communities from Panama analyzed to predict greenhouse gas emissions - Panama Soil - Plot 6 (Hybrid Assembly) | ecosystem: Environmental > Terrestrial >... | reverse complement strand
GCTCGATCCGTCCGACCTCTACGGACTCATCCCGGAGGACTTCCGCCACCAGGTCGACCCTCGCGAGCTGATCGCGCGCATCGTCGACGGCTCTCGCTTCCAGGAGTTCAAGCAGCTCTACGCCGAGACGCTCGTGACCGGCTTCGCACGGATCGAAGGGTTCCACATCGGGATCCTCGCGAACAACGGCGTGCTCTTCGCCGAGTCGGCCCAGAAGGGCGCGCACTTCATCGAACTCTGCTGCAAGCGGCGAATCCCGCTCGTCTTCCTCCAGAACATCACCGGCTTCATGGTCGGAACCGAGTACGAGGCCGGCGGAATCGCGCGGGACGGCGCGAAGCTCGTCATGGCCGTGGCCAACGCCCAGGTCCCGAAATTCACCGTCGTCACCGGCGGCTCGTTCGGCGCCGGCAACTATGCGATGTGCGGCCGCGCCTACGGGCCGCGCCAGCTCTGGATGTGGCCGAACGCGCGCATCTCGGTCATGGGCGGCGAGCAGGCTGCAACCGTCCTTTCGATGGTCGGCGAGGTCGACCAGGACGAGATCCGCGCGAAGTACGAGGCCGAGGGAAACCCCTACTACTCGACCGCGCGGCTGTGGGACGACGGGATCATCGACCCGCTCGACACGCGTCGCGTCCTCGCGCTCGGGCTCGCGGCGGCACGCAACGCGCCGATCCCGGAGACAACCTTCGGTGTCTTCAGGATGTAAGAGCTCTAGGCTTCGCTCATGACCACGATCGAGTTCACAACCGAAGAGCTCCAGCTCCTCCGCAGCGCGCTGCGCTCCTTCCTCGACGACTTCGGGCATGACGAGCTCGACGTTGTCCACCGAATTCAGGCGATCCTCGCGAAACTGCCGGAGGACGCCTCCTCCCCGGCCTAGACCCTGATGGGGTACTCGGTCGTGAGGATCGACGAGATCGAGCCTGCCGGGCCCGGCGGCGCCGTACGCTTCGTGCGCCGGGAGCTTGGTGTCGGGGCGTTCGGCATCAACTGGTTCGAGCTGCCGGCGAACGCCGAGGGCCGCAAGCACGACGAGAGCGAGTCCGGACAGGAAGAGGTGAACGTCATCGTTCGCGGCTCCGGCGTCTACCGCATCGAGGACGAGGAGGTCCCATTCACCACCGGCACGGTCTTCCGCTTCGATCCTGAGACGACGCGGCAGCCGGTCGCGGGGCCGGACGGGTTCACGATGGTCGCGATCGGCGCGAGGCAGGGCAGCTACGAGCCGAGGGGTCCGTTCTGATCGCGCGCATCGTGATCTGGAACCTGTTCGACTCGAAGACGACGCTCGAAGAGCTGCGCGAGCACCTGCCCTCGCTACACGAGGGCGACTACTGGATCTCGAACGACGCCCAGGATCGGTTCGGCCTCATCTCCTTCGGCGACCGTCCGCCCGATCTCGCGGAGGTTCAGGAGCTGATCGGCGACGAGCCGGCGGTGGCCGAAGAGTTCGACGTCGAGTGAGACGCGAGCGGACGAACTGGGCCGCGGTCGCTGTCGCCTCCGCCCTGTTCGGGTTCTCGTTCTACGCGCTCGTCACCTGGCTCGAGCAGGGCAACCTCTCGGACGTCCCCGTCTATGTGCACTACGCGGATCTGATGCGCGGCGGGGCCTTCCCCTACCGCGACTTCCCGTTCGAGTATCCGCCGGCCGCGCTTCCGGTCATGCTCGTCCCGTCCTACATGAGCTGGAGCTACGCGACCTCGTTCGCGGTGCTCATGGGCGTCTGCGGCGCCGGCTGCATCGCTCTCGTCGCGTCGGCGCTGCGAGAGGTCGAGGCAGGAGCCGTGCGGACGTGGGCAGCACTGCTCCTGATCGGCGCTTCGCCTCTCATCCTCGGCTCGCTCTTCGACACCCGTTACGACCTCTGGCCGACGCTGCTCGCCGTGGGTGCGCTCGCCGCGTTGATCCGCGAGCGACCGTTCGTTACCGGCACGCTGCTCGCACTCGGGTTCGCAGCGAAGCTGTGGCCCGCCGCCCTACTTCCGATCGCCGTGGCGTACCTCTGGCGGCGGCGCGGAAGCGACAGCGCACTGGCGGCGCTCGCGACGTTCGTAATCGTCGCCGCCGCCAGCTTCGTACCGTTCGCCGTCGTTGCCCCGAACGGGCTCCACCACATGTTCGCCGACCAGCTCGGCCGGCCGCTTCAGGTGGAGAGTCTCGGTGCGGCCGTGCTGATGGCGCTGCAACACCTGGGCATGCGCGCCGTCTCGACGATCGATTCCCACGGCGGCCAGGCACTGAGCGGACGCGGAGCAGGGCTGGCCGCAAACGTCTCCAGTGCGCTCGAGCTCGTTGCCGTGATCGCGATCTGGATCTGGTTCGCCCGACTCCGCCGTCCCGGCGCCGAGGAGGTGCTCGTGGCGGCCGCGGCGACCGTGTGCGCGCTCGTCGCTTTCGACAAGGTGCTTTCCCCGCAGTACCTGATCTGGCTGGTCCCGTTCGTGGCACTCGTACGCGGCGGGGTGGGACTAACGGTGGGCGGCCTCGTCGTCGTGGCGCTCGCCCTGACGCAGACCTGGTTCCCCACGCACTACTGGTCGCTCGCGCTTCACCACGCCTCGCCCTGGTCCTGGTACCTCCTCATCCGCGACCGCGCGCTCGACGCCCTTGCGGGCGTGCTCGCCCTCGAGCTCAGCCGCGCACGAGATTCCGCAGGAAGAAGAGGACGTTGGCCGGCCGCTCGGCGAGCCGGCGCATGAGGTAGCGGTACCACTCGGGCCCGTACGGCGTTGCAACGAGAACGTCGAAACCGCGCCCGACGAGCTCGAGCTGCAGCCGCGGCCGGACGCCGTAGAGCATCTGGAACTGGAAACGCTCGCTCGGGATCCCGTGCTCCCGCGCGAACGAGATCGCGTGCTCGATGAGCTTCTCGTCGTGCGTCGCCACCGCGGTGAACCCGTCGGCCCGAAGAGACGTCTCCAGCAGCCGGATGTACGCAGCGTCGACGTCTCCCTTGTGCGGATACGCGATCTCCGGCGGCTCGAGGTAGGCGCCCTTCACGAGGCGGAGGTTGGGCGCCAGCGCAAGCAGCGCCGTGAGATCTCCCTCCGTGCGGAACAGGTAGGACTGGAGGACGGTGCCGACGTTCCCGTGGCCGCTCTCACGCAGCCGGCGGTAGATCCGAAGCGTGGGGTCGACGTGGCGCGACTCCTCCATGTCGATGCGGACGAAGTTGCCCAGCTGCCCCGCGTACCCAACGAGCTCCGCGACGTTGCGTTGTGCGAGCTCCTCGTCGATCGAGAGGCCAAGGTGCGTGAGCTTGAGCGCGACGTTCGTCCGCAGACCCTCCGCGGCGATCCGATCCAGCACCCCGCGGTATGACTCGACGACCGCGCGCGTCTCGGCCTCGTCGCGGACGCCTTCGCCGAGCAGCGTCGTGTTCGTCAGAAGACCCTGTTCGTTCAGCCGCCGCAGGACGGGCACCGCTTCATCGAGGGTCTCGCCGGCGACGAAGCGCGCGGCTCCGAGCCGGAAGCCGTACCGTCGCACCAAGCGCTGCAGGCGTGGGCTGTCCGCCGCCGCGAGGATCAGGCTGCGCAGCGCGCTCACGCGGACCAGGCCGCGACGATCCGCTCGACCTCCGACCGCTCCTCGTCTGTCAGGCCGCGCAACGGCGCCCGCACCTCGGGACCGACCGGCACGCCGCGGAATCCGAGCGCCGCCTTCGTCGCCGCGTGAAAGGGGAAGCGCTGGAGCTCGGCGCGCAGTGCCGCCGCCCGCTTCCCGGCCTCTGGGCTCGGCTCGCGCACGAGCGGGACGACTGCGTCAGGAAAGCTCGCAGCGAGACCGGAGACAGCACCGACCGCGCCTGCCGCAAGCCCGCGTTCGAGCAGGGCCTCGGCGCCGACAAAGACGTCGAGACCCTCGACCAGATAAGGCTCCAGCCGCTCCCACGGGCTGTCCGAGACCTTCATTCCCGCGAGGTTGGGCGCTCGCTCGCGGAGTCGCTCGATCACGGTGAGTGGGATCGCGTATCCGCTCCGCGCCTCGAACTCGTAGAGGTAGAACGGGAGAGGCGCGCAGGCGCGGGCAGCTGCCTCGAAATGCGCGAGCAGCTCCTCCTCGTCGAGCGCGAAGTACGGCGGTGCGATCACCGCGACGGCAGCGGCCCCGGCGGCCGCGGCGTGCTCGGCGAGCGCGACCGTGTCACGGGTCGTCTGGGCACCCGCGTGGACAGCGACCTGAAGCCGGTCACCGGCGGCCTCGAGGAACGCCGCGGCGATGTCGCACCGCTGCGCGGGCGGGAACATCACGCCCTCGCCCGTCGTGCCCAGCGCAAGTACACCGTCGAGCCGGTGCGAAGCGAGGAAGTCGACATACGGCCCGACCGCACCGGCATCCAGCCGCTCGTCCCGGAGGGGCGTCACAGCAGCGGCGAGCGCCCCGCGCAACATGAGCTGGACTCTAAGCTCTCGTCCCGTGCCCTCGAACCTTCGCACGGAACGGGACGGCGACGTCCTCCGCATCACCCTCGCCCGCCCCGACCGGCGAAACGCGTTCGACGCGGCGCTGATCGCTGAGCTCGCCGAGGCGTTCGTCGGGGTAGGTCGCGCCCGCGCCGTCATCCTCGCAGGTGACGGGCCGAGCTTCTGCGCCGGCGCCGACGTCGACTGGATGCGCTCATCGGTCGACCTCACGTACGAGGAGAACGTCGCCGACGCGAACGCGCTGCGCGCGATGCTCGAGGCGATCGACGGCTGTCCCACGCCCGTCGTCGCGCGCGTGCAGGGCCACGCACTCGGCGGCGGAGCCGGCCTCGTCGCGGCGGCCGACATCGCGATCGCGGCGCCCGACACAGTCTTCGCGTTCTCGGAGGTGAAGCTCGGGATCATTCCGGCCGTCATCTCCCCCTTTGCGCAGGCGCGGATCGGTCCGGCAGCGGCGCGCCGCTACTTCGTGACAGGAGAGCGCTTCGACGCCGAGATTGCGCTCCGGATCGGGCTGGTCCAGGAGATCGCGGAGGATCTCGACGCGGCGGTCGAGCACGTCGTGGGCGAGCTCCTCTCGGCGGGACCGCAAGCGGCTCGCTGGGCGAAGCGGCTCGTGCGCGAGCGGCCGGACGGCCCCGAGACCGCCCGCTGGATCGCGGAGCGGCGCACGAGCGACGAGGGCCAGGAGGGCCTACGCGCCTTCCTCGAGAAGCGCCCGCCCAGCTGGCGCTAGCGGCAGTCGGCGCAGAGGCCGACGATCTCGACGCGGTGGTCGGTCGCGACGAAGCCGTGCCGCTTCGCCGCGGCGCTCACCCAGTCGTCGAGCCCGCACTCCTGGACCTCGACGACGCGATGGCAGCGTTCGCAGAGCAAATGGTGGTGATGCTCGTCGCCGCACAGCCGGTAGCACTGCTCGCCACCACGGTGTGAGGCGACATCGTGTGAGAGGACGTCGACGACGCCTTTCTCGCTGAGAAGCGCGAGCGTCCGGTAGACCGTGGCGAGGCCCGCGCGGGAGTCGCGCTCGCGGAGCCGGCTCCAGAGCTGCTGGGCCGTCACGTCGTCGCGCTCCTGCGCGAGTTCCTCGAGCACCTCGAGCCGACGCGGCGTCGCGCGGACGCCGTTCCGTTCGAGCAGCTCCACGAGCTCGGTCATGTCCACTATCCTAGCCGTTCGTGGTAATGAGAACCGTTATCGTTATCGGTACGACGCTGCTTCTGGCGGCCTGCGGCGGCTCGGCGAGCGCGGGCGGCAAGCTCGACGTCGTCGCGGCCGAGAACACGTACGGGGACATCGCCTCCCAGATCGGCGGCCCTCACGTCTCGGTCACGTCGATCCTCACCAGCCCGGATGCGGACCCGCATCTCTTCGAACCGGGTACCTCGGCCGGTCTCGCGGTCGCTAACGCGAAGGTCGCGCTCCAGAACGGACTCGGCTACGACGCTTTCATGACGAAGCTCGAGAACGCGGCCCCGAGCAAGAACCGCGTCGTCGTGACGATGTCCGACGTGCTCGGCGTCCACGGCAAGGACGCGAACCCGCACCTCTGGTACGACGTGCCGCGGGTCGATCGGATCGCCACCGCGATCGCAGCTGCGTTCACGCGAGCGGATCCGTCCCATGCAGCGGCGTACCGCCGCAACCTTCACCGCTTCGAACGTTCGCTCGGACCTCTGCGGCGAGAGGTCGCGAGCATCCACACTCGGTTCCGCGGGGCGCCTGTCGCGTACACCGAGCCGGTCCCTGGCTACCTCGTCTCGGCGGCCGGACTGCGCAATCTCGCGCCGAACTCGTTCACGCGCCTGATCGCGGAGGGAACCGAGCCGTCCCCCTCCGACATCGCGGCCATGAACGACCTCGTTGCCCAGCGGCGCATCCGGGCACTCCTCTACAACGCGCAGGCCGTCTCCCCCATCACGGCGCAGTTGCGTACCGCCGCGCAGCAGGCGGGAATCCCGGTCGTGCCGGTGACCGAGACTCTCCCGTCGGGTCTGACCTTCCAGCAATGGCAACTCCGACAGGCCCGCGCGATCGCGGCCGCGGTCTCGAAGTGAGCGTCGTCAGGGTCGACGATCTCGCCCTGCGCTTCGGCGAGCGGACCCTCTTCGAGGAGCTGAGCTTCGAACTTGAGCGAGGTGAACTCCTCGCCGTCCTCGGTCCGAACGGCACCGGCAAGACGTCCCTGATCCGCATCCTGCTCGGACAGCTCGCGCCGAGCGCCGGCCGCGTCGTGGTCGAGGGCTGCCCGCCGCGGGAGCGCTGCCACCGCATCGGCTACGTGCCGCAGCAGCGCGTCTTCGACCGTGACGTCGTCTTACGCGGCCGCGACCTCGTGCAGCTCGGCCTCGACGGACACCGCTGGGGGTTCGGTCGCCTCAGCTCCGACGGTCACGCGAGGGTGGACGCATCGCTCGCCGAGGTCGGAGCCGAGGCGTACGCGGACTCACCGATCGGCCGGCTCTCGGGCGGCGAGCAGCAACGCTTGCGTGTGGCGCAGGCGCTCGTTGCTGACCCGGTGCTGATCCTCGCCGACGAACCGCTGCTCTCCCTCGATCTCGCACACCAGCGCGGCGTCATCGACCTGCTCGACGCACGCCGCGAGAGCGCGGGTACGCCGGTCGTCTTCGTCACCCACGACGTGAACCCGGTGCTGCACACGGTCGACCGCGTGCTCTATCTCGCGCCGGGCAGTTGGGCGATCGGGACGCCCGACGAGGTACTCACCTCGGAGACGCTCTCGAGCCTCTACGGGACGGAGGTCGACGTCCTCAACGTGCGCGGCCGCGTCGTCGTCGTGGGGACGCCGGACGACCAGCACGTCCATCACGTGGAGAACGGCCACTGATGTTCGTCCAGCTGCTCGGCGAGCACTTCGTCCACACGGCGCTCTGGGCCGGCGCGATCGCCGCGATCGTGTCGGGTGCGATCGGCATCTTCGTCGTGACGCGCGGGATGAGCTTCGCCGTGCACGCGATCTCGGAACTCGGCTTCACCGGCGCGACCGGCGCACTGGTGCTCGGCGTCAGCCCGGTGCTCGGCGTGCTCGGCGGCTCCCTGCTCGTCGGGCTCGTGCTCGGGCTGCTCTCCCTCCGCGGACGGGAGCGGGACAGCGCGATCGGCGCCGTGCTCGCCTTCGGGCTGGGCCTGGGCGTCCTGTTTCTGTCGCTCTACCGGGCCTACGCGACGGAGGCGATCAGCCTCCTCTTTGGGAACATCTTCGGAGTCTCGGACGCGCAACTGCGAAACCTCGCGATCGTCGGCGGCATCGTCCTCGTCGGCCTCGGCGTCCTCTACCGGCCCCTCTTCTTCTCGAGCGTCGACCCGGAGATCGCGGCCGCGCGCGGAGTGCCGCTTCGCGCGCTGTCCGTCGCGATCTTCCTCCTACTCGCGCTGACTACTGCCGAGGCGATCCAGGTCGTCGGCGTCCTGCTCGTGCTGGCGCTCGTGATCACGCCGGCCGCTGCCGCCCAGCGCCTGACGGGACGGCCGACGCTCGCGCTCCTGCTCAGCATCGCGATCGCGCTCGTCTCGACTGAAGGCGGGATCCTGCTGTCGCTTGCGAAGCCGTGGCCGACGAGCTTCTTCATCACGACGATCTCGTTCGCCTTCTACGTCGCAGCCCGCCTCCTCGACTGGAGCCGCGGCCGTCAGAGCCGCTTGATCTCGAGCCCGCCACGCCGGATGTGGGCCTTGAGGTAGCGGACGCCGCCCGCAGCAGCCGCCGTCACTGGTGCAGGGTCTGGAGCATCCGCCGCGTCAGATGGAGCGTCGTCTGGGCGGCTGCGAGCTTGCCGGCGGCGACCGTGACCCGGTAGTCCACGGGGCGGAGCGGAAGCGGCGTCCGGAACTTGCCGCTGGCGTCGAGGATCGGGTGCCCGACTACGCGCCAGCGGCCACGCACCACGCGCCAGATCGCGACGGCTGCGTCCGGCCGCGGCGAGATCTCCCCGGCGAGCACGCTCGCGCTGAGCGCCTGCACCTGCAGGTGCGGGGCGACCGCGACCGAGACCGGCGGTCCGTTCGTGCCGGGCGCGACGAGTCGGAAAGCCGTGCTCGCGTGTGGCTGGAAGCTCAGCCGCGTCGGATGTCGGACGTTCCGGATGGCGTGCCAGACGCCTGTGGCGCTCTGCTCCTGTAGCACCGCTCCCTCCACGCCCATCGCCCGGGCCGCGACGGTGATCCGGCTGCCGTAGAGCACATGGGTGCTGCTCGTCGTCACCTGCAACTGTCCGATCGAGAACCACGTCGAGAGGAGGTGCAGGGCCCGCGCCACGCCGGCGGCGGGTCGGCTGGCGACGGCACCCGACGCCAGATGGAAGACGACCGACTCGGCGCGCAGACTCGAGTCTCTCTGCACCTGCACCGACTCGACGGCACTCCCGAGCCCCAACGCCGCGGCCAGCCGCGAGGCCGAGAAGTTGTACGGACCCCAATCGTGGTGGGGCGAATAGCTGTCGTACGGATCCGGCACGGAGCGCAGGTAGGGGATCGGCGCGGAGCCCGGCCACGCGTCCTGCACGGCCTCGGTGCGGCCGCCGGAACTCGAGGAGTAGTACGTCCGCGCGACCTGGCCGCCGTAGGTCAGCACCTGCCCGAGCGTGGCGTACACCGCGTGGTCCGAGCTGGGCCGCTCGGCGCGAACGCCCCCGTAGACCTGGTCGGCCGTGGTGGGCACCAGGTCGTACCACGAGCTCGGCCGCAGCTCCGCCACGGCATAGGAGCGAGCGGCGACCGCCTGTGCCTCCAACGCGGCGAGCGGCCAGTGCGACGGCGACTCGGAGGGAACGACGCCTCGGAGGTACGTGTCGAGCGGGAGGCCGTTGACCACCGATACGCCTCCGCCCTGGCTGCGGAGCGCGAGCGTCCCGTGGTACTCGCGCCCGTCGAACGTGAGCGGAGCGCGTGCGCAGTCGAAGACGGCCAGGTGGCCGAAGGAGAAGCCTCCACCGTGGAGGCGCACCGGGAGGACGAGTCTCGGTCCGACGCCGTACGTCCCGGCCGGAAGTGTCCGACCGAAGCGCTTCCCGTCGGTGACGCGCATCGACGAGGCGCAGCCGACGGTGACGGAGGACGCCCCCTGCGCGAGCAGGACGCGCACGCGCATGGCGCCGACCTGGCTCATCGTCGTGCCCGGGTAGTAGTGCGCGAGGATCCGGCGGTACTTCCAGCCGTGAAGCGCGTAGCCGTACGCGCCCCACTGGCTCATCCCGACGCCGTGTCCCCAGCCGTGGCCGGTGACGATCAGCGCGGTCGTCGCGGCGCGCGCCGTGCCCGCGGTCGCACCCAAGACCGCTGCCATAACCAAGGCAACCCCCAACCTCAGCCGCACGGCGATCTTCGTTCCACCTCCAAGGTCGGTCAGACGAGGAAGCCTAGAGCCGACCGGACAAAGTCGCTTCAGTCCTTCGGCGAGGTCGTGCCTAGACTCCCGCCCCATGCGCCGCCTGCTGGTTGCCAACCGAGGGGAGATCGCGCTCCGCATCTTCTATTCCTGCGCTTCCGAGGGGATCGAGACGGTCGCCGTCGCTGCTCCCGACGATCTCGGCGCTCTCCATGCGGAGTCGGCGGACGCGCTCGTCGAGATCTCTTCCTACCTCGACGCGGCCGAGCACGTGCGCGCCGCACGCGAGGCCGGAGCCGACGCGGTGCATCCCGGCTACGGCTTCCTCTCCGAGAGCGCGGAGTTCGCCGAGGCCGTGCTCGAAGCCGGGCTGACGTGGGTCGGCCCGCCGCCGGCGGCCCTGCGGGCCGGTGGCGACAAGCTTGCGGCGAAGGAGACGGCGCGCGCGGCCGGTGTCCCGGTCCTGCCGAGCGGGACGCCGGAGGAGCTCGGCTTCCCGCTCCTCGTCAAGGCGGCAGCGGGCGGCGGCGGGCGCGGCATGCGCGTCGTGCGCGCCCCGGAAGAGCTGGAGGAAGCGCTGGCGGCGGCGCGGCGGGAAGCCGCGGCGGCGTTCGGCGACGACTCGGTCTTCTGCGAGCGCTATCTCGAGCGGCCGCGCCACGTCGAGATCCAGCTCCTCGCCGACGGGCACGGCAACGTCGCGTCGCTCGGCGAGCGCGACTGCTCGATCCAGCGCCGCCACCAGAAGGTGCTCGAGGAGTCGCCTGCGCTCGATCCAGAGCTGCGGCGGCGGATGAGCCGCGCGGCGGTCGACTTCGCGCGCGCGATCGGCTACGAGAGCGCGGGTACCGCCGAGTTCGTGCTCGACGGCCGCGACTTCTGGTTCCTCGAGCTGAACGCACGGATCCAGGTCGAGCATCCCGTGACGGAGCTCGTAACCGGCATCGACATCGTGCGCGAGCAACTCCGGATCGCGTCCGGAGAAGTCCTGTCCATCCGAGAGCCGGAGCTGCGCGGGCACGCGGTCGAGGTGCGGCTGTATGCGGAGGATCCGCGCTCGTTCCTGCCCCAGGCCGGCCGGGTCGACCGGCTGCGACTGCCCGAGGGGATTCGCGTCGACTCCGGCGTGCGCGAGGGCGACGAGATCGGCACCGCCTACGACCCGATGATCGCGAAGCTCATCGCCGCCGGCGACACCCGCGAGGAGGCGTTCGACCGTCTGGCGCAGGCGTTGCAGGAGACGGAGATCGGCGGCGTCACGACGAACCTCCCGTTTCTGCGCTGGCTCGTCGCACACCCCCTGGTGCGCGCAGGCCGGGTCACGACCGCGTTCCTGGCCGAGAACCCTCCCCTCTCGGAGCCGCCGGCAGCCGCGCCCGCCGAGGTCTGGAGCGAGCCGTGGCGGCTGAACCTTCCCTCACCTCCGTCCCGGCCGGCACCCGACGTGGACGCAGTCGCCGGTGCGCACGGGTCCGGCGGACGCGAGCAGTCGGAGGTCGTGGCACCGATGCCGGGCACGGTGATCCGCGTCCTCGTCGAGCCGGGCGCGAAGGTCGCCGCGCGGCAGCCGCTCGTGGTGCTCGAAGCGATGAAGATGGAGACGCCGCTCGTCTCGCCCTACGAGGCAACCGTCCGCGCAGTCCACGTCGGCGAGGGCGACCGGGTCGTCGGGGGAGCGGTGCTCGTCGAGCTGGACGAGTGATGGAAGCGTTACGCCTGGCCGATGCCGCGGCGTTCCTCGCGGAGGCGGAACCGTTCCTGCTCGCCGACGAGGCGCGGCACAACCTGATCCTCGGCATAGCCGGAAACGCCTGCGACGGTGCTTACGAGGACATCCGGCTCTGGCTGGTCCGCGACGGCAGCGAGGTCGTAGGTGCGGCGCTGCAGACGCCGCCTTACAACCTTGTCCTCGCCCGGCCACAGTCGCCGGAAGCACTCGCAGTTCTGGTGCACGCCGTGCAGAACGAGGTGCTGCCCGGCGTCGTGGGCTCGGAGCCGGAGGCGACCGAATTCGCAGAGCTCTGGTCACGGCGGACCGGCGGCAGCGCGCGCACGAACATGCGGCAAGGCGTTTTCGCGCTCGAACGCGTCGAGCCGCTCCCTGCAGTTCCCGGGGCTGCGCGCGTTGCGACCGCGGCGGATCGCGAGGTCGCGTTGCGCTGGTTGTTCGCCTTCTCCGACGAGGCGCTCCACGAAGGCGGACCGGGCCGGGATCGCGTCGAGGAGCTCCTCGACTATCGACTCTCGTCTCCGTCGGCGGGGATCCTCCTCTGGGCGGACGGCGGCGAGCCGGTATCGCTCGCCGGTTGGGGCGGCCGGACGCCGAACGGCATCCGGGTGGGCCCGGTCTATACGCCGCCGGAGCTGCGCGGCTGCGGCTACGCCACTGCGCTGACGGCGGAGCTCTCGCGGCAGCTGCTCGACGGCAGCCTCTTCGAAGGCGGCCGCCGTTTCTGCTTCCTCTACACCGACCTCGCCAACCCGACCTCGAACGCCATCTACGAGCGGATCGGATACCGGCGCATCGCCGAGTCGGCCGAGATCGTCTTCGGCTAGCTCAC
>Ga0066388_100001869_pt1 | contig 12344 bp, 11 predicted proteins | sample PanSoiMetaGPlot6_FD_64539 | JGI IMG/M metagenome (GOLD analysis project Ga0066388, IMG submission 64539) | Tropical forest soil microbial communities from Panama analyzed to predict greenhouse gas emissions - Panama Soil - Plot 6 (Hybrid Assembly) | ecosystem: Environmental > Terrestrial >... | reverse complement strand
GCCACGAAGGCCTTGAGGCATCCGCGTGCCCCGCAGATGCATGGCCGTCCATCGAAGGCGACGGGCACGTGTCCCAGCTCGCCGCCGAAGCCTCCCGCGCCCCGATGGAGCCGCCCCTCGAGCACGATGCCGCCGCCTACTCCCGTTCCGATCGCGAGGAGCACGAACGACCGTGCGCCGCGCCCCTCTCCCCAGCGCCCCTCTGCCAGGGCAAGCGCATTGACGTCGTTGTCCACGAAGGCCGGGGTGCCAGTTGCGGACGCGAGGCGGGAAGCGATGGGCACGCCAACCAGCTCGGGCACGTGATGCGCTTCGCCGCCCACGGTTCCGGTCGTCACGTCCACGAGCCCCGGCAGTCCCGCGCCCACGCCTTCGATGCCGCGCGCGTGCGCGACGGGCAAGGCCGACACCTCCGCCGCGATGGCGAGGATGCGCGCGACGGCGCCGCGTCCATCCGGGCCGTGCGTGGGCTGGCTGCGCGTCTCGAGCACGCGCCCGTCGCGCGTGACGAGGCCAGCCGAGGTGGTGGTTCCTCCGACGTCCACGCCCAGGAGCAGGGTTTCGCCGTTCGCCCCGCCGGTCATGCGCGTCTGTAGCCCGCTACCACGTAGCGGTCCACCGTCCGTGGCGGCGGCCCGGGGGGGATGGTGCGCTCGGCGTCGACGGTGCGGATGTGATCGAGCCGCTCGTAGCCGATGCGCGGGAAGGCATGCGTCTCGTGAGCGACCACCACGGGATCGAGGCCCACGGCGCGCAGCCGCGAGCGCGCCCGATCGATGCCCAGGAAGCCGAAGAGCGTGAACAGGAGGCGCCCACCGGGTTCGAGGTGGGCGGGTGCTTCGCCGATCACGCGGTCGAGGAGAGCCCAGCCGTCGAGCCCGCCATTGTCAGCGGCGGCTTCCGCGTCGTCGCGCTCCCGATCGGGCGGGGTAGGCATCTGGGGCGGGCTCGTGCAGACCAGATCGAAGCGTAACCCGGACACCGGCGCAAAGCCGTCGCCCAGCCTGGTGTCGACGCGGTCCGCCACGCCGTTGCGGGCGGCATTGTCGCGCGTGCACTCGACGGCCTCGGGGCGAATGTCGGTGGCCACGACCTGAGCGCCCGCGCGCGCAGCGAGGACTGCCGCCAGTCCGGCGCCGCACCCGATCTCGAGCACCCGCTCGCCAGGGCGGACGCGCAGATGGCGGCAGAAGAGCAGGGAGCCCGCCTTGGGAGGCTGCGCGCCCGCGCCGAGCCGGAAGACGCAGTCCTGGTAGTGGAAGAGGAGAAGGCCCTCGTCGTCACTCATCCGAGCAGGGTCCCCGTCACCCGCGCGTAGACCGAAAGATACCCATCCGTCTCCCGGGACGGAGGATACCGGGACTCCACGAGCTGCCGCCCCGCCTCGCCCAGTCTCCGCCGAAGCGCAGGATCCTCCGTGAGTCTTGCGGCGCCGCGCATGAGCCCCGCTTCCGAGTCGAAGAGCAAGCCGGTGACGCCGTCCTCGACGAGCGAGCGATTGCCGGGAATGTCGGAGGCGAGCACGGCGCGCCCGAGGGCGAATGCCTCGAGGACGGCGTTGGCCATGCCGCCCTCCGAGAGCGAGCAGTTGAGGACGATATCGGCACCGCTCAGAAGCGAAGGCATGACGGCGTGCGAAACGGGCCCGAGATTGCGTGCCCACGGCCGGCGCGACAGCTCTTGGGTCAGCCGCTGCGTCTCTCGCGCGTCGAGGCTTGGACCCGCGTACCAGAGCGCGAGCCCGGGATGCTCTCGACGAAGGCTTTCGAGCGGATCGAGGGGAAAGAGCGGCCGCTTGACCGGGCGGATGCCCGCCGGGAAGAGCAGACACGGCTCGCCGGTCAAGGCCGGTGCCGGCGAATTTGCTTCCTTCGGAGGGAAGACCACGCTCTGGGGCACGACCGTGATGCGTGACGCCAGATCCGGGAGGACGGAGAGCACCTCCGAGGCGACGCTGTCGTGGAAGACCGTGACGGCCGCCGCTTCCCGCAAGCTCTGGCGCACGACCCGCCCGCGCTCGGCGTCTCGCAGGTCATCGCTGACGTCGGTGCCCGTGAGGGTGATCACGAGCGGCACGCGAGAGGCGGCCGCCACGGCAGCTCCTCGGGGGCCCGTGCGATAGGCGTGAAACGCATGGACGACGGCGGGCCGTCCGGGTGCGGCGCCCTCAGCGAAGCCAATGTCATCGGCCGGCCGCACGCACACGTCGAGGCCGCGCTCGCGAAGACTCCCCGCAATGCGGGTGACCGTGATCGAGTTGCCCCGCGGAGAGTCGAGGGGCACGGGCGAGAGCAGGCAGACCTGTGCCCTCATCGGCGCTGGAGGCTGCCCGCGTCGGACACTACGAGTGAAACTCCGCCAGGAAGAGCTCGCGGAGCTTGGCCTTCTGCACCTTGTCGCCGTGAGGGCCGTGGGTGCGGGGCACATCGTCCACCACCCGGACGTGGCGGGGAATCTTGTAGGTAGCGATCTTGCCCTTGCAGTGAGCGACGATCTCGTCCTCGGTGACACGTGCGCCCGGCTTGGGAATCACGTACGCGACGGCCGCCTCGTTCATCTTCGGGTCGGGCACGCCGATGACGAAGGCCTGCGACACCTTCGGGTGCGTCATGATGAAGGCCTCGATCTCGGCGGGCGCCACCATGAAATGACTGATGCGGAGCGCCTCCCTGAGCCGCCCCTTGAAGAACGTGCGTCCCTCGGCGTCGCGCACGCCCAGATCGCCGCTCTTGAACCAGCCGTCCGGCGAGAAGGCCTTGGCCGTCTCCTCGGGCTTCTTGTAGTAGCCGCGTGTCACGAGGGGACCTCGGAACCAGAGCTCGCCCTGGTGGCCGACCGGCATGTCCCGGCCGGTCTCGCTCTCCACCACACGTACCTCGAGGCCCTCAGGCGCCCAGGCGCCGGACTGGGCACGCAGCTCGGGACTCTCGTCGAGCGCGTGGAGCATCGACAGCGCGTTGAGCTCGGTCATGCCATAGGGCTGGTAGGCCTCCGGCACTCCGAGCGTCAGCAGGACATCCTCGAAGAGCCCGTCGCGCCCGCCGCCCGTCATGCCGAAGCCACCGGTCCGGAGCGTGCCGCGCTTGCGATGCGGGAGGTCGGGGTGATCGAGGACGGCGATGGCCATGGCATCGACGGCGTTCCAGATGGTCACGCGCTCGCGCTCGATCAGATGGAGCGCCACCGCCGGGTCGAACACGTCCATCACGACGAGACAAGCGCCGTGGGCAAAGGTGGACAGCGGAACGGATAGCCCGCCCCACGTGCCGCTCATGGGCAGCGCGTGAAGGACTCGATCCGCCTCGGTGACCCGCAGGACGCGGCCGGAATACCAGCCATGCGGCACGGCGTTCCGGTGGCTGATGACGGCGCCCTTGGGGAACGAGGTCGTGCCCGACGTGTAGAGAATCGTCCACGGGTCGTCGGGGCCGGTCGCGGCGCGCGCCCGCTCGAGCGCTTGTTCCCACTCCGGCTCGTCGCCACTTTCGAGCGCGTCGGCGAGGCGGAGGCAGCCGGCGTAGGGATCGTCCGCATCGACGACGACGCGCGCAAGCTTCGGGAAGGCTGCGAGGGCGAGCTGGCCCGGCTCTCCACTCCGCAGATCGGCCAGGACCTCGCCGAGCGTCTCGAAGAAATCGACGGGACCCGAGTGGTCGGTGAGTATCAGGGTCGTCGCGTCCGACTGGCTGAGGATGTACGAAAGCTCGTGCGCCTTGTAGCGCGTGTTGAGCGCCACCAGGACGGCGCCGATCATGGCGCACGCCTGCTGGATGAAGAGCCACGCAGGGCGGTTGGGGAGCCACACGGCGACCTTGTCGTCCCGGCCCACGCCGCAGGCGAGGAGGGCCCGCGCCATGCGCCGGCTCTCGCGCACGAACTCGGCGTAGGAGATTCGCCGGTCCGCGGCCACGATGGCCTCGACATCGGGGAACCGCGCGGCGGTGGTCTCCAGCATCTGCCACGCCGTCGACTCGAGGAACGGATTGGGCCCGACCGGCGGCAGCATGGGCCACATGCTAGCACTGGCGAGAGGCGCGTGACCTCGGCGATTACTTCGCGGGGGTGGGAGCCGGCCAGATCCTCGACATGAGCCACGTGACGGCGAGGCCCACGATGCAGCCCAGCATGACCTCGCCGACTCGCCTGATTCCGACCTCGACGGCCGTCAGTTCCGAGTGGTGCGTCAGGGCGGCGGCGATGACGAGGGCCGCCGTGATCGGGGCCTGGCGCCACATCACCTGGACGCGGACCACGTAGGTGGACAGGAGGACGGTCACGGACAGGGCCAGCGGCAGGGTCCACTCATGGCCCCGGCCGACGATCAGGAAGAACAGCCCGGTGACGCAGCCGAGCGCCGCGTTGATGATCCGGCCACGGAACGTCTTGAACGCCTCTCGCACGTTCGGATCGCTCGCGGCGATCATCGAGCTGATGGCCCAGATCGGATTGAGGCCGGCCGCCAGGTGGAGGAGCAGCCAGAGCAGCGTCGTGGCGACGAAGATGTTCGTGGCGAAGTGCACCCCGAGCCAGTCGTCCTCGAGCACCCTCGCCAGGATCTTCCGCACGTCGCCCGAGTATAGTTTGCGCGGGCGGCCCGAGTCCAGGCATCGACGCGCCGGGCGGCGCATGCTTGACAGGCCCGGACCGCTCTTTCATACTCGGGCCCACTTCGATCCACGCGACGGGGCTCCGCCGCCGCCGTCCCGGCCAGAGTCGGCCTCGATCCGCTCATTCGATCCACGGGAGGGACAGGGTATGCGGGCCGCCACACCTCACGGCAACGTTCACCGACGGGATTTCCTGTACCTCTGCGCGCTGGCCTCGGGCACCCTCGCTCCGGGGATGTCCGTCCGGCCGGTCTTTGCGCAAGGCGCGCCCCGGAAGGGGGGGACGCTCCGCGTGGGCTTCTACCTCGAGGCGTCGACCATGGACCCGCATTTCTCGGGCAGCAAGGTCGATCGACAGATCTACCACAACATCTACGAGCCGCTCCTCACCCTGGACGTGAAGCTCGGCATCAAGCCCGGACTCGCCGAGTCCTGGCAGCAGCCGGAGCCCAAGATCCTGGTGCTCAAGCTGCGGCAGGGCGTGAAGTTCCAGGACGGCACGGACTTCAACGCGGAGGCCGTGCGGTTCAACTTCAACCGGATGAAGACGGAGCCCAAGTCCGTCCGCAAGGGCGAGGTCGCGAGCATCGAGTCCGTGGACGCGGTCGACGCCTACACGGTGAGGATCAACCTGCGCCGGCCGGACGCGGCGCTCCTGGCCACGCTCACCGACCGGGCGGGCATGATGGTGTCGCCCAAGGTGGCACAGGAGCGCGGGGCGGAGCTCGAGCGCAACGCCAAGGGGGCGGGGACGGGTCCCTTCGAGTTCGTCGAGTGGGTCAAGGACGACCACCTGCTCATCAAGCGCAACGACGGCTACTGGGGGAAGCAGGGCGGGCCGTATCTGGACCGGGTCCGCTATCGCCCCATTCCCGACGACACGGTCAAGCTGCAGAGCCTCCAGGCCGGTGAGATCGACGTCATCGACTATGTCCAGCCCCGCGATGTTGCCGCTGTCCGAGCCGACAAGAACATCGTCATGCTGGACGTGCCCTCGCTGGCGGCCTTCGCGTATCAGCTCAACCAGACGCGCCCGCCCTTCAACGTGAAGGCGTTGCGCCAGGCCGTGGCCTACGCGATCGACCTCGATCAGATCATCAAGGGCGTGTGGCTCAACGTGGGCACGCCCGCCAACGGACCGGTGCCGCCCACGAGCTGGGCCTACGACCGGACGATCCCGTATATCAAGCGCGATCTCGCGAAGGCCAAGGCCAAGCTGGCCGAGGGCGGCAAGCCGTCGGGGTTTGCCTTCACCATCACCACCGCCAACATCCCGATCAACGTGCAAGAGGCGGAGGTCATCCAGGCCCAGCTCGCCGAGGCCGGCATGACCGCCAAGATCAAGCTGGTGGACGCCGCCACGCAGCTCTCCGACGGCAACAGCAAGAACTTCGACATGATCAGCTACCAGTGGAGTGGCCGCCCGGATCCGGACGGCAACATCTACCAGTTCTTCAAGACCACGCCCGGCACGTCGCTCAACTGGTCCGGCATCTCCAATCCGCAGATCGACGCCCTCCTCGACAAGACCCGCGAGGTGTCGAACCAGGCGGAGCGGAAGAAGCTCTACAGCGACCTGACGAAGATCCTGCAGGACGAGCTGCCGATGGTGTACATCGTGCACCCCATCGAGCCCAAGGCCTTCAGCCCCAAGGTGCAGGGCTACGAGCCCATCCCGGATGGGATGATGCGCTTCAAGGACGTCTGGCTGAAGGCGTAACCGCGCTCCCCGGCCGTGGGCCGCCTCGTCCTGCGCCGCCTCCTGGCGACCATTCCCGTCCTGCTGCTCGTCACCGCCGGCGTGTTCGCCCTCATCCATCTCACGCCGGGCGATCCCGTCGACGTGATGATGGCGGAGTCCGTCGACGACTCCGTCAAGGCGACCCTTCGCAGGCAGCTGGGGCTCGACCAGCCCATCTATGTCCAGTATGGGGCCTGGATGGCCAAGCTCCTGCGCGGAGATCTGGGCCGCTCCATCCGCAACGGCGAGCCGGTCATCGAAAACGTCGGCCGGCGCATGCGCCCGAGCCTGCAGCTGGCCGCGCTCGCCATGGCGATCTCCCTCATGGTCGCGACCCCGCTCGGCATTCTCTCGGCGGCCCGACGCAACACATCCGTGGACCGCTTCGGCACCACCTTCGCGCTCTTCGGCATCTGTATGCCGAATTTCCTCTTGGCCCTCCTCCTGATCTTCTGCTTCGGCGTGAAGCTCAGGTGGCTGCCCATCTCCGGCTACACGGACCCCCTCGAGGAAGGGCTCCAGGGACTGCGCTCGCTCGTGCTGCCCGCGCTCACGCTGGGCCTGGCCCTGGCCGCCGTGGTGACCCGCACGCTCCGGTCGAGCATGCTCGATGCGCTGTCGGAGGACTACGTGCGGACGGCGCGCGCCAAGGGGCTCTCCGAGTCGCGGGTGATCCGAGGGCACGTGCTGAAGAACGCGCTGATCCCCGTGGTCACCGTGCTGGGATTGCAGCTGGGCACGCTGATCGGAGGCGCGGTGATCACCGAATACGTGTTCGCCCTGCCCGGGGTGGGGCGCCTCGTCGTCGATGCGGTCTTCGCGCGGGACTACCCGCTCGTGCAAGGGGTGGTGCTCCTCATCGCGATCGGCTTCATCCTGAGCAATCTGGCGGTGGATCTCCTCTATGGCTGGATCGATCCGCGGATCCGGTATCGCTGAGGCGGCGGACACCCCGCTTGCCTCGCCGGCGCCGGTGTGCGGGCGGCGATGGGCCGTGCTGCGACAGGCCGCGCGCACCCGCCTGGGGCCGCTCGGCGTCGTCGTGATGCTCCTCGCGATCGTCGTGGCGGCCCTGGCCCCCGCCATCTCGCCGTACGACCCGCTGAAGCAGGATCTCGGCAACGCGCTGGCCCGGCCCGATCGGGCGCATCTCATGGGCACCGACAATGTTGGCCGCGACGTGCTCTCCCGGATGATCTGGGGCACGCGCGTGTCCCTCATGGCGGGCTTCGGGTCGGTGGCGCTTGCCATGATCGCGGGAGGAGTGCTGGGGCTGCTCGCCGGATACACCGGCGGGCGGATGGATGGTCTCGTGATGCGGCTGATGGATGCCGTGCTGTCGTTCCCCCCGCTCGTGCTCGCGCTGGCCCTGGGCGCGGTGCTCGGCGCGGGACTGGGCGGCGTGGTGGTCGCGCTCGGCGTCGTCTACACGCCCACGTTCGCACGCCTCATGCGCGCGCAGGTGCTCACGATCACGGCGCGCGAGTACGTGGAAGCCGCGCGCGCTCTGGGCGCGCCCGGATGGCGCATCGCGTGGCAGCACGTGCTCCCGAATGCCGCCGCGCCCATCGTGATCCAGGCCTCGCTCAGCGTGGCGTTCGCGATCCTCGCCGAGGCCTCGCTGTCCTTCCTCGGCCTGGGTATCCAGCCGCCGGGCGCGTCCTGGGGTAGCATGATCAACGCCGGCCGCGGCTATCTGCAGCAGGCGCCGTGGATCGTCTTCTGGCCGGGCGCGGCGCTCTTCGTCACCGTGGTGGGATTGAATTTCATGGGCGACGCCGTGCGCGACGCGCTCGATCCGCGACTCCGGAAAACGAGGTGACTCATGGTGAACGTGTACGCGCTGTGCGGCGGCCTCATCGATCTCGACCTGAGCGGCTTCTTCTCCGACCGCGTGGCCGGGACGCGGGCGACGGTGCCCGTGATCTGCTTTCTCATCGCCCACCCGCGCGGCCGGGTCCTCGTGGACACCGGCGTGCACCGGCAGGCCCTGACCGACCCCGTGGGCCGGCTGGGTGAGGCGCGCGCCTCACGATTCAACCTTCGCTCGGCGCCCACCGACGAGGTGGTGAGCCAGCTCGCCCTCCTCGGGCTCGGCCCGGACGACATCCGGTACGTCGTCAACTCGCATTTTCACTTCGACCACTGCGGAGGCAACGAGTTCTTCCCCCGCTCCACGTTCCTCGTCCAGCGCCCCGAGATGGAGGCGGCGCGGCAGGTGCAGGCCGGCGCGACCATGCGCTACAGTCCGAGCCCCATCGACTTCGACCATCCGCTCGACTACCAGCTCATGGACGGCGAGCACGACGTCTTTGGAGATGGTCAGGTCGTGCTCCTGCCCACGTACGGGCACACACCGGGCCATCAGTCGGTGCAGGTGCGCGCGGGCAAGGGAGCGGACCTGGTGCTGACGGCCGATGCCTGCTACACGCGGGAGAACATGGATCGCGACGTGCTGCCGACGGTGTTGTGGGATGCGCCGGAGATGTCGCGCTCGCTGGGCCGGCTGCGGGCGCTCCGAGATCGACAGGGCGCCACCGTGATCTATGGCCACGACATCGCGCAGTGGCAGGTGCTCACCCGGGCGCCCGCGCCGCTCATCTGACGAGGGCTATGAGCCGGGCTTGCGGGAGGTTCCCTTGAGGTGCTTGTCGAGTGCTTCCACGAGCAGCCCGAGGGCTTCCTTCTCGGTGCGGCCGGTGACCGTGACGGTGGGATAGGCCACAGCGGTGGCGCGGTAGAGGCCTTCTTCCTGGACCAGATCCACTTCGAATCGCATCGGTTCTCCTGAGGCCGCCGGCTCCCCGTGGCTCTTCCGCGCGCACGCATCCCGCGCGCACCGGCTCATCGTAGCAGAGGGAGGGCCGCGATGCTTGACTTGAGGGGGGGCCGAACCTAGACTGCCGAATCAGATGAGAGTGCGACGCGCGTGGCCATGAAGCTCGGAGCGTCGACGGCCGCAGCGTTCCTCGCCGTGATGTCGCTCGGGAGCGCTGGTCTCGCGGCGCCCGCCACCGTTCTCCTCGAAGAGCTCACCTGGACGGAGTTCCGCGATCTCGCCGCATCGAAGAGCCTCGTGATCATCGTGCCCGTGGGGGGGACGGAGCAGAACGGCTCTCACATGACCCTGGGCAAGCACAACGTGCGGGTCAAGGCGCTGTCGGAGAGAATCGCCCGCGAGCTGGGCCATGCGCTCGTGGCGCCCGTCATCGCGTACGTGCCGGAAGGATCGCTCGCCCCGCCGGCGGGTCACATGCGCTTTCCGGGAACGATCACCGTCCCTGGAGAGACCTTCGACAAGGTGCTGGAGTATGCCGCGCGCAGCTTCAAGCTCCACGGCGTCCGGGACATCGTGTTCCTGGGCGACCACGGGTCGACCCAGGCGGGCCAGCGGGCAGTGGCCGCCCGCCTCAACCTCGAATGGGCGAAGACGCCCACGAGAGTCCACGCGATCGAGGAATACTACCGCGCGGCGGCGGAGGAATATCCTCGGCTCCTGAAGGCGCGCGGCTACCGCGACGACGAGATCGGGACCCACGCGGGCCTTGCCGACACCTCGCTCATGCTGGCGGTGGATCCCGCCATGGTGCGGCCGGGGCTCTCGCGGCCCGGACCGGCCGACGCGAGCGGGGTTTCGGGCGATCCGAGCCGGGCCACGGCGGAACTGGGACAGCTCGGCGTGGACCTGATCGTGTCGCGGACCGTGGACGCGATCCGCAAGTCCATCGCACAACGGTGAGCTTCGTACGTCATATGCATGTAGAGACCATCAAGGAGGTGGCGGTGCCGAGCTCCAAACGTCTCGCGGGTCGGGCGGTCGTGCAGGGCACTCTGGCCATGGTGCTGCTGGCAAGCCTCTGGACGGGACCCGCCGCCGGACAGCAGGCCGCGCGCAGCGTGGAAACGGTGCCGGGCATGCCGCCCGTGCCGGATCCCGCCAACCTCTACAGCGAGACGCGCTCCGACAAGATGAGCGCGGCTGTCGCCGATGCCCTCCCGCGCGTATACGTCCCCAACCTCAAGTCCAACGACGTCTACGTCATCGATCCGGCCACGCTCAAGGTCATCGACAAGTTCAAGGTCGGCATCAATCCGCAACACATCGTGCCCTCGTGGGACCTCAAGACGCTGTGGGTCACCAACAACGCTGAGGGTCGCACCGACGGGAGTCTCACGCCCGTCGACCCGGCGACGGGCAAGCCGGGCAAGGCCGTGGCCGTTGACGATCCCTACAACATGTACTTCTCGCCCGACGGGCGCTCGGCCATCGTGGTGGCGGAGGCGCTCAAGCGGCTCGACTTCCGCGACCCGAAGACCATGGCCCTCCAGAGATCCATCGCGGCGCCGGAGTGCGCGGGCATCAACCACGCGGACTTCTCCATCGACGGGAAATTCGCCATCTTCACGTGCGAGTTTCAGGGCAGCCTCGTCAAGATCGACCTGGTTGCCGGTAAGGTGCTGGGCTACCTCAAGCTCTCGAAGGGCGGCATGCCCCAGGACATCCGCGTGTCGCCGGACGGGAAGACCTTCTACGTGGCCGACATGAAGGCCGACGGGATCTTCGTCATCGACGGGGACAGCTTCAAGGAGATCGGCTTCATCGCGACGGGCAAGGGCACACACGGCCTCTATCCGAGCCGCGACGGCACGAGGCTCTACGTCGCCAATCGCGGATCCAACCACGTGCACGGCAAGCCGCACGGCAAGGGCAGCGTGTCCGTGGTGGACTTTGTCACCCGCCGCATCGTGGCCGAGTGGCCCATACCGGGCGGCGGCAGCCCCGACATGGGCAATGTGAGCGCCGATGGCAAGACGCTCTGGCTCTCCGGCCGCTACGACAACGTCGTCTACGTGATCGACACGAACTCGGGCGAGGTGCGCAAAATCGCCGTCGGCAAGGAGCCGCATGGTCTCACCGTGTGGCCCCAGCCCGGCCGCTACTCCCTCGGTCATACAGGCAACATGCGCTAGGGCTCGGTTGACGGGCTACTTCGGCAGGCCCGGCCGGGAAAAGCGCGGCGCGGGAGGCGAGCGCACCTTGACCTTCTCGATCTCCTTCAGCGCCTGATCCTTCGACTTCGCGTACTGGGCGACCTTCTCCAACGCCTGAAGCCCTTCGAAGCGGAGAGAGCTGCGGGAGAGCCTCCCCGGCGCCCCGTCCCGGGGGCGGGACGGGAGCCGGAGAGGCGACGATGTCAGCCGACGATCTTCGTGTCGCGCAGGGATTTCACCTCGGCGGTGGAGAGGCCGAGCTCGCGGAGGACGGCGTCGGTGTGCTCGCCGGCATAGGGCGCCGCGGTGCGCACGGTTCCGGGAGTGCCCGACAGCTTGATGGGGATGCCGAACTCCTTGATGGTGCCCAGGGTCGGGTGCTTGACCTCGACCACCATGTCGCGCGCCTGCACCTGGGGATCGGCCACCATCTCCTCGGGGTCGTAGACCTTTCCCACGCACACGTCCGCCTTGACGAGGATCTCGTACCACTCGTCGCGGCTCTTCGTGCGGATGATCGCCTCGATCTCGTTGCGCGCCTTCACCTCCTCGGCGTTGGCCGCGCGCACGAACTGGTCCTGCTTCCGGGCGAAGCGGGCGAAGTCCGGGCGCCCGATGGCCTTGCAGAAGTTCTCCCAGAGCCACGGCTCGGTGCAGCCGATGGTCAGGAGCTTTCCGTCCTTCGTCTCGTAGATCGCGTAGTACGGATAGGAGCCGCCCAGGAAGCCCTCGCCCCGCTTCGGCGCCAGCCCGTCGCTGAAGTAGAACCGCATGTTCGGAGTGGCGGCGAGGAGCGCGACCGAGGTGTCGAGGTAGGAGACGTCCACGAGTTGACCCTTGCCCGTGCGCTCGCGCGCGAAGAGCGCGAACATGATGCCGAGCGCTCCGTGCATGCTCGCGCCCGCGTAGTCGGCCACGAGGTTCAGCGGAATGGCCGGCTTGCGATCGGCCTCGCCGATCAGGCCGAGCACGCCGGCCAGCGACAGATAGTTCATGTCGTGCGC
>Ga0066388_100001868_pt1 | contig 12345 bp, 13 predicted proteins | sample PanSoiMetaGPlot6_FD_64539 | JGI IMG/M metagenome (GOLD analysis project Ga0066388, IMG submission 64539) | Tropical forest soil microbial communities from Panama analyzed to predict greenhouse gas emissions - Panama Soil - Plot 6 (Hybrid Assembly) | ecosystem: Environmental > Terrestrial >... | reverse complement strand
ACCGGCTGTGTACCGACCCAGACGCCCTCGGCGAGTTCGAGTGGCCTGGGTTCGTCGACGTCCGGGCGCGCCGCCGCCGCTGGGAGAAGGACGGCTACATCGGCGAGGAGTCCTCGGCCCTTGCCGTCGTCCTGCCCGACCGGACAGTCGCCGGAATCGCAAGCTGGCAGGCGCGCAACCGCGGCGGCTCGCCCAGGGCCTGCTACGAGATCGGCCTCGCCCTCCTGCCGGACTACCGCGACCGCGGGCTGGGCACCGCCGCACAGCGACTCCTGGTACACCACCTGTTCAGGTACACCACCGCCTACCGACTGGAAGCCCTCACCAACACGAAGAACATTGCCGAACAGAAAGTACTCGAACGCCTCGGTTTCCACCGAGAAGGAATACTACGCGGCATCGTGTTCGGCAACGGCGCCTGGCAGGACAACGTCATCTACTCCCTGCTGCGGCACGAAGCCGGGCCGCCTCCGTCCGGCTAGCCGGGCCCGGTGGAAGGCGCCAGGGCCGAAAGGTGCCGCCGCCCCGGCGCCGGCTTGGTGGAACTGGGATCGGCTGTTATGGCGTCTCGGGGGATGACGGCGGTGGCTGGGACGACGTCGTAGAGGTGGTAGCCGCATTGGCGGGCGTAGTCCTCAGCACACGTCACGTCGCCGAAGAGGCCGACTAGGCGGCGGACCAGGCGAGCTGAGGCGGTGTCGTTGAGCACGATGGCGTAGCAATGGGAGGCGGCCGGGAGGTAGACCAGCCGGTCCTGGCTGGTCGGCTCACGGTCGGTGGGCTCGGGCTGCGCTGGGCGAAGGGGTGCAGGGCCGGGCGGGACGGTGGGCGCTGAGCCGCGGGCTGCGGTGTACTCGCCGCGCAGGAAGTCGAGGACGGCAGGCTCCTCGAGAGCGAGCTGGGCTTCGGCGGGCGAGCACGGGGCGGCTGGTCCGGGGTCGTCGGGCGTGGGCCTGTCTTGCATGCCGGGTGACGCTACGGAAGGGTCCGGTTGGCTTGGAAGGATGTTGCGAAATATTGCGTCGATCTGAGCCCCGGTGTGGGCTTGGGGCGCCCGGAGCCGGCGTCGCACGTCTGGCTCTCTGCCCGCCTTGACGGACCACATCGAGTGCGCCAGCATGCATGACGCAACTTCCCGCAACCGGCAGGACAAGGAGTCGGCCATGCAGCTGACCTTCATCGGCAAGGATCCGGGATCCCACCGACGTCCAGCTGTGTCGGTTGGCGTTTGAAGCGGTATGGAGGTACGCGGTTCCACACCGTGAGTACCAGCCTGTCTAGCCCGGCGAAGCAGGCGCAAGAAGCACTGGGCGTCCGCTTTCGCGAGCTACGCAAGGACGCCGGTCTCACCCGGCGGGCGCTTGCGGCGGCGGTCGGGTGGCATTTCACTCGGGTGAGCAAGCTCGAGCACGGCGTGCAGACGCCCACTGAGGCCGACATACGCGAGTGGTGTCGAGCGTGCCGGGTGGAGGAACAGGTCCCTGACCTGCTGGCCACCCTGCGCACTGTGAGGTCGGCATGTCTCAAGTTCAGACGTCAAGCTCGTGCTGGCATGAAGCGGGTCCTCGGCGCCCACACCCCTGCGCTGTACGAGCGAACCACCCTGTTTCGCATCTACGAGCACAACGTCATACCGGGACTCTTCCAGACAGCCGACTACACGGCGGCCATGCTCTCCTTCTGGATCAAGTTCCTGGAGACGCCCGACGACCTCGACGACGCCGTGGCCACCCGAATGGAACGGCAGCAGGTGCTCTACCGGCGAGGCAAGAGATTCGTGGTCGTGCTCGAGGAGCAAGCCCTGCGAACCTGGTTCGGCACAGCCGAGACCCAGGCCGGCCAGCTCGACCGCTTGCTCGCCGTCATGTCACTACCTGCCGTTTCCGTAGGCATCATCCCGATGATGACCGAACGACAGGTGGTCGCGTCCGCTGGCTTCTGGCTGTTCGACAACTCCGTGGTGGCGCTCGAGACACCCACGGCAAGCATCGAGGTCACAAGACCCCAGGAGATAGAGCTGTACGTGCGTATGTTCGACAGGCTCCTGGCCACGGCCGTGCATGGCAAAGCCGCGCGAGCACTGATCGGCAAAGCGCTGGGCGAACTTGGATGAAGAAGGCGACCGGCGTACTGCCCTATGCCGCCTCGCCGACCCAGTCCTGGGACCAGTTCGAGACAGCCGCCGGAGCGGTCCGCTCCACTCGGGTCAAAGACGCCGTACACGACCTACGCAGCTCGCTTGGCCGATACCGCCATGAGCCGACCGCCCGAGACCTGCAAAAACTCACCCGCGCATACGCTCACATCGGTTGATCCGGCCGTCACCGGGGAATGGGCGCTGCTGGCTGGTCCGGGTTGGAGTTGGGGTTGCGTGTCGGGGTCCGGTGTGGGAAGTGTGGTTCCGTGGTGGTCGCGAGGTACTGCTGTAAGTTGGCGAGCTGCAGCCGTAGCCGGTCCAGGTAGCCGTCGTTCTCGTGTAAGACTTTGTCGAACTGGTGGACCTCGTTTTGGTTGGCTGCCAGGAAGATTCGTAGTTCAGTGAGATCGAGCCGCCGGTTGAAGCCGTTCACCGCGTCCCGCCACTGGTGCAGCCGGCGAAGTAGCTCCTCGTCACCGCGTTCGGCGAGCGCGCCGGAGGTCAGCGCCGAGTCGGTGGCCGAGATCGGCAACCGTTTGTACACCCGGCGCCGCGGCTGCTCACCAGTGGTGGTGATGAACTGCGGGTCCGCCAGTACTGACGCACAGCTGAGCAGCTCCGTGTTCAGGCTCGTCAGCACGAGCTGGCGGCGCTCACGTGCGGAGGCTCGGCGCTCGGCGAGCACACCGGTAATACCGGCGAGCAGACCCAGAGCCTGCACGGTCGGCTCGAATCGACCGACCCCGGATACGCTCACAAACCACACCAGGCTGACCACGGCCGAGCAGGCAACGCTCGCGAACGTCACCCCGGCGATCAATGACGACCGGACATGGCTCACTCTCGCCATATGTCCTGCGCAACGTTCTCTTCCAGAATGGTCGTCTGCGGACCGCCCGCCAGGATGAGCAGGTCCATGCCGAACCGGGAGCCGGTCTTCCCGGCGAAGTAGAAGTGACTCCCGCCCACTTTCGAGACCCTGCTCTCGGCGAGCAGCGCGTCGAGGCCGTCCGGTGCGTACTTACGGGTCAGCGCGAGTAGGATCGTGTCGTCGTGGGAGAATCGGACGGTGGTGCGGTCGGGCAGTGTGATGCGGGTTGCGGCGCCCGACGCGTTCGCATAAATGATCTTGACGATGAGCGCACGCTGCCCGGCCACCTTCCCGACGAACAGGACGCTGTCCATGTCGATCTGCAAATCCGTGTAGTGCATCAACGCGCTGGTGACGAACTCCCGGAAGGTGCGACTGCGCCCGTACTCGGTGGCAGCCTCCTCGGCTAGGTCCGCACCGAGCCGCTCGGTCGTGGCGACCTCCAGCGCCAACCGGTCATGAGGGCGCAGCAGCGTCCGGGACAGCATCGTCAGGAGTTGGGCGTCGTCGGTGAAGTTCGCGACGGTGTTGCCCAGTAGCGAGAACAGGATGGGCTCGGCACCGAAGATCTTGTCCAGTAGGTGCCGGAGCCCGGCCACGTTGTCGGGCGCGGAGAAGTCCAACTGCACCGGGAGAATGCAGTTGCGCGACAGCTCGAGCTGGCGGATCAGGTCCCCCACGCCCAGGCGCAGCATCTCACTGCTCATGTCGACCGCGACGTAGCTCAGCTTCGGGTTGTCCCGGCGCAGGTCGCGGAGGATCACGGCGTCCTTCTTCCCGTCGCCGGGACCAAGGCTCACGTAGTGGTAAGGCCCGGGGCCGAGCGCGGGCCGGACCTCGTGCCAGCGCTGGCCGAACGACTCGATGCTCTGCCTCATCACCGGGTAGAGGCGGTCGCTGCACGCGGTGACCCACGCGATCGCGGGCTCCACCCCGAGATAGGAGAAGCCGGACGTGATGCGCTTGCCGTCGCCAGTCGACGACTCCGGCCGGCGCAGGTCTCCGGTCAGCAAGGCGAGCTTGGCCGCCTGGTCCTCGCCGACCAGTCCGAGGGACCACGCGAAGTCGGTCTCGTCCAGGACGGCCACCAGGGAGTGGATCAGATTACGGTGCCCTGCGTACAGCGGCCCCGCGGGCAGTGGCCCTGCGGGCAACGACTGCTCCGAGCGTCTGCCGTCGCCCAGCACGGGCACGTCAGCTGCTGGCAGTTGGTTCATGCTCTCCCCCATGAAAAGCCTGTCGAGGCGGTCGAAACCCGGGCCGACCGGGGCGGACGGCGGGACTACGTACGACTGCGTGCCGAGCAGCACTGGCGGCAAGGATCATCATCCAGTCACCGGAACGCCGTTGGTTAGTGTTGAATGTCCTGTGATGGCTGAGACAGTTGACAGGTTCGCGGCCCGCTGGCGGCCCGACAGGCAGGTGCGGGTCCTGCTGGCCGGCACCGACTCGGACCTGGCGGCCGGCGCCGCGGTCCTGTCAGAGGCTGGTTACGACGTACGGCTGGAGCCGACCGCCGAGGGCGCTCTCGAGGTGCTCGACGATTCGCCGTTCGACCTGGTCGTCGTCGACTGGCGGCTGCCGGACCGCGAGGGGATCGAGCTGTGCGCGGCCATCCGGACCCGGACGACGAATGCGCAGGTGCATGTCATCGTCCTGACCTCTGGTGGTACGGACGAGCCGGCGCGAGCGCTGGAGGCCGGGGTGGACGACTATCTGATCTCGCCGTTCGAGAGCGTCGAGCTGCTGGCCCGGGTGCACTCCGGCGCGCGCAGCGTGGGGCTGCACGCCAGCGAGGCGCGGCTACGCACCCTGATGGCCAATGTCCCGGGCGCGATCTACCGCTGCGCCAACGACCGGGACTGGACGATGGAGCTGATCAGCGACGACATCGAGCGGATCTCCGGGTACCCCAGCAGCGACTTCATCGGCAGCGCGGTCCGCACGTTCGCCAGCATCATCCACCCTGATGACCGGGAGCAGGTCGAGCGCGGGGTCGCTGAAGGCACACAGGCGCACCGGATGTTCGTCCTGGAGTACCGAATCGTGCGCGCCGACGGCACGCTGGCGTGGGTGCTCGAACGCGGCCAGCAGGTGAGCAGCACCGGCCGCAGCTGGCTGGACGGGGTGATCTTCGACATCACCGAGCGGCGGCAGGCCGAGGACCAGTTGCACCAGTCGCTGCGCCGGCTCGCCGTGGTGGAGGACCGCGAGCGCATCGCCCGGGACCTGCACGACGGCGTCATCCAGTCCCTGTTCGGCGTCGGCATGACGCTGGAGGCCACGAGCCAGCAGGCCGACCAGGCCAACGCGGTCCGGGCCAGCCTGGCGGCGAGCATGAATGCGATCCAGTCGGCGATCGAGGACTTGCGCCACTACGTGCTCGACTTGCGGCCCGGCCTGCTGGCCGACCGCGAACTTCACGAGGCGCTGGACCGGCTGGCGGCCGACTTCCAGCTGCTCAGCCAGGTCGTGACCGTGCTCGACGTGGACGTCGCGGTCGCCGCCGCGCTCACCCGGTCCGCGGGCGACATCCTGCAGCTCACCCGGGAGGCACTGTCCAACGTACGGCGGCACGCGCGGGCAACCACCTGCCGCATCAGCCTGGCCAGGATCGAGGACGCCGCGGTCCTGGAGATCGACGACGACGGCCGTGGCTTCGACCCGATCAAGGTCAGCGGCCACGGTCAGGGCCTGCGTAACCTGTCCGAACGCGCCGCCAGCCTGGGTGGGCGAACAGAGATCAGCAGCGGCCCCACCGGAACGACGGTGACGGTTCACCTGCCGCTGCAGGCTCCGCCCGGGACAACAGAACCCGTGATGTCAGATGTCGGTCGGCTTGGAGTGCCGGGCGAGATACGCGGCCGCCTCGGCCCGGCGGACCACCTCGAGCTTGCGGAGGATGCTGGAGACGTAGTTGCGGACGGTCTTCTCGGCCAGGTGTAGCTCCGCCCCGATCTCCCGGTTGGTCCGCCCTTCGGCGATCAGGGCCAGGATGCGCTCCTCCTGTAGCGACAGCCGCATCATCCGCTCGTCGCGGGTCGGAGCCCCGGCGGCGCGTACCCGCTCCAGGAGTGCCCCGGTCAGGGCCGGGTCGACCAGATCCTTTCCCTGCCCCACCGACCGCACGGCCGACACGAGCTCGTTGCCCTTGACCTGCTTCAGCACGTACCCGGAGGCCCCGGCCATGATCGAGGAAAACAGCGCCTCATGGTCGTCGAACGACGTGAGCATCAACACCCGGGTGGCCGGCTGACGGGCACGGATCTCCCGGGTGGCCTCGATGCCGCTGCCGTCCGCCAGCCGGACATCCATCACGACCACGTCCGGGCGGTGCCGGTCCACCGCGGCGACCGCCTGCCGCGCCGACTCCGCCTCGGCCACCACCAGCAAGTCCTCTTGGGCCTGCAGTAGCGCTCGCAGGCCCTGCCGCACCACCTCGTGATCATCCACCAGCACCACCCGCAATACTCGCTCGCTCACGGATGGCATCGTCGCACGCCTTCCGGCAAGCGGGCTCCTCGTCGGCGCACGTCATGACGAGGGCAAGTCTGTTGCCTAACATTCATACAGCATGTATGTTACTTGGTAGATCTAGGGAGGTGTCCGATGGCTGCCAGTGAGTCGCTGGGCAGGGTCCAAGAAGTGGCGCTGCCGATGGGCCGGATCCGCTACCGGGAGCGCGGCGAGGGGCCGCCGGTGGTGTTCGTGCACGGGCTGCTGGTCAACGGCGACCTGTGGCGCGCGGTGGTCCCGGCGGTCGCCGCGGCGGGCTTGCGCTGCTTCGTGCCGGACTGGCCGCTGGGCTCGCATGAGCTGCCGGTTCCGGACGCGGACCTCAGTCCGCCGGGCGTGGCGGCCCTGGTGGCCGCCTTCCTGGAGCGGCTGGACCTGCGTGATGTCACGGTCGTTGCCAATGACACCGGTGGCGCCATCACCCAACTGCTCATGACCAGCCACCCTGAGCGGGTCGGCCGCGTGGTGCTCACCTCGTCCGACTGCCTGGAGCGGTTCTTCCCGCCGGTCTTCGCCCCGCTGCCCAAGCTGGCCGCCGTCCCCGGCTCGTTGTGGGTGCTGGCGCAGGCGCTGCGGGCGCCGGCGGCGCACCGGCTGCCCTTCACCTACGGCTGGGTTGCCAAGCGGCCCATCCCGACCGAGATCGTGGAGTCCTACCTGGCGCCCAGCCGCCGGGACGCGGCGGTACGGGCCGACCTGGGCAGGTTCCTGCGCGGCGTGCACCGCCGGCACACGCTGGCCGCCGCGCGGTCACTACCGCAGTTCACCAAGCCGGTGCTGGTGGCCTGGGCCGAGGAGGACCGGCTGTTTCCGCTCGAGCTGGCCGCTCGGCTGGCCGCCCTGCTTCCCGAGGCGAGCCTGGTCACCGTCGCAGACTCGTACACGTTCATACCCGAGGACCAGCCGCAGTGGCTTGCCCGCGTCGTGGTCGACTTCGCCCACGCGGGTGTCACGACGTAGCCAACGGGAGCGCTCGAGTTCCACCCGGGCCGCGCTGGTCCGCGCGGCGCGAGGGTTGTTCGCTGAGCGTGGTTACCCGAACGTGGCTGCCGGCGAGATCGTCGCCGCCGCCGGTCTGACCCGTGGTGCGCTCTACCACCACTTCACCGGCAAACAGGGCCTCTTCCGTGCCGTCTTCGAGGAGCTGGAGGGCGAGGTGACCGCCGAGATCGCGGCGGCCATCGCCGCGGCGCCGGACCGGCCGACCGGCATAGTCCTCGGGCTGGGCCGCTTTCTGGACGTCTGCCAGCGACCCGAGGTGGTGCAGATCGCGCTCACCGACGCACCCGCGGTCCTGGGCTGGCAGACCTGGCGGCAGATCGAAGCCGAGCACGGGCTGGGAGTGGTCACTGACACCCTGCAAGCAGCCCAGGCTGAAGGGATGCTCCAGCCAATGCCGGTGCCGGTGCTCGGGCAGCTCGTGCTCAGCGCCATGATCGAGGCAGCTCTGCTGATCGCCCATGCCGCCGACCGCCGAGCAGCCCGGGCCGAGGCCGAACAAGCCCTGCTCGGCCTGCTGTCCGGCCTCGTCCGCCAACCACCGTGACCGGCCGGCCACCGGCCGGTGGATCAGCCTCCGCTGCCGTATGGGCGGGTGATGATTTCCAGGAGGTGGCCGTTCGGGTCCTCCCAGTACACTCCCCGGCCTCCGTCGTTGGTGTTGAGTTCGCCCGGGCGCCGCCGGGCCGGATCGGCCCAGTACGGGAGCCGGCGCGCTCGGATGCGGCCGAAGATCTCGTCGAACCGGGACTCGTCGACCAGGAACGCGTAGTGCTGCGGCGTGATCGCACGGTCGTCATCGGCGAAGTCGAGCGAGACGCCGTTGTCGACCTGCACGACCAGGAACCGCCCGTACGGGGTCGGCTCGTCCAGGCCGAGGATCTCGGCCAGGAAGGTCGCCGACTCACCCCTGTCCCGCGCCGACACGATCGTATGGTTCAGCTGGACGGCCATCATCACTCCTCACAGCGTGGTCCCCGGTGCCGTTGCCGAGCCCCGAGTCGAGGTCGATGCTGCCACGCCAGGCCCGGAGACAACCTTCCAGCCGGCCCAGGCGCTTGTAACGGGCAGGGGGTGCTGCCGGTGATGGAGCCGGAGGGGTTCCGGGAGTTCGTGGCGGCGCGGTCGCCGGCGCTGCTGCGCACCGCCTGGATGCTCACCGGCGACACACAACTGGCCGAAGACCTGCTGCAGACCGCGCTGGCCCGCACCTGGCCGCACTGGCTGCGGCTGCGCGACGGACAGCCGGAGGCCTACGTGCGCCGGGTCATGCTGCGGGTGACCGGTTCCTGGTGGCGACGCCGGTGGCGGGGCGAGACGCCCACCGCTGCAGTGCCCGAGGCCGCCGCCTCGGGCGACGCGTTCGCCGCCGTGGACGAGCGGGCGGTGCTGCTCGCGGCGCTCGGCGGCCTGCCGAACCGGCAGCGGCAGGTGGTCGTGCTGCGGTACTACGACGACCTCTCCGAGCGACAGGTGGCCGACCTGCTCGGCTGCTCGGTCGGTGCCGTGAAGAGCCAGGCGGCCCGGGGGCTGGCCAAGCTGCGCGCCGCGCTCGGCGCGGACGCCGACGAACCACCCGTCGGGGTGGAGGACGTCGGGGCGGAGGAGGGCAGATGAGCGAGGACATCGTGCGGCGGCTGCGTGCCCTCCCGCCCGAGATGGCCGGTCCCGGCGACCGGTTCGACCGGGTTCGAGCCCGTGTCCTGCGCCGCCGCCGGATGGTGATCGCCGCAGCGGCCGCGGTCACCGTCGTGGCCGCGCTCGGGGTGCCGGTGGGGCTGGCGCTGGCCCGCGGCGGCTCCGACCTCCCCCCCGGACCGGCCGTGGCAAGGCCGGGCGAGGCGCTGTCCTGCCCGCGGATGTTCGGCGGCCCGCAACCGTGGGTGCCGCAGCGGCCGACCGGCGTGGACGGGCGGAGCCGGCTGGTGCCGCAGCAGCAGCCGCGGCGGGCGCTGGTGTGCGCGTTCGCCGGCCAGCACCTGTCCGGTGAACGGGTGCTGTCCGGCGGTCTCGACCGGCTCGCCGAAGACCTCACCTGGCTGCCGCGCAAGCTCCCGGGCCAGTCCCATCCCTGCACGCTGATCGGTGGTCCGCAGACCGACTACCTGATCGGCCTGACCTACCCGGACGGCACCGTCTGGGTGTCGGCCGCCCAGGACCCCAACGCCTGCGTCGACACCTCCAACGGCGAGTTCACCAGCCAGGTGAACATCGGCAGGCAGGTCGCCGCCTCCTACGCCGCCGGCGCCTGGGTGCCTGCTCCCGCACCGCCGCCCTCCAGTGACCGCGACCCCTGCCAGCAGGAGCCATTCGGCCGGCTCGGCCAGGAGACGGCGATGGTGCCGCCGGACCCGGTCTCGGTCAAAATCTGCAAGGGCACCGCCGGGAGGACCACGACCAGCTTCGACACCCGTACCGCCACCGACGACGGCTACCGCGACCTCGTCGATGCCTTGAACGCGCTCCCCACCCGGCCCAGCACGTGGAGCTGCCAAGACAACGGCCGGCAGCCGGTCTTCTACGAGCTGATGTTCCGTTACGCCGCCGGGCCGCCGGTCCGGGTTCTCGTGCGGCTGGACTGCACTCCCGCCATCGACAACACCAGCCTCGAGGCCCAGGACGCCAGCACCGTCCTGCCCGAGATCACCCGACTCCTCGGCACCGGCTCGTAACGGACCCCAGGGGGCTGCGCCGGCTCAGCCACACCGATCATGCGTGGGTTAGTCTCGTGCGGTGTTCACCGAGACCGATCTGGACTTGGGTGCCGGTCGTACGGTGCATGTGTACGACAGCGGGCCCGCCGGCGGCAGCGGGTCTGCCGGTGCCGGTGGGCCGACGGTCTTCTGGCATCACGGGACACCGCAGATCGGACAGCCGCCGGAGCCGATGCTGGCGGTGGGGCACCGGCACGGGGTCCGTTGGGTCGGGCTGGACCGGCCCGGCTACGGGGCCTCGACGCCGGCCCCGGGCCGGGACGTGGCGGCGGTCGCGGCGGATGTGGCACGGGTCGCGGACGTGCTGGGGGTCGGCCGGTTCGCGGTGCTGGGTGCCTCCGGGGGCGGGCCGCACGCGCTGGCGTGTGCGGCGCTGCTCGGCGAGCGGGTGCTGGCCGCGGCGTGCCTGGCGAGCCTGGCGCCGTATGACGCCGACGGGCTGGACTGGTTCGCCGGGATGGCGGCGTCCGGGGTGGCGGAGCTGCGGGCCGCCGTGCAGGGCCGAGCGGTGCTCGCGGACCACCTGGCCACCGCCGAGTTCGACCCGGAGATCTTCACGCCGGCCGACCTCGCCGCGCTCGCCGACGACTGGTCGTGGCTGGGCGGCAGCGCCGAGCGGGCCATGTCCGGCGGGCTGGGCGGGATGGTGGACGACGACGTCGCCGTCACCCGCCCGTGGGGGTTCGACCCGGGGACCGCCACCGCGCCGATCCTGCTCGTACACGGCGACGAGGACCGCATGGTGCCGTTCTCGCACAGCCAGTGGCTGGCCCGGCACTGCCCGACCGCGGAGCTGCTGCGCAGCCCGGGAGACGGGCACATCACGGTGCACCGCCGATGCGAGCAGGCCATCGCCTGGCTGGCCGGGCACGCCAAGACAGCCTGAACGGCATCCCCCCACGCTGGGCTGAGCCGGACTGGGCTGAGCCGGCACGACCGGCCAATCAGGACCGCTGGGCGACGAGCACCGCCAAGTCAGCCCGCACCCGGGCGACGACATGGTCGATGAGAAACCGCAGATCCCGACAGTAGACGGATGGCTGGCGAAAGCCCGCACCCTGCAGGTAACGATGTGGGTAGTAGCCAGCACCGCAGATCCGGTGAACCGGACAGGCCAGGCATTGGTCGGAGAGCGCCGCGCGGCCGATCTGTCGAGCGACGACACCGGGATGACGCAGCGCGGTGTCGAAGGCATCGGTGAAGACGGTGAGCCCGGTCTGGCTGGCACCGTCGAAGGCGGAGCGGAGCGTGTCCACCTGCTCGAGCTCACCGTCGGTATCGATGACGAGGAGTGCCACCGGGCTGAGTCCGATCGACTCGACCCGGCTCCGGCCTCCGATCGCCAAGGTAATGATTTCCCGGAGGAACCGGATTTCCATTTCCGGCGCCGTGCGGTACCAGCGGTCGAATACGGCGGCCAGCCACTTCCCGTAGGGAGCGCCGGGATCAGCCGGTCGGCGGCCGGGTGGCGGGTTCGTCCAGTTGCCGTGCGGCAGCAGCAGGTCCACCGCTGGCGGCGCGAACTCCAGCAACGCCTCGTAGGTCGTGACCGGGTCGGTCTGCAGGTCGATGGTGCAGACAAGACCGGCGAAGAGTTCCGGATGCAGGCGGTTCAACAACTGCAATGCAGCGCGCACGGCGTCGAAACTTCCCCGTCCGTCCGCATACTGCCGACGCGCGTCGTGAGTTTGCCGGTCGCCGTCCAGGCTGACACCGATGTGCACCTGATGGGCAGCCAGCGTCCGCAGCATGGGCTCATCGAGCAGCAGGCCGTTCGTCTGCACCCGCAAGTCGAGCCGCACGGCAGCCGGGAGGTGCTGATGAAGGGACTCCGCCGTGTAGCTGATGGTCTCCATGCCTGCGAGCAACGGCTCGCCGCCGTGCAATACCACCTCTACTGCGTCGAGGCCGTGGGTGGAAGCATGCGCGGCGATCCGCCGGCAGGCTTGGTCGACGACGGCCCGGGCCATGACCTTCGGCTTCGCGCGCCAGCTCTGGTCGGCCATGGTGTACAGGTAACAGTAGGTACAGGCCAGATTGCACCTGCTGTGAAGTTTCAGGACGAACTGCCGGAAAGGTACCGGCCGCCAGCCGTCCCCAACCAGTCG
>Ga0066388_100001867_pt1 | contig 12345 bp, 8 predicted proteins | sample PanSoiMetaGPlot6_FD_64539 | JGI IMG/M metagenome (GOLD analysis project Ga0066388, IMG submission 64539) | Tropical forest soil microbial communities from Panama analyzed to predict greenhouse gas emissions - Panama Soil - Plot 6 (Hybrid Assembly) | ecosystem: Environmental > Terrestrial > Soil... | reverse complement strand
ACCGATATTTGCTTTGTGTTCGCGGACAAGCTGCGCTAATTTGCCCGGGTGCAGTGAACCGCAATCCAGGTTGATGTTACGCCCGTTCGGCTCGGCGTTGATGGCGTGCACGGATGCACCGAGCGCCGAAAACAGCCTGGGCGCCAGCGCACTGGCAGCGCCATTAGCGCAATCGACCGCTAGCCTCATCTGTTTTAAGTCGAGTCCGGCAGCCATTTCGTCACGGAGAAAGGCGAGATACCTGTCTGTGAGCAGCGGATCGCTCTCGATTGCCGTGTCGAGCATACTGGGAAACGAACCGGTGCCATTCCTGAGCTTTCCTTCGATGGCTCGTTCGGTGGCTTCATCGAGCTTGCCCCCGGATGGTCCGAATACTTTTATGCCATTGTCCCGGTAGGGATTGTGAGATGCGGAAATGACGACGCCGGCATCGGCGCCGAGCACCCGGGCAAGATATGCCAGACCCGGGGTAGTAATGACTCCGGCAGAACATACTTGGGCTTCGGCGGCCTGGGCGCCGCGGGCAAAAGCGGACTCAATCCAGGCCGTGGATTCCCTGGTGTCTCCGCCGACTACGATATAAGGTCCCCGGTCGAGCCTGGCTTTCAGCTCGCCTGCCAGCACGTAGCCGATGCGCTCAATAGTCGTCACATCGAGCGGGAACTCCCCCGCTACCCCCCGAATTCCGTCCGTTCCGAAAAGCTCGCCCATATCTTTTCCGCCTGCCCAAGAGAATTGTACACGTGCCCCTGGGTGTTTGCCTGCCCGAAACGTCCTGGCTGCAGGGCTAGCTGGCTGTGCTCCCCGAGGGTGGGAGCCGCTGGAGCCTTTGGCCGTGCCGGAATCCGTTCACGTGCAGCCGGCTCCTCACGCTGATGCTGAATTTTCTTTAGCTTCTTTGGCGGAACCCCGATCTCCTAAAGGGCCTCTGGATTCGCGCCCGCTTTGTTCGGTCTTGCGACAAATGTGTTATGTTTTTCCAAAATGTCATGAGCATACACTCGATTTTTCTGCAAGAAAGATCGCAGCGGGCTGACCCCACAAATGTGCCATCCAAGCAACGCAACGAAATGGGCCCTTATATTGTTCTGTGCGTTTCTTGTTCTGGCTCGCGGGCGTGCAGGTGGCTCGGCAGTGGCAGCCGACCTTCAGCCGAGCTCAGGCGATTCAGCGGAGACACTACACGCAACGGTGGGCTGGCGCTTATTGCTCGACCAGGCCGAGCCAATATACGCTGCCGGCAACTACAAAGACGTGCTTCCGCTATACGTGAGAGCGGTACAAGCAGCAAATTTGCCTGTTGTGGCGGCAAAGGATCGCATTCAATGTTTGCGCTATCTGGCAGACTGTTACTGCAGGCTAGATCAACCAGACGAAGCAATGGCGCAGTATCAGCGGATTGAATCGCTCCTGGCCACAGACGACGTTGAGAATCGTGTTATCAATCTTAACCACCAGGCCCTGTGCTTTGGCCTGCGGGCGGATTACACACGGGGCGAAGCCCTCTGCCGTGCAGCGCTCAAGTTATGTGGCGACGGCAAACCCGAGTATCTATGGCAATTTGCTCGGACGCAGGCACAGCTTGCGTATTTTGATTACATGCGTGCGAAGTATGCTCTGGCGGCTGTTGGCTTTCAGAGAGCCGAGAAAGCGCTCGATGGGACGGGGCGATCTGACTTTCTGGCGACCGTATTTCGGCAGAAGATGGCTTTCGCTCAAGCTGGAAGCTATTACCATCTTCGCCGGTTTGGCGAGGCATATCAGCAGTTTAAGCGTGTGTATGAACTCTCTGTGCTCCTGCTTGGAAAAATAGATTTGCAGACGGGCTGGGCTATGCTGGCTATGTCCGATGTGCTTGCCAAGCTAGGGCAGATCGAACCGGCCGAGGACTGGTATCGAAAGGCTATTTACGTGTTCAGAAAGTTCAACCGGGATCGCTTGTGCAAAGAGTTCGCCTGCCGAGCGGCACCTGGCGTTGACCTTCAACAGCGCATAAACGATTACGTGTTCGGAAACAGCAAGGTCCCGAGTGATCTTGAAAACACGCAAGCCCCACTCTGCAAAGATAGCTCGGACCTTATGAATACCCATGATCCTAGAAGTCTGTATGCACGTCCGTTCACCGATGCTCCGGGGCGTGTATGGCTAAACCCGCTGGTCCAGCAACAGGGAATCGTGATTGCCATACATGGTTTGAGCCTTCAGCACTCGAGTTACGATGCCTTTGCAAGGCAACTTGCCGATTCGGGCTTCTCTACGGTGGCCTTTGATATGCGCGGCTTTGGCTCCTACCGGCAAGCCCTTGGGGCAGAGCAACTGGATTTCGATGGATGCATGCGCGATCTCGAGCTGGTGGTGAAAGCCATCAAGACGGATCATCCAGGTATGCCGTTGTTTATGCTCGGCGAATCGATGGGAGGGGCAATCGCATTGCAATTTGCCGCCCAGCACCCGCAAATGGTGGATGGACTGATTGCCTCGGTGCCTGCCGGCAGGCGCTTTCAACAAAGGCGAACGGCCGTCAAGGTTGCAGTTCACTACCTGACAGGCAAGAATCGGCCCTTCGACATTGGTACGGATGTTATCAATCGCGCGACCACTGATCCAGAGCTTCAGCAGGCCTGGGCAGCCGACCCGAATACCCGCAGCAGGCTATCGCCGCGCGAGCTTCTCGCATTCCAGTCCATGCTCAATCGCAATCTCGGATACGCAAAACGAATTCGCTCGACTCCTGTCGTAATCTTCCAGGGCGTCAGCGACGAGCTCGTCAGACCGGAAGCTACGTATGATCTGTTCCGCGCCATTGCCACCAAGGACAAGAGCTTTATCATGGTCGGCAACGCTGAGCACCTGATCTTCGAGGAGGGCTGTTTCACCCCGGCTGTGGTCAAAGGGCTCGTTGCCTGGATGGAGTCTCATGGGAAACTAGCCGCTAGCTAAACCTCCCTGAGCGCAAGTGTAAGCGCGCGCTCTGTTCCACTGATAGAAAATCGGTTCGAGCTCATAGCAGATCTCAGGTTTTACGTTCTTGTCTTCAAGGTAGGACCAGCGTGCACTCTCCACGGTCACAAGTCTGCTTGTCCAGGCGGTTTCGTCGCGCACGATATGCACAATGTTTGCGGCCCCATCAGCCGCTATCGAAATCCCGTTCGGCTTATACTTAAGAAACTGTTTCGCTTCGTCGAGTGAGCCGAAGGCAGAATATTCAGGCAAAGCTGGCGGACTGTCGCCAATTCTGGCGTAGGCATCCCCGTTTGGGGCTGAAATCGCAATCTCGGTGGTGCGCTCGCGGAGTGATACATTTACGGATGCCTTGTTGAATTTGAAATCGGTAAGTAGATTGCCGGTGAATGACATCATCGCATTGTCACAGTCGCTGCGAAGGAAATAAAGCCCCTCGATTTCTTCTCCGGAATGGGTTTTGCAGCGCACATAGAGACGATATGCAACGTGCCAGTAGGTCACCCCGAGCGGCAGTGGTGACAGTTTGGGGCGCATGTCTCGCACCCGGCATACCACCACGTTCCAGAATGCGTAATCCTGATGCTCTACTGGTTGCAATTGTGGCGGAAGCAGTGCGACCGCACACTGCTTGGGGGTCTGAAACGTAAAGAGCCAGCACTTCGAGAGTGTGCCGACCATGGTAAGCGGGTTCTTTCGAATCATCAAAGCGGCGGAGGCTGTCAGCTAACTATGTATTCTCGCCAATACTCTGTGCGTTCGCTCCATTGGCAGTCACCATTGCCACAGGTCAATGTCACTCGCGATGCCCGAGAGTCAATTTCAACCATGTTGAAGCCATCGCGCACTGCATCAATAGTCTCTGCGTACTTGTCAAACTTTTGAATTGGTTGTTTGCACTCAGGACAGAGCATCTTCTGATTAGCGATAGCGTCCTTTATTACTTGAAGTGTCACAATAACCTCACAAACTTTTTATAACCAGCATCAGCAAGCATACCCTAAATCGCCGGCAGGCGGGGAATACGCAAAGCCCGAACGTTATCTGCGTGGCAGACAGCAGCCTGGAAACGGCGCTTTCGCCGACGAACTGGCTCATGTCAGCTCTGCCGCTGTCTGCCAATGCTCTGGATGGTTTAAAGTATCAGCCATGTCTCAACCTTCGATTGCATCTCGTGTGAAGCAACGCAACTATGACGCAGTCGTAGTGGGCTCCGGCCCGAACGGGCTTGCTGCTGCGATCACACTCGCACAGCGCGGAATGAGTGTTCTAGTGCTCGAGGCCCGGCAGGTGACGGGCGGATCGTGTCGAAGTGCAGAGTTGACTGTGCCTGGGTTCATTCACGACACCTGCTCGGCAATCCACCCCCTCGGAATCGGCTCGCCGCTGTTTCGGACACTACCATTGCAGGAGCACGGCTTGACATGGATACATCCGCCCGCGCCACTTGCGCATCCTTTAGATGATGGCAGTGCGGTTATCCTGGAGCGCTCCGTCGACCAAACCGCCAGCAACTTGGGTATCGATCGGCTGTCATATCAAAGGTTTATGCAGCCGCTTGTGCCTGATTGGGATAAGGTTGGCCAGGCTTTGCTGCATCCGATGACCGTGCTTTCTTACCCGGCTGCCCTACCGCGTTTTGGTCTGTTGGCCATGCGCTCGAGCAAATGGATTACGGACAATGCGTTTTCCGGAGAACGTGCGCGCGCACTGTTTGCAGGCATTGCCGCACACTCGGGGATACCGCTCGAGCAGTCACCATCAGCCGCCATTGGCATTGTTCTCAACATCGCTGGTCACGCCGTTGGTTGGCCTCTGCCGCTTGGCGGTTCACAGAAACTCTCCGATGCGTTGACATCATACTTTGTCTCACTGGGTGGTGAGGTCCTATGCGATGCGCATGTGCATTCAATCGACGAGCTGCCGAAGTATAAGTTGTTGATGTGTGACATCACGCCGAGACAATTTGTAAGTATGGCCGGACATCGCCTTCCATCAGGCTATGTCCGACAACTAAAAGCCTATCGCTACGGCCCAGCTGTGTTCAAGATCGATTTTGCAATTGACGGGCCGATCCCCTGGATGGCTACCGAGTGTGCAAGGGCGGCAACTGTTCACGTGTGCGGAACAGTCGAAGAGGTGATGCGTGCTGAGCATGATGTCGCGCGAGGCAGACATCCCGAACGCCCCTTTGTTTTGTTGGCGCAGCAATCTCTTTTCGATAGGACTCGTGCGCCTGAAGGCAAACACACTGTGTGGGCATACTGTCATGTTCCGCTAGGCTCTACCCACGATATGACCGAGGCAATCGAATCTCAGATTGAGAGGTTTGCGCCCGGCTTTCGCGATCGAATCATTGCCAGGACAATCAGAACACCGGCACAGTTTGAGCAGCACAACCCGAATTGCGTAGGCGGCGACATAAATGGAGGCACGCTGGATTGGTTTCAGCTATTCACTCGCCCGACACCACAACTGGTGCCATTCAAAACTCCGCTGAAGGGTGTGTATCTCTGCTCGGCATCAACGCCGCCAGGTGGCGGTGTACACGGAATGTGCGGTTACTATGCCGCTCTCACCGCACTCTACTTCGGGGATGCCGGCTTTCCCGTGACAAGATCATGAGAGAGCTCCTGGAAAGTGCCACGGCATTACCAGATACACTGCAGGATTTGGCGAGCAATCGCTGACTGTTGAGCGCTGGAGCAATCCAGGGTGTTCTCACTTGTGTCGGGATCAATTCCGCCTCCGTCATGTACACTTGGTGACATGCAAACGAATCGACACGATAAACGAACGTGGGCGGCAGCCGAGTTTGAGGTAGACGCCAAGCAGGAGGAGCTGGCTGGCTGGTTGGCGATTTACTGCGGAGCGACGGGCTGCGAGTTGACGCCTATCGAGAATGAGCGTGTCCTGGTGCACGCGACTTTCGACAAACCGGAGCTGGCTGACCACGACGTCGCACGATTGCGCACGTCACTCGAAGAATACGGGCTGGCATCGTCGCTGCCCACCTTTCGGCTCAAGACGATTCAGGAGGAAGACTGGCTAACCGAATGGAAGAAAGGCTTCGAGCCGTTTTCCATTGGCGATCGTCTGCTGGTGTGTCCACCCTGGTGCCGCCAAGAGTTGCGAGACGAGCAAATCGGAGACCGTCACGTGCTGCTGCTGGAGCCTGGGATGGCGTTCGGCACCGGGCTCCACGCCACAACGCGATACTGCCTGGGCGCTCTGGAGCGTTTTTCAGTGGGCGACGATGTACTCGATGTTGGAACCGGCAGCGGCATTCTGGCAATAGCTACGGCGCTCTTGTATCCGCAGGCTCGGATCGTGGCGGTGGATGTCGATCCCGTCGCACTCAAGGTGGCAAGGGAAAATATTGACTTGAACGGCACAGCCGCCCAAACCGAATTGCGTGTGGGCAGTACCGAGGAGCTCGATGATCAGGCATTCGATTGCATTCTCTCGAATCTGACTTGCGAGGACATACTCGCGCTTCTGCTGGAGTACCTGCGCCTGCTGCGTCCCGACGGCATCATCGTCGGTGCCGGAATCCTAAAAGAGAAGCTTCCGCTTCTCGAGAGTGCGCTGGAGTCGTACCCACTCTCGATCGTCGACCGAGAAATCGACGAAACCTGGGCTGGAGTCACCCTCAGCCGGATCCCGGTAACGATCCGCACCGCTTGATGCCGGTTTGCCTTCACGCCTCCGTGCCGCGAGAAGCCCGCAGCTCGAACGTCGATGTACCGCCGTATTCCGCACTGACTCTATCCAGTTCCTCCTGTCCGGACCCGGGCTTCCCGCGCTGGAGGGGGCTTTTCCTGCTATAATGGACGATCCGGGGCGCCGGGTACTCTTGCGCCGCCGAGTCGAACACTGAAAATCGATTGTATGGCAGCCATTACATCATGGGGGCGTTTAGTTTCGACAGGGTCGTCGGGGTGTAGGCTGCAGGCCGAGGTTGCTTGGAACCGCGTCAAAAAACTGAGCAAAACATAGACGCAAACAATGTCGTCAAATTCTCCACCAACCGCGTCGCGGTTGCTGCCTAACTAACTCTTAGGCGTGGAACTCGATAGTGGCTTGACTACCCGCTACTATTGGGTCAACCATGGTGGTTGCCGCTGGGCGAAGTTAGCGGTCGATAACCCGGCATAAGACATGATCGCGAACCCGGGTGGCTGTTCAGGCCAATTCCAGCGGACCCCGCAAGGGGTGACTGGAAGAATGCTGGACTAAGCCTGTAGATGCTTGCATTTCAGCTTCTCTGGACGCGAGTGCGATTCTCGCCGCCTCCACCATTTATTTTTCAAACAGGCTTCAAACGGTCGTAGGACCACGCTTTCGAGCATTCTCAATAAGGAGAATGGTTGTAAGTGTGGCCCCTCTTGTGGCCCGTTAAAATATTTTGGGAACTGAAATCACCTGGATTCCGCTCGGAATTTTGGGGTGCGCCCATTTTCGATTCCTTGAACGCTCTGGCATGCCAGTCCTATACTTGAGCTATGCCTAATTCTCAACGAGGAAACTGATTTGTCATGCTTGTCGTGCGGAAGAACGCAGGACCAATGGATACCAGTCTCACGTGGTTAGAAGCATGCCTGTGTGGCGCATTATACTGCTTTACTCCGCACAACAAGTCCAGTGGCATAACCTACGTTAGCATGACTCATCGTGCTGTTTTTGGCCTTACTCGCCATCGAACTGATAATCATATGAATCGCACCAAATCATTACCAACCTTTCTTTTCCTTTCCGTTCTTCTGTTTTTACCAAGCTCACAGGCCGAGGATCCCGCCTGGCTTCGCTATTCGAATTCAGGAGTGGAAGCAATTCAGCACGGTCACTATGCCGAAGCGGAGAAGATGCTCACCGCTGCACGAACGGAGGCAGAGAAATTTGGCCCAGAAGATAAACGGCTGGCAACGTGTCTCGCTAATCTTGCATCGTTATACGATAAGCAGGGCAAGCAAGAAGAAGCAAAAGAGTTATTCAAGAAAGCATTGACAATTGACGCGAAAGCGCTCGGGCACGATAACGCAACTACCGCCGCAATCAGAGCTGCCTATCAGGAGTTGCTGGCAAGAAGCACCCAGGCAATGAGTGCCACGCCAGCAACGAGTAGTCCTAAGGACCGGATACACAAACTCATGGAACATAAGGAGTACATTCCAGTCGAACTTGGATTGTTGGTGCTTCTGCTGGTATCACTGGGGTGCCTATTTGGTGGTGGTTATTTCATCTACTTGAGCGTCAAAACGGTACCATCACTGACTGCATGGATGTATTCGTCCTCTCGGTCGCGATACGGCGATGACGAACGAACCTGGTCGGCTGGCTATGGCATTTTGGGCTGTTTTTTGCTTTTCTTGGCTTTTTTAGCCGGACTACTGCCAGCTGTGGCACTGTACGCATTGTTCTTTTCCGCATCCTAGCTGGCTTCAGCCGAGAAGCCGGCGTGACATAACCTACGTTCTCAGACGCCCGAAGCTTGCTCGGTCATGGCAAGCAATGAAAGATGATGTTCCCTATCTGATTCATGGCAAGTGAGGAAAGCCCGCTTTCGGCTACCTTGTGCAAGCCAAGCCCTTGCAATCGAATTCGGCGATGATACTATCCCAAAATTCCGTCAAAATCTGTGGCCCATTTTGTGGCCCCTCATGTGTCTACTTGGGACCATTAGCGGCACTTCGCGCAACTGCCAAAAGTCCCGAAACCCGCACCATCAAAGGCCATCAATTGACGAGTCTTATTGAGAATGGCTGCCCAGGCGATTCTCGCCGCCTCCACCATTTATTCTTCTGTGACCGTAAACTGTCACCCAGCCTGCCTGGACGAGCGCCTCATCTCGCGACGGCGGCACGGCTTTTGTGCTTGCCTGCTGTCCGTCGAATCGTCGTCGCCCGAAAGAGAAAAGCAGAACGAGTCACTGCCCTACCACAAGGTCAACCAGCTCTGACCCTGTACCTGAAATGATTATCCGGCCTGCGATTCCGGATATTTGTGGTTTTTTTCGAGCAGAGCCGGTTGATCCTGTACCGAAAGGCCGCGCTAGTGGTCCGGGGGCCGGAGGGGCCTCTACACAATCACATGGAGCAGCGGGTACGAAGAACGTCAGATCGTCCAGTACAATATAAATTCTCGACCTAACCATCGGGTAAATCGAATGTCTTCACTCAAATCCGAAACTCGTAAAGCCATGGTTCTTCCACCGGGAGGAGGCCGCGCCTATCCCATGGGGCGCATCAGCAGCGTCTTCAAAGCCGACGGTGCCGAGACCGGGCGAGACTACTCCGTCTCTGAATGGTGGCTGGAGCCCAACACCCGAGGTCCTGGAGCCCACGCCCATGATCCCGACCATGCATTTTACGTAATTGAAGGAACCATGAGCGTGCTGATTGGCGAAGAATGGCATCAGGCTTCCAAAGGCGCCTTTATTCTAATTCCTGGTGGAACCCGGCATGATTTCGAGAATCGAGGATCCAAGCGCGCTGGTATTTTATGCTTTAACAGTCCCGGCGGGTTTGAAGATGATATGCCCACCATCTCTCAATGGTTTGCTGAAAACCCCCCGGAAAACGCGTCTTAGTGCCAGGGCAATTCATAATCGCCATGATCACGCCCTTCTGATCGCAGATTGAAAGCCTTTGGATTCCAGGCAAATCATGTCCGGCGGCCCATTCTAATCCCTACGGCTGCCCCTGGTTGCCGTTGCCGCCGACGATGGGTGGCCCTAACTTGGCACCCGGTTTCGGGTGAAGCGCTCGTCCAGCCTGTTCTTGCTCGCGCAAAACGGAAATACCCTGATTTCTCCGCTGGTCAATTATTTGCTCAAGTCCCGACCAAAAGCTAGGGTCGCATCCAGTAAGGCATCAAAGTCGGCATCAGTTGAGCGGTGATTCGTATGAGCAACCCTAATTGAAAATCTGCCATTAAGTACGGTGCTTGATGGCACAGCTATACCTTCTGATTGCAACCGTACTAAAATTTGCTGGTTTATAACATCCAATTCGCTGTCAGAGCCTAAACCGCGGTAACGAAAATTGACAACATTCAGCGGAGCAGGGGACAGGAGTTCCAGTTCTGGTTGCAACAGGATGAGTCTCACAAGCCTCTGAGCCTGGTCGTAATTTTTTTCGATTGATCGCCGCCAGGCATCTGAGCCCTGACACTTGAGGGCCATCCACAATTTCAGTGCTCGAAATCCACGAGAGAGCTGAATACCGAGATCTGCAAAAACAAGAGGTTCGCGAGCTATGCCGCCGGGAAGCGCCGCAAGATAGTGCGGCGTCGTCGCAAATGTGTCCTTGTGAATTTGTCCATCGCGAACAAGAACACACCCTATCTCATAAGGTACGTATCCCCACTTATGCAGATCAAACGCGATTGAGTGCGCTTCTTCGATTCCTTGCACTAGCGGCCATAAACGATCAGAAATTGCTGCCAATGCGCCGAAAGCTCCGTCGATGTGCAACCAGAGATTTTCGGACTGGCAAAACTTCGCCAACGTCTTCAGATCGTCGACAGCACCTGTATTCACCGTGCCAGCATTGCCTATTACGCAAAATGGACGAAAACCATCTCGTCGATCCTCTTTGACGCGGTTTGAAAGCTTCAAACAATCGATTTGAAAGGCGTCATTAACGGGAATCAGACGCAAATTCTCTTGGCCAAGTCCCAGAAGCTCGCATGACCTCTTCGCCCAACTGTGCGTTTCGCTTGATGCATATACCGTCATGCGAGAACCGTTGATTCCATGGGCGCGGATTTTCGAATCTGCAGCGTGCCTCGCCACGGTCAGGCCTATGAGGTTAGCCGCTGTGCCGCCAGAAACCAGAAGTCCGCTCGCACCGGATGGGTAGCGGATCAACTGCTTGAGCCAGGAAAGAGTAGTGTCTTCGACCAGTACAGCACTCTGGTCGTAGCCAGCGACATGACAATTCATTGTTGCTGCAAGCATCTCGGCAATGACCCCGACCGGACTGCCAGTGCCCATCACCCATCCCCAAAATCTTGGATGGATGTTGCCAGTTGGGTAAGGCAGTATGTGTTTCTTAAACGTTTCATATACCGCACGAATCGGCTGACCTGCAAGCGGAAGTGGCTCTGACAAAGCTTCTTTAACTGACGCCGGCACTGGCGACCATGGACGTCTGGTGCGAACCGTCCGAAGATATTCCAGGGCGTCATCAAGAGCGTCATGAGCAAGTCTCGCGAATTCATCCCAGTCATTGGGATCAAGTTCTGACTGCGTGGAACTCTCAAACAACCGGATCTCTGGGTTCATTTCTTTTCTCCAGTCGGAAGATTGCGTGCAATTACACGCACAACTTGGTAACATTAGCATTATGAGCAAGCCGGTGCAAGAATCTTGGAAAAGTCCGCCTTCAGGAAATTGTTTTTGCTCCCTGTTACGTCGCGTGTCTCGCAATGCCACAAATATCTATGACCGACACCTGGAGCCAACAGGATTGACGGTTACACAGTATGCCCTGCTTGTGAATATCGCACGGAACACGGCAGCCACCCCCACTGAGCTCGCAGAAATTCTTGGCATGGATCGGACAACTGTCAAAAGGGATCTTGCTCCTCTGGAGCGTATGGGACTAATAGACACGGTTAGCCACAGCGACAAACGATTTAGGCCGGTAGCTTTGACTCCTGCAGGAAAAACGCTCTTGCCCATCGCCTATGAACGATGGGCAGCGGCTCAAGAGGACATAATTGATCTGCTGGGAATCAGGCAAGTCGAAAACCTCCGGAAAATTCTGGCCATAACGATAGAAACGCTTGGTGCGGCCCGTTAATGGTGTAGTACAACTTGGTGTCTATTATTGAAGCGAGGATCACTAGTGAGTATCAAAGTTTGCCTAGCGGGAGTGACGGGATGGACCGGACAATGCATCGCACGGTCGATTCTGCAGTTGGACGATCTGGAGCTAGTATCTGCGATCGCCAGAAGGAAGGCCGGTCAAGATATCGGAAAGACACTTGGGCTGGCAATGCTCGGTCGGGAAATATCCGCAAATGTCGAAGACGCACTTTCCGAGCATGTAGACGTGTTTGTGGAATTCACGGGCGCCGCGTCGGTAAAGCAGAATGTCATGACGGCACTAAGGAAGGGAGTCCATGTAGTCATCGGCAGCTCAGGACTGACCGCCGGTGATTTTGAGGAAATCGAGCAGACGGCACATGAGACGGGCGTGGCTGTAATAAGTTGTGGAAACTTTTCTCTAACGGCCGCACTGGCAAAACGATTTGCATTGATAGCCGCAGAGTATTTGCCTCAGTGGGAAGTGATTGACTACGCATCGGCGAGCAAACCGGATGTACCAAGCGGCACCACACAGGAGCTGGCGGAAGCATTGGAAAAGGTGCGGACCA
>Ga0066388_100001866_pt1 | contig 12347 bp, 7 predicted proteins | sample PanSoiMetaGPlot6_FD_64539 | JGI IMG/M metagenome (GOLD analysis project Ga0066388, IMG submission 64539) | Tropical forest soil microbial communities from Panama analyzed to predict greenhouse gas emissions - Panama Soil - Plot 6 (Hybrid Assembly) | ecosystem: Environmental > Terrestrial > Soil... | reverse complement strand
CCGTTCGGCCTCGGCCGGCCGGCCGGCCGCGAGCAGCGCCCGCACCTGCCCGGACCGCAGCGCAAAGACCTGCTGAGCATCCGAGGGGTCGCCGGAACCGTTGCCACGCCGGCCGACCGACGGCCCGGTGGCGAGGGCGCGTCGGAGCAGGTCGACGGCAAGCTCCGGCGCACACGCGATCAGCCGGTCCATGTTCGCCCACAGCCAGCGGACCGAGTCCGAGCCCAGCGTGCCGCCGGCCAGCAGGTGCCCGGCCACGCGCTCGACGTGCGCGCCGGCTGCCATGAGCACCCGAGCGGCGACCTGGTGCAGGGCAGCGCGCCCGGACGGCGGAAGCGAGTCGAGCAGGGCCTGCCGGGCCACGTCGTGCCGAAATGTCATCCGGTCCCCCACGCCGCCGAGCAGGCCGGCCTGGACTCCCTCCTGCAGCGCCGGCAGCAGTCCGGCCCCTGTCCGACCCAGCGCCGCAGCCAGCTCGGCGAGGCGGAACCGGGGGCCCAGCACGGCCGCGGTCCGCACCGCCTGCTGCGCCGCCGCGGAGAGCCGGGCGATCCGGCCGAGGATCACGCCGGTCAGCCCCGGTGGGACGGGGTCCAGCGGTCCGGCTGGTTCGGCGATCCCGGCCACCACCCGGATACCGGGACGCTCGCAGAGCAGGGACGCCAGTTCGGTCAGGTGCAGGGGGTTGCCGCCGGCCGCGTCGACGCCGGCCCGCAGCCGCGGCCCGGGGCGACCGCCGACCAGTCCGGTGAGCAGATCGTCGACCTCGCCATCGGTGAGCGGGCCCAGCCGCAGCATGTCGCCCGCGGCGCCGATGCTGGCCAGCGGGACTGCAGGCTCGGGACCGGTGCTGATGCCGGTGTCGGCCGGACGACTGGCGAGGACGAGCAGCAGCGGCAGCTGCACCAGCACGCGGCCGACCCGACGCAGGGCGCGCAGGCTCGCGGCGTCGAGCCACTGCGCATCGTCCAGCAGCAGAACCATGGGTGCGCCCGCGCACCAGGTCTCGATCGCCCTGAGGACCGACTCCGCCCGGGCGAACTCCAGGCTCGCCGGCGCCCCCTCGCCCAGCCCACCCTCGACCAGCCCGCTCTCGCCCAGCCCACCGTCGACCGGTGACCGCAGGCCGAGGCATTCCGTCATGGCGGCGAACGGCAGCCGCGGGGTGGTCTCCTCGGCGGTCGCCCGGCGGACCCGCACGCCGAGTCGGGTCGCCTCGGCGGCGAGCGCGTCGAGCAGTGTGGTCTTTCCGATCCCCGCCTCGCCCTCGACACCGATGATGGCGCCGCGGCCGGCCAGGGTCAGCCTCGCCAGCTCCACCAACCGGCGGATCTCCGCTGACCGGCCGATCATCGCCACCTCTGGCACCACGACCATTCCCAACACCCCCGGTGAGGTTCGTGGCGATCCAACGAAGACGCAACAAGACCAGCCCGACTTATCCTAGTTTGGACTATACGGGCCGCACCACACGGACGAGCGCCAAAAGCGGGAGCAACAACCAAGGACGTTAGCTCGATTCGGCGTTCTTGGCAGGAGGACAGCGCGCGAGCGCTTCGCACCGGCTAACGTCACCAGCGCCACAGCCATCGATGGACTTGACTGGCCGCAGGTCAGGTACCGTCCACCGGCTGGTCACGGCCCGCCGGGACCCTCGACGAGGAGGACTCAGTGCGTTCCAGATCCGGAAGACGGGCTCTGGCGACGACCGCCGGCCTGCTCGCCGCGTCGCTGGTGTCGCTGTTCGCGGCGACCCCGGCGGCCTCGGCACCCGCCCCCACCTCCCGACCCGTGGCGGCGGCTGGTACGCCGTCGAAGGTTCCATGGCTGCTCCGGGAGCGCGCCGCGGCTGTCCGTGCCGCGGTGGCGCGCGATGGCCGGCTGCCGGCGGGAGCCGCTCGCAGCCTCTCCGACGGCGTGCTCGGAGTCGGTCCGACCGGCGCGCTGGACGTGTCCGTGCACGCGGTCGGCCCGGTGGGCATGGCGGAGGCGGCGCAGCTGGCCGCGCTGGGTGCGACGGTGAAGTCCAGCTCGGTCGACTTCGCCGCGGTGCCAGGGGTCGCGCTGCCCGACGCCGGGCTGATCGACGCGAGCGTGCCGGCGGACGAGCTCGACGCGGTGGCGGCGCTGCCGTGGGTGGCCGCGCTGCGGCCAGCGATCCGGCCCGCCACCGACGTGGGCCCCATCGAGAGCGAAGGTGTGCAGCTGCACCGGGCCGACGTGGCCCGGCGGATCGGCATCACCGGGCGCGGACAGAAGGTCGGCGCGATGTCCGACGGCGTCACCAGCCTGGCCGACTCGGTCGCGCAGGGTGAGCTGCCGCCGAACGTGCGGGTGCTCGACCCGGGCGAGGGCAACGAGGGCACCGCGATGCTCGAGGAGATCCACGACGAGGCGCCGGGCGCAAAGCTGCTGTTCTCCGGCACCGGCGAGACGCTGGAGGACCACGTCGCGGGGCTGCGCAACCTGGCCGGCGCCGGCGCCGACCTCATCACCGAGGACCTGGCGTTCGACGACGAGCCGGCGTTCCAGCAGGGCCTCGCCGCGGCGACCGCCGAGGCGCTGGCCCGGCACGGCGTGTTCTTCAGCTCGTCCGCCGGCAACCTCGGCGCCCGGCACGCGCCCCGAGTGATCGCCACCGGCACCGGGCGCACTCCGGACGACGTGCCGGCCGCGGGCAACTTCGGCTCCTGCCCGAACGTCCCGGACGACGCGGTCGACATCACCGGCACCGGGGACGACACGTTCGACGTGCGGCTCGGCGCCGGTGGGGCGGTCCTGGTCACGCTGCAGTGGAGCGAGCCGAGGGCGATCTTCCCGACACCCGGTCGGGGCGGCTTCACCGACCTGAACCTGTACCTGCTCAACGCCGCCGGCACCGACTGCCTGGCGTCCAGCGCGAGCGTGCAGGCCAACGGCGTCGGGGACACGATCGAGCAGCTGGTCTGGGAGAACACGACCGGGGCCACGGCCAGCTTCAAGCTGGTCGCGGACGTGCAGGGCACCTCGTCGGCGGTACGGCCCCCGCTGCTGGACATGCGCTGGCGCAACTTCGGCGCCGGCCAGGCCGCACTCAACACCCCGGCCCGCGCTGGCTCGCTCAACCCCGACTCGAACTACCTGGGTGCGGCGACCTCCGCCGGAGCGGTGAACGCCAGCCTGTCCACCGATCCGACCACGGTCCCCGTCGAGGCGTTCAGCGCCGGCGGCCCGGTCCAGGTCGGCTCCACCACGCAGTGCCCGCGCGATGCGGTCGGCCCGTGCACCGGCGTCGCCGGCCGGCCGTTCCACACCAAGATCGCGCCGACCTGGACGGCGGCCGACGGAGTGTCGATCTCCGGCGCCGGCGGCTTCCCGAACCCCGCGGTCTGCCCGACCACGGTGCAGGGCCAGTGCCGGTTCTTCGGCACGTCAGCCGCAGCACCGTCCGCGGCGGGCGTCGCCGCGCTGGTGCGGCAGTCGCTCGGCGGGCAGGTGCCCGCGGCGCTGCTGAACCTGGCGATGGCCGCGCTGGCGGTCGACCGCGGTGACGCCGGCCCAGACAACGTCTGGGGAGCCGGCGTGCTGCAGGCCGTGCCACGCTTCGTCCCCTGACCCAATCGGTGCTGGCCCAGCCGGGGCTGGCCCAGCCGGTGCTGGCTCTGGCGCTGCTGACTCGCCCGCCGTCACCGCACGGGTGGCGGTGGGCAGTATCCGACGCGTAGCGGACCCGCCACCACGCCCCGCCTCGTCATTCCGTCGACACCGCCACACCCCAGACAATCCGCCGCCTGTGTAATTATCCCCCGGCTGCCCGTACGCTCGCCCGATGCCGCAAGCCGCGTTCATAGACGAAAGCTGCCGCCAGCGCACCGGCGACTCTCACGCGTACGCGCTGGCCGCTGTCACGCTCGCCTTACATGACGCCGACCGAATCAGGGAGACCCTCAAGCAGCTGCGCGCCGCGAAGAACCCGACCGTGCACTGGCGAAACGAGTCACCTGCTCGCCGCATCGCCATTGTCCGCACGATCGTCGGCCTCCCAGTCCACGGCACAGTAGCCGTCTGTCTATATGCGACAAACCGGAGCGGGCACGCCGAAGCTGCCTGGCCCGACTGATCTGGGAGCTGAGCCAGCGCCACGTCGGAGCGGTCGTGATCGAGAGCCGGCGGGAGCAGCGAGATCGTCATGACCGGTCTCTCCTGACTAGCCTCCGCCGCAGTGGGACCGCTCGCCGGGACATGGCTGTCGAGTGGGCACGGCCAGCTGATGAGGAGTTGCTGTGGCTGCCGGATGCCGTCGCCGGGGCGGTGACGTGGTGGCAAGAGGCCAAGTCCGCAGACGCCCGGGTCAGGCGGCGTTTTGGACGGGAGTGGTCTGGGCCCGGTCGAGGGCTAGGGAGAGCACCTCGGCGGCGTCGGAGACTAGGTGGATGGTCAGGGCGTCGCGCACCTCGGAGGGGACGTCGTCGAGGTCGGGCTCGTTGCGGGCGGGGAGCAGCACCTCGGTCAGGCCGGCGCGGTGGGCGGCGAGCAGCTTCTGCTTCACCCCGCCGATCGGCAAGACCCGTCCGGTGAGCGAGACCTCGCCGGTCATCCCGACCTCGGCGCGCACCGGGCGACCGGTGAGCAGTGAGGCGATCGCGGTGATCATTGTGACGCCGGCGGACGGGCCGTCCTTGGGGACCGCGCCGGCCGGGACGTGCACGTGCACCCGCTGTTCGCGCAGGCGCTCGACCGGGACGCTCAGCCGGGCTCCGTTGGCCTTCAGGTACGACAGCGCGATCTGCGCCGACTCCTTCATCACGTCGCCGAGCTGGCCGGTCAGCGTCAGGCCGGAGTCACCGGGCTGCGCGGACGCCTCGACGAACAACACGTCGCCGCCGGCACCGGTCACCGCGAGACCGGTCGCCACGCCTGGCACCGCGGTCCGCGCCGCCGACTCCGGGGTGAACCGGGGCTGACCGAGGTAGCCGACGAGGTCGGCCGTTCCGATCCGCACCGGTGCCGCTGCCGGCTCGACCGCCAGCCGGGTGGCGACCTTGCGCAGCGCCCTGGCCAGTGCCCGCTCCAACTGCCGGACACCGGCCTCCCGGGTGTGTTCGGCGGCGATCCCGCGGATCGCCTCGTCGTCCACCGAGATCTCGCCGACGGTCAGCCCGGCCCGGTCCAGCAGGCGGGGCAGCAGGTGGTCGCGGGCGATCGCGACCTTCTCCAGCTCGGTGTACCCGTCGAGCCGGACCAGCTCCATCCGGTCCAGCAGCGGCTCCGGGATCGCCTCCGCCACGTTCGCGGTGGCCAGGAACAGCACGTCGGACAGGTCCAGCTCGACCTCCAGGTAGTGGTCGCGGAACGTGTGGTTCTGCGCCGGGTCGAGCACCTCGAGCAGCGCGGCGGACGGGTCGCCGCGGTAGTCCGAGCCGAGCTTGTCCACCTCGTCGAGCAGGACGACCGGGTTCATCGAGCCGGCCTCCCGGATGGCCCGCACGATCCGGCCCGGCAGCGCGCCCACGTAGGTGCGCCGGTGCCCGCGGATCTCCGCCTCGTCCCGCACGCCGCCGAGCGCGACCCGGACGAACCTGCGGCCGAGCGCGCGGGCCACCGACTCGCCGAGCGAGGTCTTGCCCACGCCGGGCGGGCCGACGAGGGCGAGCACCGCGCCGCTGCCTCGGCCGCCGACGACCGCCAGGCCCCGGCTGGCCCGCCGGGCCCGTACCGCGAGGTGTTCCACGATCCGGTCCTTGACGTCGGTCAGCCCGAAGTGGTCGGCGTCCAGCACCTGCCGGGCCGCCGTCACGTCGCCGTTGTCCTCGGTCCGGACGTTCCACGGGATCTCCAGCACGGTGTCCAGCCAGGTGCGGATCCAGCCCGCCTCCGGCGACTGCTCGCCGCCGCGCTCCAGCTTGTCCACCTCGCGCAGCGCCGCCGCACGGACCTTCTCCGGCAGGTCGGCCGCCTCCACCCGCGACCTGTGGTCGGCCGGGTCGTCGCCCGGCTCGCCGGACAGCTCGGCCAACTCCTTGCGGATCGCGGCGAGCTGCTGGCGGAGCAGGTACTCCTTCTGGGACTTCTCCATCCGCTCCCGGACGTCGTCGCGGATCGTCGAGGCGACCTCCAGCTCGGCGAGCTGGGCCCGGCCCCACTCGAGCAGCAGGGTCAGCCGCTCGGCGACGTCGACCGTCTCCAGCAGCCGCACCTTCTTCTCGTTGTCGAGGTACGACGCGTAGCCAGCGGTGTCGGCGAGCTGGCCCGGGTCGGTGATCCGCTGCACCGAGTCGACCACCTGCCAGGCGCCGCGCAGCTGCAGCATGGAGAGCACGACCTGCTTGTACTCGGCGGCCAGATCCCGAGCGTGCTCGCCGGCGCCGGTGTCGGAGACGACCGTGGCCTGCACCCAGAGCGCCGCGCCGGGACCGTTCACCGCGGTGCCGACCCGGGCTCGGGACACACCGCGTACCACCGCGCCGGGGCTGCCACCGGGCAGCAGGCCGACCTGCTCGAGCACCGAGACCGTGCCGATCGCCGGGTACGTCCCGTGCAGCCGGGGCACCACCAGCAGCCGCGCCTCGCCGCGTCCGCCGCTGTGCCCGCCGTCGGGGCTGCTGGCGGTGCGGGCGGCATCCACCGCCGCCTGCGCCTCGGCGTCCAGGGCGACCGGCACGACCATGCCGGGCAACAGCACGGCGTCGTTGAGCGGAAGGACCGGGAGCGTGAGCGTCGACGTCTGAGTGCTTCCAGAAGATTGAGTCACATTGGCTCAACGCGGCCGGACTCCGGAGCTTGCCGGTGTTCGCTCACAGCGTGCTCGATCAGCTCGGGGGTGACCTCGCCGACCGTCGACACGGTGGCGGCGGCCAGGGCCAGCGCATCCAGCGGCGGCAGATAGTGCAGGTTCGGCACCGCGACCACCGTCATGCCGGCCGCTACCGCCGCCCGCAGCCCGTTGGCGGAGTCCTCCACCGCCACGCACCGCCCGGCCGGCACGCCCAGCTCCGCGGCCGCCGCCAGGTAGACGTCAGGCGCCGGCTTCCCACGGCGGACCTGCTCGCTGGAAACCACCGCCGAGAACCGGTCAGCGATCCCGGCCGCGGCCAGCACGGCACGGATCAGACCCGACGGCGACGAGCTGGCCACGCCGAGTGGCCAGCGCTCGGACACCGCCTGCACCGCCTCGACCGCGCCCGGCAGCAACGGCAGGTCGCGCCGGTACCGGTCCGCCATCCGCTCGACCACCTCGCCGGCGACGGCATCCGGCGCGCAGGGCACGCCCATCTCCTCCACGAGGTACCGGGACCATTCCGCCGTGCTCATCCCCTGCATGGCGCCGGTCGCCTCGCCGGTCCACCGCCCCCCGAGATCCGCGACGACCTGCCGCCGCACCTCGTCCCACACCTGCTCGGAGTCGAGCAGCACCCCGTCCAGGTCGAACACCACCGCCGCAACGTCCACCGCCGCATCATCGACCCGGCCTGGTAGTGCCGCCACCAGGAGGGCGGGCCACGCACGCGGCGGCGTGCCCCCGAACCGCCCACCTCGCCCAGCCGGTGCCGGGCTCGTCCGCCACTGACGACCTCGGGTCATCGGTACGGTGACGGGAATATGCCGTCACCGCCGACCCGAAGTCCTCACCCGCCGACCGAACTCATCACCCATGGGTGGGCGGAGCCCAGCAGGCGATACCCGCGCCGACGCGCCGAGTCAACGCCCAGAGGGTGACGGGTTCGGCCGACCAGTGACGGTTGCATCCGCCGGTGACGGGAAGTAGGTCGTCACCCGCGACCTGAACTCGTCACAGGCCGGCCGAACTCGTCACTGGCGCGGGAGGCTAGGTTGCTCCCGGCACGCGATGCTCCGCGCCGAGTCAACGCGCAGCTGGTGACGAGTTCAGTCGATCGGTGATGAGTTGCGTCCACCGGTGACGAGAAGTAAGTCGTCACCCGCCGACCGAACCCGTCACCCACGGGGCCGGCGGCTCCTGGCACGCGATGCTCTCTGCGCCGACGCGCCGAGTCGACGCACTGCGGTGACGAGCTCGGTCCGCCGGTGACGAGTTGTGTCGGCCGGTGACGAGAAGTAGGTCGTCACCCGTGGACCGAAGTCGTCACCCGCCGGCCGAACCCGTCACCTGCCTACGGTTTCGGTCACCCCGCGTGGTCGGGCGGTGCCAGTATGCGATGCTCGTGCGCCGCCGCGTCGAGTCAGCGCACCGCGGTGACGAACTCGGTCCGCCGGTGATGGGGGGTGCCGGAAGATGGCTATCGGAGCAGCGTCTGCCCAGCGGCGGGGTCCGGCCCGCCGGTGACGAGGGTTGCCGCCGGGTGACGGCTTCGGTCCGGCGGTGACGGCTTCGACTGGCCGGTGACGGCATGTTTCCCCGTCACCGGCGAGCACAGCTCATCACCAGTGGACCGAACTCGTCACCGCGGTACGCCGGCTCGGCGCGCCGACGTGAAGCATCGCACCCGGTGCTGGGGCCGCTGGCTCCGCGCGGTGGCGAACTCGGCCGCCCGGGTGGCGAGACCGGTTCCCCCGGTGACGACTTTGGACTTCGGCGCCGGATTCCTCGACCGAGCCAGCCGCGGCTGGCTCGATCCGGCCGGCGTCACGGGTTCGGTAGCCATAGTGGGTGTGGGCACACCCGCTACAGCTACGAAACCGGCGACCTGTGTGCCAGACCACGAGTCCGGGGGCGTTGGCTGGCCGTGCTGGCGCAAGGGTGTCGCGTGTTGGGCTGCTGGCCTGGCCCCGGGCTTCACCGGTGAGCAGTTGTGCCAGCTGGTGAGGAGGACAGGTCGTCACCGGGCCCGAAGTCGTCACCCGCCGGCCGAACCCGTCACCTGCCGGCCGATTTCGGTCACCCCGCGGGTCGGACGGCGCCAGTATGCGATGCTCGTGCGCCGCCGCGTCGAGTCAGCGCACCGCGGTGACGACTTCGGCCCGCCGGTGACGAGTTGTGTTGGCCGGTGATGAGAAGTAGGTCGTCACCGGGGACCCGAAGTCGTCACCCGAGATGCCCGAGGTGCCCGGCGGCCCGGGGCACGCGACGCACGGCGCCAGCACGCTGATCAACACGCCGCGGTAACGAGTCGTGCCCACGGGTGACGAGAAACAGGTCGTCGCCCGTGACGCGAAGTCGTCACTGGCGAGCCGAATCCGTCACCCGCGGGGCCGGCCGATCCTGGCACGCGATCCTCTGCACCACACTGACGGTCCACGCCGGCCGCCAACCCGACCATCGTCACCACTGACCAAACGGAGCCCGCCGGAACGTGGGGCCCGCGGGGGTCGCCCCCGCGGCCAACATGACGAGCGGCCTTCGGCCCGCGCTTTCCGCGGGCAGGGGGTACCGAGGCCGCTCGTGGGCGAGGGGGGAGTTGAACCCCCACGTCCTTACGGACACACGGACCTGAACCGTGCGCGTCTGCCATTCCGCCACTCGCCCTAGCGGCGGGCCGAGGGTAGCACGCATCCACAGCCGCCCGTGGACGGCGGCAACCGGACACGAGTTGCACAGATACCATCGGACCAACCGTCCGAGGAGGGAACCCCCGTGGGTGTGCTGCAGCGCTTCGAGCGCCGCCTCGAGGGCCTCGTCGGCACCGCCTTCGCCCGCCTGTTCAAGGGGCAGGTGGAGCCGGTCGAGGTCGCGAAGGCGCTGCAGCGCGAGGCCGAGCTGAAGCGTTCGATCATTGGACAGGACCGGGTGCTGGTGCCGAACCGTTACGTCGTCGAGCTCGGGCCGAGCGATCACGAGCGGCTGGCTCCGTGGGAGGGCCAGCTGACGAATACGCTTGCCGAGATGGTCCAGGAGAGCATCGACGAAGAAGGCTGGTCCGCGTTCGGCGACATCGAGGTCCGGCTGGCGCGCAACGAAGATCTGCGTACCGGCATGTTCAACGTGTCGAGCAGCGTGGACCCGAACGCCGGCCCCCGCCGCCGCCCGTACAACTCACTGTCGATGCCCGCCATGCAGCCTCAGGCTCAGGCTCAGGCCAGCCCGATCGGCTCGGTGCCGGCAGCGCAGGGCTACGAGCCGGCGTACGGCGGGGACTACGACCAGCCCCGCTACAACGGCTACGAGCAGAGCAGCCATGACCCGTACGGCCATGGCGGATACCAGCAGCAGGAGTACGGCCCGCCGGCCACCGCACCGCCGGCGTACGCCCGCAGCCGAGTGCGGCACCTGCTCACCGTCGACGGCAGCCAGCTGTGGCACGAGCTGCACGTCGGCAGCAACGTCGTGGGCCGCGGCCAGGACGCTCACCTCCGGCTGCCGGACACCGGCGTGTCCCGCCGGCACGTCGACGTCCAGTTCGACGGCATGGCCGCGGTCCTGCACGACCTGGGCTCGACGAACGGCACCACGGTCAACGGGCACCGGACCCAGAGCTGGCAGCTGCAGCACGGCGACGTGATCCGCCTGGGCCATACCGTGCTGGTCTATCGGCAGGATCCGTCGTGAGATGTGCAACAACGAGCACTGCGAGCGACGGATGAACGCGCCGATCGTTGTCCAGCTACTCCGATTTGGCTTCCTGGCGCTTCTGTGGATCTTCATCTTCGCTACGCTCCGCGTCATCCGGACAGACCTGTTCGGCGCCAACCAGGCTCGGGTGGGAGTGCCGGGCGCGGCCACCCGCGCGCCCGCACCACGACCCAAGCCGAAGCGGAAAGGAAAGGCGGCCACCCAGCTCGTGGTCACTGAAGGCGGTCTGACCGGCACCCGAATCACGCTGGGTGAGCAGCCGATCATGATCGGTCGAGCGAACGACTCGACCCTGGTACTCACCGACGACTACGCGAGCTCCCGGCATGCCCGGCTCACCAGCCGGGAGGGCGAGTGGTATGTCGAGGACCTCGGCTCGACCAACGGCACCTACCTCGACCGCACGAAGGTGGCCACCCCCACCCTGGTGCCAGCAGGCGTGCCGATCCGCATCGGGAAGACCGTCCTCGAGCTGCGGTCCTGACTGACACCACCTCCACACCGAAACCGAGCTGATGACCCTCGCGCTGCGGTACGCCGCCCGTTCCGACCAAGGGCTCGTGCGCACGAACAACGAGGACTCGGTCTATGCCGGGCCCCGACTGCTGGCCGTTGCCGACGGGATGGGCGGGCATGCGGCCGGAGAGGTGGCCAGCAACGTCGTCATCACCTCGCTGGCGTACCTGGACGAGGACCGGCGCGCCGACGACCTCATCAACGAGCTGCGCGAGGCAACCGCCAACGCCAACAGCCATCTCCGCCAGCTCGCCGCCGAGGACCCCAACCTGGAGGGGATGGGCACCACGCTGACCGGGCTGCTGTTCGCCGGCAGCCGGATCGGCGTCGTGCATGTCGGGGACTCCCGGGCGTACCTGCTGCGCGGTGGTGAGCTCGTCCAGATCACCCACGACGACACGTTCGTGCAGGCGCTGATCGACGAGGGTCGGCTCACCAAGGAGGAGGCACACAGCCACCCGCAGCGGTCGCTGATACTGCGCGCGCTCAACGGCACCGACGTCGAGCCTGACCTGTCGATCCGGGAGGCCCGGGTCGGCGACCGGTACCTGCTCTGCAGCGACGGCCTGTCCGACGTGGTCTCCACTGAGACGATCTTCGAGTCGCTGCAGTTGCCGGACCCGCAGCAGAGCGCCGACCGGCTGGTCGATCTGGCCCTGCGCGGCGGAGGCCCGGACAACGTGACCTGCGTCGTGGCGGACGTGATCGACGTCGAGTACGGCGACGACGCGCCGGTGGTGGACGGTGCGGCCGGCGGGAACCGGGGCCAGCGGGACCCGGAGCCGACCAGCCCGGCCGCCCGGGCCGCGCTCGCCGGCCCCCGTCCCGGGCGCCCGGAGCCGGAGGAAAGCCCGGTCGGCCGCCCGCGGCGACCGCTGCGGACCGCGCTGGCCGTCCTGGCCGTCCTGGCCGTGCTCGGTGGTGGGCTGTGGGGCCTGTGGCGCTGGACACAGACCCAGTACTTCGTCGGCGTGGCGGCCGACAACGTCGTCGTCTACCGCGGCATCAACACCGCGCTCGGCCCGCTCCGGCTCTACGACGTGATCTGGGTCAGCGACCTTCGTACCGCGGACCTGCAGGAGGCGGCACGGCGGCAGGTGGAGTCCGGGATCGACGCGGACAACCGGGACGAAGCAGACGGTATCGTGACTCGGCTGCACGAGCAGACGCTGCCGCCGTGCCCGACCTCCACCCCGCCCCCGCCCCCGACGCATTCGCGCCCGCCCGCCACGTCGCCCCACCAGCCGAACGCCCAGCCCGGGCTGACCCGGACGACCCAGCCGGCCAAAACGACCCCAACGCCGAGCCCGACGCTGACGCCGACCGCGACCCCGGACCCCGAGGAGGGCTGTCGCTGATGGCAGCG
>Ga0066388_100001864_pt1 | contig 12347 bp, 13 predicted proteins | sample PanSoiMetaGPlot6_FD_64539 | JGI IMG/M metagenome (GOLD analysis project Ga0066388, IMG submission 64539) | Tropical forest soil microbial communities from Panama analyzed to predict greenhouse gas emissions - Panama Soil - Plot 6 (Hybrid Assembly) | ecosystem: Environmental > Terrestrial >... | reverse complement strand
CTGGTCCGTGTTCTGGTTCGTCCCGCCCGTGTACGGATCGGCGTCGCTGGATATACCGAAGTTGTCTCCCGCTTCCGCCCAGAGGTAATTCGGCTCGGAAGGGTGAATGTGCGGATTCGCTCCGTTCGAAGTCGCCAGCACGTTGTGATAAGCATTGGCAAACGCTACTTGCTCACTGATGTTCACTTCCACTCCGTCAATCACCGCCGTCGCGGTTCCATTCACCAGGCTGTTGATGAATGGCGCGTTCGGGTTCAAATAAATCTGCTGGATGCCCCCGGTGAACTGGTTTGGCGGGTTGCGTCCAGTTGTGATTTTCCATCGCGATCACGAACACTTTCTTGATCTCCTGTGCGTTGGTTGTGCAAGCCGCGGCAGTCAAGCCCGCAGCCACTCCCAGTGCGCGGAGATATTTGAAATAAGACATGAATTCCCCCAAATCTAGGATTGCGGTCAACAGTGGTCGACGGTGCGCCAGTTCACCAGTGCTGCCATCGCGCCGCGGTTTAGGGGAATAACAATCTAGTCTTTCAGCAAGATGTCCCTCACGTTTACGTCTGTAAGACTCTTTCTGCCAAAATGTCTTTGTCGTTCTGGTACCCGAATCACAAGCGGATTGTTCGGCAATGGAAACAACGAAACCCACGCGCCTTATCATCTCACTGCCTGATTTGCTGGAAGCGCTCGCATTCTCTGCCGTCATCGCTCTCTATATCTGGCGCTGGCAGAACGCTGGACTTCGCACTTGGCTAATTTTCCCGGTATGGCTTCTGCTTAGTTTTGCCCTGCATCGGGATAATCCTCAAACGCTCGGTTGGCGAGCGGACAATCTCATCCCCGCAACAAAATTAGCTGCTCCGGTTTTCCTGGTTTTCATCGCGTGCCTAGTTCTAGTCGGCATCGCTCTAGGCGCGCTTCATCGCCTGCCCACTCATCTTGTTGAGCCGCGTCGCTTCAGCGGCTATTTTGCTTTTTGTTTGTTACAACAGGTCGCCTTGCAATCCCTAACCATGAACCGACTGCTTCGCGCCTTCTCAAACCCGAACGTCGCAGCCATCGTCGGCGGCTTGCTCTTCGGCGCACTTCACTGGCCCAATCCCCTCCTCGTCCCGCTCACTCTGATAGGCGGCACGGCTATGTGCTGGCTCTTCTCACGTCGCCGCAACATCCTTCCTCTCGTTCTCGGCCAAGCCATCCTTGGAGCTCTCATCTTTTGGGCTTTCCCAATTGCGTGGCACCACTCTATGCGTGTTGGTCCCGGTTACTACACGTTTCACATCTAACGCCCCAACAAGTCAGCTTCCGCGCACACCAAGACTGTTCGCCCCTCGTGTTCTCTCTCGCGTCTTATCTCAAACTTGGTGGTACGAGAGTGTGTTGCCGGTCGTACGGATGCTGCCGTTCGCGGAAATAACCGATAATCCAGATGAGCCCAAACCAAAAAACCGCGTACACCAGGAAATTACAGCCAGTCGACAGCCCATCGTACACTTTCCTCCACCAGCCTCCCTCTGGTATGCCAGAAGGGAAAATGCCGTTGGCGAAGTGTGTTCCCGCCGCGGTCAGCCCTTCAACCGCTCTGCTCCAAAACGCGCCATCCCCGAGATTCATTTTCCCCTCGAAGATCAGCACAGACGTGACCACTCCCAGTACCAGGCCCCAAAACAGTTTTGATCGGAACATGGATGCCCTCATCAATTTAAGAAATGAGCTGGATGGTATGAGCTGGGCAACCTTCAGAACAAAGACTAAGGCTGGAAGTTAGGCTGATACTTCAGGGTTGGGCAGGCGCCCGACCTATGCCAACAAGATTAAACCTCATGACACTTTCTAGCAACTACTCTCTTTCGCAATGACAGCTCGCGACCGGCTATTTCTGCTCTTTAAGAAATTTTCCTAGCTCCTCATATTGATCCGACGCCAGATAATCCACGCCCGCTCTCGCTGCCGCTGCCCATCGCGTTTTAACTGCCTCTCTCGAACCAAAGTTGTACGTGCTGAACCACCCGTTGCAACTCAGTTCAGCCTTGCTGGCTCCATCCAGAGTGTAAAAGCGAATCCAGAGATTCCGCTTGTGCGCATATCCAACCAGCTGCTTTAGCCGGGCCTCTTTTTCTGCCGTCCACGCTCCAGCCTTTGCTTGGCCTTCGGGCTCCACCACTCGCCACGCATTGTTCCACCAACGGTGATAGTTATCCGCCTCATTCGGCGCGATCATTTCCGGCCCGGCTGACGGATCCTTCGTATTCGTCTTCACGGCGCCAAAAACAAGCAATCGCTCCCCGACTCGCACCGCATCGTAAAAAATGCTCTTCTGCGCGTCCGGCTCACCTGTCAAAACCATCACAGGCCGAATCTGCAGCGGCTCCATCTTCTCCAAAGAATCGGTTCGCACGGCTGTCGTCAGCCAATCCTTGTACTCCGAAAGCAAACCCCAGATTGCCTCCAAGTGCTCAGGCTCTTCCGATTTCAAATCCAGATTCAGCGTAATCAATGGCCAATCGCCCTGGTTGCCTTGGCGCAGCGCTTTTTCCACAATCGGACGGATGCCCTCAAAAAAGTATTCCCGCATTCCAGGCTCGGTTCCCGTTATTTGTCCACCATGACTAAGCACCGATGCCATATTTCCTGTATGCGGATTTTTCCCCCAAAGCAAATCCTGCTCAATTGCCAGCGGAGTTCCCGCCGAAAGCGCGCGATCAATCCGGTCAAACCACCATTCGTAGTAGGGATAGCAGTTGTGCGCGTCCAGCACGACTCGATGACGCGTCGTACTCTCTTGCGAAAGAATGCGCCCATTCCCCGCGCAGAAAAACAGAGCTGCACACAGACCCACCCATACCGACCTTGACAGCATCCTCATTTCATTTCTCCGGACCAGACGCAATGTGACTCAACAAAAATCCCGGAAAACTTTGTAAGAGTTTTCCGGGATGCCAGCGCCCAATATAGTGTATCTCCGTGGATTTATCTAGAACGCTAGCCGCAGCGCGAACTGCATCACGCGCGGATCGCCTGCCAGGGACGTTATCGCTCCCGCAGAACCGCTGCTGAAGTTGTTGCTTGGTTGCCCGAATTGCACTTTGTTCGTCAGGTTGAAAACCTCCCACCGGAATTGCAACCCGACCGACTCGTGAATCGGGAAGTCCCGCATCAACGCGAAATCGAACACGTTTGTGTGCGGCCCGCGCAGGGTGTTGCGACCCACGTTCCCGAGGAATCCTGGGCTCTGCAGCTGGAACGCATCTGTCAGGTTGGGCCGCAAGGCGGTGCAAGCCGCGTTTTTCGCGACGAAGTACCAGCAATTTACGTTGCCCACAATTACTGGATCTCCGATCTGGTTGGGCGTTGCGGCAACCGCGCCGAATGCGTCCAGCGTTCCTGCGATGCTTCCTCCGGAGCTCACCGTGAACGGCCTTCCGCTCGCAAACGTATACACGCCGGAAGTCTTAAAGCCCCCGACGATGTACGAGAGCACGCCATCATGAAGGAATCGGCGGCCGCGGCCAAACGGCAACTCATAAATGTAGCTTGTCACCACGCGGTGCGGCGTATCGAAGTCGCTGGGCCCAAACCAGCCCGCATAGTTTAGCCCGTTGGGTGAGCTCCCCGAGTTCGATTCCAGCTCTTGCGGCGTGTTGTCAATGCTGCGCGAATACGTGTACGCGAACCGCGCCGCGAATCCATTCCGGAAGCGCCTCTCCAATCCGGTTTCGAGCCCGTTATATTTGCCCTGGCCGATCGGCGATTGGTATTCGATGTAGCCCAGCGCCGGGAATGGCCGCGTTGCCCCAACCTTGCCTGTGCTGTCAAACAGCGGCTGGTTCAGATCGGACAGCACGTCCAGATGCACCGACCGCGTCCCGACGTAATCCACATTCCACAAAAAACTCCACGGTAAGTCCCTCTGAAAACCAACACTCCATTGCTGTACGTACGGCGTCGGCGTTTCAGGATTCACCGCGCGAATGCGCACACGCCCAAGTAATCCCGCTTGATTGGGATCGAGTGAATTTGCCGGGAAGCCGTTTTTCAACAAAAACAGTGGCGCTGACGCCGTCGAAGGGGCTGACTGTACATTGTTCACCAGAAATGGCGCATTCAATGCAAGCTGGTCCTCGCTTCCGAACCGCTCGAACAACATGTAATAGATTCCGTATCCGCCGCGGATCACCGTCTTCGGGTTGATCGCGTAGGACAGTCCGATGCGCGGTGCAAAATTGTTCTTGTTTACTTGCACCAGCGCGCGGTCCTCAAGTGAGCCACCCGTCGCCGTGACTAATCCTCCTGCGCCCCCGTTGGCCGTAGGGTCGAAATTCGCCATCTGATTCTTGCCTTCGAGCGCCGGCGTGGCGAAGTCATAGCGCAACCCCAGATTCAGCGTCAGATTCCGTCGCAACTTGAAGTCATCTTCGACGAACCCCGACAGCATCCACAGCCGCTGATCCACAAAATGCACATTCGTCAGTTGCGAGGCTTTCACTTCGCCAAGCAAAAAGTCCGCGTAGGAAAGCCCCGTGTTTCCCGTGCACTGGTGCGTGACCGTATCTCTCTGGCACGTGAAAATTTTGTCGAATGTCAGCGAACCGCGCGTCCCCGGCTCATCTTGATAAATGTTTCGCATCGGTGCCCGCAGGTCGACGCCAAATTTCAATGAATGCTTCCCAACCGTCTTCGAAAGGTTGTCCACCCACTGATATTGCTGCGGCACCTGCTGCTTCGGCAGAAAATCAGGCGATCCGATGAAAGTGAAATTGGTTAGTGTAATCTGGGAAATGCCGCCGGCCACTGCGGGATTTTCCGGTACTCCAGGAACGAACTCATCCACTTGGTTCTTCCCAAAGGGATCCTGCTCGGCGAACGAATAGTTCCTTGAGAAGCCAATTCGGAATTCATTCACGAGCGTGGAGGAAAACACGTGCGTCCATCCGATGACGGCGCTTTGTCCCTTAAGCACCTGCCGCCCCCACGCCGACGTCGAAGTCCCATCCCCGATGCCGCCGTAAAAACCCGGAATGAACCGGTTCCGGTTCGAATTGCTATAGCGAACGAAAACCGAGTCCTGCGGCGTCGCCACCCAGTCCGCGCGGCCGTTATAGCTGTCCCCGTTGTCCGTGAGCAGCGCGTTCCGCACGAAGTTGTTTAGTTGCCCGGGCAAATTCGGAAGAGGGAAGAGCCCCATGATTTTCGCTGCAAAGGGATCAATTTCTCCCGACGGTATTTGATTGTTGAGGAAGGGCGCGCCCGTGCTGGGATCATAGATCGTCGGGTATGGTTTGATTCCCGCCGCTGTCGCCGCCGTCGCGCTAAAGTTCCCAATCCGTTCATTAGGCAACGGCACCGTCGAAATCCGCGAAACTCCGCGGCTGATTCTTGTTCCTTCATAGTTGAAAAATCCAAAGAATTTGTTCTTCACAATCGGCGCCCCGAGGCTCGCGCCAAACTGATTCTGATTGTTCTTCGGCTTGGTCAGCCCGCTCCGGTTGGAGAAGAAATCATTCGCGTCGAAGTAGTTGTTCCGCAAATATTCGTACAGCACGCCATGAAATTCGTTGCTGCCGCCCTTTGTCGTCACAAGAACCGCCGCCCCGGGACTGCGCCCGAATTCCGAGGAATAAGGATTTGTAATCACCTTGAATTCCTGAATCGTATCCACCGATGGGCGCGAGGACTGCGTGCTCAACTCCTGCACATTTTCCGAAAACGTATTGTTGTCAATTCCGTCCAGAATGAAATCGTTTTGCAGTGAATGCACGCCGTGTACGTTGAACGCTCCTGTACGCCCGGCACTCGTCGCCCCGCTTTGGTCCGTATATCGGTTCGACTGCACGCCCGGCACCAGCCGCAGCAGGTCGTCCCAGTTGCGAAGATACAAAGGCGTGTCCGAAACCGTGTTGTTGGAGATCACCGATCCCAGCGACGCGTCTTCCGTGGACAGCGCTTGCACTGCGGCATCAACCGTCACCGTCTGGGACGTCTGTCCCACGTGAAGTTCAAAGTCTTGCCGCGCCTTCTGCGCCGTCTCTAGCGTCATTTCCGCCGATGCTGTGCCAAATCCTTCGCGTTCTACGCTCAGCGTGTACTCACCGATTGGCAGGCTAAGAAATGAATACGATCCGGCAACGTCCGTTCGCACTTCTTGCGAGTAGTTCGTGGATTTATTGCGGGCCGTCACTTTGGCGTTCGCTACGGCGGCATTACTCTGATCCGTAACCAGTCCCGTCAAGCTGGCATCGTTCCCCTGAGCATGGCTCGCGGGCAAAAGCAATAAGAATACGCACGCAAACACTGCTAGCACTCGAAGATACACTGTGACCCCCAATTTATTTTGAGAACACTTCGTTTTGGATTTCGTGGTCAGGACCTTGAAGCTGGTTGAGGTTCCGTCAGAGCAACCACGATTACGAACCTCAATGTCGCTTCGTAACAAAACAGCTTCTTTATCCCCGGGTCAATGTTCTGTAACAACTTCCGGCTCGCGAAGCGGCCGCTCTTCCCGCATGGAACTCCTTGCAAATTTCTCCGCTTCGCATTACGGTATGCGCACACAAATCAGCTTCATGGCTTTACCGGGTATCAAAACTGCTCTCTCGAGGGGGATCTTGGGATGACTCCTGCGGCTTCGTCGCATTCCGCTGCGAAAGTCGAACACTGGCGCTGGCTACTCTATGTCGCTCTAGCGCTCGTCGGTGCACTTCTCACGTTCGTCGGTGCGCGCGCACAGCAGAAAGCCACCGACGCCGCCACCTTCCGCAAGTTGATCGACGCTTATTGCGCCTCCTGGACCACGCTCGATGCGAACAAACCTGCCAAGTTCTACGCAAAAGATTCAGACCTCGTCTTTTATGACGTCGCGCCCTTTTCCTACCACGGCTGGGACGATTATCGCGATGGCGTGCAGAAGAATCTTTTCGCAAACCTGGCTTCCGGCTCGCTAACGGCCGGCAAAGATCTAAGAGTCACCCGCCGCGGCAACATCGCCTGGACCACGGTCACTATGCATTTCTCCGAAAAAACAAAAGACGGCAAATCTCTAGAAACAGATATTCGCTACACTGGAATATGGGAAAAGCGTGGGCAAAGCTGGCTGCTTGTCCACGAGCATCTTTCTGCCCCCCTCGGTTCCTAGGAAGGAATGAAAGGGAATTAGTTTGGGGCACAAAGTTCGGAGCAAGACATGTGGAGAACGCTGCGGTATTACTGGATCGTTGCTCGCGGTTACCGCCTCCAGCCCTGGAAGAGCCCGTACCTCCGCTGGCGCTTTGAAACATTCCTCGGTAAAGAGGCGGACAACCTTACCGCCGCGAAATTTTTCCACCTCTCCTGGAAATACCGCGACCGCCTCCAAAGTTTCGTCAACTGGGCCGCCCAGCGCCGCCGCGCCCAGCGCCACGCCCGCCACGCAATGTGACCCTGGCCGACGACGCGAAAGCGTATACTCGCTTTGAAGGCATACGCCCATGGCGGAACTCGCTATTTTGAACGACACTGTCGGCCTTCACGAAGGCCGCTGGTGGGAGCCGGAACCGGGCAATCGCGTTCACTGCTTTCTTTGTCCCCGCCACTGCCATATCCACTCGGGGCAATCGGGTTTTTGCTTTATCCGCGTGAATCGTGGGGGGAAACTCTACAGCCTTGGCTACGGCTCTCCCGCCGCACTGCAAGTCGATCCTATCGAAAAAAAACCGCTAAACCATTTTCTCCCTGGCACGCGCGTGTTCAGCATGGGCACTGCCGGCTGCAACATGGGCTGCTTTTTCTGTCAGAACTGGGACATCTCCAAATCACGCCACGATCAAGTTCATTCGCAAGCCGTCGCGCCGGAAGAAGTTCCATTGTATGCACGGAAATACAATTGTCCCTCGCTTGCCTTTACCTATAACGAGCCTACTATTTGGGGCGAATACGTCATTGATATTTGCCGCGAAGCAAAAAAGCACGCGCTAAAAACCGTGATGGTCACGAACGGCTACATTACGCGCGAAGCGTTTCACGATATTTACGATCATATTGACGCTGCGAACGTGGACCTGAAAGCGTTCACGGAGAATTTCTACGGGAAAATTACGCTCACCCATCTGCAGCCAGTCCTCGACACCTTGCAATGGCTAAAAAACGAGACGAACGTGTGGTTTGAAATCACGAATCTGATGATTCCAACATTGAACGATGATCCCGCGGAAACGCGGCGCCTTGCAGATTGGATTCTCGAACATCTCGGGCCCGACGTCCCCCTCCATTTCACGGCGTTTCATCCCGACTTCAAATTGCAGGATAAGCCGCGGACGCCGCCCGAAACTTTGCATCGCGCTCGTGCCATCGCGCTCGAGGCTGGTCTCCATTACGTCTACGAGGGGAATATTTACAGTGACGGGGCGAATACAAACTGCCCCGTCTGCAAGAATGTACTAATCCGCCGTTCCTGGCACACCGTGGAACAAAATACTTTGCGCGGCGGCGCGTGTCCGAAATGCGGTTTCCGTCTTGCCGGAGTTTGGAGCTAGGAAAAACGAAAAGGGGATTCCGAACTAGTTTCCGTGCGCTGCTTTTCCGTTCGCTTCCGCTTGCACTTGCGGGAATTTCGAACGAATCAGAGATTCAATCTGCGACCACACCTGCGGGTCGCACTCGATGTACATATGCTCTTTCGCGAAAACTCGCTGATGCCATGGATATCCCTTGCAGCTTAACGCGGTGTGTTTATAGCTAAGCTCTTCATTGCCGAGAATTCTCGTTTTGCTGGGATCTTCGGCGCGAATCAGTTTTCTTCCGTGGAGCAAACCGTCAGGCTGGAAGAAATTCATCGCTTCCGCAACATTGGCTGGAATGATGTCGTCTTGCTGGCCCATTTTCTGAACACTGTCCACTTGTACGGTAAGCAGCACGGGAATTCCCAAATCGCGAAGATCGCGGGCAAGCGTTACTGTGGCCGAAGCACCCCAGCTATGGCCGAATAAGATAATTCGCGCTTTCTGTTTCTCTTCCGCTGAAAGCTTTCCGTCGTGGTCTGCATCCAAAAGCGATAGGATCTTTGCACGCGCATCTCTCCAATGCGCATTTTCGTACGTGTCCACGTATGCGCCGTCTGAATATTCTTCGCGAAGTTTGGCTGCGAGGCGGACTTCGTTGCGGTCGGGAGAATCGCGTCTCACCCTCCCGCCCATAAAACCGATGACAATCCTTGATGGCTCATGCCGAACTGGCTCCGCCGCTGTTGAAACAGCGGGTGTCGTCGCAGACGCGACAATGTGCTGCGCCTTTGCGCACGGCGCAACGCCAAAGTGCAAAGTGGCGGCAAAGAACGCTGCCAGAGACACTTGCTTCGCATTTCTAGCACGAAACGCGATTTGCGCAGCCAGACCTGTCATCCCAAGCTCGACCTAGCCCCGACCTGAAGTGCACCTGCGGAGGTTGTAATAGTATGATGTTTCTTAGATTCTGCAATGACTACTTTCGGTTCATAACTTATGGGTCGCTCGTACCGGGTACTCATCTTGGGAGGAGGCTTCGGTGGGCTGCTGGCGGCCCAGAAGCTCAAGCGCGCTCCGGCGGAAGTGACCCTGCTCGACCGGCGTAATTTTCACCTTTTTCAGCCGCTGTTGTATCAGGTAGCGACCGGATCGCTCTCTCCAGGGGATATTGCTGCTCCCCTGCGTAGTGTCCTCAGTTCCCAAAAAAACGCTACGGTACTGCTTGGGGAAGCGACCGACATTGATCCTGATTCGAAACGCGTCATCCTCAAGGACGAGGGCGTACTGGAATACGACTCGCTCATTGTCGCCACCGGCTCGAAAACATCCTATTACGGTAACGACTCCTGGAAGACTATGGCTCCCAGCCTCAAGACTATCGAAGAAGCTACAGCCATTCGCCACAAGCTCTTTTATGCGTTTGAACGCGCGGAACGCGCGCAAACCAAGGAAGAAGCGCGCGACTGGCTGACGTTTGTCATTGTCGGTGCTGGTGCCACAGGTATGGAGCTCGCTGGGGCTCTGGCCGAAATCGCAAACCAAACCCTCCGACATGATTTCCGCCGCATCGACCCGCGAGATGCCCGGATCATTCTTATGGAAGGGGGCAGTCGGGTACTGACTGCCTTTCCCGAGAAGCTTTCGCAAAAGGCGGAGATGCTGGTTACGAAGCTCGGCGTGGAAGTAGAAAAAGGCGTGATGGTCATCTTCGTGGACGAAAACGGCGTGACCTACAAAAAAGGCGACGCGACAGAACGGCTCAACGCGAAAACAGTGCTTTGGGCGGGCGGCGTTACGACGAATACGTTCGGCAGGACGCTGGCGGACCGCACCAGGGCCGAAACCGACCGCAGCGGCCGGATCAAAGTCACTTCGCAATTAACCGTTCCAAACTATCCGGATATTTTTGTGGTTGGTGACCTCGCCGCGTCTTTCGACGAAAAAGAGAAGCCGCTGCCCGGTGTGGCGCAGGTTGCCATGCAGGGTGGCATATACGCGGCAAAAGCAATTCGCTCGCGCCTTTCCGGGAGACCCTTAGAAAAGCCGTTTCGTTACTTCAACAAGGGCGATATGGCTGTCATTGGCCGCGCTGCTGCGATTGCGAATGTTTTTGGATTTCAAGTTTCTGGTTTGCTGGCATGGCTCATCTGGCTGTTTATTCACTTGATGTATATCGTCGAATTTCAAAGCCGCGTTGTAGTTTTCGTTCAATGGGGGTTTGAATACCTCACCTTTAGTCGCGGCGCTCGGCTCATTACTGGAGTCGATGTCGAAGACGCTTTGAAAACCAAGTCCTCGTCCGCGACCGCGAAGTCCTGAAAGTCCGCAGTCCTGCGAAAGTGTGTTTCATTCTGGTGCACCAAAACAGCCGGAGAGGTCGGATAGCAATGGGAGAAAGTTGGCGGAGGTAGCGACGACTGAGAATGTGAGTATGAACGGCTTTCTGTGCGCTTGCACTATGGAATGCTCGGCGGGTTCCGTCGTCGAGGTTTATCTTACGACCCGCGGCGAAGAATATGTTGGCAGGGCGGAGGTCATTCATTCTGACGAGAAGAGTGGGCCGCTTCGACAATATGGCTGCCGTTTTATGGAGAAGACCGGCCCTTGGGTATTGCAATAGGCGGCCGCGCCAGTGCCTTTCATGCCTAATACCGGCCAGGATCGTCCTGTGGAAACCCAAGTGATTCACATCCTGCCTTCACCCGAATTCCGGGCGGCAAGCGTGCTGGTCGTTGACGATGAACTGCCCGCCCTTCGCCTTCTCCGACTGATGTTGAGTGCGCCTGCATTTCATTGCACGAGGCAAGCAATGGGGAAGAAGCCATTGCGGCTCTTCAGCGACAGAAATTCGACGCTGTTATCTCCGATCTTCGTATGCCCGGCGTTGGCGGCATGGAGCTTCTTGCTCAGGCTCGCCGTCGGCATCCTTATGTAGCCTTCCTCCTTACTACCGGTGTCGACGACGTGGAAGTTGGCGTACAGGCCATGCGTTCCCGCGCGGACGACTACCTCGTCAAACCTCTTCTGGAATCCGTTGTTGTTGCAAGCCTGGAGCGCTCCCTGCGCAGGCGAGAGCTCGACTAACAAGTGGAGACCTACCGCCAGCACCTCGAGGCAATGGTTGAGGAACGCACTGGGCAGCTGCAGACGGCTCTACGGCAGATCGAAAACACGTACGAAGATACTCTGCAGGCTCTTGGTGCAGCGATAGATCTCCGCGACAACGAAACGGCGGCCATTCGCGCCGGGTCTGCTGTTATGCCCTTGAAATTGCCCAGGCTTTTGGCCTGGCGGATGCGCAGTTCACGAATCGCGAGAGGGGCTTATCTGCACGACATTGGAAGCTGGGAATTCCCGACCGCATCCTTCTCAAGCCGGGGCCCCTCACCTCCGACGAGCGAAGGCTGATGCAGCGACACGTGCAGATTGGGTTTGACATCGTCAAGGGCATTCCTTTTCTTGCAGACGCTGCCGAGATAATCCTCAGCCATCACGAACGCTTTGATGGAAGTGGCTATCCCCACGGAACCAAAGAAGATCAGATTCCCATGGCCGGAAGGATCTTTGCGGTTGCAGACACGCCGGATGCCATAACATCGGACAGGCCCTATCATCGTGCCGCATCGTTCGCATCCGCACGTGAAGCCATTCACCGTCTCTCCGGTAGCCACTTTGACCCCCAAGTAGTGAACGTATATCTGAATGTCCCGGAAGATACTTGGCCAACGATTGCAAGAAAGCAGCGTATGGCCCCCGATTCCATGCAGGGACTACATAAATCGCGTAAAAGCTAATCCTGCAACAACAACTTGTCGCGGGCCTGATGCTTCAACTCGTCCCAAGCACAGACATGAGGAAGGGTTAGCTTCTCTGGAT
>Ga0066388_100001863_pt1 | contig 12347 bp, 6 predicted proteins | sample PanSoiMetaGPlot6_FD_64539 | JGI IMG/M metagenome (GOLD analysis project Ga0066388, IMG submission 64539) | Tropical forest soil microbial communities from Panama analyzed to predict greenhouse gas emissions - Panama Soil - Plot 6 (Hybrid Assembly) | ecosystem: Environmental > Terrestrial > Soil... | reverse complement strand
TCGCTCGGAGCCGCGCTGTTCATCGCCGGCCGATACGCCGATGCCGATCGGGTGTTTCGCGAGGACCTGGCGAGGAACACGGGGAACCCGCGCTCGCTCTTCGGCCTGTGGCAGACGCTGCTCGCGCTGAAGCGCGGTCCGGAGATCGAGCGAGCGCGCGACGCTTTCATGAAGGCATGGGCGTCGAGTGACGTGGCGCTCGAGATCAGGGAGTACTAAGGTCCGGCTTCACGGCGAGCCGCGCCCGCCGTCGAGCGATTGGCATGCGGCCGCCCATCCTTGTCGGCAGCCGCGCCGGTACAACGCCAGCGCCGTCCGATCCGGAAGCGGACCTTTGCCCTCGTTGAGGACGATCGGGTAGTCAGCCAGTCGAGGCGAGGCGCTCTCCAGCGCGCCGCCGCCGCTCGAGAACATCTGCAGATTACGGCATCCCGTCGGAAAACCGAGATCGCATGCGTATCGAAACGCGGAACCTGCCGCACCTGGATTGCCATATTGGCCTCGAGCGAGCAGCAGGCCCAACTCGTTGCACGCCCAGCCCGATCCCGTCTTGCAGTAGGTGCCCTCCATCAAGGCGAGGTTCTGACATCCGTTGCGCCGGCCGTCGCGACACGCGTTTTGCCAGAACGGCACCCACCGGGCGCGATGCGTGTCGCCAACGCCCTGGGCGGCGCTCATGGTTGCGAAGACGATCGCCCAGATCGTCATGTAGGCCAGATTTCTTCGCCGTGGCGGAAGCGTTCGGCCGAGCGACGCGGGATCGAATCGCGACAGCGCTGTCGATCGCGCAGCACGATCGATCAGCTTGATCGAAAGGTTCAGCAGCGGTACCGGCAGCAGCTTGTCGTAGAAGCTCGCAATGCGGTACGCATCCAGCCACGCGTAGACCGCCAGCACGCTCGACGCGTACAACATGCCGAAGATGATGCGGCCGAGCTCGGTGCGCGGCGACGTCGACGGATCGGTGAAGAGCAGGTGCATCCCCAGGAATACGGCAATAGGGATGTAGCCGAAGAAGTAGTACGTGCCGGTCACCCAGTAGTAGAGAAGACCGAACCCGTACATCGTCACGACCGCCGACATCGTCATCGACGTGACGCCGAAGAAGAGCTGCCCGGGCAATCCGACGAGAAACAGCCAGAGATAAATGTGTGGCGGGCGGAACTGCGTGTCCGCGATCTCCGGTCCCCAGGTGAGGTTCGTCGTGTTCGTCAGGATCAAGACGATTGAGAACACAGCGAGCGGAAACGACGACGGGTTGAAGATGTGAGTGCGCCGGCCGTCCTTCGACCATCGAATCAACTCTTTGGCCGCGAAGCCCAGGGCCACCATCAGGAACTGGAGGTAGAACCAGTCTGGTTTGAACCAGAGGAACAGGTTGATGCTGAAGATGACCGGAAACGGCCCGAAGCCAAGGCTATAGGTATCGCGCCGCGACCACGATAGCAGCATGTCGAACGCGTAGGCGAAGGCGAGCTGCGCCGCGATCAGCGGAGCGGCGCCGTACACGGGTCGCCAGTACCAGCCCCAGTAGAGCAGCACCGATCCCTGGGCGCACGCCTGCAGGTAGTGCTGCTTGCGGAGGACCAGCTCAATCGCCAGGCTCCTGTGGGCCCTGCGCACCTGAAGCGACAGGATGCCGCTCCAGGCGAGGAGCGCAGCGGACGCGCCCCAGAACGACCACACCAGGTTCGAATTCTGGCGCACTGACGGAAGCCACGACAGGCCGGCGACCGCCAGCGAAAAGACGATGGTGAGACCGACGGGCCGCGTCGTGGCGCGCGGCGCAGCGCTCGCCGGGCCGGACACGGGGACGCTCTTTCGGAGGACGGCGGTCGAAGCCGCAGGCGTCATGGCGTCACCACCGAGGCGCACTGTATCACTGCTGCGTGATCGACCGTGGGCTACGGCAACCCTGATTTATTGACGCGTCTTCGATGATTCGGAACCACCCGAATCTGGCACGAAAAACACAAAGACTCTCCTGGTCGGTGCCTTCGTGTCTTCATGGCCGAGCAACGGCTCGGTATTCGCTTCAACGGAACTCGATTAGAACTCGAAGCGCGCGCCAACCTGCGCGCGGCGCCCCTCGACGACGTTGAACAGCGCGCCGAACGGGAAGACCGTCTGCGTACTGTTGTTGCGGACGCTCGTGGAGGCGTCGCTGTTCAGCGCGTTGAGCAGATCCAGCGAGAGACGAAGCCGGCGCGGGCCGCTGAGGCGGAACGCCTTGTCCAGCCGCAGCCGCACGTCGTGCAGGTCCGGGTACTTGAAGGCGCCAACCGGCTGCGCGATGAGCGTCGTATTGCCTTGTGCCGTGATGCTGCGAGGCACGGTCACCAGCCGCGCGTAGGGCCTGCCGTCGTCGAAGAAGTACCGCACACCGAGCTGGAGATCGTACGGCAATCCGAAGGTGGTCGACACGCGAACCGAATGCGTGTTGTCGCTCACCGATCGGCCGAGGCCGTTGACATACGCGTTCGGGTCGCCGCCGCTAGCCAGGGAGGAGGCCGCCGCGGTCGGAGCCAGATCACGTTGCCACTGATACGACCCCAGCAACTGCCATCGATTGGACATCCGCTTGTTGGCCTCGATCACGAACGACTTGTAGGTTTGCTCCAGCTCGGGTCGATTCGTGTAGAGAATGAGACTCTGCGACGCCGGCGTCGTTCGATTGAATACGGTGATGGTTTGGGTGGCGCCGTTGAACGAATCGACGAAGTCGCGCGGGGCGTAGACGCCGCCAGTGTCGACGAAGCCCAGTGGATCGCCGTTTTTCTTGTAGACGAACATCGCGCTGAGGCCGAAGTTCGGCAGAAGCTGACGCTCGAGCCCGACGAACATCTGATCCATGAACTCATCTTTTAAGTTCGGATCGATCCGGTTGTTGTTCGCCGGGACCGACGTTCGCAGCGGGACGTCGTATTTGCCGGTCGCCGGGTTGAACGCGTTGAAGTACCCGATCGTCTGTCCTGGCGACATCTGCGAGACATTGCCGACGACCAGCTTTCCGTAGTAGCGGCCGTACCCGGCTTTGGCGACGGTCTTGCTCGATTTATCCAGCTTGATGGTGAGGCCCAGACGCGGTGAAACCGTTTTCCAGTCGATCAGATCCGGAACGCCTGGGAAGGAGTTGGCGGACGGTTTCTGCAGCGTGAAGTCCATCTGCGTCATCGGCTGAACGTCGCCGTGCCCGACGTCGTAGCGGACGCCGAGGTTCACGGTCATCCGATCGGCGATGGTCCAGTTGTCCTGCCCAAAGCCGGCTGCGGTTTTGACGCGGCCGCCGACTGCGGTCGGCTCGCGCGTAAGGGCGTAATCCGGCCGGCCGTTGAGATCGTACAGCGACAGGTTGCTTGGCCGCGCCGTGTCAGTGACCTGCGCGCCGTGGCTGTACTGGACGCCGAACTTGAACTCGTGCGAGCCCTTGAGGAAGTCGTCGGCGGCGTGAGCAATCGAGACATCGATCGAGGGGTGCTGCCGGCGCCAACGCGTGAACGTCAGCGTGTTGAGGCTGCTGATTCCGCTGCCGTTGTCGAAGTGACCCGGCGTGCTGAAGTCGTCGGAGACCGGCGGATTCCACTTGAAGACATAGATCCCGCCGTGCTTCACGTCCAGCATCGTCTTGGACCCGAAGATGTGCGTCCACCGTGCCGTGACGACCGGGTCGTAGCCGACTTCGACCGTCGTCGTTTCGAGCGGGCTGGTCTTGCTTCCGCCGCCAGGCCAGTGATCGCGGCAGTCGTTGTAGTGAACGCTGATGTCGTCCCGATCCGTCAGCTTGGCGTTCATCTTGATAAAGGGACGCCAGATGCGCACTTCGACCCCGTAGGTGGGATCCTGACCGATGCCGGTTTGCTGGCGCCGAACGTGCTCAGCGATGTATTGGAACCACACCGTGTTCTTCCGGAGCGGTCCTCCAAATGTGTAGTTGAAATCGTGATTGTGGTCGATGTGGCGCGGGAACTGCTCCTGCGGCGTGTTGTTGGCGAGCAGCGTGTTGCTGCTGCCATAGTAACTGCCGCTCCCTCGGAACGTGTTGCTGCCGGCCTTCAACACCATATTGATCTGGCCACCCTGAAACCCCGCGGTGTCGGCCGACACGCCGATCGCCTTGACCTCGAACTCCTGCATCATGTCGTAGTTCGGGTAGTCGAATGTGCCACCGCCCGGCGCTGTGACGTCGACGCCGTCATAGGTGATCACGTTCTTGCTCGAGCCGAAAATAGTCATCGTGGTCGCGCCGACGTTGTTGACTTTGACGCCGGGGACGTAGGCAGCGGTATCGAAGAACTGCGTACGGCTCGACGGGATGTTGGAAAGCATCTCCTGGTTGAAGTTCGTCGTCGTGCCAGCGTGCACGGCGTCGACAACCGGCGACTCTCCCGTCACCGTCAGCGTCTCCTCGAGGCTGCTCACCGCCATCGTCTGATCGAGCTCGATTGAGCGGGAGACTTCGACGCGGATGCCTTGCTGCTTGACCGTGGCGAACCCTTGCAGGGTGAACGTCACGGAGTAGACGCCCACTGGCAGGTTTTCGAACCGGTAGTTGCCACGAGCGTCGGTCACATCCGTCGCCGGAGGCCCAATGCGTGCCGGGCTCACCGCTTCAACCGTCACGCCCGGCAGGACAGCGCCGGTACTGTCATGCACGATGCCGCGAATGCCGCCGACCGATCCCTGGGCGTGAGCGAGGCCGGCGAGCATGCCGCCGGCCAACAGGAACGCCACGCCGGTGCTCACGACGCGCCGTCCGACCATGCTCCCTCCAATCGAATCGACTTCAACCTTTCATAAAACATGCAGAGATTGCGATAGCGCCGAGGCCGCTGTCAATAGTTATTCTCGGGGTGGTCTGAGACCGGCGTCGATCCAGCTTCTTGAAAGAGTGCAACCTTATCGTTCGGCCGTCGTCTGCAGGAGCTGACGAACCTTGGGCTGGTTCGGATCGATGGCGAGCGATCGTTCGAACGCCTCGTGCGCACCGGTGCGATCCCCCAGGCACAATCGGGCTTCGCCGAGCGCGGCGTGTGCCCAGGCGCTCTGCGACGCCAGGGCGATGAGCCGTTCGAAGCTCGTCGAAGCGCCCTTGCAATCCTTGCTGTCGAGCAAATAGCGGCCCCTGAAGCGCCACAGCTCGAGGTCGCGCGGCCTGGCTCGAACCGCCGCGTCCAGCAGTCTCACACCCCGCAGCGGCTGGCCATCCTGCCTGTATGCCGTGGCGCGGTCGGCGACGTACTGTCCACTGCCCGGCAGGTTTCCCGCGAGGACGCCGATCAACAACCGATCGGATCGATCGAGATTCTGCCGCCGCTCGTACAAGAGCTCGCTCAAGTTGCGCTGCGCCGAGAGGAGACTCGGATCCAGGCTGATGGCGTGCTCGAACGCCGCCATCGCCTCGGTACTCTTTCCCAGGCTTCGCAGGAAGCCGCCTTCGTTGTTGTACGACTCCGGTGTTCGCGTCGAATTGCCGCTCGCGGACGAGCTGCTGAGATAGCCAAGGGATCGGAGCTCTTCGAGACGCTCGGCGTCGACGACGGCGCGACCGGTCGACGGGCTTGGCGGCACCGCCGGCTTGTATCGGCCGGTATAGTCTGCGCGAGGCTGGCTTGGACGGTCTACGCCATCGAGTGGAAGGCCTTCGAGGTCCCGTCCGGGCGGGAGCCCGAGCAGCGACAGCAGCGTGGCCGCGATCTGCTGGATGCCGCCCTGCGCATTGTGGCCGGTGTTGGGCGCGACGCCCGGGCCCCAGATCAGATAGATTCCTTCAGGCGCGTGCCAGGCGGCGGCGTTGGCCGTCGTGCCGTTCGCTGTCGCCGAAGGTCGCCGGTCGCCCCACACGAAGCCGTGATCGGAGGCAATCATCAGCACTGCGCCCGACGCTGCCGCGGCGCGTGCGAACTGCCCGAGCGCCTCATCGATCAACCGAAAGAAGCGCTCAGGCACAGCCTGATAGCGATCGAAGTCCCGTTGACTGATCGACCGTTGCCGCGGTGGCGCGTACGGCGCGAACACGTGGCCGATTGCGTCCGTTCCTTCCACATAGACGACGGCGAGATCCGGCCGCTCTTTCTCAATCCACTCCAGTGACAGCTCGCGGTAGACGCGCTCTTCGATGAGAATCCGGCGGAGCGCGCTGGTCGGCTGGGCGTATGGGTGGCCAGATTCGCTGGCCGATCGAAAGTCAGCGTCGCTCAGCCATGGCAGATAGGTACGCAGCTCCGAGTAGTCGACCGCTCGGCTTGCCCGCGTCACGGCGTCGCGCGCCCACGATTCCCGCTGCCGGGGGAACACCACGCCGGCGGGCGGAATGGCTCCCCTGAAGAGAAACGAGAACAGCCTGTCGGACACGATCAGTCCGTCGATGGCTTCTGCGGGATACGTAGCCCACAAGCCGAATACTGCCGAGCGCTTGCCGCCGGCGGTTGCCATGTTCCAGATTGCCGGTGCCCGACGCTCGCTGCTGAGGATCGGCTCCTTCTGGCCGGTCGCCGGATCGAATTGCGCAAAGTCGAGGATCCGGTGCGCGATCGGGCTCACGCCGGTCATCATCGTCGTCCACAACACAGGCGAGAGCGGCGGGTCCATCGTTCGCAGCCGGCCGCTGAATCCCTCAGCCGCCAGCCGGCCCAGATTCGGCATCACCCCGCGCGCGACGTATTGATCGAGGAGATTCCAGTCGGCGCCGTCGAGGCCGACGAACACGACCCGCTTGCCGGGGCGCACGTTTCGCACGATGTCGGCGACGGACCGAGGCGCCTCTTGCGCGCCCGCTCCGTTGGTGCGAACCTCCGGTGCGTTGGCAAGGAGGGCGAGCGCCAGCAGGGCGCCGATCGGCGATGCAGCACGCCGCACGCGCGAACGATATCTCATTTCACGCGCGAGAGTTCGCGCCATCGGCGCGTTGACAGGATTACATTGTTCATATAAAACGTGGAACCTCGCGCCAGTTCGGCCATGACATGACTGCCGTTATTCCACGCACCCTGGGCCGCTGGGATCTCGTGCTGCTCAAAGTCGTCGCGATTGTCAACATCAACAACGTGCCGGCGGTCGCGGTCTACGGGTGGACGTCGCTGGGACTCTGGCTGCTGGCTTTCGTCACGTTCTTCCTTCCGGAGGCCGTCGCGGTCATGGTCTTCAGCCGCCGCCATCCGGGGGAAGGCGGAATCTACCTGTGGACGCGCAAGGAGTTCGGCGACGCGCACGGGTTTCTGTCCGGGTGGTGCTACTGGACCAACAACCTCTTCTACGTGCCGGTCCTGCTCGTCTACATGGCCGGGATCCTGGCCTTCGCGGGCGGAGAGGCGGGAGCCGCCGATCTCGTCGGCCGGCGACTCTTCGTCGCCGGCGTGGCCTTTGGCTGGCTTGCACTGATTGCGATCGCCAACATCCGCGGCATGGCCGTCGGGAAATGGGTTCAGAACATTGGCGGGCTCGGCGCGTTCCTGAGCGTGGGCCTCGTGCTGGCGGCGGCAGGCGCCGCGTGGGCGTCGGGCACTGGCATCCACGCGCCGGCCGTCTCCGGCGTGAGCTGGGAAACCACCACGAGCTTCGCCGTCATGTGCAACGCGCTCGTCGGCATCGAGCTGGCGTCGACGATGGGCGATGAGATCCGGAACCCGGCACGCGATCTCGGCCCCGCGATCGCCATCGCCGGCTTCGTCTCGATCGCATCGTATCTGCTGGTGACCGCCGCGGTGCTCCTGCTCGTACCGATCGATCGGCTCGGCGTGATTCAAGGCGTCATGCAGGCGGTGGGCAGCGGCGCGCGCGCAGCGCACATCGGATGGATCGTGGTGCCGCTCGCAATCGTCATGGGATTGGCGACAGGCGGCGCCGCTTCAGCCTGGTTTGCCGGATCCTCCCGCATTCCGTTTGTCGCTGGCCTGACGAGTGCGCTGCCGTCCTCGCTCGGTCAACTGCACCCGCGCTGGCGCTCGCCCCACGTGGCGCTGATCGTCTGCGCCGCGGTCGCGGCCATCTTCACCGCGCTCTCGCTGGCGGGGTCGAGCGTGGCCGAAGCCTATCAGGTGCTGCTCAAGGCGGCTGTCGTGATCCAGCTCATTCCGTTCGTCTATCTTTTCCTCGGGCTTGCGAAGACGGCGGGCGTGAGCGCTCTTGCGCGTGGCGCGGGCGTCCTCGGTTTGCTGACGACGGTCGTCGGGCTGCTCGCGGCATTCCTGCCGACGGCTGAAGTAGCCAGCGTGGTGGTGTTCGAAACCAAGATGATCATCGGCGTGGCTGGACCGACGGCGCTCGGATGGTGGCTCTTCAAGCGCGCGCAGCGTCAGGAAATCGAGATGCCGGCATGAAAGGAAGTAAGGACATGGTTCGGGACGAAGGCAGCGATCCGGTCCGCGCGCGCGAGTTGGGGATGGATCGCCCCATTACGCGACGCGACTTCCTCAACGGCGTGGCGATTGGCGTCGGCGGCCTCGCGGCGAGCTCGTGGCTCGCGGGGTTCGACGCGTTGGCGGCGGGCCAGTTCGCCCAGGACGCGCCGGGCTATAACCCGTCCGCGCTCACCGGCATGCGCGGCACCCACGACGGGTCGTTCGAAGTGTCCCATGCGCTGCGAGACGGACGCTTCTGGACGACCGCCGGCCAGCCGATCAGCACGGGCGAGACGTACGATCTGATCGTGGTCGGAGGCGGCATCAGCGGCCTGGCGGCCGCGTACTTCTATCGCGCGCGCACGAGTCCGAACGCGCGCATCCTGATCCTGGACAACCACGACGACTTCGGCGGCCACGCCAAGCGGAACGAATTCCGGCCGGGCGGCAAGCTTTGGATCGCCAATGGCGGCACAGCGGGCATCTCATCGCCGTTTCCCTACAGCAAGGAAGCGCTCGGTCTCATGTCGGCGATCGGGATCGAGCCGAACGCCCTGTCGGCGGAAGCGAATCGCGCGGCGGATCGCTCGGTGTTCCAGGGTCTGCAGAACGCGTACTTCTTCGACAAGGAGACATTCGGCGAGGATCGGCTGGTCGTCGGCACGCCGGGCGGCGGACGCGGCCGCGGTCGCGGTGGGGCATCCGCGATGACATGGCCGGAGTTCCTCGCGAAAACGCCGCTGTCGCCGGAAGCGCAGAAGGACATCGCGCGGCTCGAGACCGAAAAAGTCGACTACATGCCGGGCCTCTCGTCGGCGGACAAGAAAGATCGCCTGTCGAGGATGAGCTACAAGGACTTCCTGCTGAAAACGGTGAAGGTCGATCCGAAGGTGATTCCTTTCTACCAGAGCCGGACGCACGGGCTGTACGGGATCGGCATCGACGCCGTCGGCGCCCTCGAGTGCTGGGGGTACCACTATCCAGGCTTCGAGGGCATGAACCTCGATCCGGTCGCCAACGGGCGCATGAGCTTCACGGCGAAAGGCGACGCAACGCCGCAGGCCCCGTACAACTTTCATTTTCCAGATGGCAACGCGTCGGTGGCGCGCCTCCTCGTTCGCGCGCTCATCCCCGAGGCGCTGCCGGGCACCACGGCGCAGGACAGCGTGCTCGCTCCGGTCGATTACGGGAAGCTCGATCGTGATGGTTCGCGCGTCCGCATCCGTTTGAGCAGCACGGCCGCGCGCGTTCGCCACGTGGGCGCGGCAGCTTCGGCCAAGGACGTCGAGGTTTCGTACGGACGCGACAAGAAGATCTACACGGTGCGCGGCAAGGCGGTTGTGCTCGCGTGCTGGAACATGATGATCCCCTATCTCTGTCCCGACCTGCCCGAGAAGCAGAAGACGGCGCTGAAGTACGGCGTCAAAGTGCCGCTTGTCTACACCAGCGTGGCGCTGAAGAACTGGACGGCATTTCAGAAACTCGGCATCAACGGCGCGTCGGCGCCCGGCATGTACCACACCGGCGCGCGACTGGAGATGCCGACCGTGATCGGCGGCTACGATCCGACGCCCAAGTCGCCGGCCGATCCGATTCTCGTGCGGATGACGCGCACCCCGTGCAAGCCCGGGCTGCCCTCGCGCGACCAGCATCGCGCCGGACATGTCGAACTGTTGTCGACGCCATTTTCGACCTTCGAGCTGAAGATTCGCGATCAGCTGGCGCGCATGCTTGCCGGTGGCGGCTTCGACGCGGCGCGCGACATCGACGCCATCACGGTCAATCGATGGCCGCACGGGTACGCGTACGAATACAACCCGCTGTGGGATCCCGATTGGCCGGAAGGGCAATCGCCGTGCGAGATCGGACGCAAGCCGTTCGGCCGGATCAGCATCGCCAACTCCGATGCCGCGGCGGCCGCCTACACCGACCAGGCGATGGATCAGGCGTATCGAGCCGTCAACGAGCTGATTGCGGCGAGGGCCACTTAGGGCAGGAAGGGCAGGAAGGGCAGGAGAGGGGGGACCATCGCATGCGTGGACGAACAACAGTCGTCGGTAATCTGTTAGCAGCCACGCTGGCCACGCTTGTCGCGGTGGTGCATCCGTCGGCCCAGCCGCAGCCGGCCGATCTCGTGCTGCTGAACGGCGAGATCCTCACCGTTGACGCGAGCGATGCCATCGCGCAGGCCGTGGCGATCGCGGGCGGGAAGATCGTCGCGGTCGGAACGAATGGCGAGGTCCGCTCGCGGGTCGGAGGTTCCACGCAGGTGATCGATCTCCGCGGCCGCACCGCGACGCCCGGTTTGATCGACACGCACGTCCACTTCTCGGAAGCCGACGCGCTATTCTCCGTCGACCTCAGCGACGTGTCCGTGACGAAGATGGACGATGTGTTGAAGCGCGTCGCCGATCGGGTGGCCACGCTGAAACCGGGCGAGTGGGTGCGCGGTCGCGGGTGGGACGAAGGCAAGCTCGCCGAGCGTCGCTACATCACCGCGGCGGACCTCGACAAGGTCGCGCCGGACAACCCCGTCTGGCTGACGCAGACCACCGGACACTACGGCGTTGCCAACAGCTACGCCCTCAAGATGGCCGAAGTGCGGAAGGATACGAAAGACCCGGCTGCCGGGACCATCGATCGCGACGCGCAGGGCAATCCCACCGGCGTGCTCAAGGAAGCCGCCCAGGGGCTCGTGTCGCGGCTGGTCCCACCCTACACGCGCGAGCAGCAGAAGCAAGGCCTGCTCGCGATCATCAAGGACTTCAACGCCGAAGGGATGACCGGCGCGAAGGATCCCGGCATCGGCGAGCCGAAGTGGGAGCTCTATCAGGAGCTGCTCAAGGAAGGCGCGCTGACGGTGCGCATGTTCGCGCTGTGGTCCGGTGCGCGGCGTCTCGAGGACAGCGCGCAGGTGCTCGCGCGCGTGCAGGCGAATCCCCGTCCACCTGCCTCGCTCGGTGACGGCACGCTGCTGTCGGGCGGGGTCAAGATGTACATGGACGGCAGCGGCGGCGCGCGCACGGCCTGGATGCACGAAGACTGGAACAAGAACTTCACCGAGAAGGACGCCGGGAACACGGGCTATCCGACAACGCCGCCCGACGTGTACCGGCGCATCGTGACCGATCTGCACAACGCGGGCGTGCACGTCAGTACGCACGCGATCGGCGATCGCGCGATCGATTGGGTGGTCGACACCTACGATCAGGCGCTCGCGGCGAAGCCGACGCGCGGGCTCCGCCACGGCATCATCCACGACAACACGCCCACCGATCACGCGATCGAGGTGACGGCGCGCCTGCAGCGGGAGTTCGATGCCGCCTATCCCGAGGCGCAGGCGGAGTTCATGTGGTGGATCGGCGACAACTACGCGGCCAACCTGGGCCCGTCGCGTGCGCTACGGCTCTCGCCGCTCCGCACCTTCGTCGAGAAGGGCATCAAATGGGCCGGCGGCTCCGACTACAGCGTGACGCCGTTTGCCGCCCGCTACGGGCTCTGGGCATCGGTGGCGCGGCGGACGCTGAACGGTGTCCACGGCCCGACGCCGTTCGGCGTCAAGGAGTCGATCGACATCAAAACGGCCCTGCGGTCGTATACGGCGTGGGCGGCGCACCAGATGTTCCTCGACGATCGAATCGGGTCGATCGAAGTCGGCAAGGACGCCGACATCGCGGTCTGGGACCGCGACCTCTACACCGTGCCGACGGACGCGCTGAAGGATCTGCGCTGTGAGCTGACGTTGTTCCGGGGCAGAATTGTCCATCGCGACGCGCGGGCGTTCGCCGCGAGAGATGGCTCGGCTTCGCGCAGCCACGCATTCGCAGCAGGAGAAGAGCGATGACACGTCACACGCGCAGCCGCAGGGAGTTCATGGGCCTGACCGGCGCCGGTCTCGCCGCCGCGGCAGGCGGACGCTGGCCCGTCGGCGCGGAGGTTGCGGCGGCGGCGCCCGAGCCGCAGGACGTCGACCTCGTGGTCTTCAACGCGAAGGTGTACACCGTTGACGCC
>Ga0066388_100001862_pt1 | contig 12348 bp, 5 predicted proteins | sample PanSoiMetaGPlot6_FD_64539 | JGI IMG/M metagenome (GOLD analysis project Ga0066388, IMG submission 64539) | Tropical forest soil microbial communities from Panama analyzed to predict greenhouse gas emissions - Panama Soil - Plot 6 (Hybrid Assembly) | ecosystem: Environmental > Terrestrial > Soil... | reverse complement strand
CACCTCCAACGGGCTGGGCTCCATGGGCTACGCGGTGCCCGGCGCGCTCGCCGCGCGCATGGCCTACCCGGATCGTCCCGTGGTCGCCTTCACCGGCGACGGCGGCTTCCTGATGACGGTGGCCGAGTTGCAGACGGCGCAGCGCGAGGATCTGCCGATCATCGTGCTGGTGTTCGACGACCGCGAGATCGGCCTCATTCGCGTCAAACAGGAGATCAAGGGCATCGCCGCGCACGGCGTGCAGCTCGGCGGCGTCGACTGGGAGAAGTTGGCGCAATCCTTCGGCGCCGACGGCGTGACGGTGGAGACCGAGCAGGCGCTCGCCAACGCGCTGCAAGCGGCGCTGCGGTCGAGCCGTACCACGGTGATCGGCGTGCGCATCGATGCCTCCGGCTACGTCGCCCAGTTCAATGCGCTGCGCGAGTTGTGATCGGAATTTCGGCTCGGATCGTTGCTGCCTGCGACGGGCTGGCTGTCGCTGGTGGACACTCCAGGGCGAGGACGAAGGCCAGGATTGGCGTGAGGCGGCGCGAACGCTTGGGATTCTTGGTGCTGCTCCAGCAGTCGCTGTGCCTGGGCCGCAATCTAAGCAGCAATGCTCTCAGAGCTCATTTCAGACGCGGTCCAGCAACGCCTTGGCATCTCTGAGATCGGCGGTATCGAAGCCCTCATTAAACCAATCGTAGACCGGCTCCAGCAGCTCGCGGGCATCGCCGCGGCGTCCTTGCTCGTACCACAGGCGCGCCAAGCTGGTGGCGGCCCCGAGCTCCCACGATTTCGCACCTTGCTGGCGTGCGATGGCCAACGACGTCGCGAGACAGGCCTCCGCTTCGGCGGTGGCATTCAATCCGTACCGCTGCAGAAGCAGGGTGCCCTTGAGTGCGTGAAGTCTGGCCTCGTAAAGGCGCTCGCTGGTGCTTTCCACCGCGGCCAACGCTTCGGCGATAGTATCGAGTCCCTTCCCGGGCTCGCCGTTTCTGCCGTAGGTCTCTGCCAGCGACGCCAGCCAACGTGGCCGGTCCATCTGCGCCCCGGTGGCGAGGAAATCTCTCAGGCCGTTGCGCAGCTGTTCAAGCCCCTGTGTCGCCTGGGCGCCCTGAGCCATGGCCCAGCCCTGTACCATGCTTGACTCGGCGATCCAGAACCGAAATCCGTGTTCCGTCGCCAGACATAGCGATTCCTTGGCCAGGCGCTCGGCGGCTTCCGGCTCGCGACGGTGCTGATGGAGGAAGCTGCGATAGAGCACCGCCTGTGCCAAGCTAAAAGGATGCTTCAGCTCGCGGGCAAGGGCCAACGCTTCGTCGCTGCGCGCAAGGGCCTGGTCCGGATAGCCGAGCACCCACGCGACATATGACTCGTGCACCAGGGATGCCACGCCCGGATCATTGCCGTAGCGCAGGGCGTGGGCATGGTGCTGGTCGCGGTCGTAGAGCAGACGGCCTTTTTTGAGATGGTCGCGGGCCGGGCCGAGCTGGCCGAGCCAGAGCAATGTGACGCCCAGCGCCCGGTGAGCTTCGAGCCGATGCGCGGAGCTGTGCTCACGCTGCGACACGGTCAACATTTCGGCCGCGAGCTCATAGGCTTGTTGCCATTGGGCGCGCACGAGGCCGAAGACCCAGAGGCCGCGCAGGACGGAAAAGACCTTCTCCGAATCCGTCAGTTGCTGAGACAGGTTTCTGGCACGCAGGTACGCGACCTCGACTTCGGGCGCGCCGAAACCGTTGGTCGCGGTGTAGGTCGCGCCGAGGGAGACTTGCAGGTCGAGCTCCTGCTGATTCCGCAGCGGGTTCGCCGGCAGGGTCATGAGCAATTCCAGTGACTTGTTGAAATGGCTGATCGCCTCCGCGTTGGCGCAGCGTTTCAGCGAGTGCTCGCCTGCCTTCTGCCAATAGCGGACGGCAGGTTCGACCAGCGCCGCCCCGGTATAGTGCCGGGCCAACACTTCGGGCTCCTTCTCTGCAGTCTCGGGGAACTGCTCCTCGAGGATGCGCGCTAGGCGCGCATGGAGCGCCTTGCGCTTGGCGCGCACTAGGCTGGCGTATGCGGTGTCCCGCACCAGTGCGTGCTTGAACATGTAGGTCGCGACCGGCGGTTCTTTGCATCCCACGATCAGCTCGGCGTCCGTCAACTGGCGCAGTGCTTCGTCGAGCCCGGTCTCTCCCTGCGGGAGCACGGCGGACAGGAGCTTGTAAGAGAACTGCCGGCCGATTACCGCAGCGGTTCGCGCCACTTCCTTCCAGGCTCCGAGTCCATCCAGGCGAGCCATAAGCGAGTCATGGAGGGTTTCCGGAATCACGACCTCCGGCAGCGGGATGGTGCGCGTGTAACGGTCGCCGTCGTCCCGTAGGTAGCCCGCTTCCAGCACGGTCTTCGTCAACTCTTCGAGGCACAGCGGCAGTCCGTCGCAGCGCGCGACGATCTGCTCCATAACCTCGGGAGGCAGCGGCCGGCGGCCGGTCATCTCGGTGACCAAGGTCCTGGCGTCCGGCTCGTCCAGGCGGTTGAGAACACACCGCGTTGCGTGCCCGTTGTCTTCCCATGGCCAGGTGAATTCCGGCCGGCATGTCATCAACAGCAACAGCGGCAATTCATGCACGCGCGACAGCAGTCGTCCGATGAGCTCCCGCGTTGTGGGGTCGACCCACTGCAGGTCTTCGAACACCATCAGGATCGGTTGCCTGACTCCCAGCCGATCGAGTCGCGCTTCGAGCGCCTCCAGCGTGCATTGCTTCGAGCGCCACACACTCAGATCGACCGCGGGATAGCGGCCTTCGGACGGTATCGACAGCAGCGATGCGACCAACGGCACCACCTGCGATACGTCGTCCGTCGAATCGGAGAGCAGGGCTTCCAGCTTGTTGAGCTTCACCGCCGGCGGGTCGGTGGCCGCCAGTTGCGCCGCATACTCGATGTGGCTGATGACGGGATAGAGGACGGTATTCTCGTGGTAGGGCGAGCCGAAGTAGCGCAGGCACGTATAGTCCTCCCCGGCCAATTGCTCCCGCAACGCCAGCGTCAGCCGTGACTTGCCGATGCCGGGAGCGCCCGACAGCAGCACCGCGCAGCCCTCGCCCGCCTTCGCCCGCTCCCAGTGCGCACGCAAAATCGCCAGTTCTCGATCGCGGCTTACCAGCGGCGTGAGGGCGACTTTGGTGCCCCCGGCCTCGAAGCGGTTTGCAGTCGGGCGCTCTGTCACCGCTCGCCAGGCCTGGACCGGCTCGGGGAAGCCCGCGAGACGGTTGCGGCCGAGGTCGCCGTACTCGAACAGGTGGCCGGCCAGCCGCCGCGTCGGATCCGAGATCGCCACGCAGTCGGGTCCGGCAAGGGCCTGGAGCCGAGCGGCCAGATTCGGGGTCTCGCCCACGACCGTGAGCTCGTGCACGTCGCCTTTCCTTGCGACCGCCCCAGCCACCACCTCGCCGGTCGCGATCCCGATGCGCGTCTGCAGCGTGAGATTCGGTCTTAGCCGCAGCTCGTGCACGGCCGATACGATCGCCAACCCGGCCCGGACCGCCCGTTCGGCATCACGTTCCGTCGCAACCGGAAAGCCGAAATAGACTAGCAGGCCGTCGCCCGTGCAACGGGCGATACGCCCATTGAAGCGCGTGATAACGTCGTTGCAGCAGGCAAGATAGCCCAGGATGATCTCGCGCAGATCCTCTGCATCGAATTGCATCGACAGGGCTGTCGAGCCCACTAGGTCGCAAATCAGAACGGTGACGTGGCGACGCTCGAGGTCGGCCGTCTGCGCGGCTGCCGGCGCTCGTACGTGGGGCGGATCAGGTAACATGTTGGTGGGCCCCGCTGGAGTTCTCTACAGCCTGCTCTTCGCAGCGTCGGCGCCCGTGGCCGTAACGCCGACCGTTCGCACTCTACTGCTCCAACCTGATCAAACCCTGTCAGGGTTTCACATCGTAGCGTGTGAGTTACTTCACTCAGAGGCGCTCCCGTCGTTGTTATGGTGAAATATAGACCCGCGTCCCGGGGCGATCCATGTCGATGGTGGCGACTTCATCGGCGCCGCACCGGCGCGCCACGAGTGGGCTCCCGAGACCTTTCAGGAGCTTGCCTTCGACCGCGAGGCGCCCTTGCGCGAATTCGCCGAGGCAAGCAAGCGGTTTCCCGAGCTCATCACCGTCTGCTAAGTCGCGGCGGCTGCGATTCCCGCAATAGGTCGAGGCGGGAGCTGGCGACGCCGCCAGAACGGTGCATCGCGCCACCGCTTCTCGGCGGCGTAATATCGGTAGCGCGTCAGCAGATACTCGGCGAATGCCTTGTCGATGTCCTCGCGATAGAGCTGTGCTACCGATCGATCGCCGCGGCAAAACGCGGCGGCCAGCCGGGCCACCTTGCTCCCCCATTCAAGCCCTTTCGAGATGCCTTCCGACGACAGCGGATCGAAGCTCATGGCGGCGTCGCCGACCGCGAGCCAACCCTCCCCGGCGGGAACATCAAGTCGCTGCGTCCGCGCCGTCCGCACGTCCAGATACGCACCCACGGCAGCATCCGTCATGCGCGCAGCTGTGATGTCGGACGCCTGCAACTGCCGGAGCCACACTGCGCTTCGACCCCGTGTCGAGGTGTCGATGAGATCCGCATCCGTCATGAACGTTGCGATGATGGTGCCGTCGGCCAGGCCGGCCGAGTACCACCAGCCATTTTCGACCGCCTCGATCATGACCAGGTGATTATCCGGCGACGAACCGGCCGTGCGTCCCACGACGCCGACGAGCTCGTCGTAGACGATCGGCGTGGCTCCGACCCGCTTTGCCACTGAGGCAGCGCGCCCCGTCGCATCGATTACGGCGGCGCATCTGATCCCGGACGTTTGCGCCTCGTGCTGGAACGATATGTCCCATGATCCGCGGGAGCGCGTGATTGCTGATATTCTCGCGCTCGTGACGATCCGGGCGCCGAGCCTCGCGGCAATCGCCGCAAGGTTCGAATCGAAGTCCGGACGCGAGAGGTTCATCCCCTCGCCGTTGGGATGGAACAGATAATCCCGGTCCGCGGGCTTGCTCGTGCCCCATACCGAGCGGATCCCGGGGCAGGAGACATGCCGCCCGGATTCGAACAGACTTGACAGCCCGAGTGCACCGAGCAGAGGCTTCGTGCCCGGCGCAACATGTTCGCCGACGCGCAACGAGCGGTAATCGCTGCGCTCGATGACGATCACATCGAGACCGTCCCGCACGAGCGTGAGCGCCGTGGCGAGCCCGGCGGGCCCGCCGCCCACCACCGCGACGTCATAGCGAGACGATCCCATTTTCCTTCGACCGCCTCGACGGCAGCTAGTGGGTGGTGCCGAATCCCATCGTCACGCCGGTCGGATGGCGCTCCCGTTCTTCGTGCGAAGAATCCAATCGCAACGCTCTCACCCGGCCCCTCGGGACCCCATCCGGAGGCGGATAGCCCGCCGCCATCCAAGCCTCCAACGTTCGGATCGCGGGGCAGCCGTCGTTGCCAGGGATTCCCGCCCGGAATGCCTCGGCAAGCGGCTTGTGCCCGCCGAACAACTCGTCGAACAGCCCGCGCTCCTTCTGCAGCCGCGCCTGCAGCGACACCAGGAACCCGCTCACCGGCACGGCCGAATTCGGCGCAGCACGAATCAGCTCGAACCATTGGTCGATGGTCAGAAGTTGGCCGGTGACGGGATGGACCAGCCGGAACTCGAGACCCTGAAACGGCGCGGCTTGAACAGCAGCTATGTGGGTCACGGCGCGAACCATGCCCGATGCGATCCAGGTCTTGTATCGCGAGGCTATCGCGCTTTTGATCGCGTCGAGCCGCTGCGTCTTGCCGGGCACGCGTTCCTTTTTCGCAGCGTGTTTCCTGCCATTTGCTTTAGCCTCGAACAGAACGACCTCGAGCCACAGGGCGATCCGATAGTTCTCCGTCGTCTCCTGCCACAGGAGCAGCTGCTCGATCGGCAGCTCCTCGGCAACGTCCGGATCGATGGCCTGCAATCGGCGCCGCAGCGCGAGCAGACGATCGAGGTTATCGTCGTCGAGACGGCGGGCAAGAGCAGAATTGGTCACTCTCAGCTGCTCTTTCAGTTCCTTTTTGCGCGACTGTATCTCTTGCTCCTCGCCGAGCTGCAAGGTCCAATCGCGCCAGAGCTTGATTTCGTCATCCGAGAAGACGTGGTACATCGGTCCGCCGCGGAATTCGAGCTTCTGGAAGAACCTGCTCCGATCGAGATTGCCGGGAACGATGTATCCGTTCTCCTTGAGGGCATCGAGAAAACCGGGCGGGTCGGAGAACCATTCGTTGATGGCTCGAGTTCCCAGGGTCCGCCTGGTGTGGTTGAATTCTCCAAATGGCTGCTTCTTGCGGATCAGCCACTCGAGCCGTTGCTGCAGCGTCGGCGGCTCCTGAATGATCCGGATGACCTGCTGGATGATGATCACGAACGTATACGCGAACGCGACGTACCCGTCCCAGATCCGCTTCCAGTGAGCCTGGACGGCCGGTTCGCCTCCTTCGGTGCGGATCTGCCGCAGATAAATCTGGACGGCTCGCACGATTTCCGCGCCGTGGCCGCAGGCAGCGTTATCGATCGCGATGTGCATTCGGTAGAAATGCGAGCTCAGGCCGACATGCTCGACCATCGCAGCGATCCGATGTAATTCGAGAACGGTCCACTCCAGCCACAGTGACATCCCGATGATTTCCGGATAGTAGCGGTTGCTGAACTCCGAAATTCCAAGCTGGAAGGCCGGACTGTCAAAGGCGGCATCGAGGAATTCCGGATCGCGGGAGAAAGCGGTGCTTTCCATCGGCGGCGGGTAGTAGCCGAACGAGTGGCAGAGGTCGCGATAGATGTTCGCGTGATTCTGCGAGGGCACGCCGTCGCCGAGCTCCTCTTTCAGGATCGTGAAGAGAATTGAATTGACCTCATCGACCGGTCCGACGCGGTGGATATTCCGCAGCCAGGCGCCATCGAGGAAATTGAACGGCGTCAGCTGTCGAATGCGCTCGATGACGTTCTCGCGTGTGCGGAAATAGGGATTGTGATTGGGATCGACGACATTGTAATCCTCCTTGACGCCGTTCACGTCGACTGTGAAAGCGAAGTCGGCGCAGTCGTCATAGATGTCCTTCATCCTCTGATCGAAGACCGCTTCGCTGTATTTGAAGGGTCGAATGTTGTCCATGAAGGCGAAAGCGTCGGCCGTGAGCTGCAGGCGGCGCCCTGCCTCCAGCACGTTTTCGACAAACTCCTGCACCTTCGGCAGACAGCCGCGATGCTGATCCAAATTGAGCAGGCAATGGAAGAGCTCGCGCACATCCATGCCCGCGTATGGCCGGCGCTGCGTCTCGACCTGAACGATCTCGCGTTGCGCAGGATCCTTTCCGCGCCATGCGGTCTGGCGGGGAATCACGAAGCCGAGCTCGTGCCAGTAGCGAACCATGTCATCGCAGCCCCGTCGCTCGGAATCGCGTGGATCATCGACCACGGTTGCCGGATTCCGCCAGGGACGGCGGAAGAGTGTGGTCACCCCTAATCCGCGATCCCATTTTTCGCGTCCCTCCAGCCCCTCACTGAGCTGCGGTTGACCGGGGCGCCAAGCCTTGTTCGCCTCCTCGAATACGTCTTCCGGAATGACGTCATCCGGTCTTGCCGCGGGCCACCAGGTATCCTTGCAGTCGTAGAGATCCGCCTGCCATGGCACGCACATGTGCTTGGTGATGTCGCCGGGTCCGTGGGTCTTGGAATTGATGCGAAAAGCAGCCGCGTACAGCTCTTTTTCCCTCGCGATCCATGTCATCTCGATGCCGGGAAAGAACGCGCCTCCGACACAGGGCTCCAACGCGGCACGTTGCAGGGCGATGACCTGCTTCGCTGGATCCGCGATATCGGCCAGCGCGGGATAGACTTCGTTTTGACCGGCCGTGAAATCATCGCTGCTCCAGCGCTGGAATTTGCGATATTGCGACGGCAACAGTGACAACCAGGTCGCGGGCTCCCCTTCGGTCCTGTCGCCTTCATCCCCCGAAAGCGGCGGCATGTAGAAGGTGGTTGCCTGATCTCTCGCCTCGTCTGGATCGGGATTGCGGATGTGCATGAAAATCCGACTCCGCATCTCGTCCGGCAACGGCTCTTGTCTGAAGTTGCCGGCCTTGTCGAAGCCATGATGGCGTCGTGCCTCCTCGTTCACCCACGCGGTATCCGCGGCGCGCAGCAGAATGGGTCGGATGTCGCGGCCGAACTCCACATTCGGCTCGTCTTCGACCCATCCTTGTTTAATCGCCACCTCGCGCATGACATCATAGAGGGTGACGATCGGATAGACCCCCGGCGCATACTTCGGGGGCGCGACGATGACCCACGCAGCCTGCTCGGGATCGTCGATCGTAATCGTTCTGGACTTGCCGTCAGACCCGACGGGCAGCGTCACGGTCGCGGTTACCGGACCATCGGACACATCGTCGTACCAAAAGTCGTTGTTCGCCCAGAACTCGTCGTCGGTCGGCTCGGCGCCGATCGGAATTTCCGGTTTGGTGGAGGCCGATGTGCCCGATCCGCCGAGCACGAGCAGTCGCCCATTCTCGTCGACTTGCAGCTCGCCGAGCGGTACGGGCGTGTCGAGAAAAGAGCCGGTATCGAACCGCACGCTCTCGATTGTCCCGTCCTCCTTCACGACTGCACCGGTTCCGTCGATGCGGCGCGCTCCCGGATCGATGACGAGGCTTTTGCGACTATCGGGCGGCTGACCTTGGGGAACCGGGAAGGCGTGGTTTCGCGCGATGCGATGGCGCCCGTCCGGATCCTGCTCGTGCTGTTCCCAACTGATGAACTTGTACCAGGCGCCTTTCTTGTTCTTCAAATGAACCGACCACTGAACCTCCGCCAGACTCGATGGCGTCCCGCTGTGATTGTCGCGGCCTTTGATCGGAAGCTCACCCAGACTCTTTCCATTCTTGTCGTATGCATAGATGCGGAACCGCGCCGCCTGCCGTTTTACCCGTCCCGCCTCATCCTTGAAGCCGCCTGCGGGTATGGCGACATCCTGCGGATCACAGGGCGCCTCGGGACCGATGAAGAATTCGTCTGGGCTGTTGCCGACCCGGGCAATCCCGATCCCCGGATGGATTCGACACTTATGGACCTTGGAATAGGGAAAAGACTTCGAGCCGTTGGCTCGGGTCGCTTCAGCAGCCATGTCGCTCTCCCGTCGACGTGCCCCGGAAATACTGCGCGATCCAATTGATTGCTATCGAGTGAGCGTACATCGTACCCGCGGGATAAGGCGCGCGTGTGTGAAGTAGCTTACAGTTCGCCGGCGACATAGCATGCCCATCCTTCGTAGGACGGCCGTTCGGAAGGATCCCATTTTGCAACTCGTGCGTCGTGCGTGACGGTCCACGACCGAAGGAGGAAATATGCAGCTCGCAATCTGCCGGCCGAGTGGGGGCTCGTTCGAAGCTATCACGGACGTTTTCGACAAGAATGGGCTGCGCTGGCTCAAGTTTGGTGATGAATACCTCTGTCAGGCCGTCGGCCATGCCGGCCCTGTTGCTTGGCAAGAACTCGCCGGTCCCGGCTACTCCTTCAAGGAGGTGATCGGAGGGTCGAAGGGCGGGAAGGACCACGAGCTGTTCCTGGTGACTCAGGAAGGGCGCCTGTTTCAACGCGCATATCCGGAGGTCCCCGTCCTCTACGACAGAGGGCGCCATCTCGTTGTTTCCCTCGATCAACGTCAGGCTGGCCAAATCATCGCCCACCCTGCGCGCTTTGCCGTCAGCCCCGTGACCAGGAACGAGATTGTCTTCGACGCCTTGCGCCGTCCCGCCACGCCGCCCCATCCCATCGATCCCCGAATGAAGAACCTCGTGGATTCAATTGATCGAGCCAATTTCGCAGCTGTTCTGACCGAGCTGGCAACATTCCCGACCCGGCACTCGCTGTCGGGTCACTTTCGGGATGCTGCAAAGCGCATGCGGGACCGATTGCAGCTGATGGGCTACGAGATCCAGCTGCAGGACGTAGCGCTTCCTGGCGGAACGACGCTGAACATCATCGCCGACAAGAAGGGAGCGGCAGCGGGAGAGCGCTCGATGACCCTGGTCACCGCCCACCTGGACTCGATCAATCATCGGGCCGATCACGGTCATGTCGAGGACCCGACTGCTCCCGCGCCGGGGGCGGACGATAATGGCAGCGGCAGTTCAGGTGTTGTCGAGCTGGCACGAGTCTTCAGCCGCATCCCCATTCAGCAGGATTTGCGGCTGATCCTGTTCGGCGGCGAGGAGCAGGGCCTGTTCGGAAGCAAGCGGCATGTGAGTCAATTGTCGGCCGCGGACCGCACACGCATCACAGCCGTGGTCAACATGGACATGATCGCCGAGCTCAACACCAGGAGTCCGACCGTTCTGCTGGAAGGAGGCGACCCGGTGTCCAAGGAGATGGTGAGCGCCCTTGCCGCGGCCGCGCATGCCCACACGACATTGAACGTGAACACCTCGTTCCACCCGCACGACAGCGATCACGTGCCCTTCATCGAAGCAGGGCTCCCGGCCGCATTGACGATCGAAGGCAACGACGACGCAAACCATAATATTCACAGTGCCAACGATACCCTCGACCACGTTAACCAGGATTTAGGTCTGGAGATACTTCGGATGATAGCCGGGTTCGTCGCGGGTCGCGTCAAGGTATAGGCTGCCGTTGCTGCCGTCGTGTGCGATGCCCGAAAAATGCCGGGGAGGGAGAACCATGAACAGTGCAGCCAAGCCGGTTGCCACGCCTACGCGCCGCGACGTCATCGCGACCGCCGGCGTCGCGGGCGTTGTCGCCGTCGCCGATGCGCTGACGGGCCGCACCCGGGCGGAAGCTCGCAAGCCGCCACATGTCGTCATCGTCGGCGCGGGCCTGTCCGGCCTGTGCGCGGCCTACCTTCTCCAGCAAAGGAACTGGACATACACGATCCTCGAGGCCGAGCGGAACCATATCGGCGGACGTGTGCGAACAATGCCCATTGGCAACGGCCTGCACTGGGAGGCCGGGGCCATGCGCATCCCGCACAATCACCACATCACCCTGCGCTACATTAGTCAGTTTCCGGAAATCAAGACGCGAACATTCGTAATGAACAACGACAATGCGTACTTGTTCGCCCGCGGATACAAGGTGCGCGCAAAGGACGAGGACAAGATCCGGCAACGCTTCGACCTCAGCCGGTGGGAGCGTAGCCAGTCGTCCGGAGCCCTGTGGAATCTCGCGGTTCACGATCTGCCCAACGGGCTTACCGGCGATCAGCAGAAAGAGTTGCGATCTGGCGATTGGTTCACCTACGCGAAGCTGCGAAAATGGGACCGGCTTTCCCTGCGGCAGCTGATCGAGGAAGCGCGCGTCCCCGGCTTCGATCCATCGAAAGATGCCGTACCGCTGACCGAGGAGGCGATCGAATACCTGCTGTTCGGGATCGGCAACCTGACGCTCCAGCATGGCGCCTCGACCGAGTTTCTACGCGAAGAGATGAACGGCGTCTGGGATCCGCCGTTCTCCGAGATCATCGGCGGCACGCGCGGGCTGCCCGACGCCTTTGCGAACCGGTTGTCCAATGCGCCGAGAATGGGCTGCGAGGTGATTCGACTGGAGCAGGATCTTGCGGCGAAGCGGGTGAAGGCGATCTATCGACAGGGCGGCACGGAAGCATCCGTGGAAGGCGACTACTTGCTGTGCACGCTGCCGTTTCCGGTCCTGTCGCAAATCGACGTCGATCCGCCCTTCACCCCGCACAAGCGGCGCGCCATCATCGAGATGGGCTACGACTGCGCGACCAAGGTCGTGTTTCTGACGAAGAACCGGTTTTGGGAATTGAACGATGGGATCTATGGCGGGAGCACGACAACCGATCTGATCACCGGCCCGATCTTCTATCCGTCCGACAATGCGGATGCGAAAGATCCGTCCGTCTCGAACGGGCCGGGCGTTCTGCTCGCCTCCTATACCTGGGGACAAGATGCCCGCCGGCTCGGAGCGATGAGTCCGAGCGATCGGATCGCGTTCACGTTCAATCAGGTCAAGAAGGTTCATCCCGACCTGACGCAACCCGGCATGATATTGGATAAGAACACCTGGACGTGGGACAGCTACCCTTGGGCCGGCGGCGCCTTTGCATTCTACTTGCCCGGTCAATTCGCGCGCATGCACCGCCATGTCGTCGCCCCCGAGGCGCAGATTTATTTCGCGGGCGAGCACTGCTCCCACAGTCACAGCTGGATGCAGGGAGCCCTCGAGTCCGCGGAGAACGCAGTGGACGCGCTACTGGTCGCGCAGGCCAGGTGATCCGGGGACGAGCCACCTGTCGCTCCTGATTCAGAACAATTCAGCTCGGCCCC
>Ga0066388_100001861_pt1 | contig 12349 bp, 13 predicted proteins | sample PanSoiMetaGPlot6_FD_64539 | JGI IMG/M metagenome (GOLD analysis project Ga0066388, IMG submission 64539) | Tropical forest soil microbial communities from Panama analyzed to predict greenhouse gas emissions - Panama Soil - Plot 6 (Hybrid Assembly) | ecosystem: Environmental > Terrestrial >... | reverse complement strand
CACTCGCCCGCGAGATCGGCAACCGCACCCTACAAACCGAAGTCATCAACGGCCTCGGCCACACACTGCGCGAGTCCGGCCAACCCGAACAAGCACTCACCCAGCACCAGGCCGCGCACACCCTGGCCACCCGCCTCGGCAACCGCTACGAACAAGCCCACGCCCTCGACGGCATCGCAGCAGCACTAGACGCCACCGGCGACCACCACACCGCCCACCAACACTGGCTCGAAGCCCTGGCCATCTACACCGACCTCGACCTACCCGAAGCCGACCAACTCCGCTCCCGGCTGAAAGCCCGAGAGGCCGAGGGTGACCAGAGCCCGGGTGACCAGAGCCCAGGCGGCCAGGAGCCGGCCGCTGGGCCTCGCGGATAGCAGCGGGCGGGCGGACGAGCGGACGGCATAGGCTCGGGTGGTGAGCGAAGTTGCGGCGGGTGTCACCGATCTGCTCCTCGGTGCCGTGCTGGTCGGCTGCGCGATGCGGCTGCGCTCTGCCCCGGGGGTACACCGGTACTGGGTGCTGATGTTCTCGTTGTCGGCCGCCGGGGCGTTCGCCGGCACGGTGCACCACCTCGTGTTCCACGGGTCGCCGGTGGGCGCCGACCTGAGCTGGGTGGTCGTCGGCGTGCTGGTCGCGGTCGCGATCTCCTACCTGCTCGCGGCCACGGCGACGGAGCTCCTGGGCCCCGGCACCGCTCGGCTGTTCATCGGGCTGCGGGTCGGTGGGCTGGTCGCGTACCTGGTTGTGATCACCACGACCGGAGTAGGGCGGACGGGGCCGCTGGTGCTCAGCGAGAGCGTCACGATGGCGACCATCGTCGGGCTGTGGCTCTACGGGCTCCGCGTCGGACACCCCCGGGCGCGCCGCCTGCTGATGGCGATCGTGGTGAGCGCACTGTCCGCGGTCGCGATCGCGCTGCCTGCCGGGGGAGAGCTGTACGACCGCACCGGTCTGGACGGCCGGTCGCTGCAGCACCTGGCCCAGATCCCGGGCGTGCTGCTGCTGTGCCAGGCGCTCGTCGTCCCGCTGCCCGCCCCGGTCGAGGGCAGGTCCACCGCGCCCCCGCTGGGCGGCGAGATCGCCTGACCAGAAAGGAACGTTGCGGCGACCGGGTCGCGACGCTCCATTACCGTCTCATGCCGACACAGCGGCCCGAGAGAGGCGGGAGACTGACCGAAAAGTAACGCTTCGCCGACCGGGCCACAACGCTCCGTCGTTGCTATCCGCCTCCACGGCGGTCCGGCGCAGCGGCCCGGGACCTGACCGGAAGACGACGACCACAACTGACGGGGGACGGCACCGTCTCCCACTGGCCGCCTGTCGAAGATCGCCGGGCAGCCCGGTCGGAGTGCCCATAGGGTGAGCGGATGGTTACGATGTGCTGCTCGCCGCTGGCTCGTTCGATCACAATACCGCCACAGGCTGACCGACCCACTGGCGCACGGGGGTCGGTCGGTGGAAAGTCGGCCCGGATGGCTTTACGCCCATTCAGTGTCGCAGCCGTGTTACAGGATCACCGAAGATCCGGGTGAGGACGAGATGACAGCACCGCTCGATGTCACTGGCGCAGCGACCGAGGCCCAACCCGAGGCCGGGCTGGCCGGTCTCGGTGCCAAGGCAGTGGAGGGGCGGTCGCTCGGGCAGATCGCCTGGCTCCGACTGCGGCGGGACAAGGTGGCGATGGCCGGCGGGGTCGTCGTCATCCTGCTGATCCTCATGGCGATAGCGGCGCCGCTGCTCACGAGGCTGTTCGGCCATCCGCCGAACGAGTTCCACCAGAACCTGATCGACCCGTCGCTGCAGATCCCGAAGGGCAAGTGGGGAGGCATCAGCTGGGACTTTCCGTTCGGCCTCGAGCCCCAGAACGGCCGGGACCTGTTCAGCCGCGTCGTCTACGGAGCCAGGATCTCGCTGTTGATCGCGTTCCTCGCCACCGTGCTGGCAGTGGTGATCGGCACGGTCTTCGGAGTCGTCGCCGGCTATTTCGGCGGCTGGGTCGACGCGGTCATCAGCCGCACCATGGACGTGTTCCTGGCGTTCCCGCTGCTGGTGTTCGCTATCGCACTGGCTGGTGTCATCCCGGACCAGGCGTTCGGGCTGTCCGGAAGCACCCTGCGGGTCGGTGTGCTGATCTTCATCATCGGCTTCTTCAGCTGGCCCTACATCGGCCGGATCATTCGCGGCCAGACGCTGTCGCTGCGCGAACGCGAGTTCGTCGACGCCTCGCGCAGCCTCGGGGCGCGCGGGTCGTACATCGTCACCCGCGAACTGCTGCCGAACCTCGTCGCGCCGATCCTCGTCTACTCCACATTGCTGATCCCGACCAACATCCTGTTCGAGGCTGCGCTGTCCTTTCTCGGCGTCGGAGTCCGCCCACCGACACCGACCTGGGGCGGAATGCTGTCGGACGCAGTTCGGTGGTATACGGTTGCGCCGCATTTTGTGATCGTCCCCGGCGTGGCCATCTTCATCACCGTGCTGGCGTTCAACCTGTTCGGCGACGGCCTGCGGGACGCGCTCGACCCGCGGAGCCGATGAGAAGACTTACCTACCACCCGGCTGGCTACAACCCACCAGGAAAGGTGCAATCAGATGAAGAGAAGACCGGCCGTCGCCGCTGCCGCCGCCGGCACCGCGCTGACGCTGGCCCTCACGGCCTGCGGAGGCGGGACGACAACAGGCGGAGGCGGAGGCGGCGAGAACGCCACCACGGCCACCTTCAATGCGGGCATCGGCAAGGTGTTCAACCCCTCGACCACCAAGGGCGGAACGCTGCGAGTGGCCAACACCGGCGACTGGGACTCTCTCGACCCGGCCGATATGTATTACGGCTACGCATGGGACTTCGTCCGGCTGTACGGGCGGTCGCTGGTGATGTTCGCCCCGGAGCCCGGTCAGCCCGGCCTGAAGCTCATCCCTGACCTGGCCGAGTCGCTGGGTGTGGCCAGTGACGGCGCCAAGACGTGGACCTACAAGATCCGTAGCGGGGTCAAGTTCGAGGACGGCACCCCGGTCACGTCCAAGGACGTCAAGTACGGCGTCGAGCGGTCGCTGGACAAGGACGTGTTCCCGAACGGTCCGACGTACTTCAACGACTTCCTCGACCTGCAGAACTACACCAGCCCCTACAAGGACCCGACTCCCGACAAGCTCGGCCTGAAGGCGATCGAGACGCCGGACGACCAGACGATCGTCTTCAAGCTCAACAAGCCGTTCAGTGGCTTCGACTACTTCGCCATGCTGCCCCCCAGCATCCCGGTGCCGCGAGCCAAGGACACCGGCACGAAGTACAAGGAGCACGTCGTCTCCACCGGACCGTACATGTTCGAGAGCAACCAGCTGGGCAAGAAGTTCGTGCTGGTGCGCAACCCCAACTGGGACCCGGCGGCCGACCCGAACCGCAAGGCGCTTCCTGACCGCATCGAGGTCTCCCTCAACGTCAACGCCGACGACATCGACAACCGGCTCATCGCCGGCGACCTCGACCTCGACGTCGCGGGCACGGGCGTGCAGCCTGCCACGCAGGGCCGCATTCTCGCCGACCCCAACCTGAAGAAATACGCCGACTCTGCCCCGCTCGCGCGGCTGTGGTTCACTGCGATCAACCCGGACGTGGCGCCGTTCGACAATATCCACTGCCGCAAGGCCGTCATGTACGCCACCGACCATACTGGCTTCCAGAACGCCTTCGGCGGCCCGCCCGGTGGCGACATCGCGACGAGCCTGCTGCCACCGCTGATCCCGGGCGCCGAGAAGTTCGACCTCTACAACTTCGGGTCCAAGCCGGAAGGCGACACCGACACGGCCAAACAGGAACTCCAGCAGTGCGGCCAGCCCAGCGGTTTCTCGACGAACATGTCTTACCGCTCAGAGCGACCGAAGGAGAAGGCAGAAGCCGAGTCCCTGCAGCAGTCGCTTTCCCGGGTCGGCATCAAGCTGACGCTGAAGCCCTACCCGCAGGGTGACTACTTCAAGCTGTACGCCGGCAAGCCTGACTTCGCCAAGAAGAACGGGCTCGGTCTGATGGCGCACGGGTGGGGTGCCGACTGGCCGGACGGCTTCGGCTTCCTGGCGCAGATCGTGGACAGCCGGGTCATCCGGGCGGCGGGCAACACCAACCTCTCCGTCAAGATTCCCGAGGTCGACAGCATGCTGGACAAGGCAGTGCAAACTCTGGACAACGCCGAGCGTGAGAAGCTCTGGGCGCAGATCGACAGGCGGGTCATGGAGGAAGCGGTCATACTGCCCGGCGTATGGGCGCGCGTCCTGCTGTACCGTCCGCCGTCGTTGACCAACGTCTTCGTCAACGAGGGCCTCGGTGGGTACTACGACCACAGCACCCTTGGCGTGAAGAAGTAGCCGCACAACCGACCGAAGGCAGGTGAAGGCAAGCGGTGGCCGGCGAGAAGCCCTCGCCGGCCACCGCGGAAGCCGAACATCGTGATCACATTCATCATCCGACGCCTGATCGCGGCCGTACTGCTGCTCTTCGTCGTGAGCGTGGTCACCTTCTCCATCTTCTTTTTGGTGCCGCGCCTGGCAGGGGCGTCCGCCGACGACCTCGCCTCGCGCTATGTCGGAAAGACCGCTGGCGCGGAGCAAATCCACGAGACGGCGGAGAAACTCGGCTTCACCGATTCGCTGCCGGTGCAGTACGGCCGGTTCGCGAAGGGTTTGGTGGCGGGCGCCGACTACAACACCGGGCCCACCATCGAGCATTGTCCCGCCCCCTGCTTCGGCTATTCCTTCATCACGCAGAACCCGGTCTGGCCGGACCTGCTCGACCGGCTACCGGTGACGCTGTCACTGGCGGTGGGCGCCGCGATCATCTGGCTGCTGACCGGCGTGACCATCGGCGTGATCTCGGCGTTGCGGAAAGGCAGCTTCTTCGACCGTGCGGCAATGGGAATAGCGCTGGGCGGCGTCTCGCTGCCAATCTTCTTCACCGGCCTTCTCAGCTTGTCGATCTTCAGTTACAAGCTGGGTCTGACCGCCTCGGGCGGCAGCTACACGGCGTTCGCGGACAACCCGGCGACCTGGGCCTACGACCTCATCCTGCCGTGGATCACCCTGGCTTTCCTCTACGCTGCGCTGTACGCGCGGCTCACCCGGGCAGGGATGCTGGAGACGATGCACGAGGACTACATCCGCACCGCACGGGCGAAAGGCCTGCCTGAGCGTAGGGTCGTCCTCAAGCATGGCCTGCGCCCGACGCTCACCCCGATTTTGACGATCTTCGGGCTCGACCTCGGGCTGCTGCTCGGAGGCGCGGTACTCACCGAGAGCACCTTCTCCCTGCCGGGCATCGGCAAGTACGCCGTGGATGCGATCACCAACAACGACCTGCCGAAGGTTCTGGGAGTCACGATCGTCGCGGCGTTCTTCATCATCTTCGCCAACCTGGTCGTGGACATCCTCTACGCGGTCGTCGACCCACGGGTGCGGTTGTCATGATCCGGCGGTCGAGTGAGCTGGAGGGACCGCGGCTCGAGCGAGGAGCGGCGAGGGCGGGGCAGCCGCGGCAACGGTCGCTCCGGCCGGGAAGCGGGAGACGGTGAGCAGCCACGGCGAGGGACGGTCGCGGCTGTCGGACGGCTCGGCGGCCGAGGCGGGCGCCACTGTCGCCGGCCTGCAGCCGCCGAGCAGCTTCCTGGAGGTGCGCGACCTGCGGGTGCGCTTCCCCACCGTCGATGGGTTGGTCAAGGCGGTCGACGGGCTGTCGTTCCGGCTGGACCGTGGCCGGACGTTAGGGATCGTCGGCGAGTCCGGTTCCGGCAAGAGCGTGACCAGTCTGTCGATCATGGGCTTGCACGAGTCCGCCAATACCCGGATCTCCGGGGAGGTGTGGCTGGACGGCGAGGATCTCCTCGGCTCTACCCCGGAGCACGTCCGCAGGCTGCGCGGCAAGAAGATGGCGATGATCTTCCAGGACCCGCTGTCGGCGATGCACCCCTACTACACCGTCGGTGACCAAATCATCGAGGCATACCGCATCCACAACGACGTCAGCCGGAGCGTTGCGCGCAGGCACGCGGTCGAGATGCTGCGCCGGGTCGGCATCCCGCAGGCCGCATCCCGGGTGGACGACTACCCGCACCAGTTCTCCGGCGGGATGCGCCAACGCGCCATGATCGCGATGGCCCTGTCCTGCGACCCCGACCTGCTGATCGCCGACGAGCCGACGACCGCCCTGGACGTCACGGTCCAGGCGCAGATCCTCGACCTGATCCGGGACCTGCAGTCGGAGTTCAACTCCGCGGTAATCATCATCACCCACGACCTCGGGGTCGTCGCCGAGCTCGCCGAGGACATCCTGGTCATGTACGCCGGCAGAGGAGCCGAGTACGGGAGTGCCGAGGACATCTTCCGTCGACCCCAGCACCCGTACACCTGGGGGTTGCTCAGCTCGATGCCGCGGCTGGACATGGGCGGCGCGGCGCGGCTGGTGCCTATCCTGGGCACTCCGCCCAGCCTGATTCAGGTGCCGCCGGGGTGCCCGTTCCACCCCCGGTGCCGCTACGCCAAACTCAACGACGGGGCGTCAGAGACCGTGGTGCCGCAGATGACCGAGGCCGAGCCGGGCCACCTGGTCGCCTGCCACCTGCCGCCGCATGTCCGGCACCAGGTCTGGGACACCGAGATCGCGCCGAGTTTGTAGCGGAGGCCGGGGCAGTGAGCACAGTGGACGAACGCTCGACCGCGACCCCGCCGGACGGCGCACTGCTGGCGGTGTCCGGGCTTCGCAAGCACTTCCCGGTCCGGCGTGGCGTCTTCGCCCGCCAGGTCGGCGCGGTGAAGGCGGTAGACGGGCTCGACTTCTCGGTCGCCCCGGGCGAGACGCTCGCACTAGTGGGCGAGTCCGGATGCGGCAAGACCACCACCGGCCGGCTGCTCACCCGGCTGCTGGAGCCGACGGCCGGGCGGATCGTCTTCGGCGACCGCGACATCACCCACCTGTCCACCGGGAAGATGCGGCCCCTGCGCCGCGAGATTCAGATGATCTTCCAGGACCCGTACTCGTCGCTGAACCCGCGGCACACCGTCGGCACGATCGTCGGCGCCCCGTTCCGGCTGCAGAAAGTCCAGACCGAACACGGCGTCAAGCGCGCCGTCCAGGATCTGCTGAAACTGGTGGGCCTCAACCCGGAGCACTACAACCGCTACCCGCACGAGTTCTCCGGCGGCCAGCGCCAGCGGATCGGGATCGCGCGGACGCTCGCGCTGCGCCCAAAGCTGATCGTCGCCGACGAGCCGGTGTCCGCATTGGACGTGTCCATCCAGGCACAGGTGATCAACCTGTTGGAGGACCTGCAGAACGAGCTGGACCTGACGTACGTGGTGATCGCGCACGACCTGTCCGTGGTCCGGCACATGTCCGACCGGGTCGCGGTGATGTACCTCGGCAAAATCGCCGAGCTGGGCGACAAGACCAGCGTCTACGACTCGCCGATGCACCCCTACACGGTCGCGCTGCTGTCGGCCGTGCCGGTCCCCGACCCGGCCCGGCGCGAGCAGCGGGACCGGATCCGGCTCACCGGCGACGTGCCCAGCCCGCTGAACCCTCCCCCGGCCTGCCCGTTCCACACCCGCTGCTGGAAGGCGCAGGACGTGTGCCGCACCATCGAGCCCCCACTCACCGAGCTCGCGCCCGGCCACCGGGTCGCCTGCCACTTCCCGGAAAACTACCCGCCGAACCCCGACGGTTCCTCCGTTCTCGTCGGCTCCGCCTCCTCCGCCGAAGAACAACCTCACCCACTCCCCTGACCTGCTCGTTCGCTGGCCGTCACGCTGCTGGCGCGGGGGTCGTCCACAGCGCCGAAATGGGCAGGCACGCCAAGCCGTCACCGAAGCTGAGCGACTCGGAGCCGCAGTAGAGCACGAATCCCGCACGAAAGCGCGGGCCGAGCCGCCGCTGCAGCAGCCGCAGACCGCGAAAGTCGTCGGCACGTACCGTTTCGGCGGCCTTGACCTCCACTCCCACGACGTCCCCCGCATTGTCCTCGAGCACTCCGTCCACCTCGTACTGGTCGCGGTCGCGGTAGTGGTACAGGCGCGCGAACGTCTCGGACCAGGTGAGATGGCGGGCGATCTCGCCGAGGACGAAGTTTTCCAGCAGGCCACCGAGCGGCGCGTCGGTCGCGGCGCCCATCGCTAGATGGCTGGCCAGCCCGGTGTCGACGAAGATGAGTTTCGGAGTGGCGACGGCCCGCGTCGTCAGGTTCGTCGCCCACGCCGGCACCCGCCGCACGAGGTAGATCGTCTCCAGGATCTCGACGTAGCTGTGCACTGTCGGTGCCGAGATGCCCAGCCCACCGGCCAGGCGCTGCACGTTGAGCAGGCCACTTGGCGCAGCGGCCAGCAGCGAGACGAGCCGGCGCATGCTGCCGGACTTTTCGATGTCGGCGACCTGCTTGACGTCCCGGCTCAAGACGTCCGCGAGGTAGCCGTCGAAGAACCGCCGCCGGCGTCGCGGAGCCTCCCGGCGCCAGGCCTCCGGATAGCCTCCTCTCACCGCCCTCGCGATGTAGTCCCGTCGTCGCAGGTCTGTCGGCTTGCCACGCAGGTCGGCACCGACAGCGAAGGCGGCGTCGACGAACCCATCGGGCTCGTCCTCGATCTCGCCCTGAGAGAGCGGCCACAGCTCGATCGTCTCGGAGCGGCCCGGCATGGCGTCCGGCAGGCTCCGCAGCGCAAGCAACCGCGCCGACCCGGTCAGCAGGAACCTGCCTGGCCGCGGATCGCGGTCGACAAGATGCTTGATCGCCAACCACAGATCGGGAACCCGCTGGACCTCGTCGATGAGCATCAGGCCGTCATGGCGAACGAACCGGACCGGGTCCTCCCGGGCAGCAGCCTGCGTGATCGGATCATCCAAGAAGCGCGCGGCCCCTCCCGCCTGCTGCCGAAGGACGACCTCCGCCAGGGTGCTCTTGCCAACCTGCCGGGCTCCGTTGACGATGACCACCCGCGTGTCCGCCAGCGCGGCCGTGACCAGGGCAGTCGCCCGCCTCGGCACGTAGTCCACAGCCCTTCGCATGACTCGAGCGTAGCAGTCGTCTTTAGTTCTGCCGAACCCTTGGCTTTAGTTCTGCCGAGTGCTAGCTCTTCGATCTTCCGATCGTCGACCTTCAGAGTTGCCGAAGCAGGCGCCGGACAGCCCCTTGCTCCGGCGCCACTGGTCGCAGGCCGGGTGCTGGTAGGCGGAGTACCCGCGGATCTTCAGCTCGCCGGCCACCCCTGGGGCCACGGATCGCCACCAGCTCCGCTTGGAAGCCGGCGGAGCATGGCTTCGACCCCGCCCAGTCCGGGTACCCGGAGCACGGCGGCGGACACCGCGTCGAACTCGCCGGCGAGCGCTCGGACGCAGACCTCGTCCACGTCGGGCGCGGCGTGCGCCCGACTGAGGGGACGGGCCAGCGTCCAGCCGATCACTCGGCGGTCAGGTGGTCGAACTCGCGGTTGCGGGCGCCGTCCAGGAACGCCTCCCACTCCGCACCGGTGAACCTCAGCACCGGACCAGACCGGTCCTTGCTGTCCCGCACCTCGATCACCCCGCCGTGGCGGCGGACCTCGACGCACTGTCCCCCGTTGGACGAGCGGCGGGCCTTCACCCATTCCGTGGTAGTGCTCATGACGTCTCGTACTCCTCGATAGGTACTGCCTGCCGGTAGATGGAGTCGAATACTGTGCGGTGCCGTTTGAGAATGCCCGACTCGTCCTCCTCGACAAATCGAGCGCCCGAGTACGTTTCGACATAGGCCACCGGCGGGTCGTCTGGGTCCCCGAAGTCCATGACCGTGAACGCGCCGAGCATCGCTGGGTGCGCCCCGACGGCGAAGGGCAGCACGCGGATGTCGACGTGGTCGAGCTGGCTCAGCTCGCGCAGCCGGGCGGTCTGCTCGGCCATGATCGGTGGACCGCCTACCTGCCGGGCGAGGTCGCCTTCGCCCAGCACGGCGGTGATGTGACACGGCGGCGTTCTGCCGAGAACGGTCTTCTGCCGTTCCATTCGCAAAGTGACGTACCGCTCTACGGCCTCCTCTGGCAACGGTGGGATGTTGGTCGCGCGCTCTATCTCCCGGGCATAGTCGGCCGTCTGGAACAGGCCGTGGATTCGTTCGGGGTCGTAGGTTCGGATCCACGTGGCGGCGGCTTCCAGGCCGAGATACAACTCGAAGTCGGCCGGCATGATGCTCCGGTAGTCATGCCACCATCCTTTTTCGTTGGTGCCCTCGGCAAGCGCGCTGAGCGCGTCGGTCGTCTTCTCATCAGCGCCGTAGATCCGACACAGCGCCCAGACGTCCGCGACCCTGACGGTCATCGTGCCGGCTTCGATCCGGTAGATCTTCGGCCGGCTGATGACCTTGGTCGCCGCGACGTCGGCTACCGACATGCCGGCCCGCACCCGCAGGGCCTGCAACCGGCGCCCTAGCTGGCGGCGGGTGATGGACGGGCCGACAACCGGCACGGCGACCTCCACGGGGACATCGTCTCAGACAGAGACAGCACGGGCGAGCGAGATGCTCTCACCGATCCGGCTCGATTCGCAGTGCTCAAAATGAGACGTTGCATCTCCTCGGGCAGCGCAGCACGCTACGGGTCAGATCGGTCCGGACGGGCTGGGTCGTCGTCGCAGCCCGCCCGGACCGATCACCACTAACCGACGGGGAGGACAATCCCGATGCCTGACCCAACCGATATGGACCTTGACGCCGCTCCGAGCACCGTGCGGGGAGGGCCGGAAGTGTGGGTACGCGACAGCGCCGGACCGGGTGACCGCGCGGACGGTCGAACGGCCCGGCGAGTCCAGGAGGGCGGCCGGACACCGACTGGCGTCGCCGTGGTCTGCATGGACCGCACCGTGGCCACAGGCCGCGTGCGGACCGGGCTCGCCAAGACAGCGGCATGACCGCCGACGATGAGCACCCCGTCGCCGTTGTGCTGGGGCTGGGGTGAGGCCGGTGCCGAGGTTGGCAGCCGTGTCGTTCCTGACCACGTCCGGGCGGCGCGGCGGGGTCGCTGGTGACATCGTCGCACGGACGAGCAGCGCCAATGTCGACGCGGTCTTGACGGCTGTCGACTCGCTCGACCTCACCTCGGCCGCGATCTTGACTGCCGCCGGCGTCACCGACCAGGACATGCAGCGCACCGTGTTGGCGGCGCTGTGGGCGACACGGTAACCGGCGGGTTGATGCCAACGGTCGCCGTCACCGACTGGCCGGCGTGGCTACGAGGTCGGCAGCCGATGAACCCTATGATTGGACTCGTCGCGAGGAGAACGAGGTGGGCGAGGTCGAGCGGGCGGAGGCCGAGGGGGTCGTTTCGCCGTCCGGTGAGGTAGTGATCTCCTCTGACGCCGTTCGGCGCCTTGCCTTGGTGCCCGGTCAACGTGTGCACGTCACGGTCACCGCCCCGGTTCGGCGACACAACCTGTACGGTGCCCTCGCCGGCCAACTCCCGGACATCGACCCGGCGGAGACAAGGGCCGCGCGTCGTGACGTGTGGGGGGATCTGGCGGCTGGGCAGTGAGCATGACCCGTGCTCGCCGACACCCACTTCTTCCTGTGGTATCTGCAGGCATCGCCACGCCTCGCGGACACCACACGGGTGCTGCTGGACAACGTCACCGCAAGGGCCAGTTGTCCGGCTCCGGTCACCACCGGCCGCGGCTGCGCGTGGCCGTTACCGATTCCAGAAGTCGGTACTGGGCCTGTGGCCTGCGCCGATGGGACAGCGACGGCGGCGCGTCGCCGCCGCCACCTGAGCTGAGCCAGCGCGTCTTGTCAGGCGACCTTGTCCGCGTAGCGTTGCCTGGCCGCTTCGCCGCTGGTGCCGACGAGGGTGCCGATCGTCGACCAGGGCATTCCGCTGCGGCGGGCCTGCTGGACAGCCTCCAGGAGGTGCCGTTCCGCCTCTGATCGCTCCAGCACGGCCGAGCGCAGGGCGGCGGCGGCGAGTTCTTGCGCGGGGTCGGGCTCGTAGTTCTCGAACCGGGCGGCGAGCTCGTCGGCGTGCCGCAGGATGTCTTCGACGCTTCGGGGCATGGCGATCACCTCAGGAACTCCTCGCGGGCGCGCATCGCGTGCACGATCACCACCGCTGTGTTGCCGCCGCGTTCGCGCCGATCACCATGGTGAACCCGTCACCGAGGTCCCACAGCTCCAGCCAGGCCGTGCTCGAGCGCCGATGGCGGGAGAACCGGATCCTCCACACGGCACAAGTTACCTTGCCGGACAGGTTGGGTCAACGCCCGTACAGACAGCTCTACCCGCAGGCAGCCACCATGGCGCGAGCGTAGCGACCGGTCTACGTCGCGCCGCCACCTGTAGCGCGGGGTTTGGCATGG
>Ga0066388_100001859_pt1 | contig 12353 bp, 9 predicted proteins | sample PanSoiMetaGPlot6_FD_64539 | JGI IMG/M metagenome (GOLD analysis project Ga0066388, IMG submission 64539) | Tropical forest soil microbial communities from Panama analyzed to predict greenhouse gas emissions - Panama Soil - Plot 6 (Hybrid Assembly) | ecosystem: Environmental > Terrestrial > Soil... | reverse complement strand
GTCCTCGCCGTTCCGCGCGTCAGGCGATCGCGCACCGTGACTTCGAGCTCGTACGCGCCAGGCGGAAACGGGCGGAGCGGCACCGACTGCGTCGCGAACGCGGCCGTATCCCACGTCCCCGGCTTCGGCAGATCGGCGTCGCCCAACTGCTGCGAGTTCGTGCGGTTGAACAGGACGTGCCCCTCGTCAGTGCGATAGAAGGCGTAGTCGGCGATGAGGTCGGCGTCCGGCGCGCCGTAGTTCAGGATCTGATACACGACGGTCAGAACATCGTCGCGCGTGAACGAGGCGGCGACCACCGGGATGACCTCCGCCCGCCCGAACGTGTACGGATGTTCGGCCTGCTGCTGCCGCGGCAGCGGCGACGCGAGCTGGTGGATGTCCTTCGCCAGAATCAGGCTGCTGAGCGCCAGCTGATCCGAGAGATCCGGCACCGACAACGTCCGGTGAAACACCGTCGCGCTCGACGTCTTGAGCCGCGTGCGATCGACCATGCCGACGTACAGATCGTACTCGCCCGTCGGCAGCGCCAGCGCGCGCTCGATGGTTCCGCTCTTCGCGTCGACGAAGTAGTACTCCTCGAAGGGAAACAGAAACGGATCGGGCGTCCGGCTCTCCTCGCGCTTCTTCGCCTCCTCCGCTTCGCGGCGCTGCCGCTCGTATTCCCGCTCGCGCAGCGCCAGCGCGGCAGAGGCCTGCGCCGCCGCAGCCGTCGAGGGCCGCGACGAGGTGACCGCCGGTCCGCCGACGGGAATTTCTCCCGGGCCGATGATCACGGTCTCGCCGTTGCGCGGCATCACGTCGCCGCCGTGCAGCAGCCAGTCGCGCACGAACGATCGCTCCTGCGCCGATCGAATTCCGTCATGGCGTGACACTGCACGGATGTACATCGCCGCGGACTTCAATTCGGCTGCGCGTTCGAGCGTGACTCGAAACGGCACGTAGGCAAGACTGTCCGGCGACTTCAACACGTGGCCGGTCCACACGATCCCGTCGTCCGAGGCCACGTCTGCCTGCTGGACGCGATCGACGGCTTTCAGCAGCGCGAGGACCGCCTCGCGTTCGTTCGGTCCGAGCGGACGCCGCTTCGGCGGTGCGGCGGCGTGCGGGCGCGCGGCGACGAGCACGGCGACGATGGCGAGAAGGCCGGCGAGACGGTGACGCATCGCACCTCCCTCAGCGAACCGGTTCTTTCTGCACGGTGAGCGCTTCAACGGCAGCCAGCGCATCATGCGCCGTCAGGTCGGGCTGCAGCGGCGTCACGGACACATAACCGTCGCGCACGGCCTGATAGTCCGAGCGGTCGTGGGGCTGCCACTCGTTCTGGCCTTCCTCGATCCAGTAGTACGGCCGGCCTTTGGGATCGTGACGCTCCGACACGGACGTGACGTGGTTCCGCTTCGCCTGGACCGTCACGCGATACCCGTGCGGCTGCCCCTTCGGCAGGTTGATGTTGAGGAAGGTGCGCGGCGGCAGCGGCGCTCGCAACATCCGGTCGGCGAGCGAGGCGGCGGCATGCGCGGCATGCGAGAAGTCGTAGCGGCCGCGGGTCTGCCGCAGCGACACGGCTATCGCCGGAATCCCGAGCAACGCCGCCTCGAGCGCACCTGCGACCGTACCCGAATACGTCACATCGTCGCCGAGATTCCAACCTTTGTTGATGCCCGAGACGACCAGATCGGGAAGTCCCTTGAACACCTGGGTGACCGCGACGTTGACACAGTCAGTCGGCGTTCCTTCGACCGCGAACACGTGGTCGTCGATTGCGTCGAGCCGCAGTGGGTGGCGAAGCGTCAGCGCGTGTCCGATCGCGCTGGCCTCCGTCATTGGCGCGACGATCGTGACCTCGCCGACCTCGCCGAGCGCCCGCGCGAGCGCATGAATGCCTTCCGAACGATACCCGTCGTCGTTCGTCACCAGAATCCGCACCATGGGCCGGACGATTATAAGCGCGCGCGAGACACGCGAAGGAGCGAGTCCGGCAGGCGTTCGGCTCGCGTTTCAGCGCTGCGTGTACGGTGCGACGGGACCGTCCTTGACCACCGCGACCCAGATTTCGTTCTTCTTGCTCATTTTGTCGCGGTACACAAGGAACCCGCGGTACACGCCAACCGGCTCGAATCGATCGGCGGTGAACGGCGCCGCCGGCCCGTCGGCGTACCACCGCGCGCCGTTGAACTCGAGCCAGACGCCGTTGGCGCCGCTTGGCCGACGAATCGATTCGATGAGCGATGTGCGTGGGCGCGAACGGTCCGGCGCTCCGATGGTCCCGATAACGGCCGGCACCGCCGATTCGATCCGCGAGGCGCTCTCGACGCGGCGCGTGTCGGTGCGAACACCCGACGTGCCGACGCCGGCCACCGCGCTCGACGTACCGGCTGCCGGCTCGTTCGGCGCTTGTTCGGTGGCGACCGCGACCGGAAACGACGGCGCGCGGCTCCCTGTCGTGCTGGCGAGCTCACGATCGCGGCGCCGTTCGTACTCGCGCAGGCGTGCGCCGCCGATCGGCACATAGATCACGCTGTACGGCTCGAGCGTGGCGTCGGCGTACACCGGCACGCGATCGAAGACGCCGACCTGCATCATCACGTTCCCGTCGAACATTCGAACCGCGCGCGTCGGGTAATACGGAAGTCCCGACACCATGATCGGCTCGCTGTTGATCTGCCAGCTGGCCGCCGCTGCCGTCGACTCCGGCGGCGGGGTGCGGACGGAGAATGCCTGAGCACGACCGGTCTGCGGCAACAGCACAGCCACGATCAGGAACCGGACGAGTATCGACGGTCGCATGGCAACCTCCTTCGCCAGGCAACTCAACGCGCGTGCCACCGCGTCGTACAATGGATCGATTCCATGTCCTCACTGGCTGAGGTGCTCGCCCGCGAGACGCGGGAAGGCGAGCTCTACGAACGATTGCAGGACGGCCGCCTGCGCTGCGTCGCCTGCGGCCACTGCTGCCCGCTTCCCGACGGCGCGATTGGTGTCTGCAAGGTGCGCTACAACGAGGGTGGCCGGCTCGTCGTGCCATGGGGATACGTCGGCGGCGTGCAGTGCGACCCGATCGAGAAGAAGCCGTTCTTCCATGCTCATCCCGGCGCGCTCGCCTACAGCTTCGGGATGCTGGGCTGCGATCTCCATTGCGCCTACTGTCAGAACTGGGTCACGTCTCAGGCACTGCGCGATCCGAACGCCGTCTCGCCGCCGCTGCGGGCCAACCCGGACGATCTCGTCGGCGACGCGCTCGGCCAGCACGCGCGCGTGCTGGTGAGCACCTACAACGAACCGCTCATCACCAGCGAGTGGGCCGTCGCGATCTTCAAGGAAGCGAAGGCGGCCGGGCTGACCACCGGCTTCGTCTCGAACGGCAACGGCACGCCGCAGGTGCTCGAATACCTCAGGCCCTGGGTCGATCTCTACAAGGTCGATCTGAAAAGCTTCGACGATCGCCATTACCGCGAGCTCGGCGGCCGCATCGGCCCGATCCTCGACACGATTCAGCGTCTCCACGCGATGGACTTCTGGCTCGAGATCGTAACGCTGCTCATCCCTGGCTTCAACGATTCGCGCGACGAGCTGAACCGGCTCACCGAATTCGTGGCCAGCGTTTCGCCGGACATCCCGTGGCACGTCACGGCGTTCCACCGCGACTACAAGATGACCGATCCGGGAAACACGACCGCCGAGATGCTCATCGGAGCCGCCGCGATTGGGCGTGCGAACGGGCTCCGCTACGTCTACGCCGGGAACCTCCCGGGGGCGGTTGGCGATCTCGAAGACACTCACTGCGCGTCGTGCGGCGCGGTGCTCGTGGCCCGCTACGGCTATTACATCCGCGACTACCGCGTGACGCCGGACGGGCGCTGCCGGTCGTGCGCGGCGCGCCTGCCCGGACGCTGGAGTGGGACGTTCGACGGGCAGATCGCCTCCCGACCCTTCATCCCCGGAAGCCGCCGGTTTACAATTCTCAACTCCCGATGAACGACCTCCTTGGACGTCCACTCCGGAATCTGCGGCTGTCGGTGACCGATCGCTGCAACCTGCGCTGCGAATACTGCATGCCGGAGGACGACTACGTCTGGCTGCCGCGCGAGGACGTGCTGCACTTCGAGGAAATCAGCGCGCTCGTCGACGTCTTCCTGTCGCTCGGCGTCGACAAGATTCGGCTCACCGGAGGGGAACCGCTGCTCCGGCGCGACCTCGCGTCACTGGTCGCGATGGTCGCGCGCAAGCCCGGCGTGAACGACCTCGCGCTCACGACCAACGGCATCCTGCTCTCCGATCAGATCGACGCGCTGGCCGCCGCCGGCCTGGGCCGGATCAGCGTCAGCCTCGATACCCTGCAACGCGATCGGTTCGTGAAGCTCACACGCGCCGATCAGCTCGGTGCCGTCCACGCCGGCATCGCGTCGGCGCAGCGCGTCTTCGGGCGGTTGAAGATCGACACCGTCGTGATCCGGGGAGTCAACGACGATGAGCTCGTGCCGCTCATCGAGTACGGACGATCGGTCAACGCCGAAGTCCGGTTCATCGAGTACATGGACGTCGGCGGCGCCAGCCGGTGGTCGCCGGATCGCGTCTTCTCTCGCAGCGAGATCCTCGAGGCGATTTCGCGCCGCTACGGCGCCGCTGCGCCGCTCCACCAACCGGGATCATCGGCGCCGGCCGAGCGGTTCGCGCTCGCCGATGGGACGACCTTCGGCATCATCGCGTCGACGACGCAGCCGTTCTGCCGGGCATGCGATCGCAGCCGGCTGACCGCCGACGGGATGTGGTACTTGTGCCTGTATGCGACGCGCGGGATCGACTTGCGCGCGCCGGTGCGGGGCGGCGCGTCGCCTGACGAACTGCGCGCGATAATCGCCGCGGGATGGCGCGGGCGCGACGATCGCGGCGCAGAGGAGCGCGTTGCCCTCGGCGAGCGCCGCGCGTTCGTGCCGGTGCAGGACCTGCTTCGGAAGGACCCCCACCTCGAGATGCACACGCGCGGCGGCTAGGACACGACGTCGTGCGGAATGTCGAACTGACCGAACAGCAGCAGTGCGACCGCTTCCAACAGTCCTTTCACGCTGCATGGCTTGTCGAGAAACGCCTCGTCGGCCCACAGCGTGACCTTCTCTTTGAACAGCCGGTCGCTGAAGCCCGTGAGGTAGAGCACCTTGACGGAAGGCCGGAGCGCCCGCAGGCGCCTGGCCAGTTCGTCACCGGTCATCTGCGGCATCATCACGTCAGTCACGAGGATGTCCAGCTCCTCGATCTTCGACGCCGCTTCGAGCGCTTCCGGACCATCGCCGGCAACCGTGGTGGCGTAGCCGGCTTCGCTGAGCACTCGCTCGACGAATCGCTGCACCGACGGCTCGTCGTCGACGATCAGAACGCTGCTGGGACGTGCGGGAGTGCGTTTCATACGCGCCGCGTACTCCTTGACGGTCGAGAACACCAATGTCGGTTGAATGAGGTCCACTGCTCTGGGTCTCCGCCTTGAATTCCCGCTCGCTTCGCCATGCCGCTCGCTCTCGGATCGATGATCGGTCGCCTTAGTGACGCGCCCGCACGGTAGTTCCGAGCATCTGGGCCACGCGCGCGGCCAGGGCCGACGCCTGAAACGGCTTGCTGAGAAAGCTGACGTTCGTGCCGCCGATCTGCGGCTCCAGCGCGACGTCGGCGTACCCCGAAATGAACAGCACGCGCAGCTCGGGCCGAAGTCCGATCAGCCGCTGCGCGAGTGCCGGCCCGCTCATTTCCGGCATGACCACGTCAGTGAGCAGCAGGTCGATCGCGCCGTTGTGCCGCGCAAACGTCGACATCGCGACGGTCGGCGTCGCCGCTTCCAGCACGTTGTACCCCTGCCGCCGAAGCACCGTGCTCACGATGACCCGCACCTGATCCTCGTCCTCGACGAGCAGAATCGTTTCGCGCGTGGCGGCGTCCAGCTCGTTCTCCGAGCCGGTGCCCGCGACCGTCGCCGACGCGACCGGAAAGTACATCGTGAACACGCTGCCCGCGCCGGGTTCGCTGTCGGCGGTGATGATGCCGTTGCTCTGACGGACGATGCCGTAGACCGACGCGAGACCGAGACCGGTGCCCTGGCCGACGTCTTTCGTGGTGAAGAACGGTTCGAACAGGTGCGCGCGCGCCTCGGCCGACATGCCGACACCGTCGTCGATCACGCGCAGCCGCACGTACTTGTCGGACGGCCCGAGCGGCGCGTCGGGCGACGCCTCGACCGAGGGCCGCGGGACGTGGGAGACCTCGAGGCGAATGGTGCCGCCGCCGGGGAGCGCGTCGCGCGCGTTCAGGACGAGATTCAAGATCGCCTGCTCGATCTGCGCCGGATCGATTCGGACAACGGCGGGGGTGGGTGCCGGTTCACAGACGAGCGTGATGTCTTCCCGCACCACACGGCTCAGCATCGTCCTGAGCCCGGCGATCGTCTGGTTGAGATCGACCTCCTTCGGCACCAGGACTTGCCTGCGGCTGAACGCCAGCAGCTGCTGCGTGAGCGCAGCCGCGCGCTGCCCTGCCTTCTGAATCTCTTCGAGGTCGCGCCGTTCGGGATCGTCCGGCCGGCGTGAACCGAGCAGCAGTTCGGTATAGCCGAGGATGGCCGTGAGCAGATTGTTGAAATCGTGGGCGATGCCGCCTGCCAGCCGTCCGATGCTTTCGATCTTCTCGGCCTCCACCAGGCGCGCTTCCATCAGCCGCCGGTCGGTGATGTCGCGAGCGATGCACAGGTGATGGTGGCCGTGCACGCGGGCGCGGTAGCTGCACTCGACCACGCGCATCGCGCCGGCGCGGGCGCGCACGCGATGCTCGCGCTGCGCCTCGCCGAGCGCCAGCACTTCGCGCCACGTGGCGGCCAGGCTGTCACTGTCCAGGATCAGGCTGTCGAGCGCATGATCGACCACGCCATCCGACGGCACGCCGAAGAGCACGCAGGCGGCAGGGTTCGCTTCGACGATGCGCCGCTGATCATCGAGAATCAGCATCGCGTCGGCCGCGTCGAAGAACACCGATCGAAACTGCCGATCGCGCTCGTGCATCGCGATCTCGGCTTCGACCGTCGTCGTGACGTCGATGAGGAAGCCGCGCAGCTCGGCGAGCCTGCCGCTCGCATCGAACTCGCCGACGACGGTCTCGATCACGTCGACGACGCCGCCGTTGGCGCGGCGCAGGCGCGCGCGATGGTGCTCGAGGCGGCCGTGCTCGCGCACCGAGGCCACGAAGCGATCGCGTTCCTGCGCGTTGTCGTACACCGTGCTCATCGCCGCGCCGACGGCGTCGGCAACGGTGGCAAATCCCAGCATGCGCGCGAACGCCGCGTTGCACGAGACCAGCGTCCCGTCGGGCCGAGACACGTAGATGCCGACGAGCGCTTCCTCGAATAACTGCCGGTAGCGCACGTCCACGACCGGCGGCCGCAGCGACGGCGGCAATTGATGCACGGTCACTGGCGCGACGGCGGAATCGCTCATAGCGGGCGGCGGAGGGCCGCGGGCGGCGCTTCCTCGGCCAGATTGTGCCGTTCGAGGCGGCGATAGAGCGCACGGCGGCTGATGCCGAGGACTTTGGCGGCAGCCATCCGGTTGCCGTTCACCTGACGCAGCACTTCGAGAATGTGCTCGCGTTCGATCTCTTCGAGAGGAGGCGTCCCCGGCGCGGCTTCCCCGGACCCGCGCGGCTTGGCGACGGCGCCTGCCGGTCGCGAGGTCTGCACGTCGGGGCCAAACGCGCCGGCGAGCTCACGCTCGGAGAGGAGCGTCCCGTCGGCGAGCATGCAGGCGCGCTCGATCACGTTCTTCAGCTCGCGAACGTTCCCGTCCCATCGCGCGTTGAGCAGCAGGCGCTCCGCCTGCGGCGTGAGCCCGTGGATCGGTTTGCGCACGCGCGCTGCGCAATCGCGCACGAACGACGCGGTGAGGTACGGAATGTCCTCCCGGCGGTCGCGCAGCGGCGGCAGCATCACCTCGACGACGTTGAGGCGGTAGAACAGATCGCCGCGGAAGCGGCCGGCCGCGACTTCGGCCCGGAGGTCGCGATTGGTCGCCGCGATCACGGTCACGTCGACCCGCTTCGGCTGCAGCGATCCGACGCGCTGCACTTCGCCGTATTCGAGCGCTCGCAGCAGCTTGGCCTGCACCGAGAGCGGGAGCTCACCGACTTCGTCCAGGAACAGCGTGCCGCCCTGCGCCGCCTCGAACACGCCCGGCTTCGACTCCACGGCGCCCGTGAACGCTCCGCGGACGTGACCGAAGAGCTCGCTCTCGAAGAGCGTGTCGACGACCGCCGAGCAATTGATGGTCACGAACGGGCGGGTGCGGCGCGTTCCTGCCTGGTGGAACGCGCGGGCCGCAAGCTCCTTCCCGGTCCCGGTCTCGCCGCCGATCAGCACGACCTTCGCGTGTGGGGCAAGACGTTGAATGAGGCTGAAGACTTCCTGCATCGCGGGACTGCGGCCGAGCATCCCGCAGAACTCCAGTTGGCGCGCGACCTGGCTCTCCAGCGCGACGACCTGGGCCCGCCGCTCCAGCTCCATGCGGATGTCGTCGAGGACCTGCTTCAGGCGATCGAAGTCGAATGGCTTGGTGAGGTACTCCCGCGCGCCGAGCTTGATCGCCTCCACCGCGCTGTCGACCGCCGCGTAGGCGGTCATCAGGATGACCTCGCAGCCGGGAACGGCCGCCTTGATCTGCTTCAGCAGGTCGAGGCCGTTCACGTCGGGCATCCGGAGGTCGACCATCGCCAGATCAGCCGGCTTCCGCAGCAGCGTCCGCATCGCCTCGGCGCCGCTCGCGCAGGTGACGACGTCGAACCCGATACGCGCTGCCAGCCGTTCCAGCACCTTCAACACCGGCACCTCGTCGTCGACGACGAGGAGCAGCGGACGCGACGCGTCGGGTCTCGGTGTGGGAATCGCCATGGGTCTGACTCCCCAGCTGGAGCCCGGGTACGGAGAGAGCTCGGCCCACTCCGTCTTGGTTGTTTCTACAGCACGCATCAGCAGGATTCGCGGGCCGAGGTCCAAGAACCATGCCCGGCGTGCGGCGTTCTGTGCGGCGCATTTCCCGAACCGCACAGAGCCCCGTGTGCGGTTGCGGGCTTCGGAGTGTGCGCCCCTGTGCGTTATAGCACAGTGCGGTCTCGCGCACACGCCAATGACTGCGGTTTCACTGCATGTCACCGGCTGGCAGTGCTCTTGCCTTTGGCTCGCCACATCCCATGACGCCACTCACATCCGTTCTGATCGTGGACGACGAACCCGCAGTGCGCGACCTGATGTCGCGATGGGTTTCGGCCCTCGGCCTCCGTCCGCAAACCGCCGCGAATGCCGCTGAAGCGCTCGCCACGCTGCGAACCCAGCAGTATGACCTCGCGGTGATCGACGTGATGATGCCGGGCCGCGATGGGCTGTGGCTGGCCAACGAACTGCAGCGCGACCACCCGCACACGGCGCTCGTGATCGCCACCGCCTACACCGAGTTGCTCGACGGCGACTCGGCGAAACCCGTCGCCGACTTTCTGATCAAGCCGTTCCAGCGTGAGCGCTTTGCGCTGGCCGTCGATCGCGGACGCCAGTGGCGGAAACAGACCTTGGAAGAGAACCATTGGCATGCGGTGCTGTCGATCGAGCTGCGCGACCGCGCGGCCGCCGTCTGCTCGCAACTCCTGGAGCGGGCGGCCGGAGGCGAGCATGAGAGCGAGGCGCTGCTCGCCCTCGCAGTAGAACGGATGCCGGAGACGGCGGCGCACGGTGAGCGCGTCGCGCGATTCGCACACTCGGTGGCGCGCGAGATGGGTGTGCTGGTCGACCTCGAGCCGGCGCTCACGATCGGCGCGCGCTTTCACGACATCGGCAAACTAGCAATCCCTGAAGCGCTCCTGACCAAGCCCTCGCCGCTCACCGCCGGCGAGAAGGCGATCATGCGCCAGCATGTCGAAGTCGGCGCTGAGATCCTCCAGACCACCCAGACGCTCGCCGACGCAGCGCCGATCGTCGAGGCCTCGCACGAGTGGTTCGGCGGGGGCGGGTACCCATGGAAGCTGGTGGGCGACGAGATCCCGCTGGCCAGTCGCATCATCGCCGTCGTCGACGCGTACGACGCGATGACGCAGGAACGGGCCTACCGCGCGACCATCGATTCGTCGGACGCGATCGGCGAATTGCTCCGCTGCTGCCCGAGGCAGTTCGATCCGGAAGTCGTCGGAGCGTTCCTCGCCGTCCTCGGCCGCCACTGAGCCGCCGTCCCTCTAGCGGGACTTCCTCGTCCCACAAGCGGACACTTTCCCGTCCTTGAATGGACCTTTTGCGTTGCGCTAAACGCAAAGGCTATAATCACTTACCGTTAACTCTCCACGTGGCGTCACGTTTGCCTTGGCGAAAGGCGATCGTTTTGACGAAAGTTTCCGTCTAACCACAGACAAAACAACATGGATATTGCTCGTCCGTCCAACGCCAAGAAGAAGCGGATCCGACAGGCGATCTACGCCGGCGTCGGCCTGCTTGCGGTCGTCCTCGTCAGCGTCGGCCTGTCGCGGCTGAAACCGGCCGCGCCGACCGTCGAACGGGCGGTCGTCTGGCCCGACACGGTGAAACGAGGACCGATGGTGCGCCAGGTGCGCGGCCTCGGAACGCTCACACCGGAAGACATCCGCTGGATTCCGGCCATGACGCAGGGGCGGGTCGAAAAAATCATCCTGCGTCCCGGCACGCCAGTGAAATCGACCGACGTCATCCTCGAGCTCACCAACCCGCAGCTCGAACAGCAGCTGCAGGACGCGGAGCTCAAGCTGCAGGCGGCTGAAGCCGCGCTCGCGAATATCAAGGTGCAGTTGGCCAACGACCTGCTGGCGACGCGGGCGTCCTCGGCGCAAGTCGAGGCCGAGTACAACAAGGCCAAAACTCAGTACGAGATGAACCAGCAGCTCGCGAAGGACCAGCTGGTGTCGACGCTGGTCCTCGAACAGTCGCGCGTCGATGCGGAGCAGCTCGCGGTGCGCACGCAGATCGCGAAGGATCAACTCGCGAGCAAGACCGAGTCGACCCGCGCGCAGCTCGCGGTCGCGCAGTCCGCGGTCGACCAGGCGCGCGCGGTCCTGAACCTCACGCGGCAGCAGCGTGACGAGCTCAAAGTCCGCGCCGGTCTCGACGGCATGCTGCAGCTGGTGCCTGTCGAAGTCGGCCAGCAGGTGGCGCCCGGCACCAACCTCGCGCGCGTCGCCAACCCGAGCCGCCTGAAGGCGGAGATCAAGATCGCGGAGACGCAGGCGAAAGACATCCAGCTCGGACAGAAGGCCGAAGTCGATACCCGCAACGGAGTCGTCGAAGGCCGCGTCGCCCGCATCGATCCGTCGGTGCAGAACGGCACCCGCACCGTCGACGTGACCCTCACCGGCGATCTGCCGAAGGGCGCGGTACCCGATCTCAGCGTCGACGGAACCATCGAGCTCGAACGGCTGAACGATGTGCTGTTCATGGGACGCCCTGCCTTCGGCCAGGATCAGAGCGTCGTCGGGCTGTTCAAGATCCAGGAGGACGGCGTGAACGCCGAGCGCACGCAGGTCAAGCTCGGGCGCAGCTCAGTGAACACCATTGAAGTGCTCTCGGGATTGAAGGTGGGCGACCAGGTGATTCTGTCCGACATGTCGGCATACGACGCATACGACCGCATCAGGCTCAAGTAACGCCGGTAGACACGCGCCAAGCGCAGGAGAACGAGATGGCTGAGAACGGGCAACCGCTGATCAAGCTGGATGGTGTGACGAAGGTCTTCTTCACCGACGAAGTCGAAACCCACGCGCTCTCCGGAATCCACCTCCAGATCAACAAGGGCGAATACGTGTCGATTGCCGGGCCGTCCGGCTGCGGCAAGTCGACGCTCCTGTCGATCCTCGGGCTGCTCGACTCGCCGACCGAAGGTCAGTATCTCCTGAACGGACGACCGGTCGCGGAGCTTCCCGCCTCCGAGCGCGCGCGCGTCCGCAACCGCGAGATCGGATTCATCTTCCAGAGCTTCAACCTGATTGGCGATCTCACCGTGTTCGAGAACGTCGAGCTGCCGCTCACCTATCGCGGCATGAAGGCGGCCGAGCGCAAGCAGCGCGTCGAAGCTGCGCTCGAGCGTGTCGGCATGGCCCATCGCGCGAAACACCTGCCGAGCCAGTTGTCAGGCGGTCAGCAGCAGCGCGTCGCGGTTGCCCGCGCCGTCGCCGGCGAGCCGCTCATCCTGCTCGCGGACGAGCCGACCGGAAACCTCGACTCGCGCAGCGGCGAAGCGGTGATGGACCTGCTGCGCGAACTGCATCGCGGCGGCGCGACGATCTGCATGGTCACGCACGACCCGCGCTACGCGCGGCAC
>Ga0066388_100001857_pt1 | contig 12353 bp, 8 predicted proteins | sample PanSoiMetaGPlot6_FD_64539 | JGI IMG/M metagenome (GOLD analysis project Ga0066388, IMG submission 64539) | Tropical forest soil microbial communities from Panama analyzed to predict greenhouse gas emissions - Panama Soil - Plot 6 (Hybrid Assembly) | ecosystem: Environmental > Terrestrial > Soil... | reverse complement strand
CGGCGTTCCATCTGCGTGCGCGCTTCCCCGAGGTCGACGCCGAGGAGCTCCCGGCTGTTGAGGACGATGTCCGTCCCGATGTGGCCCGGCATCACAACGGCGACCTTCACGTGCGGGGCGTTGATCCGGAAGTCCTCGATGAGGGCCTCGGTGAACCCCTTCACGGCGAACTTCGCCGCGCTGTAGGCGGTGTGCGGGATGCCGGGACCGAGCGAAGCCCAGAACCCGTTCACGCTGCTCGTGTTGACGACGTACGCGTCGTCGCTGGCGACGACCATGCCGACGAACGAGCGCATGCTGTGGTACACGCCGCCCCAGTCCACGGCGAAGGTCTTGTCCCACGCCTCTCGAGACCCCGTGACGAAGCTGTTCCCTCCCCCGATGCCGGCGTTGTTGAACAGCAGGTCGACGTGGTCGGTCTCGTGCTGGTCGGCGACTTCGTCGCGGAAGCGGAGCATCTGCGCCTCGTCCGACACGTCGGCGAGATGCGTCGTGATGCGGACGGCCGCGGGTGCTTCCTTCTCGGCGCGGACGGCCGTCTCGCCGACGTTGTCGGCGTTCACGTCGCAGGTGGCGACCGAGCACCCCTCCGCCGCCAGTTGGACCACGAGCGCGCGGCCCATGCCGGTGCCGCCTCCCGTCACCACGGCGATCTTGCCCTCGAACGAGTCCATGCGGTGACGCTAGCTGCTGACCGGTTGTTATTTCGTCGTCGACGGCGTCGTCCCCGGAGTCCCCGAGGCCGGCGCACCGGTTGCGGGCGCGGTCGTAGAGCTCGGCGCCGCGGTCGTCGACGGTGCCGACGGAGTGGTCGAGGACGGCGGAGGCGGGGGTGCGGGCGTCGCGACCACGAAGTGATGGAGGCGACCCTGATAGACGAGCCACGCACCCGATTCGTCGACGGACAGATCGCCGAGGAACGGCAGGCCGGTGCGGTCGGGCCCGACTCCCTCGAACGAGAAGGTCGGCCCGATCGCGCCGGTCGCGGGGTCGATGCGTCCGATGGTGATGGTGAGCGAGCCCTCGACCGCCTGCTGGAACCATGCTCCGGTGGCGCCCACGGCGGCGGACCTGACGTTGGGAACGGGCGTCTCGGTCCGCACCGCGCCCGTCGCCGCGTCGCGCTGGGCGATGACCGACGGCTCGGCGCGCCGGAACCACACGCCGTCGCCGTGACCGCCGATGAGCACGGCATCCTTCTCGGGGACGGTCCCTTCTGCCTGGTCGGTCGACGCGTTCGTCCGCGTCGCATCGCCACGATCCGGGGTGACCTTCTGGGTCCAGACGCCGCCGTCGGTGACGGCGACACCGCCGAGGGACGCGTCGGCGCCGAGCTGCGTGATCGTGCTCACCGCGCCGCTCTGCGGATCGATCCGCCACACCCGTTGCCGCTGCCCCGCCAGCGTCAGCTCGCCCGCGGACACTGCATCCCTGCCGACAGCGAGTTGCGCGACGCAGCGGGTCGGCAGCGACACCCGCTGCGTCACCCGGCCCGACGCCGCGTCGACCCGGACGACCTGCGCGCCGGCGGTGGAATCCGGAGGGGCGAGCTCGTCGCACGTGGCGACCCAGACCGCCCCGTCGCTGACGGCCAGCGCCGCGGCATCACAACCTTCCGCGACGTGGACCACCGTGGTCACCTTTCCGGCGGCCGGGTCGACGCGCGCGACCATCGCCTCCTGGGTGCCCGAGTCGCGGGTCGGGTCGCGCACCGTGGCCCAGACCATGCCGTCACCCGACGCAACGGTGAGCGGGACGAGGCCGCGCATGTCGATCTCGGTGGTCCCGGCGACCGTCACGTCGGCCTTCGGTGCCGAGCCGCCGTGCGGCGCGGCCGGGCCGGCGGCGGGCTCGCGGCACCCGTCCGATTGTGACGGCGCAGGCTGTGCGCTGGGGCTCCCCTTCTTGCCCGCCGGGTCGCGGGTGGCGAGCACGACCGCGACCAATCCGAGCACGGCGACGACGGCCAGCGCGGCGAGCGCCCCGGACCGCCACGATGTGCGCACTCGCGTCACGGCCCACCGCCGAAGGTGATGCCACCGGCGAGCGAGATCCGCGTGAAGCGCAGCGACCGCTTGTACGCGGCCCAGTTGGGGTTGGTCATGGGTTGGTACCCGACGAGGTTCGGCGTCCACGCGTGGTACGCCATCCAGAGTTGACCGGTGCCGTCGTCGAACACGTCCTCGCCGCCGGGCCCGGACCCCTGCGAGCCGCTTGCCATGATCGGGCCGTTGCGCGGCTTCGAGCAGCTGCCGGCAGGAGCGGTGCATACCGCGTATCCGATCGCGTAGTTCGCGCTCTCCCACCAGTTCGCCGAGTAGAAGAGGTAGTAGCTGGAGCCGGAGTGCACCATCGCCGGCGCTTCGATCACGGTCTTGAACGGCTCGCCGCCGGCGTCACCGTTCTCCCACCCCTGACTCACGCTGATGAGCGCGGTCGGGGACCCCGTGACGCTCAACCCGTCGGTGGACAGGCGCTGCGACCACAGTCGGGTCGCGATCCCGCAGCAATTGCCGTCGTTCTTCCAGAGCAGCCACGCCTGGCCGCCTTCGACGAACACCGACGGGTCGATCGACCCGCCGAGGCTGGTTTGGCAGACGACGGGGCTGGCACCCTGAGGTGCGTACGGCCCGCGTGCGGTCGAGGCGGTGGCGACGCCGATGCACTGCGATCCACCCTGGTAGCGGTCGGTGAAGTACATGAGCCACTGGCCGTTCGGGTTGTGCCAGATCGCCGGCGCCCAGACCGTGCCGAGATCCGAGGTGGTGTCCCACGACGGTCGCGCGCTGAGCGCGTCACCGCCGTTCGCCGTGTTCGGATAGCCGTAGCAGCATTGGTTCGGGTTCGAGGGCTCGGTCGGTGCCGGCTGCCACGGGCCGCCGACTCCCGCCGACGAGACGGTCGGGATCATCGTCAACCCGACGTTGGTCGAGTACGCGCGGAACACGGAGTTGTCGGAGTCCCGTACCACGTTGGGATCCGGGAAATCGTGGTTCAACACCGGCGGCGTAGGAGCGGCCGGCAGCGGATCCGGCGGGGGTGGCGGCGGCGGCGGAGGACCGCCCACACAAGCCGCTGCGACCACGAGCACGAGCGCCGTCGCGCCGATCAGTGCCCGACGACGACCGACGCCACGCCACAACCGATCGCGGCGAACCCTGCCCATACTCGAAACTCGCTTTGCGATCCGTGCGAACCCGCCCTGCCGAAGCCCGCGCCAGCGGACACGCTAACCCGCCGACGCCGACCTCTGCAGGACCGGCTCGGTGGGGCCGGGAGGGCGAGCCCAGAGTTCTACAGCGGCGCTACAACGCAATCCTTCGTGTATCTCATCCGCCGTCCGCTACTGGACCGTCGCACGGTTGAACACCCTGACGGCGACGACCGTCAACAGCACGGCGTACGCGGTGACGACGGTGAGACTCAGGATGGCCATCGCGGTGGGGCTGCTCATGCCCCAGATGTCGTGGAGCCCGGTCCCTCTGTGATCGACGAGTCCGTAGCGCATGATGGCGAGGACGTGCGTCAACGGTAGGGCCTTGGCGAAGGCGGCGAGCCCAGCCGGGAGCGCGTTGACAGGAAAGAGCGACCCCGCGAAGAACCACGGGACGATCGCCACCGCGGGCAGCGCCGCGACGTATTCCTCTTGGGTCGGGATCCGGTTGGCGAGAGTCTCGGCCGCGCCGTACATGATCACGACCAACCCCAGGCTGGCCGCGACGAACCACATGATCCCGGTGGAGCCTGAGGAGAATTGCGCGCCTCGTAGGACAGCCGCGCCAATCAGCACTGAGAGCTGGAGAGCGCTTACCGCGAGCGCGACCGTGAGATTGCCGAACACGATGAGCGGACGTCGTAGTGGTGCCGCGATCAGGTCTCGGCGTGCACCGCTCTCGCGATCGACGAGCACGCCGATACCCGCCGACATGCAGCTGAGCGGCAACAAGAGTCCAACCGTTGCGATCGCGACGAAGCTCATGTAATCGATCCCGCCGACGTTGGTCACCTGATCGGCGAGTGCCGGAGCGATGACGAGCGCGAACAGGACCGGTGTGAGCAGCGGGACGAGGAGCTCTCGCGGCGTCCGAACGCTGAGCGAGAATCGCCGCCGTACGAGCGTGCTCAGCGCTCGCGCGCTCCGGGGGGAGGTGGGCGCAAGAGCCTGTGACGCGGTCGGGGGCGAGGCAGGTGTGGCGATGGTGACCATTGGTTCTCCTTTCGATTCAGGCGGCGGCCAGACGGCCGCCGGTGAGGCGGAGGTACACGTCATCGAGCGTGGGGCGACGGGTGGTGAGCTCGGTCGTGTTCAACCCGATCTGGTTGATCGTGAGCACGGCGGCCTCTGCGGACGACCCGTGCAGCGGAATGGTGAGCGTGCCACCGAGCGAGAACACGTCGTCGGTCGCCATCCCGTGCGCGCGCAACCTCGTGAGCGCGGCGGTCGGGTCTCCGTCGACTCGGACCTCGAGCACCTCGGCGCCAAGCGCCTTCAGCAGCGCCCGCGGCGCGTCGAGAGCGACGATCCGACCCGCGTGCATGATCGCGACGCGATCGCAGAGTCGTTCGGCCTCGTCGAGGTAGTGCGTCGTGAGGACGACGGTCATCTCTCCCCGGCGACGCAGCCCGTCGATGAGGTCGAGAAGCTCGTACCGGATGAGTGGATCCAGACCGACGGTCGGCTCGTCGAGGAACAGGACCTGGGGCTCGGAGAGGAGGGCCCGTGCGAGCTCCAACCGGCGGCGCTGCCCCCCGCTGTAGCTCGAGACCGGCCGGTCGATGACTTCCCGGAGCCCGAATGCGTCGACGACGTCTCGAAGTCGCCGTGCCGCCGCCCCGGCATCCAGACCCCACAATCGGGCATGAATCTCGAGGTTTCGTCGACCGGTGAGCGGCCGGTCGACGACCGCTTCCTGGAAGACGACGGCGCTCACGCGGCGGGCCTCCAGGGGCTCGCCAGCCACCTCACGGCCCGCGAGGCGTGCACTTCCCGCGGTCGGTGCAACTGTCCCCGTGAGCATGCCGACGGTGGTCGATTTGCCGGCACCGTTTGGACCCAGAAGCCCGAAGACCTCACCGGATCGCACCTCGAAGTCGATCTCGCGTACTGCCTGGACGCCGCCCGGGTACGTCTTCGTCAGTCCCCGGACTTCGACTGCTAGCGATGTCATGGCTGGCTCCATTCGAAGGAGTGGACTACTGCTGACAAGGACGGACGTCCCGTCGAGGTTGTGACACCGGCAGCGCAATGCCCGGCCGATGTCACACTCCGGTCGCTTCGCTCGTCTTACGAGTGAGATGGGCCAGAAGCCAATGGGAAAGCCGGCTGGTGCCGACCCTCGTGTTGCCGACGCCTGGCGCGATCACCGCCAGCGCCTGATGGACGTCGCGTACCGGATGCTCGGGAGCGTCAGCGACGCCGAGGACGTCGTGCAGGAGGCGTATGCCCGGCTCGTACGGCACGGCGTCGACGGCATCGACGACGTACGCGGCTGGCTCGTGACCGTGGCCAGCCGGCTGTGTCTCGATCAGCTGCGGTCAGCAGCGTCCCGGCGCACCAGCTACATCGGGCCGTGGCTCCCCGAGCCGGTGGTGGACTTCCCGTCGCTCGGAGCCAACCCCGCCGACCGCGTCACACTCGACGACTCCGTACGCATGGCCTTGCTGGTCGTTCTCGAACAGCTCTCCCCTGCCGAGCGCACCGCGTTCGTACTCCACGACGTCTTCCAGATGTCGTTCGACGAGATCGCGTCGATCGTCGGCCGGTCGCCGGCAGCTGTTCGACAGCTCGCCAGCCGGGCCCGCAGGCATGTCCGCGCCGAGGCCGAGCCCGCTCGTTTCCGAGCCGACCTCGATGAGCAGCGGAGGCTCGCCGAGCAGTTCGCCGCCGCGGCCACCGGTGGCAATCTCGCGGCCCTGCTCGAGGTCTTGGACCCAGACGTGGTCGGCGACGCCGACTCCGGCGGCCTCGTACCGGGAGCACCCCAGCATCCGGTGGTCGGCCGGGACGCGGTTGCGCGCAACCTGCTGCGGAGGGTCGCCGGCCGCGGGTTGGAGTTCGCCGCCGCGGACGTGAACGGGGAACCGGGTGTGATCGGAGTGCAAGACGGGCGAATCGTTGCCGCGGTGGTCCTGTTCACCCAAGAGGGATTGATTCACCACATCCACGCGGTCCTGAACCCGGAAAAGCTCGCGCACCTCGCTCGCTGAGCAAGAGGCTGCGACGCGGCTCCGTGCTCGAAGCCCCCCGCTAGCGCCGGAGGGATGCGCTCGCACAAGCGGGCGTTCGGGTCGGGCGGGCGATGCAGTCCGTTTGCAGATAGCGCCTCTGCGGCGGCAGACAGAACGCGGACCAATCCATCTCAGCTGGTCAGGGAGTGGGGCCGGGAGGAGTCGAACCCCCGTCCGACGGATTATGAGTCCGCTGCTCTGACCGCTGAGCTACGGCCCCGCGCGCAATCTATGCGGCGGCCGCGCGGGCTCAGGGCTCCTCGAGGTAGTCCCGCAGGCGTTGCGAGCGCGTGGGGTGGCGCAGCTTGGCCAGCGTCTTGGACTCGATCTGGCGAATCCGCTCCCGCGTGACGCCGAACTCCTTGCCGACCTCCTCGAGGGTCCGCACCTGACCGTCGTCGAGGCCGAAGCGCAGCCGCACGACTTGCCGCTCGCGGTCGTTGAGCTCCTCGAGCGCCTCGACGATCGCCTCGGTGAGCAGGGCGCGGGCGGCGGCGGTGGCGGGCGCGATCGCGGCGGGGTCCTCCACGAAGTCGCCGAGGAAGCTGTCGTCCTCCTCACCCACCGGGGTCTCGAGCGACACCGGCTCCTGGGCGATGCGCTGGATCTCGCGCACGCGGTCGGGCGTCATCTCGACCTTGATCGCGACCTCCTCGACCGTCGGCTCGCGCCCGAGCTCCTGCAGCATCTGGCGCTGGATGCGCAGCACCTTGTTCATGGTCTCGACCATGTGCACCGGGATCCGGATCGTGCGCGCCTGATCGGCGATCGCGCGCGTGATCGCCTGCCGGATCCACCACGTCGCGTATGTCGAGAACTTGAAGCCCTTCGTGTAGTCGAACTTCTCGACGGCACGGATCAGCCCGAGGTTCCCCTCCTGCACGAGGTCGAGCAGGGCCATCCCCCGTCCGACGTACCGCTTGGCGATCGAGACGACCAGGCGGAGGTTCGCCTCGGTGAGCTGGCGCTTCGCGAGCTGACCGTCGACGGCGACGGCCTCGAGGCTCGCCTGCGCCTCCTCGGTGAGGTTCGGCTCGACCTCGAGCCGCTCGGTCGCGTGCAGGCCGGCTTCGATGCGCTGCGCCAGCGTGACCTCCTGCTCGGCGGTGAGCAGGGGCACCTTCCCGATCTCCTTGAGGTACATGCGTACCGGGTCGAAGCTGCCGATCTCCCCGGCGCGTTCGCTGCGCGTGGCCGGCTCGCCCAGCTTCCCGAGCCGCGACACGGGCTGCTTCGTCGCCGGCGCGGTGCCGGGACGTGTGACCACCCCGCTTCCGCGCCCCGGTTCCGAGCTGCGTCCACGATGCGACGGCCGCGCCTCGGGCGTCGCGCGTCGTTGGTCCTCGCGTTCGAGCTCCTCGGCGATCTCGTCGACGACCTGGACGCCGCGCGCGCTGATTCCGGAGTAGATGGCGGCGAGCTCGGCGGTCTCGGGCTCGAGCCCGGGGAACGCGGCGAAGATCTCACCCGTCGTGACGAACCCGCGTTCCTTGACCAGCTCGAGCAGACCTTCGACACCACCGTTCTTGGTCGCGTCGTCGGATCGATCGGATGCGGAATCGGGAGAGCTCGACGCGCTCGGTGTCGCTTCGGTGTCGTCCACGCTCGCTACTCCGCCCCTTCGCCACCCTCGGTTCGGGCAACGGTCCACCCTACCAACTGCTCGGCGTCGCGACGCGCCGCGTCCCAGTCACCGACCTCGCGGTGATGCGTCATCGCGGACAGCAGCGTCTTGACCTCGCGGCCGCGTTCGTCGCCGTCCCGCAACATCGCGTCGAGCAGACGCTGCGCGGCCGGTTCGACCGTGTTGGCCATCAGCCGCGCTTGCAGCGTGGCGAGCTCGTCGGCGTCGTCGACGACCTCCGGCTCTTCGACTGCCAGTCGTTGCAGTAGCTCACGCGCCGCACCATCGCTCGCGTCGAGCGCTTCGCGGAACGTCGCCGCCTCGGTCAGCAGCTCGAACACGGTCCGCGCGGTCGGGTCGACGAACAGTGATTCGTCGAGCCAGTCGGCGACGAGCTCCGGGCGGTGGATCGCCCACCGGAGCACATCGAGCTCGCGGCGGTCGACGTGCGCCGGGCGGGGCGGTGGCGTCTCGCCGCCCTCGCCGACGTCGCGGCGGACGCGCGCCGGCTGGCGGCGCGGGCCGGCGCGCACCACCGCCCGCAACCGGTCGGCGTCGATCTCGAGCGCCCCGGCGACTTTCATGACGTACTGGTCGCGCACGAGCTCGTTGGGATGGGTGGCGACGATGGCGGCTGCGGACTCCGCGGCGCGAGCTCGACCCTCGAGCGTGCGAAGGTCCGCCGACGCGAGGAGGCGGTCCAGCCGGAACTGGAGGAACGGCGCTGCCCGCTCGATCGCGGCCGGGAGCGCGGACTGGTCCTCCTTCCAGAGATCGCCGGGGTCACGGCCGGGCGGGAGGTCGGCCACCTCGACCTGCACCTCGTAGGTCTGCTCCCACTGGTACCAGCGTTCGGCGGCGGCCTGGCCGGCGCTGTCGGCGTCGTACGCGAGCACGACCTTGCGGGCGAGGTTCTTGAGGATCTGGAAGTGCTCGTCTGCGAGCGCCGTGCCGCACGTCGCGACCGCGTTCGGCGCGCCGGCGAGCACGAACGCCATCACGTCGGTGTAGCCCTCGCAGATCACGACTTCGCCTCGCGCCACGATCTCGCCCTTTGCCCAGTTGAGCCCGTACAACAAGCGGCTCTTCTGGTAGATGGGCGTCTCGGGCGAGTTCTTGTACTTCGGCATCTGGTCGCCGAGGGCACGCCCGCCGAAGCCGGCCGGCTCGCCCCGGGAGTCGTAGATCGGGAACATGAGGCGCGACCGGAACTGGTCCTGGAGCTTGTTGGCGCGGTTCACGAACGAGAGGCCGGCGTCCTGGATGTCCTTGCGCTCGAATCCCTCGCGCTGCAGGTACACGCTCAGCGCGTCGAAGCCGTCGGGCGCCCAGCCCAGCTGGAACCGACGGGCGGCGTCGCCGTCGAAGTTGCGGCTACGGAGGTGCTTGCGGCCCGACCCGCCCTCGGGCGCCTCGAGGAGCAGGCGGTGGTAGAAGCCGATCGCGGCGCCGACGACCTCGCTCAGGCGCTCCTTGCGCTTGCGGTCCTTCCCGACGTTGGCGTTGTCGTAGCGGAGTGTGATCCCAGCGCGTGCCGCCAGACGCTCGACGGCCTCCACGAAGTCGAGGTGGTCGACCTCCCGGACGAACGTGATCGCGTCACCGCTCTTCTGGCAACCGAAGCAGTGGTAGACGCCGAGCTCGGGGTTGACCGAGAACGACGGGGTCTTCTCGGTGTGAAACGGGCACAGGCCCATGAAGCGGCGGCCCACTCGCTTCAAGGCGACGTGCTCCCCGACCAGCGCCACGAGGTCGGTCGCATCCCGGACCCTGGCGACGTCGTCGTCGAGGATGCCCATCGGGCGTCAGACTAGGACCGCGCGAGCGCGGAGCCGCGCTCTCCGTTCACACGCCGCGGGGAAGCGCCTCGGGCCGCCAGCCCAGCAGCTCGACGCCGAGGCCGAGCGCGAAGCGGTCGGTCATGCCGCTGACGTACTGCACGGCGAGGGCAGCGCTCTCCGGCGAGCCCGGCGCGACCAGGGCGTGCGTCCCGTCAGCGACGTCGGGCAGGCGCCCGGGTGCGTCGGCGAAGTGCTCGACGAGACCCCGGAGCAGGTGGACCACCTTCTCGGCCTGAGCCCGGGCGGCGGGCCGGAGGTAGATCCGCTCGAAGTTGAAGTCCCGGAACGTCGCCAGGGCCGACGCCGCCGGCTCGGTCATCCCGACCTCCCCCGTGCGTTCGATGGCGTCGAGCACGGCGTGCACGAACGTGCCGACCTGGTCGGGGCGGTGGTCGCCGACGACCTCGCGCACCTCGGGCGGCAGGTCGTCGGGGGTGAGGATGTGCGCGCGCACCGCGTCCTCGAAGTCGTGGCAGACGTACGCGATCCGATCGGCCCACGCCACGACCTCCCCCTCGGGAGTCGCGGGCGCAGGGCGCCGCCATGAGTGGTTGCGCACGCCGTCGAGCGTTTCGAGGCAAAGGTTCAGCGGGGCGAGCGTGACGTCGGCGCCGTAGACGGCGTGGTCGTACCCGCGCCCGGGGAGGTACGGCGAGAACGCCTCCTCCGAAGCGTGACCGGCGGGGCCGTGCCCGCAGTCGTGGGCGAGGGCGATGGACTCCACGAGCGGCAGGCACAGGTTCGCAACCCGGGCGATGCCGACGGCGACCTGCGCGACCTCGACCGCGTGCGTGAGCCGGGTGCGGAGATGGTCGTCCTCCGGGGCGATGAACACCTGGCACTTGCCCGCCAGGCGGCGCCACGGCCGCGAGTGCTTCACGCGATCGAGGTCACGCTCGAAACAGAGCCGGTACGGGTCGGCCTCCTCGCGCACCATCCGGTGGCCGGCGCCGGCGGCACGCGTCGCTCCCGGCGCCAGCGCGGCGGCAAGCTCGGCCTCGCGCTCCTCCCGCCGGCGGAGCCGGCCACCGACGAAGGCATCAGCGTCGTGATGCGCGCGCTGCACCGCGACGCCCGACCCGACGATCACCGGTTCCATGGGCCGAGCGTACCGGCCGGGTGCGACGGTTACGCGGTTGCTCCCGGGCCGCCCGCGCCGAGCGCGGCGTGCGCCGCCGCCAACCGAGCGAGCGGGACGCGGTACGGCGAGCACGACACGTAGTCGAGGCCGATCTCGTGGAAGAACTGCACCGACGGCGGGTCTCCGCCGTGCTCGCCGCAGATCCCGAGCTTGAGGTCGGGGCGAGCCTTGCGTCCGTCCGTGACCGCGTCGCGCACGAGCCGGCCGACCCCGTCGACGTCGATGGTCTCGAACGGGTTCGCCGGCAGCAGCTTGAGCTCGAGGTACGCGGGCATGAAGCGGCCCTCGACGTCGTCACGCGAGAAGCCGAACGTCATCTGGGTGAGGTCGTTGGTGCCGAAGGAGAAGAACTCCGCCACCACCGCGATGTCGTGGGCGTCGAGGGCGGCCCGCGGGGTCTCGACCATGGTGCCGACGAGGAACGAGACCCCCTCCCGCGTGTCGGAGAACAGCGATTCGGCGACCTCGCGCACCTCGTCGACGAGCAGCTTGAGCTCGGGCTCGGTCACCGCCAGCGGGATCATGATCTCGACCTGCGGGTCGCCGCCGGCGAACTTCCGCTCGATCGCAGCCTCGAGCAATGCCTTCACCTGCATGCGGTACAGGCCCGGCTTGATGATCCCGAGCCGGCAGCCGCGCGTGCCGAGCATCGGGTTCGCCTCCCGCCACGCCTGGGCGGCGCCGAGGAGCTTGCGGCCGGCGTCGTCGAGCTGACCCTTCGCGTCGCGTACGAGCAGCTCCTCGACGTCGGGAAGGAACTCGTGCAGCGGCGGGTCGAGCAGACGCACCGTCACCGGCAGGCCGTCCATCGCCTCGAGGATCCCGAGGAAGTCGGCGCGCTGGAGCGCCTCGAGCTCCTGGAGCGCGTGCTGCTCCTCGGCTTCGTCGTCGGCGAGGATGAACCGCTGCACCAGCGGCAGCCGGTCCCCGAGGAACATGTGCTCGGTCCGGCACAGCCCGATCCCCTCGGCGCCGAACTCGCGCGCCCTCTTGGCGTCCTCGGGCAGGTCGGCGTTCGTCCGCACGCCGAGCCGGCGGAAGCCGTCGGCCCATTCGAGGATGGTCGCGAACGGGCCGCTGGGCTCGGGCGTGACGACCGGCACCGCGCCGAGGACGACGTCGCCCGTCGTGCCGTTGATCGAGATGATGTCGCCTTCGCGCACTGTGGTCCCGTCGACCGACACGCGCTTCTCGTCGATGTCGATGTCGAGCGTCGACGCGCCGCACACCGCCGGCTTGCCCATCCCGCGCGCGACGACGGCGGCGTGGCTGACGAGCCCGCCGCGCGACGTCAGGATGCCCTCGGCGGCGATCATCCCGTGCACGTCGTCAGGCGACGTCTCGGGCCGCACCAGGATCACGTGCTCTCCGCCGGCGGCCGCGCTCTCGGCGTCGTCGGCCGTGAACGTCACCTTCCCGACCGCCGCGCCGGGTGAGGCATTGAGCCCCTTCGTCAGCACGTCGTACGACGCGTCGGGGTCGAACTGCGGGTGCAGGAGCTGGTCGAGCTGCGCCGGCT
>Ga0066388_100001856_pt1 | contig 12354 bp, 8 predicted proteins | sample PanSoiMetaGPlot6_FD_64539 | JGI IMG/M metagenome (GOLD analysis project Ga0066388, IMG submission 64539) | Tropical forest soil microbial communities from Panama analyzed to predict greenhouse gas emissions - Panama Soil - Plot 6 (Hybrid Assembly) | ecosystem: Environmental > Terrestrial > Soil... | reverse complement strand
TCGGCAGCCAGATCGGACAGGTGATGGAGCGCCGGCGCGCCGAGGAGGAGCTGCGCTCCGGCGAGGAGCGCCTGCGGCTGGCCTTCGAGGCGGGGGAGATGGGGGCGTTCGACTGGAACATCCCGAGCGGCAGGATCGTCTGGTCGGAGACGACGGAACAGCTCCATGGCCTCGTCCCGGGGACCTTCGCCGGAACGCTCGACGCGTTTCTCGCCTCCGTCCACCCCGCGGATCGGGACCGCATCCGCCGGACGATCACGCAGTCCCTGGAGGAGGGCCGCGTCGAGGACGTCGAGTACCGCACGCTCTGGCCGGACGAGACGGTGCGCTGGATCTTCGGCAAGAGCCACCTCCTCACGGACCGCCACGGGACGCCGGCACGCATCACCGGCGTGGTAATGGACGTCACCAGCCGGAAGCGCCTCGAGGACGCGCGCACGCAGCTGCTCGCCGCGGAGCGAACCGCGCGCGCTGCGGCGGAAGGGGCAGAGGGACGGGCGGTCTTCCTCGCCGAGGCGAGCGCAGCACTCTCCTCGTCGCTCGACTTCGACGGCACGCTTGCGACCGTCGCCCGGCTCGCCGTTCCCTGGATTGCCGACTGGTGCATCATCGACGTCGTGCAGGGCGACGGCTCGTTCCGCCGCCTTCCCCTGGCTCCGGTCGACCCGGGGCGGGCCGCCCTCGCCCGCGAACTGGAAGCGTGGCACTCGACGGATCCGGCGGCGCCGCATGGCCCCGCCCAGGTGGTGCGGAGCGGCTGCTCGGAGCTCACCGAGGAGATCCCCGATCCGGCATCCGTCGTGCCTTCGCGCGACACCGCCTACCTGGTGTGGCTGCGCTCGCTCGGGGTCGTATCGGCGATGTGCGTCCCGCTGCGGGCGCGCGGGGAGACGCTCGGCGCGGTCAGCTTCCTCTCCGCCACCCCCGAGCGCCGGTACACGGCGGCAGATCTCCTCCTGGTCGAGGAGCTCGCCCGGCACGCCGGGCTCGCCGCCGACAACGCGCGCCTCTACCGCGAGGCCGACGAGGCGAACCGCGTGAAGGACGAGTTCCTCGCCACCCTCTCACACGAGCTGCGGACGCCCCTCGGCGCCATCCTCGGCTGGACCCGCCTCCTCCGTAGCCGCAAGCTCGACGAGGCGGCGACGTCTCACGCGCTGGAAACGATCGAGCGCAACACGAAGCTCCAGGCCCAGCTCGTCGAGGACCTCCTCGATGTCTCGCGCATCATCACCGGCAAGCTCCGCCTCCAGACGCGGCCGGTGGACCTGTTCACCGTGATCGAGGGCGCCGTCGACACCGTGCGCCCGGCAGCCGAGGCAAAGGCCATCCAGCTCGAGACGACGCTCGATTCGCCGGGTGGCCTGATCTCGGGCGATCCCGACCGTCTCCAGCAGGTGGTGTGGAACCTCCTCTCCAACGCCATCAAGTTCACGCCCCGCGAAGGGCGGGTCGAGATCCGGCTGGGGCGACAGGGCGCACAGGCGACGGTGCGGGTGAGCGACACGGGGAAGGGTATTCCGTCCGAGTTCCTGCCGCACATCTTCGATCGGTTCCGGCAGGCGGACAGCACCACGACGCGCGCGCACGGCGGCCTCGGCCTGGGCCTCGCCATCGTGCGTCACCTGGTCGAGCTGCACGGGGGAACGGTGGAGGCGGCGAGCCCGGGCGAAGGCTGCGGGGCGGTCTTCACCGTCGTACTGCCGCTAGCGCCCGCGGAAGCGATCTGTCTGCCCGTCGCGCGTGAAGATCGCGACGTCCGCGGCGACACCTCGCTGGAAGGGGTCCACGTCCTGGTGGTGGACGACGATGTGGATGCGCGTGAATCCCTGGTCATGGTCCTCGAGGAGTGTGGCGCCGAGGTCATCGCCGTCTCCTCGGCACGCGAGGCCCTTAGGGTGGTGGGTCGCACGGTTCCCGACGTGCTGGTGAGCGACATCGCCATGCCGGGCGTCGATGGATACGGGCTCCTCCGCCGGCTGCGGGCGCTCCACACCGAGCGTCCGGTGCCGGCCCTCGCCCTGACGGCCTATGCCGGGGAGGTCCATCGCCGCCGGGCCCTCGCCGCCGGCTTCGAGATGCACCTCGCCAAGCCCATCGATCCGAGCGAGCTCACCGCGGCCGTGCGGAGTCTCGCGGGTCCGCGTCCGACGGATCGGCCCTGAACGACGACGGCGCGGGGAGCCTCCCCTCGCGCCGTCGTCACCGGTGGTGCGATCGTCTGGGGTCGTCTCAGCCGATGCGCAGGTCGTCGTGCACCGCGCGGACCCCGGGGGTCGAGCGGGCGGCGATCGCCGCCGCGAGCCGCTGCTGCTCGCTCTTGATCGTGCCGGTCAGACGCGCGACGCCATTGTGCACCTCGATGCTGATGCTGGCGTCCTTCAGGTCCTCGCGATTCTCGATGTTCTTCTTCACCTGATCCTTCAGGTCTTCGTCACGCGCGTTGATCTGCTCCTTGCTCGAATGCGGCACCACCTCGAGCTCGTTCACGACGCGCCGGACCCCGGACACCTTCCGGGCGTCGATCTCGGCCGAAGCCTTGGCGGCCGGGGTGGGCACCGCCCCGAAGAGCGTCACGACCCCGTTCAGGGTATCGACGTTGATGTCGAGTGCCGGCGTCTTCTCGTCGGCGAGCAGGCGCATCTTCGTCGCCGAGGTGATGTACATGTCCTGCATGGTCTGTCCCACGCCGCGCGTGCCGGCCTCGGGTCGGCTGGGCTCGTGGTGGATCTCGTCGTCGGCGAGTCGATCCGGGCTCTCCACCTCGCTCCGCACGCTGCGCACTCCGGGTACGGCGCGCACCAGCTCGAGCGCCCGGAGATGATCGCTGACGCTGGCGGCCTTCCCGCCGAGCAGCACGACGCCGTCGTTGACCGACTGCACGGCGATGCTGCTGTCCTTGAGCGAAGGATCATCCTTCAGCGCCTTCTTGACCCGCTGATCGATATCCTTGTCGGCCACCTTCACGGCCTTCGCGTCTCGGGCCGGGACCACCTGCAGCAGGTTGCGGACCTCTTTCACGCCCGAGATCTTGCGGACCTCCTCCTCTGCCTTGCTCTTCTCCTCCGCGGACTCGACCTTACCGTGCAGGGTCACGGAGCCGTCCACCGTGTCGACGCTCACCGCCGTGCTGGAGACACCGGCCGTGGTCAGCAGAGCGATCTTCGCCTTGCTCGTGATCCATGCATCCGAGACGGCGGCACCAGCGGTCACGGGGACCGCGAGCACCGCCGCGAACAAACCGTAGCGACACCACGTGCGTACACGCATACGAACCCCTCCTCTCGTTGCGAACCGTCAGCCTAGGGACCGACGGGTGGGCGGCCGCTCAGCAGACCGACCGCCAGGAAGATGACCGCGATCACCACGAAGATCCACCCGAATTCCGCGGAGAGTCCGGCCATACCGCGGAACCCGAGCAACGACGCGATGAGCGCGATGACGAAGAAGGTCAAGGCCCAGTGTAACATCGCACCCTCCTTTCAGGGCACTGACGCTCAGGGAGCAAGCACGAGGCCACGCGACGGATCCTCGTCGCGGCGAGGCACGCCGCAGGAGAAGAGACGGACCGGACGTCGAAGCTGTCGACAAACGGGACAGCCGAGAAGCGGGCCCGGAACGCGAGTCCTTGGCATCCTTCCTGCTGCTCCTCTCCCCGAGCGTGGATGCACCGCTCGGGAGGTGTTCATCGTGAAGCGATCTCACGCATCGACCGTCGCATCGTTCGGCGCCGTCATTCTGCTGACGGCCCTCCCGGACACGGGATGGAGCGCCCCGTCGTTCAGGCTACGGCGAATGGTCGTCGTCGGCGACAGCCTGCTGGCCGGCTTCAGCTCGGGTGGGCTGGTCGCGAATGGCCGCGCGGGGCAGGTCGACAGCGCCCCGGCGATCATCGCTCGCCGGGCGCACGCGTCGCTCCCCCAGCCGCTCATGGACGGCCCGGGGGTGCCGCCACAGCTGGCGATCTTCGACGACAACCACAACGACGCGCTCGATCCCGGTGAGGTGCGTCGACCCGACGGCACCAGCATCGGCTTCCGCGCCTCCCCCGACCGCCGGGTGCGGAACCTGGCCGTTCCGGGTGAAGACACCGCCACCATCTTCGACACGGTCTCGCCCGGCGACGTCGCGGGCGCCATCGTCCGCAACGACGACGTCGCGGGGCAGGACCTGCTCAAGTTCCTCATCCTCGGGCTGCCGCTCCGCACCGGTCCCGTCTCGCAGCTGAGCCGTGCGCGGGATCTCCACCCGAGCTTTCTCCTCGTCTGGATCGGCAACAACGACGTCCTCGACATGGCGACGCGCACCGATCCGGCGGCCGTGACGCTCACACCCGCGCAGTTCGGTGCGCGCTTCCACATGCTCCTCGACGCGCTCGCCGTCACCAACGCGCCGATGGCGGTCGCCAACCTGCCGGACGTCACCGGCATCGCCGCGCTCCGCCGCGCGGCGGGTGAGGTCACCGCGTGTCAGGGTCCGGGCGGCGCGCTGCAGCCGGTGGCGGCCGACGACCTACTCTCGCTCGACCTCGACCGCTCGCTGCTACCCAACCCGCCCTGCGGCAAGGTGCTCGACGCGGGAGAGCGCGCCGCCGTGCGGGCGACGGTCGTCGCCTTCAATGCCGAGATCGCCACGGCGATCGCCGACATCAGCGCACGGCGCGGGATCGACATCGCCCTCGTCGACCTCCAGGCAGGCTTCGACCAGCTCGCGGCGACCGGCGTCGACCTCGATGGCAACGGGACGCCCGACCTGACCACGCACTACCTGGGCGGCATCTTCAGCCTCGATGGCATCCATCCGACGCACACCGGCAACGCGCTCATCGCCAACATCTTCATCGACGCCATCAACGCGCACTTCGGCGAGAGTCTCGCGCGCGTCGACGTGGCCCGCATCGCGGCCCGCGATCCGCTCACGCGAAGCCGTTTCCGGCCCACGGGCGAAGCGCCCTTCGGCCTCTTCGGCGACAGCGACAACGACGAGGTGGAGACCTTCTTCGTGGGGACCTTCAACCGCGTGGAGCAGGGCGTGCGCAGCGTCCGGAACGACCTGCGGCGCAACTTCTTCGACCTGTTCTAGCGGGAGGGAGAGCAGGGCGCAGCGAGCCGTCGTGTGCGGGTGTTTCTCTATCCGTGCGGGGGGTGAGCTCCCCGCAGCCTTGCCTTCTCTGTCTCGGCGACTCGCTGCGCCGAGGGTGTCCGCTGCATGGGACGTGCCGGCCGCCGAAGACCGTCCTTCCTCGATCTTTTGGGCCTTCGGGACAAGACGCCGCACCCCCAGGCGAGGCAGATTGCCGCGGTTCATCCGGCCGGGCGCACAGCGGCCGGGGGGGCTCCCCTCTTCCGCCGACGCCACAGCCGGACGCCCAGGATCCGCTCGCGACGCCGTTCCGCGTCGAGGTTCCTGGCCCGCGCCTCGAGCAGGTCGAAGAGCGCGACCATACCGACGAGCCGGCGGCGCTCCCGGTCGACCACCGGGAACCGGGTGAGGCCCGTCTCCGCCATCCGGTAGACGACCACACGCAGCGGCTCGTCCGGGTAGGCGACCACGGGCTCCGCCCGCACCCGTTCCGTGAGTGCCGAGGAGCCTCCCGGGGCCGACGCCAGCTCCCAGAGGTCGTTGCGGGTGGTCACCCCGAGGAGATGGCGCTCGGCATCGATCACCGGGAAGAGGAGCTGCGCGCGCCGGGAGGCGCCGTTCCCCAGCATCTGCCGCAGGTCGTCGGTGGACATGTCCACGGGAAGCGCCATGACGTCGCGTCGCACCACCTCGCGCACGAACAGGATCTCGAGCGGGTCGATCGCGTACTCGCGGCTCAGGTGGTAGCCGCGGCGGGCGACCTTCTCGGTCAGGATCGAGCGGCGCAGGGTGAGGACCGTGAAGGCGTGGGCCATCGTGGCCGCCACGAGGAGCGGCAGGAGGACGTTCAGGTCGTGCGTGAGCTCGACGGCGAACACGATGCCAGTGAAGGGAGCTCTCATCGTTCCGCCGAGGATCGCGCCCATGCTGACGAGCGGCCAGAACCCCGCGCCCTCGTTGGGAAGAAACGTGGCCTCGACGCCGCCGAGCGCTCCCCCCAGCAGCAGCAGGGGCGCCAGCACGCCGCCCGACGTCCCGGAGCCAAGCGAGATGCTCCAGATGAGCCACTTGACGATCAGGATGCCGGCGAGCACGCGGCCCGGCACGTCGCCCTGCAGGAGCGCGCCGATCGTGTCGTAGCCGACGCCGAGCGCCTGCGGGAAGACGAGCCCGCCCAGCCCGATCGCGAGACCGCCGAGGGCGGGCCACCACATCCAATGGATGGGAAGCCGGCCGAAGGCGTCTTCGGCGGCGTACACGGAGAGGGTGAGGAGGGCGGAGAGGCCGCCGGCCAGGAGCCCCACGACGACGCAGCCGGCGAGACCCCCCGGGCCGATGAAGAGCGGGTGGGCCGGCGTCGGGAAGAGCGGACCGAGGCCGATGATGTAGCGGCGCGCCGCCGCGGCGGTGGCGCTCGCGAGCGCTATCGGCACGAGGCTGCGCGGCTTCCATTCGAAGAGCAATAGCTCGACGGCCAGGAGCGTCGCGGCGAGTGGCGAGGCGAAGGTCGCCGACATGCCGGCGGCGGCGCCCGCGACGAGCAGCGTCTTCCGCTCCACGCTGGTCAGGTGGAAGAACTGCGCGATCATCGACCCGAAGGCGCCGCCGGTCATGATGATCGGGCCCTCGGCCCCGAACGGACCGCCCGCCCCGATCGAGATCGCGGCGGAGAGAGGCTTCAGGACGGCGACCTTCGGCTCGACCCGGCTCCCGCGGATGAGGATGGACTCAATGGCCTCCGGGATCCCGTGGCCGCGGATGCGCTCGGATCCGTAGCGCGCCATCAGGCCGACGATCAGGCCGCCGGCGATGGGAACGAAGACTTCCAGGAGGCCGAGCTGGTGGCCGGCAGGCGAGACGAGCGCGAAGTCCCAGCGCTGGAAGAAGAAGAGGTTCGTACAGAGGCCGATCAGCCGGAGGAGCACGAGGGCGACGAACGCGCTCAGCACCGCGATCGCGACTGCCAGCAGCGATATCGGCACGAGCCGGAGCGTGGCCGTGAAGTCCCCCAGGCGGTCGTGCACCTTGCGCGTCATCGACTGCTCCGCTTCCTTCCCCGCACGAGCGCCCCGAGCGGGCCCAGGAGCGCCGGTCCGATCGTGCGCAGCTCGGTGCGGTGGGCGAGTGAGAGGCGCGAGAGGACCGCCTCGCCCCGGCGCGTGAGGCGCACGATGACCTGCCGGCGATCGCCCGCCCCCGGTCCACGCCGCACCAGGCGGCGGGCCGCGGTCCGGTCGATGAGCTCGACCGCGCTGTGGTGTCGGATCTGCAGCCGCTCGGCGAGCACGCCGACGGTGGCGGCCGCGCCCGGCGGGAGCCCCCGCAGGGCCAGCATGAGCTGGTGCTGCTGCGGCTCGAGACCTGCCATCCGGGCCGCCTGCTCGCTGAAATGGAGGAAGCGGCGCAGTTGATGGCGAAATTCCGCCAGGGCCCGATAGTCGCTCATGGGGAGACACGGTGGAGGCACCGGTTGCGGTATCTTATATCGTGGAGCGATATAATTCGAGCAGGACATGAGTCGACGAACACGCCTTCGGGCCCGCGTGCTCCTGGCAGCCGGGGCGCGCGAGGTTCGCTGGACCATCGCCACCGCGCTCCGCGGTGACGGCCACGAGGTCGTCGAGTTCGATGACGGCGCGCCGTGTCGCGTCTCGCCGGCCCACCGTCTGAGACGGCGTGGGTCGGCGCCGAGCTGGCTCAGGACGATGGCGGCCGCCGGCAGGATGGGTCGCGGGCGTCAGCGGCGCAAGCGGGCGAGCTGCGTCCGGAGATAGCCGAGGTGCTCGAAGCGCCGCATCGATGTGAAGGCCGTGACGCGGCCGAGGTAGACGTGGCGGCCACCCAGGCGCCGGAAGCACGCGTTCATTACGTTGGCCTCGCCCGCGACGAGGCGCTCGTCGAAGCCACCGGCGCGCTCGAAGAGCGCGCGGGTACAGAAGAGCACGCCGAGCGATGTGCCCGCCAACCGATGGCCGAAGGCGAGCAGCGCCGCGGTGAGAAGGGCCGGCATGGTGGCTCGATCCGGGCAGATGCGGCACGTCCCGAAGTCTCCGCGCGCGGGGACGGCCCCGGCGATCGCGTCGAGCGTTCCGGCAGCGAGCTGAGTATCGGCATTGAGGAAGAGAAGTACGTCGCCGATGGTGTCTCCCGCACCGAGGTTGCACGCGTGCGATGCATTGGCGATCGGCGTCTCTATGACGCGCGCTCCCGCCCGCTTCGCTGCGGCCGCGGTGCCGTCGGTGCAGCCGTTGGCGACCACCACCACCTCGTGCGCCACCGTGCCGGCGATCGCGCGAAGCGTCGACCCGATCCGGCCTTCCTCCTGGTATGCCGGGATGACGATCGAGATCATTGCGAGGATATCCTCGACCGCGTGCGCGGCCGCGGCGTCGGCGTCCACGGGGCCAGCCGCGCCAGGCCCAGCGGGAAGGCCCGGGGCCATTGCTCCACGGTACGCTCCACGGCCGCCGCCGTGACATGCCGCGTTCTCCGCTTGCCGATTCCTGACTCTCCGCTCGGAGATTCCAGACTCTCCGCGTGGCGATTCCCGATTCGACGTGATACGGGCCGCGGCATGCCAGAGTCGGAGCTCGCATTCCGGCTCCCGATGTCGGTGCCATCACCGTCGCTGGTCGAGCTCGATCTCGTCGCCTGACCGCGACCCACGGGAGGGGCCCATGAGGTTTCCCGACGGCTTCGTCTGGGGCACGGCCACCGCCGCGCACCAGGTCGAGGGCGGCAACTGGAACAACGACTGGTGGACGTGGGAGCACGACCCGACGTCACCCTGCCAGGAGCCGAGCGGTGACGCCTGCGACTCCTTCCATCGCTGGCCCGACGACGTTCAGCTCTGCGCCGACCTCGGGTTCACAGCGTATCGCTTCTCGCTCGAATGGAGCCGCATCGAGCCCGAGGACGGCGAGTTCTCGCGCGCGGCGCTCGAGCACTACCGGCGGATGTGCATGGCCTGCCGCGAGCGGGGGCTCGAGCCGATCGTCACCTTCCATCACTTCACGACGCCGCGCTGGGTGGTGGCGCGCGGCGGCTGGGCCGAGCCCGCCACCGCCGACCTCTTCGCACGCTTCTGCGCGCGCGCCGCGGCCCACCTGGGCGATGTCATGGCACGCGCCTGCACGCTCAACGAGCCGAACATCGTGACCACGATGGGCTACCTCTACGGGCTCTTCCCGCCCGGTGAGCGCGATCCGGCGCTCCGTCTGCGCGCGAACGACGTCATGATCGACGCGCACCGCAAGGCAGTCGACGCGATCCACGGCGGACCGGGGCAGGCGCCGGTCGGGCTGACGCTCGCGATGTCGGACTTCCAGCCCGTCCCGGGTGGCGAGGCGGCGTGCGAAGCCTACCGGTGCGACATGGAGGACGTCTTCCTCGAGGCCGCGCGCGGCGACGACTTCATCGGCGTGCAGTGCTACTCGCGCACCCGCTTCGGCCCGGACGGCATGCTCGCCCCCGAGGACGGCGTCCGCGTCACGCAGATGGGCTACGAGTTCTGGCCCGAGGCGCTCGAGGCCACCATCCGGCGGGCATGGGCGGTGACCCGGGGCATCCCCGTGCTGGTGACCGAGAACGGCATCGGGACCGACGACGACCGCGAACGGATCGAGTACGTCTCGCGCGCCCTCCCCGGTGTGGCCGCCTGCCTCGCCGACGGCATCGACGTGCGCGGCTACACGTACTGGAGCCTGCTCGACAACTTCGAGTGGTTCTTCGGCTACCGCCCGACGTTCGGGCTGGTGGCGGTCGATCGCACGACCCAGGCGCGGCGGCCCAAGCCGAGCGCTCGATGGCTCGGCGCCATCGCACGGGCGAATGCCTTCGAGCGGAGCTGACGGTCGTCGACCCGGGGCGCTGGGGGGCTCCCGGGGGCTATTCGCCCGAACGCCGTTCGGCTAGTACCTCCCTGCCGCGACATGCCCCAGATCTTCCACCCGAGCACCAACACCTTCTCGCGGGTCACGATCTTCGGCGCGGTCATCGTGATCGTGGTGCTCGCCTTCGTGGGCGGCTCGCTCCAGCGCTCCTCCTACACGACCGAGGTCGGCACACCGCGCGAGCAGCCCATCCCCTTCAGCCACCGCCACCACGTGGGCGGGATCGGCATCGATTGCCGCTACTGCCACACCTCGGTCGAGGACGCCGCCTTCGCGGGCATCCCATCCACCCAGACCTGCATGAACTGCCACCGGCAGATCTGGTCGACCAGCGCGCTCCTCGAGCCCGTGCGCGAGAGCTTCCGCACGGACAAGTCGCTCACCTGGATCCGCGTGAATGACCTCCCGGACTTCGTCTACTTCGACCATAGCATCCACGTGCGGAAGGGAGTCGGCTGCGCCACCTGCCATGGGCGCGTCGACCACATGCCGCTCATGTGGCGCACCCAGACGCTGCACATGGAGTGGTGCCTCGACTGCCACCGCCATCCCGAGCAGTACCTGCGGCCGCGCGACAAGGTGTTCACGATGGACTGGGAGCCGCCGGCCGACCAGATCGCGCTCGGGATCCGCCTCGTGCACGACTACGGCGTCAACAGCATGACGAGCTGCTCGGCCTGCCACCGATGACGACCCCGAAGGACGGCGGAGCGCTCGCGGCGCTCCGGGCGCAGCTCGCGACCCTCCGCGGAGCGGAGTACTGGCACGCGCTCGAGGCGCTCGCCGAGCACCCCGAGACGGCAGAGCTCCTCGCGCGCCAGTTCCCGCGTCACGCGGCGGGCCTGCTCGAGCCGGTCGACCGCCGCCAGTTCCTGCGCCTCATGGGCGCGTCGCTCGCCCTGGCCGGCCTGGGCGCCTGCAGCCGGGCGCCGACGGAGACGATCGTCCCCTACGTGCGGCAACCCGAGGAGCTGGTGCCCGGAAAGCCGCTCTTCTTCGCTACCGCCCTCTCGCTCGGCGGGCTCGCCACCGGGGTCCTGGTCGAAAGCCACATGGGGCGCCCCACCAAGGTCGAGGGGAACCCGGACCATCCCGCCAGCCTGGGCGCCACCAACGCGTTCGAACAGGCCGCCGTCCTGACGCTCTACGATCCCGATCGGGCGCAGACGATCACCCAGACCGGCACGATCCGTCCCTGGAGCGCCTTCCTGGCGGAGGTCCGCACCGTCCTCGACACGGAGCGTCCTCGGCGGGGTGCCGGGCTCCGCGTGCTGACCGAGACCGTCACCTCCCCGACCCTTGCACGCCAGCTGCGCGCGCTCCTCACGGCCTTCCCCGCCGCCCGCTGGCACAGGTACGAGCCGGTCAACCGGGACAATGCGCGGGCCGGCGCGCGCCTCGCCTTCGGGCGCGTGGTCGAGAGCCGCTATCAGATCGAGAAGGCGGACGTGCTCCTCGCGCTCGACGCCGACTTCCTCGGCTGCAGCCCCGGCAACCTCCACTACGCGCGCGCCTTCGCGACTCGCCGGCGGCCGCAGCCCGGCGAGGCCAACATGAACCGCCTCTACGTCGTGGAGAGCGCGCCGTCGACCACGGGCGCCGTCGCCGATCACCGCCTTCCGCTCCGGGCGAGCGCGATCGAGACCTTCGCGCGGGCGCTCGCCGCGACCCTCGGGCTCGGCGGCGAACCACCCGCGGAGGGGAATGCCACCCGGGCGCACGAGATCGCGCTCTTCGCTGCCGCGCTGGTCCCCGACCTCCAGCGGCACCGCGGACGGAGCCTGGTGATCGCCGGGGAATCGCAGCCTCCCGCCGTCCACGCGCTCGTGCACGCCATCAATCAGGCGCTCGGCAACGTCGGGGAGACGGTGGTCTACACGGATCCCGTCGAGGCCGAGCCGGTCGATCAGCTGGCCTCGCTGCGCGAGCTGGTCGACGACATGGCGGCGGGGCGGGTCGACACCCTCGTCATCCTCGGCGGCAACCCGGTGTACACCGCACCCGTCGACCTCGCCTTCGCGCAGAGCCTTGCCCAGGTGGGCCTGCGCATTCACCTGAGCCTCTACCACGACGAGACCTCGGCGCTCTGTCACTGGCATGTTCCGGCGGCGCACGAGCTCGAGATGTGGAGCGACACGCGAGCGTACGACGGCACCGTCTCCATCGTGCAGCCGCTGATCGCGCCGCTCTACGATGGCCGGTCGGCACACGAGGTCCTGGCCGCCTTCAACGGCGAGCCGGAGAAGTCGAGCTATGATCTGGTGCGCGCCTCCTGGCAGGAGCGGCACACCGACGAGGACTTCGAGCGTGCCTGGCGCCGCGCGCTGCACGACGGCGTCGTCGCCGGGACGGCGCTTCCCCCCACGGAGGTGGAGCTGCG
>Ga0066388_100001855_pt1 | contig 12356 bp, 10 predicted proteins | sample PanSoiMetaGPlot6_FD_64539 | JGI IMG/M metagenome (GOLD analysis project Ga0066388, IMG submission 64539) | Tropical forest soil microbial communities from Panama analyzed to predict greenhouse gas emissions - Panama Soil - Plot 6 (Hybrid Assembly) | ecosystem: Environmental > Terrestrial >... | reverse complement strand
AACACTAGGAATACTCCATCGCCCCACGTATTCCTCGCGACGATTTCGCTTGCATATTTGTCGATAACTGAGGCTACGCGATCCGTCACGTGATCATAAAAGGTCAGGATTTGTTTGTCGCTCAATCGGCTAAAACCGTGAAAATCGCCGAACAAGATTGCGCGCACTTTTCGCGGCGGCAGCAATGGGAACGCCTGCTGTCGCCGTTCAACTCGCGACGCATCCGCGGGAAGATTGCTCTCACTACTGATCGTGACGGTTTTCAGGTTGTGGCTGCGCCAAACCTGAACATCGGCAAAGGTACCCGCCCTTTCGTTGGTTTCTTGCCCATCCCAAACCGCCAGTTGGATAACTTCTGAGCAAAGCTGCTGTGCGCGAACAATAGCCAGACCCATTGCAAGTCGCGAAGCGTAAGCGAACACTTCGGGATCTCCGACATGCTCGCCGTCGGTGGCATGAATGACCTCGACTTGCTTGAGGCACTTATCAAATCGCTTTGGCCATTTCGCGCCTCCGCAGGCGACAGATTCTCGCAAAAAACTGTCAGGTTCAAACGGCAGGACGGCGCTCACCTCGCCACCACGATCGAGCAATGCTTCGGCGATCAGCGTATCTGCACCACAAGCCAATGAGCCGTAGCCGTAACCAACATTGTGGTTTGCCAACTCCAATCGAATGCGATCGGCAACCTGCGCTTCCGCCTGAGCGGGAAAGCGGCCGGGTAATCCTTCAGGGGTGATCATGTGCCCGGTGTAGTGAATTACATTCCGATTTCGTAGTAATGAAACAATTGCCTGATCGAGGCCTTTATAATTGATGATTTGAATGAGTTGTTTGCGGGTTGAGGCAATTGCCATGGCGTTGCCGGCCAATGCAGCAGCGTCCTCTATTGCAGTCTGCGCCTCATCTAAATCTCCGAGCAAAAGGTTCGCAGCAGCGCGATCGGCCGCCAATTGATATGCATCTTCTTCAGATTTCGGGTTTACTTCTGAAGATTCTCTCGCCACATGCGCAGCCAGTTCAGAAGCACGGGCAGAGTTGCCACTTAATTCATGCAGGACAGCGGCATTTATTCCAGGGAAGGTACCTGTGCTCCGCTTGTAGACGGCCTCGTAATGCTGCGCTGCCCTTTTCAGCTTGACGGCACGCTGTGCAGAATCGCCCACATACGCTTCCTCGCGATCAAGTCGCGCACCTAGCGCCGCAATATTTTCCTCAAGACCGCCTCTAGGCGATGAATCCTCGAGATTTGGTTGTATCCGGTACTGCAGCCATAGCTGTCGTGCACGTTTATTTGCACCGATACGGGAGAGATTAAGGACAGCTCTATATTGAAGCTCGCGAGCTTCGGGATGTTGCTCCAGGCCGAGGAGGGCAGTATCGCAGGCCCCCAAATAGTTGCCCGACGCTTCCCGCTGGTCACAAAGCCGGGTCCAATCTTCTACCGCTTGACTAACTTCGCTCGATTCCGCCGTATCCATAAACAGCTTGTGTCGGTCGCTTGTCGAGTAATGGCATCTTCATTGCAATGCCATCGCCCCTGTTTGACTTGCCTCTCTACAGGTCTCTTGAGCACTGGGTGCAGCGCCAAAGCAAGACGAATGGCCGCTTTGGGTCAAAACTGACGTGGTTCAACCTATACGGTTTTACCTTAATTCAAGACGTTAAGCAGGGTCTTTTGAGGTCACCTAGGTGACGCAGGCAGAACTGTTTCCCGGTGACCTTTTAGGTTGACTAAAATTAACGTGCATATTCTTACGTGTCTGTCGTCACACCTGTGAGCAGGGCGCATTTTTAAATTCCATAATTTCTGTCACCTCGTGCTCGCAGCGCGGGCATTCGTAAGTGCGCCGATCATATCCAGGTCGATCCGGAAAGATGAGAAGCAACACCATTCGTGTGCCGCACTTAGGACAGGATGGAGATGCGATCACCACTGGCGAATAAATGGCCTCTCCAGCCATCTTTTGCCTCCCATAGGATTTGCCTGAGGGCGAGCCGATTAATTGTTCAGATCAGTCTAATATTACCGCTGGGCTGGTTTGGTTGCTATTAAATCATGTTGTGCGCTGCATCCAGGAATGCCTTCAACGGTCTTAATAAATGAAGACCAGCGCCGCGGCGCAGCAAACGGACAAAATCCGCACAGGTCGGGCCCGGCGAGTTCCGATCCTATTCGCGTCGATTGGCGGGAGCTACGCCACCACGACCCGAACTCGATCGAAGTCCGGCATAAAACTAGAGTGGTTTTGTCGCGGCATCACCAACGCGATGCACAAGCCGTTGATTTCATCGAAAGAACTTAGACGCCGAGAAGGCGGAGCAGCTCAAAGCACCAACGACAAACAACCGGGTCCTGGCGTGGAAGCGGCCGGGCGTGCCGAGCTGGATGAGCCCGCCCGGGGGATGGAAAAAAATTGCTGCTCATTGTTGTTGCGCGCCGGCGATTTTAGGATCAACATTATTAAGTTACGGACGCCGACCTGAGCATCGAGGCCACAATGGCGCAGTTAGTTGCAAAGAATCTGACGGGAATTTTGGTTGCACTCGCCGCCTGCGCGGCTCCTATTGCCGAAGCGGCTTCTGCAGCGCAAGAAAGTCATGAGGCAGCACCTCGACTGCACCTGATCCGTCCAGGATCTTGTTACGACATGGCCTACGAGACGAAGGGGATTACCATCCCCATCGTCGAATCACGGTCAGCTCAGAAGAGGGTGACGGCGTATATCTGCTGGCATCAATTCAACCTGGTGCCGCATAAATGGCCCTAAAACTTGACTGCGGCTCGTTTCCATCCACCCCTTCTTAACGATATCCGCTGATTTTGGCGCTGGCGATCCGACCGGCCCAAGCCATCGGGTCCCAGCAGGCCCAAGCCAGCGAGCTGCGATCCGCCACCCTGCAACACGAAATTGCTTGTTTCTTTATCGTCAGCCTACGCGGCAGCGCCCCGTTGCCGATAGCGTCGCGGCGTCGTAACCACGGCAAATTCTTTGGTATGTGTCTTCCTTAGGCGGTCCAGGGTCTCTTTAGTCAGCGCCGATTCCCTAACTTAGTTTTTGGTGCATCATATTACCCGGACTTCAAAAATTAGCTTTTCCGGATGCAAGCCGCTCGCTGAGGTGGTTTTTAGGACACACATCCTCAGGAACGAGAGCCTTAGGTGACCAACCGTCTTGCGACAAAGTCGTGCATGGGCATATTCTAGACTCGGGGATGGAGCGGTCGCTTTTTCATGGGCGGGCGCGACGGGGGCTGGTGATGTCAGATCTCGCACGAGATGTCTGGGCGTTTGCTGTTGTGGCGATTGCCGAGGCGAGCGCGGGTGCATCGCTGCGCTCCGGTCGGTCTATCAAGGTCCGCGCAAGGGCGCCGACTGCCATAAGGCCGAAACCACAGTCTATCAGAATCATCAAGACTCTCTCAGCACGATTTAGGTGGCCGCGCTTGACGCCCTCGAGGGTCAAGCGCCGGAGGCAGTACCTTTGTTGGCGCCGACAGACGCCAATGCGTGCAAGGTGGTCACAGCGGTCGCCGGCAAAAATCTTTTCGCACACGTCGCCAGACTCCTTCCTGCGAAAAATGCCTGCAAATAAGTGGACGCGCCCGAGGGAGCAATGACGATGACCGTAACTCCGCGGACGATAGAGCGGTCCCATGAATGGGACGCACCGTTCGATCCGGAGATTGCCGAGGCAGATTTCAATCAGGGCAAGAGACCGGCTAGTTCATTCTCTCGTGCACTGCGTTGGAGCGCGATGACGGCAATCGTCACCATTGCCTTCGCGGCGAGCATCCATGCCGCCTTGACCGAAGTCCCAACGCTCGTGATCACGCCGGAGACCGATCCGCACTCGAAAATATTTGCCGAGAGTTCATATCCTACTGCCGCTGTGTGCGGCGAATGCCACACCCAAATCTATCAGGAATGGGCGTCCTCGTCGCACGCTTATGCCTCGATCTCGCCGATGTTTCATAAGTTCGAACAAACAATCGTTGAACTTTCACGGGGTACAGTGCGGGATTTCTGCGTGCGCTGTCACCAGGAGGTTGGTACGCAGCGCGGCGAACCGCGATGGCAGCCGCTGTGGGAGCGCAGTCAAGTCGCCCGGGAAGGGATCACCTGCATAACCTGTCATCGCATCACCGAAGAATACGGCAAAGTGAACGGACAGCGCACGGTGCAACCCGGCGATATCAGCCGCCCGGTCACCAGCACCGGCAAGGGCTCGAAGTTTTACGAGATCCTCAAGCAAAAGGATTACTATCACATCGCGACGTCGCCGAAGGAACATGGCTCGCAGATTCATCTCGGCTTTGTAAAATTCGAGCAACTCGATCAGTCGCAGTTTTGCGTTTCCTGCCATCAGGTGGCGGTGCAGCCGGGGATCAAGCTCGAAGTGGTCTGGGACCAGTATCGCGCATCGCCAGCTGCGGCCGCCGGTGTCACCTGCCAAGACTGCCACATGGGAAGGGTGCCGGGTCTCCCAGAGGGATATGCCAGGGCGCCCACCGCCGTCGTTGGCGGCAAAGAGATCAATCCAGGGCGGATACACCACAATCACGCCTTCTACGGACCCGGCTATTCGATCGCGCATCCCGGCATTTTCCCTCAGAACCCCAAAGCGGCCGAAACCAAGATTCAGGATTGGCTCAAATTCGACTGGCGCAGCGGCTGGGGCGAGGATGCATTTGAGAACAAGGTCTCGAAGGGGCAAATAAAGGTCAACTTCCCGAAAGTCTGGTCGGACAGTATCGATCGCAGCGATGCGCGTGAGGTCATCAAAAAGAATCTCGAAGGTGTCGCCGAAAAGCGCAGGCTGCGGCTTGCGGTCATGGAGAACGGATCACGTCTCGATGGGCCGTTCTTCGCCGCCCAGCCGGCGGTAGGCGCCGACTTGCGATTCACCTACCGCATTCGCAACATAAACACCGGCCATAACATGCCGTCCGGCTCGCTCGGTGCGCAGCCGGAAATCTGGCTCGACGTGGCTCTGATCGGTCCAGACGGACAGCGGCTCTGGGAATCCGGCTACGTTGATTCCGACGGCGATATGGCGGACCTGCATTCGTTCGACGTTCGCGCCGGCAAACTTGCCGTCGACAACCAGCTGGTCAACCTGCAAACCAAGTTCTTGACGACGAACGTCGCCGGCACCGATCGCGAAATGTACCTTCCGGTCAATGTCGATTTTGATCAGCTGCCGTTCATCAGGCCGGCAGGCGTGCCGCAGACAGTTCTCAATCACCCGCCGTTTATTCGCATGGAACAGCGCAGCATTCCGCCGCTCGGATGGCGCGATGCGACTTACTCTGTGCCTGGCAACCTTCTGACCGTTCCGGGCAATTACCGGCTGGCGGTGCGGCTGCGCAGCCGCGCCGAGCCGATCTACTTTATGAAATTTGTCAGGGCGACAACCGAAATGGAAGAGGCAATGAACGCTGGGATGATCGAAATCCATCCCTATACGGTCTCGTTTGAGGTGAAGTAGCGGAAGCTGGATGCGAACTATGCTGCGGTGTTTTCGTTCGCGCACATCGCTGGGGTGGTGGGCCGGCAATATAGGCACGGTCCTGCTGGCCACCACGCTTTTGGACTCTGCACTCGTGCGCGCCGCAGACGACAAGCCGGATACCGCCGTCGAGTCCAGCGAGAAAGCGAAAAAAGGCGACCGCGAGGTGGTACACCGCGGCACGCCGGACATGTCGCCCGACGCACAGGTCGTAGCGAACAGACGGTCCGTGTTCAGCCCGGATCCGAGATACCCGAAAGCCTACGACTCGGCTGAGCAAATCGAAATCTATGGCGGAAAGTATCAAGTCCTGGAACAACGGCCGATTATCGAGATCGGCCAGCCGCTCTATGTCGAAGGTCCGCTGAACCCGAGTTTCGACGATATCGGAAAGAAAAACCTGGTCCAGCCGGCCTTCAGCGTATTCGGCGATTTTCGGACCGCATTCTCCTACAACAACAACGGAAAAAATCAGGAAGTAGGCCGGCTCTCGGCCAGGCTCAACCTCGAAACTGACCTGCAGATTACGGCCACCGAACGCTGCCATGCCTTGTTCCGACCGATCGACAAGAACCCCACGATCACTCGCGTTGATATTTTGGGACCCAATCAATCCAGTCCAGTTTTCGAGCTGAATGGCAATCCGCACACGCTGTTCTGCGAAGGTGATTTGGGCAATATCGTCTCCGGATTGACCAACACCTACCAATCCTATGACATTCCGTTCGCCGTCGGTCTCACTCCTTTGCTATTCCAGAACGGCATCTGGGCCAATTCGACGCTGATTGGCGGCGTAGCTACGATCCCGGCGCGTAACAGCGCGACGCTCAACATTGCCAATATGGATTTCACGTTCTTTGCCGGCGACAACACCAGCACCCCCGCCATCAAGGATCCCGCGGGCAACCTGGTCACCACCGGCGTTGCCGCATACGGGGCGGCCGCCTTTGTCGAAGCAAACGAAGGCTATTGGGAAGCGGGTATCGGCTATATTGACGATCACCGCGGGCTTCCGATTAACCAAAGCGTTAACAAAAGCTACGGCACAGCAACGATCGCGTTCACCAAGCGCTACGGCGGCTGGCTTTCCAACAGCGTGCGTGTGATCGGGGACTTTGGCCAGGACCCGGCGGCCCACGGCGTACGGACCGCAAACGGCTTCATTTTCCTGATGGAGAACTCGCTCATCTCGTCAAAGGAGCTGGTTTTCGTTCCCTACCTCAACTTATTCGCCGGTTTCAGGCAGCCGCAATCGCTGATGCGCAACGCCGATGCGGGCGGTATCCTGTTCAACACCGGCATCTTGTTCGAAACCGACGGGCTGACCAATTTTCCCAAGCTTGACGACGGCGGTTTTGACACCTATGGCGGCGCGCTCGGGGTTGAATATCTGTTCGATCTCGATCAGCAGATCGTGCTCGAAGTCGCGACCGTGCAAATCAGAGGCGCCGATATCGATCCTGGACGGCAGGCCACGGGCCCTCAATACGGCATAGGCCTGCGCTACCAGCGTAATCTTACAAATTCGCTGTTATTTCGTCTGAATTTGATGTACGCCGAACGCGAAAACCCGCAAAATGTGCCCGGGTTGGGTAACATAGCGGGCGTCGTCCTTGAGCTGCGCCAGAAGTTTTAACGCGTCGGGTAGCGGTCGAAATGGAAAATCTCCTTGCCCTCAGCTCATCCGCCTTCCTTGCCGGCCTGACCGCTTACTTGATCATTCTCAGTCATCGCGAATTGGCCTCGGTGCGCCTTGCGCGCGCCAGCACTGTTCTCGAGCGAAATCTGCTGCGCGAACAGATCTCCGAGCTCGCCGAGCGACGTCAGCGCGAGCAGCAAAAAGCCGAACGCACCTGGGACGGCTTCCGTAAGTTCCTGGTTGCCCGCAAGGTGAGCGAAGCGGGCGACATTTGCTCGTTTTATTTGGAGCCGCACGACCGCCGGCCGCTACCGGTGTTTTCTCCCGGCCAATATTTGACGTTCCGCCTGAATATTCCCGGACAGGCCAAGGCTGTTGTGCGTTGTTACTCGTTGTCCGACGCTCCGAAACCCGATCGCTTTCGGGTCACCATTAAACGGATAGGTCCACCGCCGGGGAAGCCAGATGGCCGGCCAGGACTGGTTTCGTGCTTCTTTCACGATCAAATCGAGGAAGGCGATGTTGTCGACGTCAAGGCGCCTTCGGGTCAATTTTATCTGGACACGACCGAGCAAACCCCGGTCATCCTGATCGGCGGCGGTATCGGGCTGACGCCGGTATTGAGCATGTTGAATACCCTCGCCGACGCAAAATCCGAGCGTGAGGTTTGGTTTTTCTATGGGGTGCGCCACGGCGGCGAGCACGTTATGGCCAATTATTTGCGGCAAGTTGCTGCCGACAATCCCAACATTCACTTAAACGTCTGCTACAGCGATCCGCGCCCCAATGAGGACCGGCCGGGAGCGAATTACGATCATGCCGAGCGCGTTTCTATTGAATTGTTCAAACGCCTGCTGCCGTCAAAACAAGGAGACTACTATCTTTGCGGCCCGCCGCCGATGATGCAGTCGCTGGTCGACGGACTGCTGGCATGGGGCGTTGAGCAGAAGCACATCCATTACGAAGCGTTCGGCCCGGCATCGGTCAAGAGCACTACGCGTTCCCAGGTAGAGGCGGCGACGACGAGTAATATTGAGATCGCGTTTTCGCGCTCCGACAAGCGTTGCACGTGGGATGGCCATTCGACCCTTCTCGAGATCGCTGAGGCGAATGGGGTGCACATCGACTCGGGTTGCCGGGCCGGTAATTGCGGGACCTGCATCACGGCGGTCAAGGAAGGTAGCGTCAATTACCCGGTAAAGCCCGGCACCTCGATCGAGGCGGGCTCATGCTTGGTCTGCGTGGCGATCCCCGCCTCAAACATCGTCCTCGACGGGTAAGTCGCGTTAAAGCGCGCACAAGAGGCTGCCGCTTACAGATATCGGTCTTGGATATCGACGCTTGAGCTCGAGCCGAGCAAGTCGAAGTTAGCAGCCAGCCATTGGTCGGCGCGTTCACGGCCGACATCTCGCAGGCGGGTCAAAAATTCCCAGTCAGCATTGAGCTTGCTGGAGACCCCGAGATCTCGCATGAAGCTTTCCGCTTCGATCGAGTGCACCAAGACCTGTTTGAGTGTCTTGCTATGGTCAACAATTCCGCCGCTGTCGACCAACTTGGTCACGAAAGCGATCGCTCGCATCTCGCGCATCAACGACGAGTTGAAGCTGATCTCATTCAGCCGATTCAATATATGGGCGGCCGTGCGCGGAATCTCCTCGCGGTAAATCGGATTGATATGAACGATTACGACATCGGTGGACTTGCAGTTGTAGATCAGCGGGTATATCGCCGGATTGCCCATGTATCCGCCATCCCAATAGGCTTCGCCGTCGATTTCGACGGCCCGGAAAAGAAAAGGGAGGCACCCTGAGGCAAGGACAGCTGAGGACGTTATCTCGTGGTTGCGAAAGATCTTGACCTTTCCGCTGCGGACGTTGCTCGCACAAAGGAACAGCTTGACCACGTTGTCCTTGCGCAGCCGCTCAAAATCGACGGTCGCCTCAAGGACATCGCGCAGGGGGTTAAAATTGAAGGGGTTGAATTGGTATGGCGACAGTAGCCGCGTCATCATGTCGAAGAAGAGAAATGCTGGTGAATTCTCCAGCGAACGATTGTTCATCATCCGGTCGAAAATGGAGGGCTGAAGAATACTTGAAGCTGCGGCCCTGCTGATGCGGTGCCAGAACTCGGCGAGCGCGCGTTTAGCGCCCTCGCGCCCGCCGATTGTCAGCCCATAGGCAGTGACCGCCGCATTCATGGCGCCGGCACTGGTGGCGGTTATGCCCTCAAAACTTATCCGCTCATCATCGAGCAGCCGATCCAGTACACCCCAGGCAAACGCCCCATGCGACCCGCCGCCCTGCAATGCGAGGTTTACGGCTTTGTGGTCGCCACGCTCTGCCATGTTAGCAGCCAGTTTGGCGACTACGAGTTGCTCGCGCGACCGTTTTCATTGTGCAGTCCATCCGCCGTCGACGGGCAGTGCGGTCCCGGTAATGGAGTCTGCGCCGGCTGTGCACAGGAAGGTCGCCAGCGCGCCAAGCTGTTCGGTAGTAACGAATTGCCGAGTCGGTTGGGCATGCAGCAGAACGTCACGCACCACGGCTTCTTCGGAAATCCCGCGCGCCTTGGCGGTTTCCGGGATTTGGTTTTGCACAAGCGGCGTCAGCACATAGCCGGGGCAGATGGCATTGACCGTTATTCCATGCTCTGCGGTTTCCAAAGCGACCGTTTTGGTTAGACCGAGAACGCCGTGTTTGGCAGCCACGTACGCGGATTTGAACGGCGAGGCGACCAGGCCATGCGCCGAGGCGATGTTGATAATGCGGCCCCATTTGCGCGCCTTCATAACCGGCACGACGGCGCGGATCGCATGGAACGCCGAACTTAGATCAATGGCAATGATCGCATCCCATTTCTCCGGCGGGAAGGTTTCGATCGCCTCGACGTGCTGGATGCCGGCATTGTTGACAAGGATATCGACGGCCCCGAACGTCTTTACGGCCTCATCGATCATCGCGGTGATATCCTTGGGCTTGCTCATGTCGGCGGCCGAATAGACGGCCTTGACTCGAAACTCGCTCTCGAGCCCGGCACGCGTCGCTTCGACTTCGTTCTTATTGCCGAAGCCGTTCAGCATCACATTGATCCCGGCTTGGGCAAATGCCTTGGCAATGCCGAGGCCGATGCCGCTAGTAGAGCCGGTTACGACAGCGGATTTTCCAGTGAGCTCTCCGCCCGAGCTGCGAGAAATTGCCTGGGTGTTAACATCAAGCATGGATACCCTCCCGTTCAATTTTATGAAGCGGCTGTCTAATTCCTAGGAGGAGAAAATCACCGATCGGCAAATCGGCTCTTCAGCCCTTCAAGCCTGCCCAAACGGGCTTAATCTTACTCTTTTTGTAACCGGTTGGAAACCGAGACACAAGCCAGTGACTCGCAGCGCACGGGTCAACAGAGGCGAGGTCGCGTCTATACGCGGAAGGAATACAAGTTTGTCACAAACTGTCCCAATTTCGGCTTGGAGCAAGTAAATGAGTACGGTACAGTTTTTGGGTATTGAGGGGAAGGCTGGGCGTGAAGATCGAACAAATATTGCAATTGCCATCGATGCCGGCCGCGAGTCCGAGCTATCCGATGGGTCCATACCGCTTCATCGGTCGTGAATTCATGGTGGTCGCTTACGAAACCGACCCCAATCTGCTACGGCAGGCAGTACCCGAACCGCTCGAACCGAATTCCGGCAACCAGGTCCTCTATGAGTGGATTCGGATGCCGGACAGCTCCGGTTTTGGCGACTACACAGAAAGCGGCGTCGTCATTCCGTGTCAGCTCGGTGGCGAGCCGATTAACTATACGGCGCAGATGTATCTTGACGACGAGCCGCCGATCTCGGCCGGACGCGAGATCTGGGGTTTTCCCAAGAAATATGCCTCTCCCAAGCTGGAAGTATCCTCGGACACGCTGACCGGCACGCTTCATTATGCGGGTCAACTGGTAGCGATGGGGACGATGGCATACAAGCATCGCAATGCGCCTGAGGGTGTCGAGGCGCAGGCCAAGGCAATGACGCGAACGTCATGCAATCTCAAGATCATCCCGGATGTGGATGGCAATCCAAAAATCTGCCAGCTGGTAGGCTACAACCTGACTGAGATCACGGTAAAGGGTTACTGGCTCTCGCCAGCGCGGCTGCACTTGATACCGCATGTAAACGCGCCTGCCGCCGACCTGCCGATCAAACGGATCATAGGCGGCAAGCATTACGTTACCGATCTAACCCTGCCGCATGGTCGCGTGTTGTTCGACTATCTGAAAGATGCGTGACGGAGTCAAAGAATATGAATAAAAAGGAGGTGCTCGGTCTTGCTTCGATGCCGCTGCAAAGTCCCACCTATCCGCGCGGCCCATACAAGTTTTTCAATCGCCAATATCTGGTGATCAGCTACAAAACAAACGAGGACGCCATCCGAGCGCACCTCCCAGAGCCGCTTGAAATGGTGGACGATACTGTTTCAGTTCAGTGGTTGGACTTGCCCGATGGCGAGGGCTTTGGAGCGTATGCCGCCACGGCGCAAATCATTCCTTGCTCGTTCAAGGGCGAGCCGTGCAATTTCGTCTCTCAGATGTACGTCGATGATACCCCCCCATTGGCGGGAGGACGGGAAATCTGGGGATACCCGATGAAGTACGGCAAAGCCACTCTGAAAATCGAGGGCGATACGCTGGAAGGCACACTTCATTATGCGACACAGCAGGTGGCCGTCGGCAGCATGGTCTACAAACATGATGCGTTTCGTAAGGACTACTCAAAAGAGCAAGCACTGTTACATCGCACGCAAATAACCCTGAAACTCATTCCCGACATCAATGGCAAGCCGGCAATCGCGCAACTGGTAGGCATAAATTTTACCGACGTTGACATCAAAGGCGCATGGTCGGGGCGCGCGCGGCTGGAGCTGACGGCGGCGGTCAATTGTCCGCTTGCGGATCTCCCCGTCAAACAAATCATTGGCGGGTTGCACATGGTCACGGACATGACCCTGCCTTATGGCCGAGTGCTGCACGACTACTTGGCTAAATAGATACCCCGTGTCTGCGTTGCGTATTGCGTGAAAAAGTTGCGCATCACGTGAAAAAACTGGCCGACATTGCGGCCGGCGTCGTTCGATTTTTGCCGGTGACCTCGACAGACCACGAGCCAGCTTCCGCATCGTTGACTAGTTGAGTCTGACGTGTTTAAAAATAGGTTGTTCACAAAGGAT
>Ga0066388_100001854_pt1 | contig 12360 bp, 10 predicted proteins | sample PanSoiMetaGPlot6_FD_64539 | JGI IMG/M metagenome (GOLD analysis project Ga0066388, IMG submission 64539) | Tropical forest soil microbial communities from Panama analyzed to predict greenhouse gas emissions - Panama Soil - Plot 6 (Hybrid Assembly) | ecosystem: Environmental > Terrestrial >... | reverse complement strand
CCTGGGTTTTGTTGTGCCGCCACACGTGCTAGCCGCGGCAAAGAAATCTGTCCTCGTCTTTACCAAGTCTTCCGGCTTCGAACATGACGTAGTGAAGAGGGTAAACGGCAAGGCCAGCATCGTTGAGAACGCGGTAACTGAACTTGGTAAGAAGCACGGCTTCGAGGTCACCACGTCCAAAGATGGCCGAATTTTCGACTCCAAAGATTTTCAGAAATTCACTGCCGTACTCTTCTTTACCACTGGAGTTCTCACCACGGAAGGCACGGATAAAAATCCTCCTATGTCGCCGCCAGGAAAGCAGGCATTGCTCGACGCAATCGGCAATGGCCTCGGCTTTGTCGGAATTCACGCTGCCAGTGACACGTTCCATACGCAGCCAGACCCTGAGGGTGGTTCGAACCGTTACATGGCGCACGGGGAAAAATCCGATCCTTATCTTCGCATGCTCGGCGGAGAATTCATCACTCACGGCAGCACCCCGCGTTTGCAGGACGCAAACGTAGTTGTCAACGACCCAAGGTTTCCAGGCCTGGAGGGCATTGCATCTCCTTTCAGTTTCAATGAAGAATGGTATTCGCTTAAAGATTTCAGAACCGATTTGCACGTAATTCTCACGCTCGACACAAAAGGCATGAGCGGAAAACCTTACCAGCGGCCGCCGTATCCGATGACGTGGGCGCGTATGGAAGGCAAGGGCCGCGTATTCTACACCGCAATCGGTGACCGCCCGGAGAATTGGTCCAGCCCGGTGTTTCTGAACCTTCTCGGCGGCGGTATTCGATGGGCGATCCGCGATGTCAACGCCTCGCTGGATCAGAATCTGACGCAAGTCGCTCCCGGTTACAACGTGATTCCACCAAAGCCGAATGAATAAAACTTTTCGACGACATTTTTCATTCGTCCTTATTTCGCTTGTTGTGGCGACCGACGATTCAGTAAGCGATCGAGATTGAACTCCGCCGGCGGCGTCTTCAGACCGAGAACTGCGTCACACGCCATCTCACCCATGACCGGACCGTGTTTAAATCCGTGGCCTGAGCCTCCGCCAACGATCCAAACGTTCTCTGCTTCAGGATGCCGGTCCAGGATGAACTCCTGATCAGTTGAGTTCTCATATTGGCAGACGCGACTTTCAACAAGCGGAGCGTCGGCCAGCGCAGGAAAGCGCAATTTCAAATACGCTCGGGCCGCAGCCAGGCCTTCCTCAGAAATTTTGCGCTCCATGGTGGTTGGATCGATGACTGCGCCACGCATGTCGTCCGCAATCTTGAATCCGCGCCAGTGATTTCCTGGAATGCCGTAGAACCAGTGCTTGCCGGGAAAGCCTTCGATCTCGCGATGACTGTCATCGGCCCAGACCGGCAACTGGGCATCCGTGAAGCGCAGGTCACCTGCGCTGGTCCCGAAGAAAAATACTTCCTGGCGCGTTGGCGTGATCGTCGGAGCCAGGAAGGAAAATACCTTGCCCAGCCAGGGGCCGCAGGCAAAGACGTAAGTGTCGGCTTTGAGCGATTCTCCTGAGCTGAGCCTAACTTCTCTTATACGATTCGAGTCAACTTGGCCGGGAACAACCTGCGCCTGCCGATATTCCCCGCTTTCTTTGATAAATGCATTCAACACCGCTTCGCAGGCACGCCTCGCCGCTAGATATCCGGAGTCCGGCTCGTACACTGCCCATGAAATGCCGTCAAAGTTGATTTGCGGCCAGCGTTTGGCGCAATCGGCAGCAGACAGTTTTTCAGATCGCACTCCCGCTTCTTTGAGCAGAGGTAGAGCCGCACTCTCGTACGAATCGTCTGCGCCCGTCATCCAAAGCACGCCGCTGCGGAAGAACAGCTTGAGATTCCATTGCTGCTCGTATTCCTGCCAAAGCTGAAGAGAGCGCGCGGCCATTTGCGTGTAGATGCGTCCGGAGCCGTAGGTCGCACGGATAACGCGAGTTTCTCCGCCGGAACTCGCACGCGAATTCCCCGGGCCCCAGGCGTCAAGCAATGAAACCTTCGCGCCTTTTTTTTGAAGTTGGAGCGCAGTCCAGCCGCCGAATGCCCCGGCGCCGACCACTATAACCGACGTTTTGAGAGAAGTTGCCAATGCACGTGATCCGACCAGGTAGGCTCCCGCAACCGCTGAACTCTTCAAGAACGCACGCCGCGAGCTTCGCAATAGTCTCGAAGCCATGGAGAATTCTATCAATCGCCGCTGATTCCCGAACTCGGGCTCTAGCTCGCCTTCAGAGGCCAGGAGATACGCCCTCCTCGGCTCAACGCCAGATTGCCGATATGTCCAGCTGCTGCTGGTCGTCTTCTGCTCTGATCAAAGGTGTCCTTAGCTGTGTTGAATTGCCGCTCTGATCACACTGACGCGTGTAAGCAGATCTCCCGCCGGTACAGTTATGAACTCGTAGCCTAAGTCTCGATAGGTTTCTTCGTGGATCCTTTCAAAGCGCACCGTTTCTTCGAAGCTGATCCTGCGCGCTTCGGTCGGCGTGACGAAGCCTAGATTCTGTACGAAGAAGACGCGCTTTTCGAAGATCGACTCCATCTTGACGCGCTCAAGTTCGTTCGTAAGCAGTGCGGAAAAGGCATAGCCAAGATAGACGGCCAGTGCTGCGGTACAGACCACAGAACGGTCGTGGAACTGAACCTCGTCTGGCTGGAAAGAGGCGCGAATCTGGCGCTGTCTTTGCAGATCGGTAATCGCATCAATGAACGAGGGATCAGTCCACGGTTCGAGCGTGCCCCGGGCTTGCGCCACAGCGATAACGTCGGTGGCCGCTTCTTCGACTACGCTGAAACCGTCGAGCTCTAGCTGCCGAATTATCGCTGTCTTTCCTGAACCCGGCGCACCTGTAAGGATGAACCGTTTCATAGATTGTCTGTGCTGCCGAGTGCTATGGGATTTTCGTCAACTACAGCGTACACAAAGAGTTAGCGACCTGGCGTTTTTCCGCTAGGCACTCACATGCTCTTTGCGTCCGGTTCTTTTCAGCCACCACATCTCGATCTCCTCTAAGGTGCGCTCTTTGGTTTCCGGAACACCACGCCACACGAACAGCAACGCAGCGATGCAGATGATCCCATAGAGTACAAAAGCACCCGAGGCCGTGAGCAGGTTTACGAGCGAAAGGAATGTTAAGGTGACCAGAAGCGTTCCAGACCAGAGGCAGACCGTAGCCACAGACATCGCTCGGCCTCTCACGCGTGTCGGGCAAATCTCCGCCATCATCACCCATGTGCCGGTTCCCACGCCGATCGCAAAACAAGCCACATAAATGAGCACAAACAACAGGACCGCAATACCGGAAGCCTGAAGGCGAATGGACGCGGAAACTCCTAACAAAGAAAGAGCCATCCCTCCGAACGCCCACATCAACAATGGTTTTCGTCCTGCCCGATCAATCAGGGACATTCCCACGATGGTAGCGACAAAATTAATGGCGCCAATGATGACATTGGCCCAAAGTGCTGTGCTGGCGGTCTGATTGGGCACGTGCTCGAGAAAAACGAGTGAGCCGTAATAGATAATGGTGTTGATGCCGGTAAACTGGCTAAAAAGCGCGATCAGAATGGCCACGATCAACGGCCTTCGGAACGCCGGATCCAGCAGGTCTCCGCTTTCCTCTGAAACGGCAGACTTGATGGATTGAATCTCGTCTTCCGCAGCCCGAGTTCCTACGATTCGCGACAGAAACTGTTGTGCTTCCGATTCCCTGCCCTTTTGTACCAGCCAGCGCGGACTCTCGGGAATGAAGAGCAGCGTCAGCAAAAACCCAACAGACGGAACTGCTGCGGACGCGAACATCCACCTCCAGTTCGCAGTACCCGCGTCCGTAAGCAAATAATTGACGCTATAAGAAAGCAGAATGCCGGTAACGATCGCCAACTGATTCAACGACACCAGCAGCCCGCGTCGTCGTGCGGGAGAGATTTCGGCGATATAGAGAGGAGACAAAGTTGAGGCCATTCCGATGGCTATGCCTCCCACAAATCGGGCGATCACAAATTCGAGCAGGTTGCGAGGAATAGCCGCACCGATAGAAGAAATTGTAAAAAGCGCCGCTGCCCCGAGCAGCACCTTCTTTCGGCCAAAACGATCGCTGGTCAGGGCCGCCAAACTCGCGCCAACGACGCAACCCAACAGCAGAGCGCTGGCCGCGACTTCCGTTTTGCTATCGCTCAGCATGAATTGGCGTTTGATAAAGACGATAGCGCCGTTGATGACAGCAGTATCGAAGCCGAATAGCAACCCGCCGATCGCGGCCACCATTGCCGGCAAGTAGATGTAGCGTGCAGAACCACTCTGCACTTGTCCGTCGGTACTCGTTGCGAGGTCCATTCTTAAGAAGTAAGAGTTACATCAAATGGCCAGCAATTTTTGCTGGAGAAATACCAACCCCGCTGCACCGGCAACGCCGCCATAGCCGATCGTTTTCTGAACAACGATCGGAACTTCGCGTCCGAGCAGTATCTTCGTACGGCGAGCAATTTTCTCTTGTATCGGAGCCAGCAAATAGGTCCCGGCTGCGGCGATGTTGCCACCGAGGATAAAAATCTCGGGATCGAAGGTATGCAGCAAGCTTACGAGTGCGGCTGTTAAATAATCCTGCGCGCGATCGACCACATAGCGCGCACATTCGTCGCCCGCCGACGCGGCACGGAAGATGGCTTCCGTATCAGGCAACTCTCCGGATTTACCAACACACAGGGTCGCGGGCGCCGCCCGGTGAAGGTGTGCCCAGTACGCTGATTCGATGGCGCGCGATGAGAAGACGGTTTCCAGGCAGCCGTAATTCCCGCATATGCAGAGTTCGCCTCGGGGATCAACTGTCACATGCCCAAGATGGCCACCGGCTCCAGCCGCGCCGCGGACTATTGATCCATCTACTAGCACAGCCCCGCCTACTCCCGTGCCAAGAGTCAGCATTACTACGTTTCGCCGGCCGCGAGCGGCTCCCCAAAGTACTTCAGCAATCAGAGCCGTGCGTGCGTCATTTTCGGCACACACCGGCAAGTTGTCCGCACCGATGACTTCGCTCAAAAGCCGGCCTTCCAGAAACTGGAGATCTCCCGGCAGGCTCTCTACGCGGGTCGATTCCGGATTGATGACCCCCTTGCAGCCCACTCCAATGCCGCGCACAGGATGTTCACCGGACTCCAAAACGGATCGGACGAAGTCACGCAAGGCAGCAGTTGAGCGCGGCGAAGGCCCATGAAAACTGTTAACCAATTCGCCGCGTGTTCCTACAATACCGGCCTTAATTGCTGTCCCACCGATATCAACCCCGATTACCAGCGCCTGATCAGGGCCGGTGCTGACTACCGTTTCGCTCACAAGTTTGTGCATTATACGCAGTTTGTGCAATTCTACTGGGTTATAAAATAAATTGGTGGTTCGGTCCATCGAACGACCAAGCTCAAGGAGTCAGGGCCCATCTGTGCGGGAATCTGCCAGCAACAGCGCCGTCCAAGGCGAAAAGTCAGCAAGCTTGGCATTTTTTGACGAAACCATCAGCTTGCTGCAGGAGTTAAAGCGGACACAAGCTGATGCAATTCAGAAAGCCGCTGAGCTTTGCGCGGACCGGATCGCGCGCGGCGGCCTGGTCTTCCTATTCGGCAACGGTCACTCCCGGATGATGTGTGAGGAGATGACGCCCCGTCAGGGCTGTTATGCCGGATTCGTGGCCTTGGTCGAGACTGCCCTTTCCAATCACGCTTCAATCGTGGGCACCAACGGGTTGCGCGCGCCTCTTTTTTTGGAAAGTTACGAAGGTTACGCTGAGCAAATCCTGAATAGCTTTCACTTTGGTCCAAACGACGGGTTCATTATTATTTCCACGAGCGGTATTCGTCCTGTGGTGGTTGAAATGGCCATGGGCGCGCAGGCACGCGGCCTCCCGGTCATTGCCATCGTTTCGAAAGCGCATTGTGAAGAGGCAACAGCTGCGCATTCCTCCGGCAAGAAGCTGGTAGACTGTGCCGACATCGTCATCGATAATCTGTGTCCGCCGGGCGATTGCGTGCTGGAGTTAGATGGGCTCGAATGGCGGACCGGGCCGGTGTCGACTATCACTGGCGCCATGATCATCAACATGATCCGCTGCGCTACCGCAGAGAGCATGTTGCAGCGTGGAATCAAGCCGGTGTTGCTGCCCAGTCATCAGTTCGTCGGCAACTCTAGCGCCGCAGAACAATTGGAAGTGTTCTACGAGGCATATCGGAAGAGCCTCAAACACCTGTTTGAATAGCACGGTGAAACAAGTTCTCCTAGTCACTGGCTCGTCCGGTATCGCAGCGGCCACAGCACGCTTGTGGGCCGCTAAAAACCCGGTGTTTGTGGTTGGCATAAATGCGGACGAGTGTCGGTCCTTGTCTGCCGATTTCAGCGAAGGCGACTTCGCTATCGCAGACGTGCGCGAGGAGGCATCTGTGGCGACTGCGGTTTCCGCCTGCCTGGATCGGTTTGGGAGGATTGATGCCGTGTTCAACGGCGCCGGCGTGAGTGCGCGTCCGTTTGGTGATGGTCCGCTGCATGAGTGCAAAACGGCAGCATGGGACACGGCGATGGATGTAAATGCGAGAGGAACCTTCTTAGTATGCCGTCAAGTCCTCGATGTCTGGACAGGAAATGCACAAGCCGGAGCCATTCTGAACGTTGGGAGCGTGCTGGCGCGTCATCCTCAGCGTGATCACTTCGCCACGCTGGCTTATGCGGCCAGCAAAGGTGCGATTGAGGCCATGAGCGTCTCCGCAGCGGCTTACTACGCCACGCGCGGGATCCGCATTAATGTCGTTGCACTGGGCCTCGTGCGCACTCCGATGAGCGCTCGTGCGCAGGCAAACCGGCAGATTACTGACTACGTGTCGCACAAGCAGCCTCTAACGAAAGGCATGCTGAGTCCGGAGGATGTCGCTAAGACGGCTTGCTTTCTTTTGAGCGGTGAATCAAGTCCGATCACTGGGCAGATCATTAACGTTGATGGCGGGTGGACGGTAAGCGAATGATAATTTCAAACGAAGTAAGTCTCCTGGCGAAGGCGGGTTCGAATACCAAAACCCAACGTCGTCCTCTACAGACAAGTGTGATCGGGAGCTATCCTTTTCCCGGATGGTTGGAGTTCGCCTCGGCCCATCTCGATCAGTTCGGCGCAGCCGACATTGAAGAAATGCGCGCGGATGCCGTGATCGCTGCTGTCCATGATCAACTCGCCGCTGGATTGGATGTAATCACTGACGGTGAGCAAACCCGATACGATTTCAACCTTTCTTTCTATGGACGGTTGGAGGGCCTGGATCCAACCCCGTCCAATCCCCGCCGGTTCGGTCCGCCCGCGCACGATCAGCGCGGAAAATACACGGTCACTGGAACACTGCGCTCCCGGCACGGGCTTGGGGCGGTTGCAGAATTTGAACTTCTGCGGAAAGTTGCGCCGCCCGGGCCAATACTGAAAGCCAGTGTGCCCGGACCCTACACGTTGAGCGGAAGAATTAATCCTGGAGAAATGTACAAGAACCGTTGGGACATTACTGAGGCTTTGATTCCGATCGTGCGGGCAGAACTTGAAGGTTTAGTGGACGCAGGATGCCGCGAGATCACGCTGGATGAGCCGTCGATGAGCTGTTATGCGCATCGCGAAGACCCGCAACGCTTTGTTGAGATTTTCTCTGAGACAGTAAAGCCAATTGCGGGCCGATGCCGCCTGTCAACTCATCTTTGCTTTGGCAACTACAAGGGCCGTGCTGTGGGCCCACGACGTTATGCACCACTCTTTCCCGCATTCTTCGATTTGCCCGTCGATGAAATACATCTCGAGATGGCAAGCCGTGAGTTCGCAGAAATCGAGATAATTGGTGAAATCACCGGTCGTGGATTCGACGCGGCGGTTGGAATTATCGACGTGAAGAGTTATTACATAGAAACTTCTGACGATATCGCCGAGCGGGTGCGGTTATGCCTGCGTCACGCACCAGCCGAGAAATTGTCCTTCGCCCCCGACTGTGGCCTCAGCCAAACAGCACGTTGGGCGTCACGGCAGAAGCTGGCGAACATGGTTGCCGGTGTCTCTCTGGTGCGGAAAGAACTTGGACTCGCGTGATCCGGCCACTTCAATCCCACGACAAACTGCTTGCAGACATCGACGCTTCGAACCTGACTGACGGCAGCTTCCGTTTGTGGTGGCTGGGACAGAGCGGATTCCTCTTGCAATGGAATTGCGTCCATGTTCTTCTCGACCCGTACCTTTCGGATTCATTAACCGAGAAGTACAGCGGGACCGACAAGCCGCATGTCCGAATGACCGAGTTAGTGGTCGAACCGGCACAGCTATCGTTCGTCGATGTCGCGGCCTCCACGCACAATCACACCGACCATCTCGATGCACAAACCCTTTGCCCAATAATTGCGAGAAATCCAAAGCTTAAGCTCGTCATACCCGAAACAAATCGCGCCTTCGTCGGTGAACGCCTCAAGATCGACCCAACCATACCCACCGGCATTGACGACGACGCGTCAGCCGAAATTTGTGGAATACAATTCTTCGGCATCGCATCGGCGCACGAAATGTTGGACCGTGACGAGCACGGCCGCGCGAAATATTTAGGCTACGTTCTCAAATTCGGCGGCTGGAGCATCTATCACAGCGGTGATACGGTCAGGTATGAAGGGATGGCGGAAAAGCTATTGCCATTCAAAGTTGATATTGCCTTGCTTCCCATCAACGGGCGTGCCCCTGAGCGGAGAATTCCCGGAAACCTATTCGGGCGTGAGGCAGCGCAGCTGGCGAAAGACATCGGCGCAAAGCTAGTGATTCCGTGTCATTACGACATGTTCGAATTTAATACCGCATCTCCAGACGAGTTCATCCGTGAGTGCCAAAGGCTTGTTCAGCCCTTTACGGTGCTGCGTTGCGGCGAGAAGTGGCACAGTCAGAATTTGCGCGCTACTCACTGAATACAACGCAATTTGCGTCGCTTTCAATGCCGAGGAGCGCCTAATTCATGTGACCGCCTCTTCGAGTGAACTTGCCAATCAGAAACTCCTGCGCCAGACTGGCGCCGATGCGTTCAGCCGTTCCAATGGCAAAGTTCCCGAAGACCAAGCCGGCACCGCGATCCGACCTTGGATAATAAAGGTTCGCGAGACCCGACGAAGCCAGATCGCCGCCTAAGCTCGAGTAGTTCGGCCCCCACTTTCCGTTGTCGTATCGCGCCCAGAACGGGCTCAGCATTGCGTGGCGGATTCGAGACCCCGTCGTGCCGGTTCCTTGATAGAAGTAGCGCGGGTCCTGATGTAATAGCGAAGGCAGAATGGCACCGCCGATTAAGATGTCGGAAAAGCCATCGGCAGCAGTTGCGCCCATGGGCTCACCATAGGCGCCCCAACCCTGGCCATACTTGGGACTGTTTCCGGCCTGTTTGGCGCTGGCAACGAGCAGCACTCCCGCAGCAGTAACGGGATCGGTAGAGACTTTGAGCGCGAGCTTGAATTTCATCTTCGCGGTAAGAGGTTCGGCGTTGTGATCGTAGGCAACGTAGAAGTTCGGAATGATTCCAAAGACGCGCTGCCGCTCTTCGGTCTTGAATTGCTCGGTCGCGGCTTCGATCGGATCGTATGTGACGTGAACTGTCGTGCGGTCTGTTTCGATCCGCAGCTCGATGCCGGCCAGGATCTTGAACTGGCCGGGGTCGAGAGTAATTGTTGACGTCCACTCCGCGAAATTCGTCGCGCGGATGCTGACCTGATATGGGACCTGCGGTTGGAGGTCGCGGAATTCGAAGAATCCGTTTTCGGTGGTTCTGACAATTCGCTCCTCATGAATATTGGAGCCTTTGAGCACGACCGCTGCGTTGGGTACCGTGTCGCCATTCACATCAGTGACAGTTCCGATAACGCTTGCGCGAGGTGGCATCTCTGCGTTCTGACCCAGCATAGGCGTAGAAAGCGCAAACGCCAGAGAGATCATGGCGGCCAAGACATTTTGCAAAAGTTTGCACAAGGAGCCCTCTCCTAACCAGGGAAGAGGGCAATGCATGTGCCAGCCTGAAAAGTGCGTAACCCCTTAAATTTTCAATACAAACACGTTCTGTCGGTGTCGAATGTCGAAAACTGTCAGAGGCAAGTCGACGGCAAAATCGTCACCACGAAGAGTGCGGAACCCGCGCTTAGCGGGTGCGACGAGCGAGGAGGAGAACATTCCTGTATGCGCCGGCGCGGATACGTCTTCACACGACACTCTTCCGGGCGGGTATCGTGGATTAGCCTATAGAGTGCCGAGCTTCAATCTCGCCGCCCCGGATACCGATAGCCGGATAAATGTCGCGCAACCATCAGCAGCATCGTTTTTCGCTTCTAACATGTCGCGGGGCCAAACGTGGCATGGGTATCTACTAAGCACTGAATATCCGTGTACCCTTCGACTAGGAGATCGGATGGCTTTTGAACCAATCGAGAATTACGGGGTGATCGGTAACATGCAGTCGGTGGCCCTCGTTGGCACGAATGGGTCAATTGACTTTCTTTGCTACCCCGATTTCGATTCGCCCACGGTCTTTGCTGCGCTCCTCGATGACGAGAAGGGCGGACGCTTCGAGATCCGGCCGCGGCTCTCCCGCATGCGGGTCCGTCAACTGTATCTACCAGAGACAAACATTCTGTTGACACGATTTCTCGCGGAAGAAGGCGTAGCCGAGATAACCGACTACATGCCTATTGAAGAAGACGGAGAGCAACCGAACGAGATCGTCCGAAGCGTCGCTGTGATCCGAGGGAACGTGCATTTTGAAATGTGTTGCCAACCCCGATTCAACTACGCGGCAGGTAAGCACGAGGCCCAGATTTCGGATCGTTGCGCGACGTTCGTGCCGGCGGACAGTGTATGTCCTCCGATGGCGCTCTATTCAACGGTTCCCCTGAAACAACGCGCGCAGGATGTCACGTCCGCATTCACACTGAAGGCTGGCGCGAGGGCGATGTTCATCTTTGGCTCTCCTCGAACCGAGGGACAGCCGCCCGAAATGGACCTTATTGGACGCAGATTCTTTGCGACTGCTCAGTTCTGGAAGTCATGGATCTCAAAGTCGAATTACAGAGGCCGCTGGCGGGAAATGGTCCAACGTTCGGCTTTGCTGTTGAAGCTGCTTATCAGTCGTAAACATGGCTCTATCATCGCGGCGCCCACATTCTCTCTGCCGGAGAGCATTGGTGGAGTGAGAAATTGGGATTACCGCTTTACGTGGTTACGCGACGCGGCCTTCACACTCTATGCATTGATCCGATTAGGGTTTGTGGATGAAACCGAAGCCTTCATTGAATGGCTGAAAGGGCGAATGAGCGACGACGCACAGCGCGGTCCACTACAGTTGATGTACAGGCTCGATGGCAGACAGAAGCTCGATGAGACTGCTCTGGACCATCTCTCCGGATACGAGAATTCGCGGCCGGTAAGGATCGGCAACGCGGCTTACGAGCAGCTGCAACTTGATATCTACGGCGAGATGATGGACTCGATATATTTGGCCAATAAATACGGCCATGCTGTCTCACATCGGGGATGGCTGGAGGTTCGCAGTATGCTCGACTGGCTGGGAAGAAACTGGCAACGCCCAGATGAAGGGATTTGGGAGGTTCGTGGCGGCCCGAAAGAATTCCTTCACTCACGCGTCATGTGCTGGGTTGCTTTCGACCGCGCCTTGCGTCTCGCTCTCAAGCGATCGCTTCCAGGCCCGCACCATATTTGGCAGCGCACACGAGACGAAATTCGGAACGACATTTTTACGAACTTCTGGGATGACGAACTGCAGTCGTTCGTGCAAACAAAGGGCACAAAAGATTTGGATGCCTCCACGCTGCTAATGCCGATGATGAGATTCATCAGCCCTGTTGACCCGATGTGGCTCTCGACCATGAAAGCGATCGAGAAACGCTTGATCGAAGACACGCTAGTGCGCCGGTATGAAGCACGGCGGACGGGTGTGGACGGTCTCCCGGGAACTGATGGAAGCTTCACTGCATGCTCGTTTTGGTACGTGGAGTGCATCGCACGGGCTGGCGAACTGGAAAAAGCGCAGTTGTTGTTTGAAAAGCTGTTGAGCTATGCCAACCATCTCGGCCTCTATTCAGAAGAATTAGGCGCGGATGGCCGGCACCTCGGGAATTTCCCCCAAGCATTTACTCATCTGGCGTTGATCAGTGCAGCCACTTATCTGGACAGAGCACTGTCAGGCACAAAACACGCGTGGCGATAATGGATCGGGTGGCCCAGGCTGGCCCCGCCGACGCTGGAGGGTCCGGAACGCTATCGAGCGCAGAGCGGCGCAGCAAAACGCCGTCGCTAAACGTTCGACTTCTTCCAACCGCAGCCGG
>Ga0066388_100001853_pt1 | contig 12361 bp, 6 predicted proteins | sample PanSoiMetaGPlot6_FD_64539 | JGI IMG/M metagenome (GOLD analysis project Ga0066388, IMG submission 64539) | Tropical forest soil microbial communities from Panama analyzed to predict greenhouse gas emissions - Panama Soil - Plot 6 (Hybrid Assembly) | ecosystem: Environmental > Terrestrial > Soil... | reverse complement strand
AAAGGCGGTGTCTAGAATGCCCCCTGCCTTAAGCCAGAGCGAAGTGATGAATGAAACCAACGCGCCTGCCGCTTTGCCGCGGCGATTTATTCGACCTGTCTACAGGGCCGGTTTCCGGGCTCGTCTACTCACCGGTGTCTGGCTCCTGTTCGCGATTCTGGTAGGGTTTGGGGTCCACGGATCGTCAATTCCGTTCGCCGCCGGTTGGTGGGCTCCTGAATGGCGTTACTCAAGCTATGTTTTTGGGTTCATTCCGAACTACTTCCCCGAAAGCGAAAGGATCAACAACCTGGCGATGACCGAACTGGGAATGGCCCATCCTCGGGCCGTCAGGTCCGATGAATGGCTCGTTACGACACCCATGGCACTGGCTCAACTCTCCCATAGACCCAGATTTCCGGTTGTCAACACCAACATAGGCGATGGCCAGAACATGTTGATCAATCCCGCCATACCGGTGTGGCACCCATCACTGTTGGCGCGACCGATTACTTGGGGATATTTCCTGCTCGGCGCCCAGCGTGGTCTCGCGTGGTCCTGGTGGTTCCAGGTGTTCTCGTGCTTTACCGCCGTGTTTCTATTACTCGAGATAATTCTCGCAGGCCGGCAGCGCCTGGCGGCGTTTGGCGCTTTCTGGTTTTGCGCATCGGCCTATGTTGTGTGCTTTTCACTTTTGCCAGCTTACTATGCTGCTTTTGCGGCTGTTATTTGTGTCGCGGCGTACCGGCTCCTTGATTCGAGTAAACCTGCTGTTCAGCTCGCCAGCGGAGGCATTTTGGGCGTCGCCCTGGCCGGATTTCTGATGCTTCTTTATCCGCCGTGGCAAATTCCACTGGGCTACCTGGCGCTGTTCGTCTTTATCTCACTCGCTTACAGGGACGCGCTGTACCGCAAGTTGTGGCCTATAGGCGGAACGCGCGCACTGGCAATCCTGATCGCTGTGGTCATCGCCGCAGCCGTATTGGCCACTTTCATCAGAACCTGTCTTCCTTCGCTTAGAGTAATGGCGGCCACCGTATATCCAGGCCACCGCGTTTCGGACGCAGGGACTTACAAGCTTCGCGTGTTCTTCCGCGGCATGTACAACTTGATCAGCGCTTACTCCTCCCCCTCCGAGCTTGGAAATCAGAGTGAAGCGTCTTCGTTCTACTATTTCTTTCCGCCGATTCTCCTCGCAATGGCGCTTTCGAGCCGGTACCGGTCTCGAGCCGGCATAGTCGGGCAAGCGCTGGCTGGTTACATTCTGTTACTCGGTCTGTTTGCATTCGCTCGAGTCCCCGCATTTGTCCACAAGGTCTTCTTGCTGGGCTATGCGGTTCCAGCCCGTACCGACATAGGATTCGGATTAGCGTCGATCATCCTGTCCGTGATCATGCTAGGAGGACCGACTCCTGCCGGAACTCACGCCCGGCGGACGCCGGATCTTCCCGCGCTCTCAGCGTCGAGCGCGCCTGGACGCTTTTCATGGGAAGCGGCCGTACCTCTGATGGCAAGCATAGCGTTTGCCGTCCTGATATTGGTAACGGGATTGATGCTTTCACTGGTAGCGGGAGGCTTCCCTCCGGTTAGCGCAACAATGCTCGTCGCCCTGGTGTCTGGCCTGGCGTCGTTCAGCCTGCTGTCCGGCAAGCGAAGAATTTTTTGCTACCTCGTGGCCGCTACAGTTATTGCCACATCGGCTTTCTTTAACCCACTATCAACGAACATCGACTATCTCTACCAGTCTGAGCTGGCACAAAAAATCAATGAACTGGACAGCAGAACGGATGCTTCAGTCACGAACAGTTTGGGAGCTTCTGCTCCGGCGCCGGCCCAAAAACAGCGACCGCTTTGGCTCTGTTACGGGCTGGCTTATCCAGGGGTCCAGGTCCAGATCCTTGGCGGCAGAGCCTTGCCGGGAATCCAGTGGCCGCCGCAGCTCGACCTCTGGAGGCGCCTTGACCCATCTAGCGACTACGAGCATATCTACAACAGGTACGCCCACATCCAACTCGGAATCGACGGAATCAGCCAGGGAGCCACATTCACAAACCCAAAGGACGATGCGATGACTGTCACAGTGTCTCCTTCCAATCCCGTGTTATTGTCAATGGGTGCTCGCTACGTTTTAGCGATGTACAAGTACCAGGACAATATCGACAAGATTGGCCTGCCAGTCATCTACAAGTCTAAAACGGGCACATTTACGATATACGGTATACCATCAGTTTTGGCAGATTCGCGAGCCGCCGGGTCATCACCCGATATTGCGGGAAAAGAAAGGAACCCTCACGAATGAAACGGAAACGAGCAGTCTACTTGATCACAATATTCCTAGTCTTAGTTGGGCTCCCTATCTCGCCGAGCCTCCTGGGCAACAATGGCAGGTATGCCGCGGTCCGAGCCGAGCCGTCTCGCCACAGCCAGGAGCCGCTCAGCATTCAAGAGCGTAGCGTTCAAGAAAGGATAGAAGCCGTTCAAAACGGACTGCTTCCTCCCGAAACGGGCAACGGGCGGCCGGCAGAAATGAAGCTAGGCGCCCGCATGGCTTACTATAAGATACCCGGCGTCAGCATAGCTGTGATCAACGAGGGCCGAATCGAATGGGCGCGTGGTTTCGGGGTTAAGGAAGCTGGCCAAGACGAACCTGTCGACCAATACACTCTGTTTGAAGCCGGCTCGATCAGCAAGCCCGTCGCGGCCATGGCTGCCATGCGGCTTGTCCAGGAGGGAAGACTGAACCTCGATAGCAATGTGAATGACAGGCTGAGCACCTGGAAGGTCCCGGACAATCAGTTCACAAGGGCAAGGAAGGTCACACTCCGCGGGCTATTGAGTCATACGGCGGGGATGACCGTTCATGGCTTCCCTGGCTACACGCTTGGAACGGCCGTACCCTCGCTGGTCGAGGTTCTCAACGGAACCTCGCCCGCTAACACCGAAGCGATACGGGTGGATATGGTTCCAGCAACTCAATGGCGCTATTCAGGGGGAGGCTACACCGTGATGCAACTACTCCTGATAGACGTAACCGGGAAGCGCTTTCCCGAAGTACTGCGCGAGAATGTATTGGGAAGGATCGGCATGGGACGCAGTACCTATGAGCAGCCACTGCCTCAGGCGTGGCAGCCTCGGGCAGCTACAGCTCATGATGGCGGCAGGCCGGTGAAGGGGAAGTGGAATATCTATCCTGAGATGGCTGCGGCCGGGTTATGGACGACGCCATCAGACCTGGCTCAGTTTGCAATCGAAATTCAGAAAGAGCTTGCCGGAACGTCGGATAAGGTTCTTTCGTCTTCAACCGCCAGATTGATGGTCACACCGGTGATGAATGGCTATGCTCTCGGGCTCGGGATTGATGGAGCCGGTGATGCGGCGCGATTCGGCCACAATGGTGTTGACTTCGGGTTTGAGGCCTTGATGGTCGCTTACGAGAAAACGGGCCAGGGGGCTGTAATAATGACGAACGGTGTCGGCGGACAGGCGCTTTGCTCCGAAATCATACGTGGAGTAGCTAGGGTCTACCATTGGTCCGGCTATCCGATGCGCTGAGCCGGCGCATCGCGCCGCAACCTTAAGATTTAAGGCTCGCCACGAATTGCTCTCGCAGTTTGAACCTCTGTATCTTACCGGAGGCAGTCATCGGAAATGATTCCACGAACCTGATGTGGCGTGGGATCTTGAACCGTGCGATTCGATTAAGGCAAAAGTCCCTGACTTCTTCGGCGCTGGTTTCCGCGCTCGGGTTCAGCCGGATGGCAGCGGCGACTTCCTCTCCATATTTCTCGTCCGGCACGCCGTAGCAGTATACATCAGCCACGGCCGGATGCTGCTGCAGCAGGTCTTCAACCTCTTTGGGCGCTATGTTCTCGCCGCCCCTAATTATGATCTCTTTGATACGGCCCGTGATTCGAATATAACCGGCGGCATCGATCGTGGCCTGGTCCCCTGAATGAAGCCAGCCCTCCCTGTCGATTGCCTCGGCAGTCGCCCTGGGATTGTTGTAATAGCCGCTCATCACATTGTATCCGCGACAGCAGAGTTCCCCAGGAACCCCCGTGGGGCACTCGAGGCCAGTGAAAGGGTCGACGATTTTGACCTCGAGTTCCGGCAAGACTTTGCCGACGGTCTGGGTGCGCAACTCTATGCTGTCATTTCTAGGAGTGAGAGTTATGACAGGGGATGTTTCGGTCAGTCCGTACGCAATCGTGAGCTCGGTCAGGTTCATTTTCTCCATCGCCTTCCGCATCAGCGGCTCAGGACAGAGAGCTCCGGCCATTATGCCCGTCCTCAGGCTTGAAAGGTCAAAGCTGTGATAGTTCAACTGCTCCAGTTCGGCGATAAACATAGTAGGCACGCCGTACAGCGCCGTGCACTGTTCCTGCTCCAGGTTTTGCAGTACTCGCAGGGCATCGAACCACTCCAGTGGCACGAGTGCCGCTGCGTGTGTGTAGGCACCCAGCACCCCTATTACGCAACCGAAACAATGGAAGAACGGTACAGGCACACATACCCGGTCTATCGGCGTCAAACCGATACCCTCGCCAATGAAATATCCGTTATTGACTACATTGCGGTGGGTCAGCATAACGCCCTTGGGAAAGCCGGTCGTCCCAGACGTATACTGCATGTTGATAACGTCGTCGAGCGATTGGGCCGATCCCAGCCTCTCGATCTCGAAGTCGGTAATCCCGGCCGACCGATCGAGCAGAGAATCGTATCTGATCATACCCGCCGGATGCTCGTCACCTATGTATATTACGTTGCGCAGAAATGGCAGCTTCTTGCACGTTAGGGCGCCGTCTTCCGATGCGCTGAGCTCCGGGGCAATCTCGAACACAGTCTCGACGTAGTCCAGATCCTTGTAGCCCCTTACGGTCACCAGCGTCCTCGCCTCCGATTGTCTTAGCAGGTATTCGAGTTCATGGGCCCTGAGCGAAGTGTTCACGGTTACCAGTATGGCGCCGATCTTTGCCAGCGCGAACTGGAGCACCACCCATTCTGGAACGTTAGGCGCCCAGACAGCCACGCGGTCACCCCGGTTGATTCCTACAGCCAAAAGTCCCTTCGCGATTTGGCGCGAAATCCATTCGAGCTGGCTGAAATCATAACGAAGACCCCGATTCGGATAGATAAGGCACTCGTTGCTGGGAAAGTCGCGAGCAAGCTGAGTGAGTAAATTACCTACAGTGACATCGCGATAGCCGGCCCACTGGTGCAATGCTGATTTGGTGGCCATGCCGCACCCCCTTGTTCTAGAAAGCCGAGCGGTGAATTATGAACGAGGCGCCGAGGAAGTCCGCGCGAGGACCATTTCGAAACCCGGACGCCTTGCGCCTCAAGTTTGGGTCCCTCATAGCTAATCGTCAGGTTCGGCTCCGAAGTACCTTAGCCAACCTTCCAGGTCTTCAGCGGCGGGCTCGCTTTTAGCCAACGGTTGCTTCGGGGAATGAACAGCCGATTCCATTTGCCTTCGAAACTCTCCTGAGCGTAAGACGCTCGCGCCGCGCTGGCGAACTCGAAGGCCAAGCTGCCTGTCCGAAGTAACTACGGTGATGCCTCGGGGATCCTTTGACGACTCAACGAGTTCAACGATTCGATCATCGGCGCTGGATCCTCTTCGAGCGTATAGAATTTGAATGCCCTTGAATGCGGATCCTTCTGGAAATTTCCTGTCGGGCGCCCCATCAAATGCCACGGTGACCCGTACGCGCCTCAGTCTAGCAAAGGCTGCAAGCTGCTTCAACAGCTCAAAGCGAGATCTATCCTTGTCTCGATGCCAGCCTGGAGTCTGGCCCATTACATTGTTACCATCGACTATATAAGGCATTCGCCGGCCCTCGAACAACCATAGGCGAATTCTAATTCTCTCGACGGCAGATTGGAAGGAATGCCCAGATTCTAAGAATTTCAGGTCTGGCTTCTAACTGTGACTTGCAAAGTGCGAGAGGGCGCAAGACGATATCGCCTTGCGCCCCCTCTTCTGCCTGCGTACGCTCTGTTGATGCTCAGTTCTTACTGTGGTGCCCGCCACCGCCCCCGCCAGAGCTGGATGACGAGGAACTTGAACTGGCAGAACTCGCGGACGAAACGTGTCCCGAGCTCGAACCGGATCCTCCGCTGTAGCTGTGGCCGCCCGATGAAAACGATCCTGAGTGCCCGCCCGATGCCTGACCGCCTGAATACGATTGCGACGCGTGCCCGATACTCGGTCGCGCGAGCGTAGATGTTCCGGTATTACGGGCGCCAAGCGTTGGCCTCTGCTGGCCGGCCTTGAATGTCGCCGCTGGTAATGGGCCCGGTCGTGGCGGCACCTTAGGATGTTTTCCGGGCTTCTTGCCCTCTCCCGGCTCTTCTACGTATCCCTGCCTCGGCGGATAGTAACAAGCCTGATAAGAATAACCATAAGGAGAGAAGAAAGGAGAGCACCAGCTAACACCGTCTGGTAGGTACACGAAACCCCCGAAGAACGGATTAAAGTACCACAGGCCGGAGCAGTTCCCAAACGATCCGAATGGGAGTAGACCCGGTTGCCCAAAGCTCACATTGGTCCTGGCGAGACTTTTATTAGCCTCAATCAGTGACTTTGCTCGGTCCTTGCTCCAGGCATCGAATGTGTCTACTGGCCCTTTGTCCGTCGCCAGCAGCTCAGTCCCATTGTCGCTGATTATTGCTTCCTTGCCTTCGCGAAGCTCTATAGTCCCGGTCGTCAGGCGCCCCTTCGAAACGCGAGCTTCTGTGCGATTAGTACTGTCAACGTTAAATCGATAGACGCCTGCCCCCATAATTGAAAACTGACCCTTAGGCGTTATCACCGTCATGAGAGCGCGCGTCGAGCCTTCGCCGGCTGCCGCTTCAACAATGCCCGCTCCTTTGAGCAGATTGATCTTGATTCTATCAATCGACGTGTCATCGAATTTGAATTCCGAGTTCTCAGACAGTCGCAGGTACGAGCCCGGATTCAGCAGAATCTCTGCTCGGCTTCCGGGGCCTGTTTTCACGACGTCCCCTTCTTTCACTGCATCTCCAGCGACCAGCAGGGACCAGTTCTCTCCCCCCTTCACACTGACATCGCCTTCGACCAGATTGATCTCGCCCGCCCGGGCCGAAACTACCATGCGTCGCTTCTCTTCCAGCGGGATTGGCTTGCGGTCTTGAGCCAACGACCCTGCAGCAAGTGCGAGCACTCCCAGGATTGGCAAAAAAGCCTCTCCATATTTCAGGTGGAATCTCATTTGGACCTCCATCGAACTGCGCGAGCCCATTAAGGCAGGAGGTGGACCTGCCTCCCCATCTTACAGCATCTTATACCAAAGACAAGCCAGTGTAAACAAAATATTGACTTTCCTCTTCTTGATCAGGTGAAAAAGGCGAAAATGAAATCAAAGACGTTTTGTGTGCGAACGGCTTGCTCACCCGGACCCAGAGGCGTCTCCTATCGATAGTGTGCGGACGCCTTGCTCTCGGCGCAGGCATCAATGAATAATTTGGCGTTTGCGTGATTTTGGGTTTCGGCAAAACGGTTAGTCCGTTTCTCGAACTCAATAGAATTGGCGGTTTCACAATGTCCAGTGAAGCATCTAACATGACAGCCAGTATCCGGCATCAGAAAGGAGCGCGGCATGTCTTTGATCGACGAACTTGCGTCTTGTGACGCGATGCGCCAGGCCGAACTGATTCGCCTCGGGGAACTCAAACCTGTCGAACCGACAGAGGCAGCTATCGCCCGGGCCGAGCGATTCAATCCGGCGATAAACGCCATCGTAACACCGCTGTACGACTCGGCAAGATCGCAGGCGGCCAGCCCGTCCGAAGGCTCCCTTGCTGGCGTGCCCTTCTTATTGAAAGACTTACTCGCGTCTCTTGCGAATGTCAGGATGACATCGGGGTCACGCTTTTCTCGAGACCTCGTTCCTGATCGTGATTCGGACCTGGTAACAAGATACAAGCGAGCTGGACTGGTGATTCTTGGAAAGACGAACACACCCGAGTTGGGGATTTTGCCAACTACCGAACCCGTCCTCTTCGGACCAACCCGAAATCCCTGGGACACCGGAAGAGCTACAGGTGGATCGAGCGGTGGGTCAGCAGCAGCCGTTGCTGCTGGAATCGTGCCCGCCGCCCACGCCAATGACGGAGGCGGTTCGATCCGGATACCGGCCTCGTGTTGTGGTCTCTTTGGACTCAAACCAACCAGAGCCAGGAATCCCCTCGGACCCGGTCTCGGCGATATGTTTGACGGGTTGGTGGCTGAGCACGTCGTGACGCGATCCGTGCGTGATAGCGCTGCTCTGCTCGATGCAACGGCAGGTCCGGCCCCCGGCGATCCGTATTGGGCGCCGCCGGCGGCTCGGCCCTATATACAGGAAGTCGGAGCTGACCCGGGACGATTAAAGATCGCTTTCACCGCTACGGCGCCGGGTGGAAAACCTGTTCATTCCGATTGTGAATATGCCGTTCGGGATGCAGCGTTCATATGCGCTGTATTGGGCCACGAAATCGAGGAAGACAGCCCCGTCCTAAACTTCGAAAAGCTGAACAAAGCTTTCATGACAATCTGGTCTGCAGGCTGCGCATGGACCGTCGATGGCATGGCACACGTGACTGGCCAGGCCGCAACGGCCGACTCGTTCGAGCCAGGTACTTGGGCGCTTTACGAGATGGGAAAAAGGAGGACGGCGGCCGAATACATGCGGGCGGTTCAAGTATTGCAATCCGCTTCCCGGCAAGTCGCGCGGTTTTTCGAGAGATATGACGTTTGGCTGACGCCGACTCTGGCTGAGCCGCCATTACCGCTCGGAAGTTTCGACTCGCCGGCGGAAGATCCAATGCGAGGGATGCGGCGCGCTGCGGAATTCGCGCCGTTTACTCCACTCTGCAATATCACCGGCCAGCCCGCAATGTCGGTGCCATTGTTCTGGAATAGGGAACGACTTCCAATTGGATCACACTTCGTCGGGAGGTTTGGTGACGAAGCGACGCTGTTCAGGTTGGCCGCTCAGCTTGAGACCGCACGTCCCTGGGCTGACAAGAGACCTGCGATAACAGTAGAGTCCTGAGAATGAGTCTCGAGTCGGCCTTTCTTGGTCCTCTAGTCGGACTTTGAGCTCAAGACTAGCGTTCCCGTTCAACGAGAAGGCGCGACGCTGGCGAATTGAAATATGGGGCGGCCCATTGCTCGGCCGCCCCACTCATTAGCGATCGGATAACTCCTACTGCGCGCTCGCCCTTACCGCCGGCTGGTAAGGCGGGCGGTTGGGATGCGGCGGAGGATTCTTGTCCAGCTCCTGTTTGATCAACTCTATTGCTTTTTCGAGTTGAGGATCGTGACCCGAAACAATCAGGTCGGGTCTGGAGTCCACATCATAGTCAGGACTCACGCCCCGGTTCTCGACGATCCATTCGCTCTTTCCGTTCTTGAGGCCGTAAAACCCGACTTGAGGCGCGGTCACCGAACCACCATCGATCATCGGCAGTCCGCCGTTGATCCCGACTAATCCTCCCCAGGTTCGCTTACCAACGATGGGACCGATGCCGTACTCGCGGAAGAAGAATGGAAATGCATCGCCGCCCGAACCCGAGAACTCGTTTGCGAGCATTACCTTTGGACCGTAAATCGCCTCACTAGGTATCTTCTGGTCTTCGCCATCGCGAGGCGCTGCGTAACCGAGCAACTGGCGATGCAATCGTTCCACGAAAAAGTCAGGCACGAACCCGCCGCTATTCCATCGCTCGTCGACGATCATCGCGTCCTTGTCGCTCTGCGAATAGAAGCCTTTGGCGAAGTTCTGCATCCCGGCTATGGCCGTATCGGGAACATGCATGTAGCCGCAGCGGCCACCCGTGGCTTCATATACCTTTCGGCGGTTTGCTTGGACCCAATCGAGGTAACGCAATGACATGTCGTTGCCTATTGGCCGCACCACCACAGTCCTGGCCCCATCGGCTGATGGCTTGTCGTTGACCTTCAGCGATACTTGCTTGTTGACGGCGCCTTCGAAAAGCGCGAAGAGATTCTCGCCCGCAGGCGCAGTGTTACCATTTACCGCGATCAGGTAATCACCTTCGTGTACGATGACGCCAGGCTCGGTAAGCGGTGAACGCGCTTCGTCGGATGAATTGTCGCCTGCATAGATCTTCTTGAAACGGTAGTAGCCGTTGGCGGCTTCAAAGTCTGCCCCAAGCATCCCGACATTGACCCGCCTGGCCTCCGGAACGTCGCCCCCGCTAACATAGGCGTGCGACGTGCTCAGTTCGGCAATCATCTCTCCAATAAGATAATTCAAATCCGACCGGTGAGCGACATATGGCAGTTCTTGTTCATACCGGGCCTTGATCCCCGGCCAGTCCAGGCTTCGCATCGCCGGGTCGTAATAGAAATCGCGCTCTATACGCCAGGCCTCGTCGAATATCTGTTTCCACTCGGCCCGGGGATCGAGCTTCATTTCCATGCCCGTTAATTCGAGCTTCCCGTCGCCTACTTTTTGGCCCGGCTTGTTGTCGATGATTCCAAACGATCCCATCGCGGAATAGATTATCTTGTCGCCTTTTGCATCGATGTCGTAGCGGCCGATTCCGGAAAGGAGCACCGTATCTTCCCTCTTAGCAACATCGTAGGTATGTAGAATATTTGCCGGTGGTCCAGGCTGGAACGAGGGCGGCCCCGAAGCCAGGAAGAAGATTCGCTCGGTCGCCGCCAAAAGGCTGGAGTAATTACCGGGCGGAACCGGCACACGAACGATGCGCCGGCCGATATTTTCGAGATCAACCTTCACCGGCTTGGGCGCAGGCGGTCCACCTTTTCCCGGTTCGCCTTTTCCAGGTTCCCCTTGCCCGGCCGTTCCTTCCCTAGCCGGGCCCGGCTTGGCTTCCCCTTCCTTATCTTTGGCCCCCTTCTCTCCCTCGCCGGCAGCGGTCGCGACCTTTTCTTCATCTGATTCCGGCGCAAACGGAGACGGCGTGTCCGCGGCAAGCGTGACCGCATAGATGCCCGTCATGTTGGCAAAATTCATACCCAGCTCGAGCCCGCCTGGGCTTGGCTGGTAATTCCGGTCGCCGAGAAAATAGAGATATTTTCCGCTCGAGTCAAATACCGGCGATCTGTCATCTGTCATACCGTCGGTAACAGCCGTCGATTTCTTCGTATCCAGGGAATAGAGGAAGATCTGGCTAAACGTATTGCCATTAGCCTTGGCGTAGGCAATCCATTTGCTGTCCGGCGACCACTTATACTCGCCAATGACCTGTCGATGTGACTCATCGACCAGGACTGGCTTTCCATCGTTTATATCGACATAGAATAGCTTGAGGGTCTTTTCCGCGAACAGGATCTTCTTGGAGTCAGGCGACCAGACCGGCCTGAACCTGAAAGCGTGCCCATCTGTCGTTATCCTCTTCTCCTCCCCCGACCCGTCCTGAGGCCGGATGTACAACTCGTAATCACCGGTCTTGTCCGAGAAGTACGTTATCCATTTGCCGTCCGGAGACCATTCGGGGAATAGCTCGCGGATCCCGGATGTATTGGTCAGGTTGCGAATGTCGCCCTTCTTGGCCGGGACTGTGAAAACCTCACCGCGCGCTCCGAATAACGCCCTCGCGCCCGACGGCGACAATCCAAATGAGTTGATGAACCTGTCGACTTTGACGAACTCAGGCCGTGACCACGACATCTCGCTTTCGACGGTGACCGGGACCTCGGAGACCTTTTCCGATTTCACATCAAGTGAGTAGAGCAATCCTCCGTTTTCAAACACGATAGCCGGCGATTGCCCGCCTCCGAGGCTTGGCCATTTGACATCGTATTCGTTAAAGTGTGTGACCTGTTTTGTCTGCTTTGTCTTGATGTCGTACTTCCAGATATTCATCACACCATCGCGGTCCGAATCGAAATAGATGCTGTCCTGGTGCCACATCGGAAACATATCAGCAGCGGTTTGGTGCGGGACTTCGTCGTAGGTATTGTTCTTGAGATCATAGATCGACACAAACTGCTGCCAACCTCCGCGATACCGCTTCCAGGTGCGGAACTCGGTCGAGACGCGATTGTAAGCTATCTTGGTACCGTCTGGTGAGAATGAAGTCAGCCCTCCGGCCGGTAGTGGCAGCTCTTGGACCGGACCGCCATCGAGCCCGATGGTGAACAGCTTTTCAAACCGCGGAGAAAAGCTCGTGCGTATTGAAGCGAACAGGACGCGCTTTGAGTCCGGCGTCCAGCCCAATACACGGTCAGGCGCCGGATGATAAGTCAGCCTGCGCGGCTCGCCCCCCTCCGCCGGTATTACGTAGACGTCCCTGTTGCCATCATAGTCACCGGTGAAGGCAATCCAGCGCCCGTCCGGAGAATACTTGGGAAAGTCCTCACTGCCGGGATTGGATGTCAGCC
>Ga0066388_100001851_pt1 | contig 12364 bp, 6 predicted proteins | sample PanSoiMetaGPlot6_FD_64539 | JGI IMG/M metagenome (GOLD analysis project Ga0066388, IMG submission 64539) | Tropical forest soil microbial communities from Panama analyzed to predict greenhouse gas emissions - Panama Soil - Plot 6 (Hybrid Assembly) | ecosystem: Environmental > Terrestrial > Soil... | reverse complement strand
CAGGTCACGATTCTTCCCGACACCTCGCGCCGAACCGGACCGGATGCGGCGCCGGGTCGCCCGCTGGTGGTGCTGGTCGGATGCTCGTTCACGTTCGGCTGGGCAGTGTCAGACGATGAGACCTGGGCGAGGCGCCCGCAAGAGCTGCGGCCTGACGTGCAGGTGGTCAATCACGGCGTCGGCGGCTACGGAACTTTCCAATCGCTGCTGGTCCTGGAGCAGCTGCTCGGCCGCGACGGCGAGCGTCCGGCGCGCGTCCTCTACGGCTTCATCGACCACAGCTGGCGCAACGTCGCGGCGCCGATCTGGCTGCGCATGCTGTCATACACGGAGCAGACCGTCGCCACGCCATACTGCACGCTTACGCCGGATGGACATCTCGAGCGCCATCCGCCCGCCGCTAGCCCGTCCCTGCCACTGCACGACCGCTTGGCATCAGTGGCGGCGCTCGAGAATGCCTGGCTCTGGCGGCAGGCGGGGCCGCGCCAGCCGATGGCTCAACGCGTTACCGAGCTGCTGCTGAATGAGATGGTGCGGCTGTGCCAGGCGCACGGCCTGGGCTTCTCGATGGTGCTGCTGAGCGTCCCCGATCGCCTCGCCGCGACCTACGTCGCCTACGGCCGCGCGCACGGCATCGACGTGATCGATTGCAATCAACAGCCGGGCGCGGACGACATCGTACCGGGCGAGGCGCATCCAAACGGACGGCTGCACCGCCGTTGGGGCGAATGCATTGGCGCCGCGCTGGCCGAGCCGAAGCGGTTGCCGCCGCCATGACTGCGGAATCGCACGGGGCGGGGACGCCTTCCAGTCTGGCGCGTCGGGCCCTGCTGATCGCGTTGACGGTGGTGATCACCGCGATCGCATCACTCGTCGCCCTCGAGCTGCTTGCGCGCGCTTACGGACGGCGCCCGCGCCACCACATCGATCCGCCGGAGTCCGTCATCCACACTCCGGATCCGGTACTGGGCTGGAAGATGGCGCCTGGGGAGTATCAGCTCGCAGCGTCCGCTGTCGGCGGCGAGAAGGTGCGGGTCACGGTGTGGCCGGACGGATCGCGCGCCACCGGCCCCAAGGCGTCCGACGGCGACAAGCGGGTCGTGCTCGTGGGGTGCTCGTTCACGATGGGCTGGGGAGTGGCAGACGACCAGACCTGGGCCTGGCATCTGCAAGCGCTGCGGCCGGATCTCCAGGTCGTCAACCACGGCGTCGCCGGATACGGCACGCTGCAGTCGCTGCTCGTCCTCGAAGAGCTGCTGAACAGCGGCGCGCCGCCGCCGGCGCGCGTGATCTACGGGTTCATCGATCACGGCGTGCGCAACGTCGCGGCGCCGAACTGGCTGCAGGCGCTCGCGCTCACCGATCATCCCGCGGCCGTGCCGTATTGCACCGTGAATCTCGACGACAACCTCGAATGCCATCCGCCACAGGCGTATCCGGCGTTGCCCTTGGATCAGTATCTGGCCTTCGTCGAGCTGCTGGAGAACCGCTTGCTGTGGTCGGAAGCAGGTGCGCGGCCGAACATGGCGGTGCGTGTCACCAAGCTCCTGATCGAGCGCATGGCCACGCTGTGCCGCGAGCATGGCGTCGAGTTCTCGGTCGCCCTGCTCTACGCACCCGAGTTGGTGCAGAAGACCTACGTGCCGTACATGGAGCGGCACCACATCGACGTCATCGACTGCAATCAGCCGAACTTCACCGCCGACGACATGGTGGTCGGCGATCTGCACCCCAACGCCGCGGTGCATCAGCGCTGGGCCGATTGCATCATCGCAGCGCTCGCCCAGCCGTCGCGCCTGCCTCCGCCGTGGTGATGAGGCGGCGCCGAAACCATCACCGACTGGAGGGCGCCGCTCCGTCGGCGCCGTCGCAGCGCGTTGCGGGTTGATGCGGTTTGCCGACCCCGAAACCCGATCCCGAACCCCGATGGCTCAATTGCCGGGATCGGGATCGGGTTCCGGATCGGGATCGGGTGCGAGGAAATCGAGCCTGGCCATTCACGGAAAATCGTCCCAGTCGCGCACGGATTCGCGGGCGCGGAAGCGCTCGACGATCTCGCGAAATCCGAGCAGGTCGGGGAACTGCTTGCCGCCTTCGTTCAGCTCGTCGATGGCGCGGTCGTACCAACCGAGCGCCAGATAGAGCAGCACATTGGCCGCGTACACCTTCCGCTGCAGCTCGGGATGGGCAGCGGCGAGCGCGGCGGGGTCGCTCACATCATCGTTCCCGGCCGCGCCCAGGGCCGCGGCGAGCGCACGGCCGATGGCGGCGTGTCCGGCGATGCTGGGATGGACATAGTCGAAGAAGAATTCGTGGCCGACCAGGCCGTTCGGGCTGGCATCGACCAGGGCCGTGCGCACGTCGACGAACTCGACTCCAGTCTGCTCAACCACGCCGCGAATGACGCTGTCGAACTGGCTCGGCGCACCGAGCGGCGCGCCGTCGAGATCGCTGGCGCGCTGATAGGCCGCTGCGGCGCCGGTGTAGTCGCCGAGCGCCTGCAGACAACGCCCGCGCAGATAGTGGAGGATGGCGGGATGTGCGTCGATCTGCTCGGCGGCCTGCAGTGCCGCGAGCGCACCCTGCCAATCCTGCGCGCGCATGCGCACGTCGGCGTGATCGATCGCCTCGCGCCAGCGTTGGCGGTCGGCGGCGGAGAGATCGGGTCGATGACGCGAGGCGCCGGGCGGAAAATCGCTGAGGTTCTGGACCAGGCCGCTGACGACGACCCTCGCGCCGACCGCCTGCCCCGCGGCGATGATGGCGCGCAGGTTGTCGGTGAAGCGCGCGGTGACCGACTCGCGGTCGCGTTCGGTCAGCGTCTGGGTGCCGCGGGCGCGGTCGCGCGCCTGGCCGTACGGTTCGGCGCGGCTGTTGATGCGTTGCACGTCGAGCGGCCCCTGCCGCCAGCGCTGCCAGGATTGCCCGGCAACCACCGCCAGCTGATAGAAGCGCAGCTGCGAGACGGCGCGAATGACAGGGCTGATGGTTTCCGGCGCCGGTGTGATCCAGTCGCTGTGGCCGACGTAGACGATCAGAACGTCGGGCTTGTACTGAACGATCTCGTCGACGATCTTGCGCGCGTGCCAGCTCGCCGACCCGTTCATCGCGCAGTTCACCACTTCGACCGTCCGCTCCGGCATCGCCGCCGCCAGGCGCTCTTGCAGAAAGCGGGAGAAGGCGAACTCGGGGCCGAACGGAAATCCCAGCGCCGACGAGTCGCCAACCACGAAAACGCGAAATCCGTTGGCCGGCTTGTCGCGGCGGAAGGCGACCACCGGCGCGTCGTTCCGCTGCAGCATCGGCACGCCGTCGGCCCCAGTAACCGGATGGAACAGCGGCTCGGGGTTGAGCAACGGATCGCCCCCGCCGCCGACATGCGCCTCGAACCCCGCCAGTCGCAGCCCGACCTCGAGTGCCGCCACCATCGCCAGGCTGACGAACAGCGGCAGGCCGGCGCGCAACAGCCGTCGCATGCGCGACGATTTCGGCGGCGGCGGCAATGGTCGTTGCGCCGCCGGCGAAGGGCTTGGCGGCGCCTCGGTGTCGGCCTTTCGCGACCTGGAACGACCCGACGCGAAGAGGCCCATCCCCAATTTCCTCCCCGAGATTCTCCGCGATGTCAACGCGCCACGCCCACCGGTCGCTGTCAGGTTGCCGCGGGGCGCCGCCCGGAAATCCGCGTTTCCCAATCTTCAGCCGCTCTGGTAGCAATGAATCGCATGCCCATCCCGCAGCGTCCGCGCCCTGCTCCCGATTATCCGTCGGAGTAGCGATCGAACCCGGCCGCGAGCACCATCGCCGTGCCGAGCATCGCCGCGGATGCGAGGCCGCACGACGCGCAACGACATGCCCCTCCGTAACAGCTCTCTCCCCCAGCCCGCCGAGTCCCAGCCGGCGCGCACGCGCCACCCGGTCCGGGCGGTACTGTCCAAGCTGCTCCTCGTCGCCGCCAGCGTGCTGGTGTCGCTCGGCGCGCTGGAAGTGCTGCTGCGCCTCTATCTGCTCAACCACACCTTCTACGACGTCGAGATGACGCGCTACGCGCTCCTCCTGAAGGAGGAGTCGCCCAACCCGCGCATCGGCCACATCCACCGGCCGAACACCGGCGCGACGCTCATGAACGTACCGGTGCACATCAACGCCGACGGCCTGCGCGACCGCGATCACAATGTCGCGCACGGGAAGGAGTACCGCATCGTCCTGCTCGGCGATTCGTTCACGTTCGGCTGGGGCGTGAGCGAGCCCGAGACCTTCAAAGCCCGGCTGGAGACCGCCCTCAATCAGCGCTACCCGACCGAGATCATCAACTTGGGCACCGGCAACTACAACTCCGACCAGGAGTTGAACCTGTTCCTGGAGAAAGGGTTGAAGTACGCGCCCGACAAGGTGGTCGTCTTCTACTTCATCAACGACGCCGAGCGGACCGTCATCAAGCATACGCGAGGGTTCTTCTTCCACTCGCGGCTGGTGACGTTCGTCTGGTCAAAGGTGCATGCGCTCTTGAGCGGCTATGGAGACGAAGTCCGCGGCTACAAGGGCTACTACGCCGACCTCTATCGGCCGGAGAATCCCGGCTGGCAGGCGACGCGCGCCGCGCTGGTGCGCCTGCGCGACATCTGTCGCGAGCACGGCATCCAGTTGCAGGTCGTCATCATTCCCGAACTGCACCAGTTGCAGGACTATCCGTTCGCCGACGAGCACCGGTTGGTCACCGACTTCCTGCGCCAGCACGACATCGCCGTGCTCGACCTCGCGCCGGCGTTCAAGAACGAGACCGAGCCGACGCGCCTGTGGGTGTCCCCCGACGACGCCCACGCCAACGCCCTCGGCCACGAGCTGATCGCCAAGTACGCGCTCGACTTCATCGCGCAGCGCGCCGGCGGCGGCAGCGCGGCGCCGCCGCAGGTCGGCGCTCAGGCCCCCGCGCCGGACGGTACGACTCCGTAGCGACACCGTCACCCAAGAGCGCCATTCTCGCCGTATTGGAGGACGCCGCGGCCGCGCGGAGCGCGGCCCGCCAAGATCCTGCGTGCGGCGTTCATTCGCGACCGCCGCAAGGACCTCGCCGACCCGCGTCGTAGCGCTGCCTCGAACGTCTCGACACAAAGACACAAAGACACAAAGGGGCGCCGCCTTGCATGATGCCTTGGTGTCTTTGTGTCTTGGTGTTTCAGGCTGATCAAACTGCATCGCGGCGGTCGTTACCCAAACGCGGGCTCGTCTGGTAGCGGTCCACCCGCATGTGGACGTCGAGATGACCAAGCGCTTCGGCGGGTTGGCCGTCGGAGTTCTGATCGTCGCCGCCGCCGCGTTCACGTTCGGGGTGCTGTGGATGCGTTCCGCGCACGGCGAAGGGCCGGTGCCGTACGACATCTACGGCTTCTTCTACCCCAATCAGGTCTACGCCTGGCGTAGCATTCGCAACTTCTCCGGCCTGCTGTGGAACCCGTATCAGGACTGCGGCCAACCATTCTTCGCCTTGAGTCAGGTCGGCGTGCTGTATCCCGTCAACCTGGTGTTCGCGGCGCTCGACCGCGAGCCGGCGCTGCTCACCAGCGCGCTGATCAACCTCAGCATCTCCGGCGTGGGCGCGTTCCTGCTTGCCTCAGCACTCGGGCTCGGGCCCGTGCCCGCGTTGTGCGCGGCGCTCTCCTTCGAGCTCGGCTGGGTCGCCGCGTGGCTCGCCTCCTGGAGCCCGATCCACATCGCGTCGTTGGCGTGGCTGCCGGTAGCGCTGTGGCGCACCGAGCGGCTGCTGCAGCGCCCGACCGTGCGGCGCGTGATCGCGCTCGGGGTGGTGCTCACCATCCAGGACCTCCCCGGCTTCTTTCAGATCGGCTTCTTCACCTATCAACTGATCGCGCTGCGCGTGCTGTGGGCGTGCGTCACCAGCCGCGCCGCGCCGCGGCTGCGCCTGCTCGGCTTCACTGCCGCGGGCCTGGCGTTGCCCGTGCTGCTCGGCGCCGTTCAGCTCTTCCCGTCGATCGAGGTGGCGCGCGAGTCGTTGCGCGGTTTCAACCTGCCACCCGACATTCTCGGCCCTGCGTTCAGCTGGACCCGCCTCGCCGGGCAGCTGACGTCGAGCTTCGTCTTCTCCGGTTATGCCATCGTGGCGCTGTTGGCGCTAGCGTCATTGCTGCCCATCGGCTCGCCGGCGATGGACGGCGCCGCCGACATTCGACCTGCCGGCGCAACTGCCGATCGCTGGAACGGCATCGCGTTCTACTGGCTGATCGCGCTCGGCTACTTCGCGCTGAGCGTCGGTCCCGGCTCCCTTTTGTACGACGTTTACGAGCGCCTGCCGCTGGGACGCGCCTTTCGCGATCCGTCGCGGCTGGCATGGGTGACGAACTTCGCGCTCGCCATGCTGGCGGGCTGGGGGGCGGAAGCCCTGCTGTCGCCGGCGCGCGGCGCCGAACGCATGCGGCGGGTCGGCGCGCTGCTCGGCGTGCTGCTGCTGCTCGGATTGCTCGGCTGGCACAATCTGCAGGCGAACGATCTGCTGCTGGGCGGCGGCACCGTGCTGGCAGCGGCGCTGGCGGGCGCGCCGCGCTGGCGGCCCGGCGCGTCGCTGTTGCTGCCCGTGCTGATCGCGCTCGGCTGCATCGTATTCGGCCGTCCGCCGGTGCCGCTGTTCGGGCTCCTGCGCGGGGACATCTATTCGACGCATGCCGCGCTGTTCGCCTCGGTGCGCGAGCGCCTCACGCCGCAGGACCGCGTCTTCATCGCCGGCCGCAACCCGGACTTCAGCTTGATGCCGAAGTCGGCATCGCTCTTTCAGCTGCCGAACGTCTTCGATTACGAAACGCAGGCGCCGCGGTTGTACGTCGACTACTTCACCTATATGCGCACCGGCCGGCGGCTGCAGAGCATCCGCGACTGGTACTGGATCTTCGGCAAGCTCCTGACCCCGACCATGCAGCGGCGGCTGTTCGACGCGACCGCCGCGCGCTATCTGCTCGTCGATCCGCGCCTGCCGGTCGAGCAATCGTTGCGGGGCGGGATTCGCCTGGTGAGCGACGGCGACGTGCGCGTGTACGAGAACCTGCAAGCGCTGCCGCGCGCGCGCTACGTCGCGCGCGCGATCGTCGCCGCCGACGACGACGCGCTGGCGCAGCTGGCGGCGTCGCCGCTCGATCCGCGCGAGGTCGCGTGGGTGAGCGAGGCGCCACGCTCCGGCTTCCTGCACGGCGGCGATGGGGCGGCCGGGTCGGCGGAGATCGTCACCGATCTCCCGGAACGCGTCGTCGTGCGCGTCCGGGCGACGCAGCCGGGATTCCTGTTCCTCGCCGACCAGTACTATCCGGGCTGGACGGTCGAGGTGAACGGCGCCGCCGCAGAGCTGCTGCGCGCCAACCACGCCTTCCGGCTGGTGGAGGTACCGGCCGGCGAGAGCACCGTCGTGTTCGCCTATCGCCCGCTCAGCGTCCGCCTCGGCGCCGCGGTCTCGCTGCTGACCGCGATCGCGATCGCAGTGGTCTGGTATCGCGATGGCGCCGCTCGATAGCGGGGCGGCGCCACCGCTGTCGCTCCGCACGCTGCGGCGGGCGGCGACCCTCATCCTCGTCTACTTCGCGGCCGTCGTCGGCCTCACGTGGCCGTTGGCGATGCACTTCGGATCGCAGCTGCCGGCAAACTTTCCCGGCTCCGAATTCGATCCACTCTACGCCACGTGGGTTCTCTCGTGGGTCACCCACACGCTCGCCAGCGGCAGCCTCGCGATCGCCAACGCCAACATCTACTACCCGGCGGCGGACTCGCTCTTCTACGGACCCGCCGCGCTCGGCGCGCTGCCGTTCTTCGCGCCCACCTACCTGCTCACGGGCAATCCGACGCTGGCGGCGAATCTGCTCCTGGTCGGCTCGATCGCGCTCACCGCCGCCATGCTGCACATGGTCGTCCATTTCTGGACCCGCTCGCACGCGGCCGGCGCAGTGACGGCAACGACGTATCTCGCCAACCGGTGGCTGATCTTCACGTTCATCCCGACCGTTCCGCACTTATCCGTGCAATTCTACTTTCCGCTCATCATCCTGCTCAGCGCCGCGCCCGCGCCCAGCCGGCGAGCGTCGATCGGTCTGCTGGTCCTCGTCATCGCCCAGTGCCTGACCGACGTGTCCTACGTCACGCCGGCGGTGCTGGCGCCGCTCATCGTGATCGCCGCGCTGCGCCTCCTGCGTCCGCCCACGCGCGCCAGCGGACTGCGCGTGCTGGCGATCGCCGTCGCGGCCGGCGCGGTGGTGTTCGCCGTGCATGCCCGCTACTTCGCCGTCGCCGCGCGCAATCCGCACCTCGCGGAACAGACCAATTGGCGCCTCGATCCGATGGGCAGCGCGCTCGGACTGCGGGGGTTGCTGAGCGCCATGTCGCCGCTGGCGATTCCGAGCCTCGCCTACGGTCTGCTGGCAGTCGTCGCCCTGCTCGTGGCGTGGCGCGGCTGGCGCGGCAGCGCGACGGAAGCGCGCGCGGTGCGCTACACACTGATCTGGATCGCGGTGGGGATCGCCGTCTCGTTACCGCCGCGACTGACCCTGTTCGGGCAGGTCGTCACGCTGCCGCATCTCGCCTTGGCGGTGCGCTGGAGCCCGTTTGCGAACGTATTGCGCTTGCCCGAGCGCCTGCGCGTGGCGGCGTTGATGGGCACCGCGCTGCTGGTCGGCCTCGCCTTCACGGAGCTGGTGCGACAGCTCGGCCCGGCCAGCCGCGACGCGCGCGCGCGGGTGCGCGCCGGTGCGCTGGCCGCGCTGCTGGTAGCCGCGATGTTCGGTCAGTTCGCGACGGCGTTCGGACAACCGCAATCCTACGGTCCGCGCCTGCCGCTCGGGTATCGCCTGCACGCGCCGCCGGCCGACTCGCCGGTGTTGGCGGTGCTGCGTACGAGCGGCGGGCCGACGCTCGAGGTGCCGTTGCCGCGCGACAAACCCGTCAAGCCGGCGGCGCACGCACCAGCGATGTATCGATCCATCTTCCACTGGCAGCCGGTGCTGAACGGCTACAGCTCGTACTGGCCGGTGGGCTTTCCCGAGCGCATGGCGTTCGCCGCCCGCCTGCCCGATCCGAGCGCGTTGCGTAAGCTGCGCCGCGACACCGGCCTGGTGTACGTGCTCGCGCGGGTCAACGATGGCCAACCGGTCGACGCGTCGCTCGAAGCCGAACGGAAAGAATGGCTCGACCTGGCGCAGCGCGGCGGCCGGCCCGATCTGCAGCTGGTGGCGTCGGACGATCGCCTGTTGCTCTTCCGCGTCACCGATGAGCCGGCCGAAGCGGGCACAGCCGACGAATCGTCTCCACCGAATCGTCTCCACCCCTAGCGCCCCCGTTAATGGGTTCCTTCCCCCCCTTGCGGGGGAAGGAACCCACTGAGAGACGGCGTGAAACGATCGCACGCCGCCCCGTCGGCGTCTCTGCGCCTCTGCGTTAAAGGCGTTCGTCAGGCGATGCTCACCCGCCGCCGTCCGTGTGGCCCGCCGCGCGCAGCTTTGGGGCGATGCATTCGGCGTAGCGGGCGTTCATGGGGCCGTTGGCGTGATGGTCGCCGTGGACGCGCGTATCGCCCGTGAGGGGGAAGGCGCAGTCGACGAAGTCGATATTGTGCTGGCTGAGGAACTCGACGTAGTGCGTCTTGCTCTCCGGCGACCAGTGGAGCAGCACGACGCAGAAGCGGCTGCCGTGCTCCGCGGCGAGGCGCTGCATCTCAATCAATAGCTGCTCGGTCACGGCGCGCGCCTGCCCGCTGCGGTAGCCGCCGGTCGCGTTCGCGTAGCGCTCCTGCAGAAAGGTGATGAGCGCCGAATACTCGCGCAACGGGAAGCGCGGGTAGGTAGCGGGCGCGTGCCGGATCAGTGCGCCGTTGTCGCCGAGCGTACAGTACGGCGTCGAGATGATGTTGCCCTTTTCGATCAGGGCGAGCGGCAGCAGCCACTTGAGATCGCCGACGTTGCGCGCTTCGTGCTCCTCGTCGAAGCCGTAGAACACCATGCGCGGCGGGTCGGGAGCGGCAAACACCTGCTCCATCAGCAGCAGCGTCTGGTAGGTGCCGTAGGCGGTGACGCCGTAGTTCACCATGTCCAACGCGCCGAACTGCTGTTGCAGGCGCCAGGCGAAGGTCTCGTCGTCGTCGATCGCCCAGCCTTGCGTCGTCGAGCCGCCGACGAACGCGACCTTGTCATGCGGCTGACCGTTCGCCGGCCGGGTCGTTGCGTCGCCCGTGCGGCGCGTGCCGTCGGGCAGGAACGTCAGATGAATGGTCGGGCCGCCGGGGAAATACGGCGCGATGACGTGCTCGCCGGGCATCGGCTTCCAACCCAGGCGCGGGTCGGGCTCGTGCATCGTCGGCTCGTTCTCCTTGCCGCTCAGCCGCCGCCACGGTTGGCGGCCGGCGAGGCGCAGCAGGACCTCCGCCGCGACACAGCTCAGCAACACGCCGAGCAGTGCCGCGATGGCGATGAACAGCAGGCGTCGGCCGGGCGCGCTAGGACCCGATAGGCTGTGTACGGATGGCTGCATCCGGCGTTCCGTGGGCCGTCACCCCCACCTGCTGTTTCATATAGTGCGCGCTGCTGCGGCGCCACAGCACCACGAGGACGCCGAGCGCCGCCAGGGTGATGACCGCACCGACTCGGAGACTCATCGGCCGGAACGCAAAGATCACCTCGCTGTCGCCGGCCGGCACCTCGACCAGCCGGAAGGTGTGGTTGGCGCGCACGATCGGGCGCGGCTCGCCGTTTACCGTCGCCGTCCAGCCGGGAAAGTACTCGTCGGCGAGCAGGAGGAAGCCGGGTGTCGTCGCGTGCACGCGCAGCACCACACGTTCCGGATCATCGACCATGAACTCGACCGTTCCGGTTCCGCCGCCGCCCGTGCCGCGCAGGTTGTTGCGGTCGGTGTCGCTGACCACGGCGAAGGTGCGCGCATCGACCGCGCCGCTGGCCAGCGCCGGCAGTACGCCCTCTTCGCGGCGCACCGCGACGCGGCCGACGAACCGCGCGCGCGGCACCGCCTGCTCGTTCTCGTACACGCGCACGCCGCCTTCGTCGCGCAGGAGCCGCAGGCCCGGGCCGAGTGCCCGTTCGGTGGTGTCCAAGTCATGCGTCACGATCACGTACCGGGCGGCGGTGAGGTCGAAGAGCGGCCGCTGCAAAGTCGTCGGCAGGAGCTTGTCGAAGATCCAGTACCAGTCGTCGAAGTCGCGCATGGCGTGGCCAGTGCGCAGGAAGGTGTAGTACTCGGCGTAGCGATTGGCGGCCAGCGCGTCGTAGTCGTGGATGTTGGGAATGGCGAACAGCGTGCCCGACTTGGCCATCAGCTCGAGGGTCGGCTGGCCGCCGACGATCAGGATGCGGTCCTGCGGCGTCTGACGCGCGCCGACGAAGTCGAACACGTTGGCGTGGACGCCGTACACGTCGCCCTGTCGCAGGCCGAAGAGCGGCGGGCGACCGGCGATCAGCGCGTCGAAGATGAGCAGCGCCGGGAGGAGGACGGGGCCGCCGCGCGCCAGCGGTACGTACGAGGGCGCGAGGACGAGCCCGAATGGGATTGCCATCATCGCGACGTCGACCGCGCGCAGCTGGCCGGCTGCCGCCACGTAGAGCAGGACCGCAGCGACAAGCATGCCGGCCGCCAACGCGTAGCGCCTGCGCCGCGATCGATGCGTCTCGCCGGCGAGCAGCGCCTCGCAGGCGAACGCGGTCAGGACCGATACGCCGACGCTGGTGAGCCAGAGCAGCCGGCCCGAGCCGCGGAACATCCCGCCTCCCGGGAGGTGCACGTAGAGACCGAACAGAATCGATCCCGGGCCCAGGCTGAGGACGAAGTAGAGCGCGGTGATCAACCCATAGTAGGCCGCATCGGCGCCGCGCCGCAGCTGGCGCGCGGCGACCAACCCATAGAGCGCCAGCAGCAACGGCAGCGCGTTGCCGGGAATGCCCGCGTGCGCGATCACGTTGCGCCGCAGCGCGTCCCAGCTGAACCCCGGCCCGAGTTGTGCCGCGGTCAGCGCGCCTTTGCGCACCGATTCGCGTGCGGTTTCGATCGCCGGCAGCAGCTGGACCGCATCGAGCAGCAACGGCGCCACGAGCGCGACCGCGAGCGACGGCAGCAGCGCGCGCGCGCTGCCGGCGGGGCCGAAGAGCAGGCACCACGCGACGCGCAAGCCGATCAGCTGATAGGTGAAGAACACCGTCTGCGGAAACCCGGGCAGGATCTGGATCGCCAACACCACGGCGAGCCACAACCCGCGGCGCAGGTTCGGCGCGCGGATGAGGCGTTCGGCGCGCCACAGTGCGACCGGCAGCCAGGCGAACGGCGCCATGTGGGTCGGGCTCCACGCGGCCATGTTGCTGGCGGCCCAGCCGAGCTGGAA
>Ga0066388_100001850_pt1 | contig 12368 bp, 13 predicted proteins | sample PanSoiMetaGPlot6_FD_64539 | JGI IMG/M metagenome (GOLD analysis project Ga0066388, IMG submission 64539) | Tropical forest soil microbial communities from Panama analyzed to predict greenhouse gas emissions - Panama Soil - Plot 6 (Hybrid Assembly) | ecosystem: Environmental > Terrestrial >... | reverse complement strand
CTTCCGTCGCCTTGGTGCCGAAGTGGATCTGGTGAGCGATACCGAGACCTTGCTGCCCCGCGACGAGCCCGAGGCCGGACAATTGATCCAGAGCCGGTTCGAGCGTGAGGGGGTGAGACTATATCTCGGCTTCAAGGCCGTGCGGGCGGTAGACGGTCGTCTGACGGTGCAGGGACCGGCGAAAAGCGAATTGCCTTATGACGTACTCCTGCTAGGCGCAGGCCGCAAAGCGAACATCGAGGACCTCGGCCTCGACGCGGCGAACGTGCGCGTCGGCAGCAACGGTGTCGAAGTGGACGAGTACTTGCGTACGAGCAATCCCAATGTCTATGCCGCAGGCGACGTGGCTTTCCCCGAGAAATTCACGCATGCGGCCATGGCGACGGCGCGGCTGTGCGTCGCCAACGCGCTGCAAGGTGCCAACCGACGGGCGCGGGAGCTCGTCATTCCCCATTGCACCTACACCGATCCGGAGGTGGCGCAGGTCGGCCTGACGCCACGCCAAGCTCAGGATCAAAAAATTCCGATCGACAGCTATCGGCTCGAGCTGTCCAAGGTGGAACGAGCCTTCATCGACGGGGAGGAGGAAGGTTTTGCGGTCATTCACGCTCGTCGCGGCAGCAGCGAGATCGTCGGCGCGACGCTTGTCGCGGCGCATGCAGGCGAGATGATCAGCGAACTCACCCTCGCGATCGCTCAGAAGGTGCCGCTCGACGCAGTCGCTGAGGCGATCCAATGCTACCCGACGCAGGCGGAGGTGTTCCAGCGCATCGCTCTGGACTACGTCAACACGCGCAAAACCGCACCGACCGGGTAGGCGGCTTCAGTCCGTTACGGGCAAGCGTTTAGGAGGGATATATCATGAATTTCAAACCCGAAGTGGTCACGCTACCCGCTTCGGACGTCAATCGAGCAGAAACGATCGACGTTGCGCAACTGTTTGCACGCTTGGCGGTTGGCGTCGGCCTTCTTTCTGCCGTCGCGGATCGGTTCGGTCTTTGGGGGCCGCACGGGACACCTAACGTCGCATGGGGTTCGTTTTCACAATTTGTTGCGTACACCGCCGCGGTTAATAGTTTCTTGCCGGCGGCTTGGGTGCCGGCTCTTGCGGTTGTGTCTACCGTATTCGAAACGGCCTTTGGCATCGGCCTTGTACTTGGAATACGAACGAAGTGGATGGCGCTTGGTACTGGAGCCCTGCTCGCCATGTTCGCGCTTGCGATGACTGCATCATTCGGCATCAAACAGCCGCTTGATGCATCGGTCTTTGCTGCCAGCGCAGCTGCATTCATGCTAGCGTTCTTGCCGCGGTACCGCTGGAGCTTCGACGAAGCCATCTCGCACCTTCGATAATTGATAAGCTGCAAGGCATCGGAGCAATCGTTTTACGACCGACGACGAATCTCCGTCACTGTGCCATCGATGGACACTCGGCGGGCGCTCTCACGCAAGACAAAGTCCGGTCTAAGGTCCGACTGTAACTTTCAGAATTATTTGTCGCAGTTATTGCAGAATTATTTGCCCTGCCGTTGTCATTTACGGTTGCTTCCTCAATGGTTGTCCGTCCTATCGCTTCGCTCAGCTCCCTTGCCTCGCTGAATGTCTTCTGTTTGAAGTAGACCTGCGTTGCTGGCATCTAAAAAGCTCTGGCTCGAATACCGGGATGAGTTCCTGGTGGCCAATGGACCCGAGGACTTGGATATCGCGCTTCGCATCTTGCTCGGCCGACTGCACTTGCGCCCCCTCTTCTTCCCAACCATTACCCGCGGCTGGATGGAAGGCGTCGATTTTCGTCTTAAGGAAGACGTTGTTTTCCGCCCTGGTAATCGGATAGTCGCTGCCGTCCTGAAAGCCAGGTAACGCCATCCCATTGCCAACATAAAAACCGCCGCTTATATTGCCTCGTCGTTCGGCCAGTGTGGAGCATTGTTATCATGCGCCCAATCCCCCACGTGATCGCGCGTTCGTAGTCGGTATCTGACTACACGATCATCGACATAGTCAATGTCCAATACTGAGAATACCCCCTCGTTTTCGCTCCGGCTTCCATAGGAGGCTATCGGATCGGGCATTAGAACACTCAACACATAGAACTCGCGATGCCCAGGTTTGGGCATGCCATCCGGCGGGAAATCGCTTTCACGCATAGTATGCACACCGGGGATCTCTAGGGCCAAGCCCTTTTTCTCTCCGGAGGATTTCATTTGCCAGGCACTATCCGGCGGTCCCAAGAGTTCATGGACTTTACTACGGTCCATTCCCACAAACTTGTATTGGTTGAATAGCGGTGCAAACATTGGCCAGCGCCTATTCGACTGCACGCGTTCAATCAATTTCTTGTAGTTTGCCTTTGCCGCTACCAGATTGGGATCGTTTGGCCCATTTGCGATTCTTTGGTCATAAATCACTAGCGCCCTGCAGACACTGATGGCAGAGGTAAATTTTCTCTGGGCATAGAGTACTCGAAGGAGCGCGTTAAGGGTTTCAGCGCATTTTCCCGCATCTTCACAGTCACATGTCGAAACTGATGGCCCCGAGGACAAGGCGATGGCGATGGAGCCCCCTCCCGATCCCGTGAATTGCATACCCATAGGCGCTGCTGGTGACTGCGGAGCAACAGGGAAATTTTCTAGAGCATAGCGGTAGCAGGGTTCGGCTGCGTCAAAGTTACGCTGCGCTTCTAATTCTCTTCCCTCCTGAATATCCTCTTTCCATGTTGTTAACTGCGCGGACGTAGGAGTAGCAAGCAGAACTATCAGAGTTGCTACTAGGGTCGATTCAAGGAACAACATCTAGGTTTGATCATGCTCATTCATGCTCTTATGAGGTGGTACTTTGCCGGGGTTACTTGATTCTACAGGCCGAAGAAATGCCCTTTTTCTTCTGAAGCCGCCCTCCATGAATTCAAAAAAGCTACGGCATTTGTCCGCACTCCCCAGGTCGACACGGAGATTCGGTACCTTTTCCCCGCAATTCTTGCGGAGAATCTCTTGCTCCTGCGGAGAATAGCGGCTATAATCTCCGCAGGACGTGCGGTGATTGGCCTATGTACATACACGAACTACCCGAATGGCCCCGGTTTCGATGGAACCACCAAGCCCTGGTAGATCCGTTGGCCGCTGTGCGGCACCGGCAGGGGCGGCTCATCGGGCGCATGGAAGGTCTCGGTTTCCATCTCAGGCAAGAAGCTTGTTTCCGTACCCTGACCGAGGATGTCCTCAAGACAAGTGAAATTGAAGGAGAGATTCTCGACCCGGAACAAGTTCGCTCTTCCCTGGCTCGGCGTCTAGGAATTGATATTGCTGGGCTCAAGCCATCCGAACGTCAGGTCGATGGCGTCGTAGAGATGCTGCTCAATGCAACACAGGGCTTTGACAAGCCTCTCACTGCGGAAAGGCTTGTTGGTTGGCACGCGGCGCTCTTCCCCACCGGCTGGAGTGGGATCTCCAAAATCACAGTCGGCGCTTGGCGTGAGGACAAGTCCGGACCGACGCAAGTCGTTTCCGGACCAATGGGTCGAGAACGTGTCCATTACGAGGCTCCCGAAGCAGCACGGTTAGATCGCGAAATGAACTTGTTCCTGGAGTGGTTCGAGAACGGGCCCTCAATAGACCTGGTTCTCAAAGCTGGCATTGCACATCTTTGGTTTGTGGCCATTCACCCCTTTGACGACGGAAATGGCCGGATTGCCCGAGCGATTGCTGACATGGCACTGGCTCGCTCGGAGCAGGTGTCTCAGCGCTTTTACAGCATGTCGGCACAAGTACGCAAAGAGAGGAACGCTTACTACCACATCCTTGAAGAAACTCACAAGGGAAACCTTGATATCACACCATGGCTGGAATGGTTCCTCGCTTGCCTTGGCCGGGCCATTGATGGCGCGGAGACGATACTGGCTGTCGTTCTCCGCAAGGCACGCTTCTGGGAGTCCGTGGCAAACCTTCCACTCAATGAGCGTCAGCGCCGCGTTCTCAACCGCCTTCTTGATGGATTTGAGGGCAAGCTAACCTCATCGAAGTGGGCCAAGCTCGCCAAATGCTCGCAGGATACGGCTCTCCGTGACATCTCCGATCTTGTAGACCACGGAATTCTAACCAAAGAGCCAGCCGGTGGTCGTAGCACTAGCTATTCTCTAGCGATGTCTCAAACCCTGTTGCCTAAGAAAGGGACTACTCCAGGCGCTTCGAGCGATACCGAAGACGGCACTCCGTTTGACTAACAACCATTGCATGCCCAAGGCGCAGCCGCGAACGCATCCACTTCTGCAGCAGCCAACAAGACTACAAGACCTAGTGACCTGCCACTTTTTCTTGTACCACGTCAAGCAGAGGCTGCTTCGTAATTCAGGCTGTATGCAAACTCCTTTGGGGTAAGGTAGCCGAGCGCACTGTGCGGCCGGCGGGTGTTGTAATCCTCTCTCCAAGCCTCAATCTTTGACCGGGCGTCGGCGAGATCGAGAAACCAGTTTTCGTTCAGACATTCATCGCGGAACTTGCCATTAAATGACTCTACGAATGCATTTTCAATGGGCTTGCCTGGGCGAATATACTCAAGCCCAATGTTCCGCTGCATGCACCAGGAAATCATGGCTCTGCAGGTCAGCTCTGGGCCATTGTCCAGGACGATATGCTCCGGTGTCCCGTGGAACAGCGCCAAACGTTCTAGAACCCGAGTGACGCGTCTTCCGGGTAAGCTGAAGTCCACTTCGATGGCCAGACACTCTCGGGTGAAGTCATCAACCACGTTGAGGGTCCGATAGCGATGGCCGTTAGCCAGACTGTCGCATACGAAGTCCAGTGACCAGCGCTGATGTGGCCGAGTTGCGGGTCCCAGCGGTCTCCGGAAAACTCGGAGCTTCTTGCGTTTCCGTTTCCTGACCTGTAGATGTTCCTCGCAGTAAATCCGGTAAACACGCTTGTGACTTATGACCTCGCCTTCTCGTTGCAGGAGTACCGTTATCCGGCGATAACCGAAGCGTCGGCGCTCGTCGGCTATGGTTCTGATTCGCTCCCGGAGCTCAAGGTCGCTTCTTCGCCTGCTCTTGTGGCGAAGAGTACTTCGGCCTATGCCGACCAGGTCACAAGCGCGTCGCTCCGTGACACCCACCTCGACAAACGCTTTCACAGCGTTGCGACGCTGCGAGGTGGTCAGTATGTTTTTGAGAGTGCGTTCTTGAAGCCTTCGATATCCAGTGCCATTTGCCCAACCAGGCGCTTGAGCTGGGTGTTCTCATCCTCCAAGGACTTCAGGCGCTTCACGTCGCTGACAGCCATTCCGCCGTACTTATTGCGCCAGTGGTAAAACGTGCAATCTGAGATGCCATGCTTGCGGCATAGCTCCCTGACGGAAATGCCAGCTTCTGACTCCTTCAGGATCGCGACAATCTGCTCTTCGGTGAATCGTGCCTTCTTCATGACCGACCATCCTTTCTGCTGAAACTATGGCTCAAAACATTTCAGCTGTCTAGTTGACATGGATCAACTTTTGGTGGGCAGGTCATATGGACTGCTCCCGTTACAAGGGACTGTCCGGTGATCGCATGAACGTCAGCCTGGCAGTGATTGCCTGGAACACCAAGCGATGGCTAAAACTGGAGCTTGAGCGGGCAGAGAAGAAACGGACCATAGCGTAAGCCAGCAGCAGACGGGGCTCCAGTTGCTACCGATCGCACCAACCTAACCATTCGTGCTCGCGCGGCTATGACCACTGCTCAGCTTAGGCTCATTTTGCAGCACGAACTAGCTATTTCCTGGGCGTTGCTCTTTCTCTAATCACCTTGCTGCTTGCAAGTGCCATAGGAGTGTTGCGTTGGCGCCACGCTCCCCATAATCTGTCCAGTGGCGGAGCCGCTGCGACCAGGCGCCTTAGCACGGAATAAGAATCGTGCAAAAGACACCAGCGTGCGGCAACCGTCAGGATCGCGCGATCTATTAGCGGCGGCTCATCCGATGCCGTATTATAATTCTTTGACAAGCTCAAACGGGCGACGTGCGCTATCCTGACTGTCGTTCGTGTAGCAGGTGTGGAGGCCAGGATACTGGTGAGATTAGCTGAACCTGAGGCTGTTCGGCCGGACATAGCAGGTATTGGTGACTTCAAGTACAGCGTGATCATGACCGCGTACAACGAGGATCAGTCTGTCCGAGAAGCGCTTAAGCGTACGGCAGCGGCTTTTGAAGCCTGGGACTGTCCTTACGAAATTATCATAGTTGACGATGGAAGCACTGACCGGAGCTGGGAGATTATGGAAGAGGAAGCACGCCTCAATCCCAAAATCACTGCCATCAGCCTGGTCAGGAATTATGGTCAACATCCCGCAATGTTCTGCGCCCTGAAGCACAGCACGGGCGACTTTGTAATGACTATTGATGCCGATCTTCAGAACCCTCCTGAGGAGATGATCAAGCTGATGAAGCGTGCTGTCCAGGGAAATTGTGACTTGATTTTCGGCAGGTTCGTCAAGAAAAGACATTCGCTAGTCAGACGGATGGGCAGCCGAGTGATCGGACTATTAAATGAGAAAATTTTCGGCAAACCGAAGGATCTTAAAATCACCAATTTCAGATTGATGAGCCGGGATCTGGTCACACGTATGTGCGGCTATCGCACTGCCTTCCCGTACATTAACGGACTTGCTCTCAAGTTCTCAAGTCCGTCGCGTAGAGCCAATGTTCTGGTGGAGCACTGCGAGCGCAAAGCCGGCAAGTCAGCATATACTCCTGCGCGGATCGCACGTCTTGTCTTCACCATTTTATTCAATTATTCTTCCTATCCCCTGGTATTGGTGTCGACAATCGGTTTCATCGTTGCGTTTGCCAGCTTCTTGCTGGGCGTGGCTCTCATCGTAAAGCGCCTCATCGTGCAAGATATGGTGCCCGGCTGGACCTCACTCTTTGTTCTCATGTCCTTCTTCAACGGCATTGTGACCCTTTTGTTAGGCATGCTTGGAGAATATGTAATTCGAATTCTCAATACCGTGTCGTATACTGCGTGTTATGAAGTACGGGGAATCTGCAAAGTTGATTAGACATTGCTTTGTTGTGGGTGCACAGCGCTCGGGCACGACCTATCTTCACAAGCTATTGAGCAGTCATCCACAGATTGAGATGAACGAGCCGTGGTGGCCTGAACCGAAGTTTTTCCTTCGTTCCGACTCAGTTACGCGAGTAGATGAATACTTGAAGAAATTGTATTCGCAAGATGACGTCTTGGTGCGGGGAGAGAAGACGGTGTCGTATATGGAGCACCCTGACGTAGCTGGGCGAATCAAGCTGTGCTTCGCGGACGCATTGATACTCTTTATGATCAGGGATCCTATAAATCGGGCAATCTCGAACTATTGGTATTCGCGTAACAACGGATTGGAAGACGAGACTATCGACGAAGTGCTTTCCAACGAGTCCCTCCAGGACCGCCCCTACGATAAAAGTCGAATCACAGGTTGTCCGCCGTATCACTACCTCATGCGAGGAAAGTACGTCGACTACATCGAACGCTTTCTTGAACACTTCGATCGTGGTCAGATAAAAGTTCTAGTCAATGAAAATGTCGTCGGAAACCGCGCCGCGGTAAGAGATCTATTCGAATTCCTGGGTGTCGAGCCTGCGTTTGTCAGCCCCTCAATAGACGAGAAGGTGAATGGCGAGGTGCCTGCAGACTCCGGGCACATAAGGCCGGAAACCGAGGCGTTCCTTCGCGAGTATTACAGAAAGGCCAACCAGGAGCTAGAAAATCGATTCCAGTTGGATCTCAGTCGCTGGCGATCGCAAATTACCAGCAAGATAACTGCCTGAATAGCTGCTATCGTCGAGGCCGATATGAGTGATTTTTCCGTTGGATCAGATTCAAGATTCAATCCTTAAGCCTCCCTGAGAGAAGGCGGTAGAACTTGGCTCTAAACTACATCTATTTTCAAGGCAAAACGGTGCTTATTACCGGCGGCTCCTCAGGCTTTGGCTATGCCATTGCTGAGAGGCTTGTAGGCAAGGCGGGGGAATTATTCTGTGTGGTTTGGAACCGGAACGTGTTACAGGCGCTGTCGAGTCCCTCGGGGGAGAGACGAAGGGCGTATTCGGCTTTGCCTGCGACCTGGCTATAAGAGAAAAGACAGAGAGGCTCGCGCAGTTGATTGGGGCTCAATACGGCACGCCCGATATCATCATCAACAATGCCGGTTACGCAACCTACAGGACCTTTGAGGAAGCCAGTCTCGATGAGATCGAGCGGCTTATCAGCGTCAACCTGATGGGTGCGGTCAGAATAACGAAATGTTTACTGGCAGGGATGATAAAGCAGCGTCGCGGACAGATAGTGAACATCGCCTCGATTGCCGGCGCCATACCCCTTACCCCTAACGCCATGTACTGTGTAGCCAAACATGGACTGAATGCATGGTCGAAAGTCTTGTCTTACGAAGTGGGACGGTTTGGTATTAAGTTAAATTTAGTCTGCCTGGGGCGCATTGCTGAGACCCGCTTTTTTGAGCACGAGACTTTCAAGACACGCGCTCAGCGGCAGGAGACTCAGCTGACAGTTCCAATGCCCAGGGTGGTGGACACAATCATTGCCTCTATTCTTGACAACAAGCGGTCCGCCTTCGTGCCTGCTTACCTGGCGATGGTGACCTGGCTTTCTCAGGTAATGCCATTCTTCTTCGGCAATTTACCCGGGCGTCTGATGGAAGATAGAGTGGCAACCATCTACGCAACGAAGAATTCGTCCAGCGACAATGAGGACCTTAACGCAAAGGAGAAAATCGCAGCGGCATCGCGCGATAACTGATCTCTTACTCCAGGCTTGAGCCCCAGCGGTGCCTGACGTTCTCGTAGATCGTGAAGAAGAACAAGCACATATAGAGGAATAACTCGCCTATCTCTTCTTCTCTGCCTGTCGGAATGTCGAACATGCATATTGAGGAAGGGAGGAAGCCGAGACTTAGCACTTTGGGTGGCAATATTATTGGTTCTTTCTCCGGTGACGATTGGCCACTTTTTTCTAGCCGCGGTTCAAGCCACCACGGCAAGACAATTGCGTAAATGAAGAACGTGCTGAACATATACATGCGCGTGGCTGTACGCGTCCGATGCGATTGCAGGTTGTGTAAATTAGTTTCGTGCTGATCGTTATGGTGTTTGAAAAACCAGGGCGCATGCCAGTGACACACGTGCTGACCCCAACTGACCTCTTCTGCGCATCCGAATATGCACATGAGGCTGAAGGCGACGAAAACCAATTTGTGAAGGCGGATTTTAACTCTCGGGATCACGACCAGGGCCGAAATTGATGCAAGCACCAGGATCACTGCCTGAATCGTTTCTACCGGACCTCCTTCTTTCAGAAGCAAGCGCCAGTAGCCTACGTGATGCTGATACACGAAATATAAGAGCAAGATGGGAAAAATCGACAGCGCTATGGCGCTGAATACGGCATCAAAGGCGGTTTTTGTGGCCAACCGAGAAGGCACAAGCGCAGATGTGCTCCCCTGCTCCTCGTAAGGTCGCCTGGTTGCGCTTGCGCGCTCAAGCTGTGCTGATGACGAACCAGATTCACGTAGCTTGCCTGCCCTCCGACTTTCGCCACATGGCAACATTATCTACCGAAGTGTCCCTCTTTCGAGTTATGCGCATGTAATACTGGACTGCAAGAAAAAAGTGCATGCTGTAGACCACTAGGGGCAACTTGCGCTGACGCCAGTTGCAGGAGGGAAAGAGAAAGATGATTTTGGTTACAGGCGGGGCAGGATACGTGGGCGGTCATTTTTTGCGTACCTTTCTGGCTGGTAACAAAGACACAGAGGTGGTTGTCGTGGATAATCTCTCGGAAGGGCATCAGCGGCTGCTTCCGGCTCGGGGTATTCATTTTTTCAAAGAAGACATTGGCAACGTACCGGCCATAGAAGCTATCGTTAGTCGCTTTCCCATCGAGGCGATCGTGCATTTTGCCGCTTCCGCTTATGTGGGGGAGTCTCAATCCGATCCCTTCAAATACTTCGGCAACAACGTCGCGCAATCGCTCAAGCTGTTTGAAGCCATGGAGCGCCGTGGCGTGACAAAAATCGTCTTTTCCTCCACATGTGCAACGTATGGGAATCCGCAATATGTTCCTCTTGACGAGAAGCATCCCCAATGCCCCGTTAACGTTTACGGAACGACGAAGTTGATGGTGGAGCAGGCGCTGAAAGCGTTGGCGAACAGCAGGGGGTGGTCTTGCATTTTTCTTAGATACTTCAATGCGGCCGGAGCGCACAGCTCAGGGGAGATAGGCGAGGACCATCAACCTGAGACCCATCTCATCCCCCTGGCGCTTAAAGTAGCTTCAGGTGAGCTGGAGTCTGTGAAGATTTATGGCAACGATTACGAGACGCCGGACGGCACCTGCATCAGAGACTACATCCATGTCACCGATCTGGCTCGCGCGCATTTGCGCGCGCTGGATCTCGTGCAGAAGCAGCAGATGGTGGAAGGGATTAACCTGGGTACGGAAAAGGGCGCCTCCGTAAAGGAAGTCATTGATAGGTGTGAGAACGTGACAGGCAAGAAGATTGCCACCACGATTGCACCGAGAAGACCTGGCGATCCTCCTGTGCTGGTCGCTAACGCTAAGCGAGCTCAAGACCTTTTGAATTGGCGCGCGCAATTCGATCTTGAAGGCATCATCCACTCAGCCTGGCAGTGGCATTCACAGAATGCGGCCGTGGGAAACAGACAGAAATAGGAACAAGACACAGTATTGCGAGTCACCGTCTGTGGGGTCATGATGAAACAATAGCTCATCACAGCGACCGTGGTCATAGTAGTCGTACTCAAAGTTTCTATCTTCTTAGACTGATCGCGTCGTGCGCCAGTGAAATCGAGGAGGGATGAGACTCAGCTGGTTCAGGGGAATAAGGCGGTGGCGCGGCAAGATCTGTGCTTATTCCCACTGTCTCGGATACGATGAACAGCGGACGCCCCTGAACTTCTTCGAAAATGCGGCCGATATACTCTCCTAAGATTCCAATCGTCAACGGTTGCACTCCACCGAGAAAGACAAGGATGGCACCTCCTGCCGCCAATCCGGGCACAGGCAGGTCGGTGCACAGCTTCAGAAAGTCTCGCAGATCTATCTGCATACTCGTTTTTAACGCTGGATGAGGATGGGCATCAAACGTTGGGTATTCCAAATATGATATTTTGGGTTCCGAAATATGAAACTTGATAAGCGTGGTCTCGTTCATTCGGCCTACGGTTCTGCTGGCACATTCCTCGTATAGTCTCAAGAGGGGATCTACGAATGACAATGCGGATACATGTACATAAAGCGCGTCAGGTAGGAGCTTTCCGACTGGGCTAGACCTAGCGGCATGTTGAATCACACCAGGTAGACCAAGGGAAAAGAGCATTTGATCGGCAATCCGGCATGCATCCCGATAAGAAATGAACAACGCGCGAAAGTCATTTTGCATGAACTGCGGCAACATTGATAGCTTTGGTCGTTTAGTGAATGTGGTTAGTGCCAGGTACAGAAGGAGATTCAGGCGTCTCCTTGCACTGATCTGCTCCCATTCTGTCGAGTCGGTCGACTTCAGGACAAATTTCCAAGCTTGTTTAATACTGCCAAAGTGCTCGCGAATTTGATCCTCAGTGAATCGATTTCCTCGTCGGTTGATCCTGCGGAAGATGTTCGGCAGGGGTTGGCGCCCCGCACTGGGGTGAGGGGATCACTCCTTGCGGTAGCATGTGGTTGGCAGCCGGCCCGAGAGTCCCGGCGTCGTGCGGCCTATTACTGGGACAGACTCCTAGGAGCATTGACGCTGCGCCCCCCTCGTGCTGCAATGGAACTGTGATGAATGTAAACGTCCCACGAAGTTGGGAGAATTGCTTATGAAATATGCAGATTTGACTGCGGTCGAGGAAATTGACCGTGAGGAAATGACCAAGAATGGCGGCGGCCGCGGTGGCGGCTTTGGCGGCGGTGGCGGTGGCTTGGATGGCTTCCCTGGCGGCGGCTTAGGCTTCGGCGGCTTCGATGGCTTCCCTGGCGGCGGCGTAGGCTTCGGCGGCTTCGATGGTGTCGGAGGCTTCCCTGGCGGCGGCGGCATAGACTTCGGCCACTTCGGTCACCCCGGCCACCACCACCGAGGCGGCGGCTCGTAGTTGGCTATGGGCTAGCCAAACTTCCTTCCCTGGTGGCTATCAGGGCGGGTCTCGGCGTTTTTCATTTCTTCCCGTCTCGGATCACCTGCCACCATTCCGATTCTTTCCCTGGTGATCCAATGGTGATCCGAGGTTAAGAAAATCCCCCCAAAAGAAAGCCGCCTTTCGGCGGAAACGTAGATGGTGGGCGAGGTGGGACTTGAACCCACACGTATTGCTACACTAGATCCTAAG